>JADMIO010819968.1_pt1 | contig 44053 bp, 33 predicted proteins | sample 8958161 | NCBI WGS metagenome assembly JADMIO01 (sample SAMN16585339, study PRJNA669376) | soil metagenome | isolation source: Crop rotation soil | place: USA: Cullars Rotation, Alabama | collected 2011
CGCGACAACTTGTCCACGTGGAATTCTAAGCTTAGGATCCCAATGTGCTGGAAAGGCATTCGTGAAGCGACCTCCGAGCTGGACAAGAACAACTACCGCCTGTTCAAGGTGAACGGTCGGCGCATCCTGATCCGCGGCGCCGGTTGGTCGCAGGACATTTTGATGCGGCAGGATCGACAGCGCTTGCAGGCGCAGCTGCAGTACGCGCTGGACATGCACCTCAACACCATCCGCCTGGAAGCGCAGCTCGAGGTGGACGAGTTCTTCGAGATCGCCGACGAGAAGGGCCTGCTGGTGATGGCCGGCTGGTGCTGCTGCGACACCTGGGAGCACTGGAAGGACTGGTTGCCCGGCACGCTGGACATCGCCACCGCGCAGCTGCGCGCCCAGATCTACCGGCTTCGCAGCCATCCCTCGATGCTGGCCTGGTTGAACGGCAGCGACGGGCCGCCCCCCGCCAACGTGGAAGCGGCTTACGTGAAGGTGGAAAAAGACCTGGCCTGGCCGGCCGCCATCGTCAGCTCGGCGTCGGACACCCCCACCAGCGTGTCGGGGCCGTCCGGCGTGAAGATGACCGGGCCCTACGACTACGTGCCGCCGAGCTACTGGTTCAGCGACGAGCGCAAGCGCCTGAAGAAGGGCCAGGCCCTGGACACCTCGGTCTACGGTGGCGCCTACGGGTTCAACACCGAGACCGGTCCGGGCGCGGCCATTCCCCCGCTCGAGAGCTTGAAGAAGATGCTGCCGCCCGACCACCTGTGGCCCATGGACGACGTCTGGGGCTTCCACGGGGCGGGCGAGCGCTTCACCACCATGAAGCACTACCGTGGCGCGATGGACGGCAGCTACGGCAAGCCGGCCACGCTGGAAGACTTCCTGCGCAAGTCACAGGCCATGGCGTATGACGGCCAGCGCGCGATGTACGAGGCGCACGCCCGCAACAAGTACGAGGCCACCGGCGTGGTGCAGTGGATGTTCAACAACGCCTGGCCGTCGACCTTCTGGCACCTGTTCGATTACTACCTGTACCCGGCGGGTGGTTACTTCGGCACCAAGAAGGCCAACGAGTTCCTACACGTGCAGTACTCGCACGACGACCGCAGCGTGGCGGTCATCAACAGCCGCCAGGAAGCGGCCAAGGGGCTCACCGTCAGCGCCAAGGCCTACGACTTCGCGATGAAGGAGATCTTCGCCAAGGACGCCAAGGTCGAGGTTCCTGCCGACGGCGTGGTTCGCGCGTTCAACGTGCCGGAGTTCGCGGCCACACCGCCCAGCGTGTACTTCGTGAAGCTGGTCCTGAAGAACGCCGCCGGTCGCCCGGTCAGCGACAACTTCTACTGGCTGCCCGCCAAGACCTCGACGATGGACTGGGACAAGACCCAGGACTCGGCGGTCACGCCGATTCGCACCTACGAGGATCTCACCGCGCTGGCGAAGTTGCCGATGGTGAAGGTGACGGCCACCGCCACGCACGAGCGCGTGGGGGGCAAGGACGGCAAGGACCGCGTGAAGGTCACCTTGAAGAACCCCAGCCAGTCGCTGGCGTTCCAGGTTCACGTCGGCGTGCGCGCTCCCAACGTCGAGGAAGAGATTCTGCCGGTGCTGTGGGAGGACAACTACGTCTCTCTCTTGCCCGGCGAATCGAAGACCATCACCGCCGAGTACATGAAGTGGACGACCGTCCCCGCGGGAGCCACGGTCTTCGTCGACGGCTGGAACATCACGCCCACCAGCCTGCCTCTGCCGGCCAAGCACTAGCCGCGGTCGTCTCCCTGCGCGCAGCCGGTTCGTGCCGCGCGCGGGGTGTTTCTCACTTGCAGGTCGGGTCGGTGACCATGGCGTTGGTCGGGGCTTTCACCATCGCCGAATCGGTCGAGTAGTTCAGCCGCACGCTGGCACCGGCGGCCAGGCTGCTTTTCGGCTTGGTGAAAGTGCAGGTGGTGCCGGTTTGCGCGACGGTGAAACCACTGTCGACGTAATCGCAGTGCGCACCGCTGGGCACCGAGAAAGTGAGCTTGAAATTCATCGAGCTGGCCGGCCCCTTGTTCTTGAAGCCGATGGTTCCCCACCACTGGGAGGCGTCGTACGTGTTCTCGGTGATGGTGAACGAGCAGCCGGTCGCGGCGCCGCACACGTTCGGGGTGCCCGCACCGCCGCAGGTCTGGGGTGACACGCACGATCCGCAGCTCGCCACCGTGCGAGCCGCGCCGCAGTTGTCCAGGGCGGCCAGGCTGCCGCACGTGTTGCCCAGCCGCGCACAGAGGGCGGCGTCCGTTTCGGGCACACACGGCGGCGCCGGATTGCAGACAAAGTCGTTGACCGTGGGTGGGCTGACACTGGCCAGGCTCGCCGAATCCGTCCCGTAGTAGAAAATCAGACTGGCGCCGGGCGGGAGCGCGCTTCCGGCGTGGCGGTACGTGCAGGTCGTTCCGCTCTGCTCGTACGTCCACCCGGTCTCGGCGAAGTTGCACAGGACGCCCACCGGGACCTCGAACGAGATGCTCACGTCGGAGGCGATTCCCGGTCCGTTGTTCTCGAGACCGATGGCGCCTCGCTGGTTCGCGGTGTCGTAGGGATTCTGGAGAATGACGAACGAACAGACTTCCGGGCGCGGGGGCGAGTCTGCCATCGGAGCGTCGACGGCCCCGTCGATCGCGTCGTCCAGCGCCTGATCCGCGGCTCCGCCATCGAGGGCGGAGATGTCGCTGGGAGTCCGGATCGGGTCGGGTATTTCCGCGTCAGGCGCCGGGGCTGCGGCGTCCGGCGTGACGGGCTCGGCGGCGGCCGGTGAGGCGTCAGCAGCGCGCTCGGGGGCCAATTCAAACTCGGGGTTCGCTTCCTGGCAGGCCAGCGCCCCGGAGAGACAGAACGCCAGCGCGCTTAGTGCAACGCAGAAATGTGTACGGACCACTACGTCCTATCGATCGGCGGCCGTTCCCCCTTGATTGAGGGCCGGCCGTCAGAAATCGATAGGACGCTCGTGCGTCGGCGAACCGCGCCATTGAAGTCCGGCGCTCTGGGCCAGCTGTCGGGCCACCAGTGCCGAGCCGCGGCAACCCGCCAGATCCTGGTCACCGGCAAACTCGATGCGCGCAGCGGCGGCCACGGCCGGGAAGGTCTCGCGGGCAAAGACCGCCTTCACCCGGGCCAGATAGCGGCGGCGGAACTCTTCGCTGCTTTCCGTCAGACCGCCGCCGATCACGTAGACGTCGGCGTCGAAGCAGTTCGACAGTTGCACGAACAGGTACCCGACCGCGTCGGCCTGGCGATCGAACAGCCCCAGCGCCAGGGCGTCACCCTCCTGGGCCAGGCGAAGCAGTTTGAGCGCGCGGGCCTTTCCCTCGTCGGGGATCTGCGCCAGCGCGTGCCCGCGGTTCTCGGGGCGCGCCAGCTCCTTGCGAAGGAAGTAGTCGAGTGCGGTCACGCTGGCGAAGGCCTCGGCACACCCTTTGTTCCCGCACCCGCAGACCGGCACGTCGCCGTCCGGCGCCAGAGCGTGTGACGGCAAGCGGATGCAGCCGAACTCGGCGCCACAACCGTGCGCGCCCGCCAGCAAGCGACCACCCCACACCAGGGCGCCGCCCAGGCCGGTGCCGAGGGTGATGGCGGCCATGATCTTGTTCGCGTCGTCCTTGAACAGCCGGTGGTACTCCCAGTACCCGGCGGCGTTGCCGTCGTTCGTGTAAACCACCGGCCGGCCCACGGCGTCTTGCACCGCCTTGCGGATCGGGAAGCCCTCCCATTCGGGGTGGCGCAGGTTCTGCGAGTTCTGCAGCTGCCCGTCCATCGTGGCCGGGCCGGGCGTGCACAGGCCGACGCTCTTGACCGCTTCCCAGCCCAGGCCCGCCAGTTCCAGGATCTTGTTCGCGGCCAGCGCGAGCTGTTCGACAGTTCGCCGTGGGCCGTCGCTGGCGTAGCTGAGGACCTTGTCACAACGGTCGACGAGAACCTCGCCGCGTCCATCCGTGACGGTGGCTTTGATGTCGGTGCCGCCCATGTCGAGACCGATGAAGAGCTCGTTCGGCTTGGTTCGATCCATGTGTCCTCCGCGCGGCCAGCTTCCGGCTGCGCGTGCTGTCCGTCAAGGCGTTCCACCGCTTTGGGGCGCGAAGGGACCCACGATCGGGCCGAGCCCTGCGTCAGCAGGTCGGCTAAGATGAGGCCGTGGAGCTCAACGAACTGAACGACAATGAACGGCTGGCTCTCCTCGCTCTGTTGCAACGGGTGGTCGCGGCAGACGGAAAGGTGAGTGACGGCGAGCGGGACGAGATCGCCGAGCTGGTGGACGCCTTCGGCGAAGAGGGTTACCGCAAGGCCTTCGACGAGGCCGGCCGTCGCTTCGGGGACGAAGCTTCCCTGAAGGCGTTCCTGACCAAGATCGACCGCCCCGATGCGCGCGAGCTGATCGTGGGCGTGCTGCTGGAGGCGGCCATTCCCGGCGCCGTCGAAGGCCACGAGTCGGCGCTGCTGGACTGGCTGTCCACCACCTGGGGCATCGAGACCAAGTACGAAGGCTTCTCCGACGGAGACTAGTTCGCGCCGCCACCGGGCGGACGCTCAGAGGCGGGTCAGCAGCAGGACCAGTCCGAAAAGCAGGATCGGGACCGAGCCGGCCACCAGCAGCCGGCGCTGCTTTCGGCGACTCTCTTTTTCCGTGGCCGCCCGGCGGAGCTGCGACAGCAACGGCCACAACGCGGTCACGATCAGAAGCTGCCCGGCCTCGACCCCCAGATTGAAGGAGACCACCGGCAGGATCACCCGACCGGGCCGTTCCGCCAGGCGCTGGCTGAGCTCGGTGGCGAAACCGAGGCCGTGCACCAGACCGAACGAGAAGGTGATGAGCCAGCGAAAGCGGGCGGTCTTCTCGCCGAAGGTGAGGTTCTCGGCCGCCACGTACACGATTGAAAGGGCGATCAGCGCCTCGGTGATGCGCGAGGGAATGGTCAGCCAGCCCAGGGCCGAGAGCAGCAAGGTGGCGCTGTGGGCGATGGTGAAAGAGGTGACGATGGCCAGGAGCGCGCGCAAGCGGGTCACCGCCACCAGCAGCGCCAGCACGAACGCGATGTGGTCGTAGCCGCCGAAGATGTGGCGCACGCCCCAGGGAAAGAACTCGCGCGCTTGTTGCCAGGCCGAGCCACTTTCGCTCTGGGCCAGCAGGACGAGCTCGGCGGGGCCCAGGCGGACGAACTGCTGGAACTGCTGACCCCAGCGAACCTTGATGAGCGCGCGGTGCTGCGAGGTCAGGTCGGAGAAGAACGCCACCTTCGCCTTCACCAGGCTGATGGGCGCGTCCGCCTCCACCTGCAGCGTCTGCACGGCGCGCGCGAGCACCGGCGGGCCGCTCGAGGCCGCCGGTTCATAGCGGGGCTCGAGCGATCCACAGCGCATGGGGCTGGTTCGTCCGTCGAGGGAGACCACCAACCCACCGGCGAGATAGCGGCACACCGCCGTGCGCGCCGACTGCAACCCGCGATCATCCAGCGTGGCTTCCCCGGCTGGCAGGGCCACCACCTTGGCCAGCCCGGCGATGCCCACGTCGACCTTCCAGGTCAGCGTGCGGCCGGTGATCTGCACTTCGGATGTGCTCACCGCTTCGTCGTGGGCCAGCGCCGCCGCCGGCAGGCAGAGGCAGAACAGAGTGGCGACGATCGCCAGGCGGGCTGTGAGGGTGTGGCTCATCGAGATCTAGAAGTAGTAGGTGCCGGTCAGGCGCAGGTTGATCGGGTTGCCGGGGGAGAACGAGATGTCCTCGCAGCCGATGAAGTTCCCGCTGGTCGGGTTGGTGGCCGCGCGGGTGCCGGCGGGGCAGGCGGCGGGGGGCGGTGGCGCGTTGGTCGGGGCCTCGTTGGCCAGGCGGGTGACGGTGGCGAACTGCGCCGACTTGTAATGCCGGTCGAGCACGTTCTCGATGTTCAAGGCCAGCTCCAGCGAGCGCCAGCGATAAGCCGCGAAGGCGTCGAGCAGGCTGGTCGCCTCGGCCTTCAAGAACTCGTCCGGGGTGGCGGGGCGCTCGGCGATGTACAGCGCTCTCAGCGCCCCGCGCCACCCGCTGGGATGAAGGGCGGACAATCCGCCCGAGAAGGTCATGCGCGGGGCCAGGGCGACGGCGCGTCCGTTTCCCGCGTTCTCGCGGAAGCGGGCGTTGGCCAGGGTCACGTCGGCGTCGGCGAACAGCCACGGGCGGATCTCGAAGCGCGCCTCGGTGTCGATGCCCACCCGGCGGGTGGCGCCCGCCGCTTCGGTGGTGCCCTCGTCGCCCACCCAGACCGTTTCGCTGTCGATGTCCAGGCCCCACAGCGCAAGGGCGGCCTCGAGCCGGTCGCCCAGCAAGCGCACGCGCGTCCCCGCCTCGTAACCGACGGTGCGGGTCAGCGGCGTCACCGGATCGACCGAGCGCACCACGCCGCGCGCGTCGTTGGAATGAAAGCCGTATCCAAAGTTGAAGAAGACATCCGTGCTCTTGTGCGGCGACAGCACCAGGGTGGCTTTCGGACTGATTCGCAAGGCGCCCTTGGCGCCCGAGGTGGCATTGCCCTGGGTGCTCAGATCTTTCAGGCGATCATTCACCTGGAAGTCGAACTGATCCGCGCGCACGCCCGCCACCAGGCGCAACCAGCGCAGCGGCCGCACTTCTTCCTTGGCGTAGGCGGCCACCGAAGATTCGTGAATCTCGGCGTCCACCACCCGCGCCAGCCGTTCTCGGCGATGCGTGTAGAAAAGTCCGTTGGCGATGCTGTCGGCGCGCGCCTCGCCCCCGACCAGAGAATCGAACAGAACGCCCCGCCACTCGCGCAGCCAGCGATAGCTGACCTTCGATCCGACGACGGTGCGGTCGTCGCGCTGCTCGATCTGGTCGCCGTTGATGGGATCGCGCGAGAAGAAGGTGAAATTCGAGAACAGGGTGAAGTCGTAAAGGGTGAGATAGGCCAGGGCCAGGAACTCGCTCTGCTCGCTGGGGCGCAGGCGGTACTTCAGATACAGGTTCTGGCGCGACGAGGCGCCTCCCTCGCTGTCGTCCAGCGCTCCGAAGAAGTCGACCAGCCCCGCGCGAACGGCGCGCGTGGGGATCTGTCCCGACGCGTTCCAGCTTCCCGAATAACTGGTTGCCCCGAGCGCGATGTCCGAGTGATCGCCGATGTCATACGTGAGCTTCGCGTACAGGTTCAGCTTGTTGAAATTCTCGGGGTGGACGAAGGGACCATCGGTGTGGACGACTTCCGCCGCCAGCAAGGGATGCAAGGCGCCGCCCACGGTGGGCGCGGCGATGGCCACGGCCCGCACGGTGTCGAACGAACCCCCGCCCAGCGAGACCTGGTTCTCGGCCGTCTTGCGCGTCGACAGATCGACGGTGCCGGCGTTGGCGAAGTCGCCGTGCTCGACGAAGTAGGGGCCCTTGGATAGCTCGATGCGATCCACCAGCTCGGGGATGATGAAGTTCGCGTCGGCGTATCCCTGGCCGTGGCCGTGGCTGACCATGTTCAGCGGCACGCCGTCGAAGCTGAGCGCGATGTCGGTGCCGTGATCGGCGTCGAACCCGCGCAGCAGGTACTGGCTGGCCTTTCCTCCGCCCGCGTGCTGGACCAGCATCAAGCCCGGCGTGACGCGAAACAGATCGGCCGGGCGCAGGATCGGACGCAGCTTCAGATCGCGCTCTCGCACCGTGCGCGCAGAGGCGGCGGTCAGCGGCCGCTCGGCCTCGACGGTCTCGACGATCTCCACCTCGTCCACCCGTTCCACCTGGATGGCCGAACCGTCTGTCGGCACGGTCACCGTTCCTGGGTGCCCGGGCGGGCTTGCCGCGTGGGCGGCCGGCTCGAACTGATATTGGAAGGTGATGGTCGAGGGGACCGCGCGATCGCCCTCGCGGGCCGGATGAAACTCCAGGCGAGGCGCGGCGGCCAGGGCCGCGGCATCGAACGGATCGCCCAGGCCGTGCTCGATCCGGGCGTCGTGTACCAGGCCATCGGCCCCGACTTGAAGGCGCATGATCACCACCCCGCCCAGGCCCATGGTCTGGGCCCCCGCGGGATACTGGGCGGCGACGTATTTCCGCAGCGTCGCCGTGGTGGTCGGTGCGGCCAGCACGGCGGGCGGTGGCGCGGCATCGGGATGATCGTCGTCGTGCCGAGCCTGTGCGGGGCCGGCGCAAAGAAGAATCAGGCTGATGCAGCAAGCGGAAGGAAAAAGGCGAGACATGTGGATCTCCAGCGAGCGCGCGGGCGCCAGGCAGGAGCCGGCCGTGCCGCCATCGATCTTTCACCGATGGCTTCCATCGATGAGCGTTGGCGCAGGCGGCTACCCGCGTTCAATGAGGGTGTCGAGCGATCGCCGTGGCGGGGGACCACGCGCGGCCTTCACCGGGCGGAGATCGATCGACACCAGCACTTCGCTGAACGACGGAAGAGCCAGCTCTTGCGCTCTCGTGCTGGGCGGGGGAATCAGAAAAATCGGAGTGGGCGTCAGCGAAAGGCCGAAGTGCGCGGCGGCGCCGTGTCCATGAGACGGCGCGGGCGTCCGGCCCAGGTGGTCGGTGGCCCGAGAACGACCGCCATTCAGGAAGTCGATCGACAGCGGGGAGGCGGTTTCGTGGCGATGCTCGTGGATCTCGTCCCCGTGCTGGTGATCGTCGTGATGATTGAAGTTGTGAATCGCGGGCAGCACCAGCGTGCCCCCGATGAACAGCCAGAGGCCCGTCCAGGCCAGCGCCGTGTTCCGCAAACGCCTCAGCACGCGGTGGGATCCGCGCGGCCGGAGCGAAGAGGGTGGGGGGCTGTTCATGTCGAATCGCGGGCGCCGTTCGGTACGACTCACTTGTACGGCCTCTCAGGCCTATCGGATCGTCGGAATTCTCGCAATGTCACCGGCGGCGACTGGAACTCGTGCGTCAGACCGGTAAACGTGCCATGACCGGGATCATGAGCGACACACCGGACGTCTATCGAGGACAGAAGATCGCCATTCATTTCGAGGGCGCGCGCTGCATCCACTCACGCAACTGTGTGCTGGGTCGCCCCGACGTCTTCGTCCCCAATGCGCCCGGCCCGTGGATTCAGCCCGATGCCGCTTCGGCAGAGGCCGTAGCCGCGCTGGCGCAGACCTGTCCCTCGGGCGCCATCACCTACGAACGACTGGACGGCGGGGAGCCGGAAACTTTCCCCAAGGTGAACGTGATCCGCGTGCTCGAGAACGGGCCCCTCGCCGTGCGCGCCGATCTGCGCATCGAGGGCCAGCCCAACCGCATCCGCGCCACCCTTTGCCGCTGCGGCGCCTCGAAACAGAAGCCGTTTTGCGACAAGAGCCACGAGGCCGCCGGCTTCGTGGCCACCGGGGACTGCCCCGCGAAGGACGCGCCCGCCCTGGAGACGCGGGACGGAGCCCTGACGGTGGTGCCGCAGCCGAATGGTCCCCTGCGGGTGGCCGGCAATGTCGAGATCGTCGCGGGCACCGGCCGCACGATCACCAAGGCGCAAAAAGCGGCCCTCTGTCGCTGCGGCGCCTCGGCGAACAAGCCTTTTTGCGACGGCTCTCATACCCGGGTGGGCTTCCGATCCGAGTAGCGGCTCGACGAAACGTCACGAAACTGTCGGAGAGTTCCCTGGGAAGTCGGTGGCCCGCCTTGTAAGGTGGTAGGGCGTCCGCTCGATGAAGTCTCGCTATTCCGCCCCCGTTCTCGCTGCCATAGACGTCGGTACCAACGCCGTGCGCCTGGAGATGGCGCGTCCCCTTCCCGACGGCAGCCTGGAATCGCTCCACCAGGAGCGCGATCCGGTGCGGCCGGGCGAAGGGTTGTTCACCACCGGGAAGATGCCGACGGCGGTGGTGGATCGCCTGCTCTCGCTGCTGCGCCGTTACGCGGCCCTGTGCAAACGCCACGGGGCGCGGGTCCGTGCCGTGGCCACCAGCGCGGTCCGCGAGGCGCACAACCGAGACGAGATCGTCCGTCGGGCCCGTCGCGAAGCCGGCCTCAATCTGGAAGTGATCTCCGGGCGCGAAGAAGCGCGCCTGACCTGCCTGGGTGTGCTGGCGGGCAAGGCGCCGAAGGCTCGCTCGTTGTGCATCGACGTCGGCGGCGGCTCGACGGAGATCGCCAACGCCGTCGGCGAGAGCGCCATCGATCTGTGGAGCGTGGCGCTGGGCGCCGTCCGCCTGGCCGAGGTGTTCGATGCTCTCGGTGAGGTGTCGCCGAAACAGCTCAAGCTCATGCGCGGCTATGCCCGCGAGGCCATCGGCGAGACGTTGCCGAAGAAGATCCCCGGCTCGCCTCGGCTGGCGCTGGGCAGCTCGGGATCGGCTCGCGCCGTGGTGGGTTTCGCGGCGGCACCGGGCACCGCCCACGCGACCCCGCGCCAGCTCACGCGCGCCGTCGATGCGCTGGTGAAGATGGGCCAGGCGGGCCGGCGCAAGCGCTTCGATCCCCGTCGCGCCGACGTGGTGGTGGCGGGCGCGGTGATCCTGGAGACCATCTCTCATCACCTGTCGCTCGAGTCGATCACCGCGGTCGAGCGAGGTTTGCGCCACGGGGTGCTGATCGATCTTCTCCGTCGGGGCGCGGTGGTGCCGCGCGACGGTTCACCGCTGGCCGATGCCGCCATCACGATGGGTCGCCGCTTCTTTTTCGACGAGGGACACGCCGAGCAGGTGTCCAAGATTGCGCTGCAGCTGTTCGACGCACTGGCGTCGGTGCACAACCTGCCGATGGCCGTGCGGCCTTTCCTGGAGGCGGCGGCCCTGCTGCACGACGTGGGCAACGCCGTCAGTTACCAGAAACACCACCGTCATACGCAGTACCTGATCCAGAACGCGGACATCCCCGGGCTGGCCGACCGCGAGCGAGAGCTGGTCGCTCGCATCGCCCGCTTTCATCGCCGCAGTCCGCCCGAGCTTCATCACGCCGGCATGGAGGGCCTGAGCCTCACCGAGGCCCGCACCGTGCGCAAGCTGGCCACCTTGTTGCGGGTGGCGGATGCCCTGGATCGCAGCCATTCGCAGCCGGTGCGCAAGCTGACGGTGACCAGCCGCGCCGACGAAGTGCTGCTGAAGCTACACGCGCAGGTGCCTCTGGATCTCGAGGTCTGGGACGTGGCTCACGAGGCCCCGCTGTTTCGCAAGGCCATCGGCAAACGACTGCGCTGGGAAGTCGTTTCCTGACCGCGCTTCTGCGCTTCAGTCGAGGATGTTCTTGAAGCCGCGCCCGGGGGCGGCGGCCCACTCCAGGTGCCAGGCACTCTTGCCGGCGGTGGGCAAAGTCATCGCCACCACGCCCCCCTTGCGCAAGCTGGGCTCGGCGTCCAGACCCAGCATGCGCGCCAGCGCCTCGGTCATGGAAGGATTGTGTCCGACCAGGGCCCAGCCGGGGCCGGCGGCGCGGGCGAGCGTCTCGATGCCGCGCGCGCTGGCGACGTTGCAGTCGAGCTCGCCTTTTACCAGCACCTGCGAGATGCCGAACGCCTCGGCGAGAATCTCTGCCGTCTGCACCGCGCGCACGAGCGGACTGGTCAGGATGCCGTCCAGGGCGACGCGGGGGACCAGGCTGCGCGCGTGAAGACGAAAAGCGGTCCGCCCGTCGGCGGTCAGGGCCCGCGCCTCGTCGCCCAGCACGCCGGCATCTTCAGCCTTGCCGTGCCGGACCAGCAGCAACGAAGAGCGCGCTTCGCTCATCAGGAAGCTGCGACGCGCTCGAGCGCCAGCGGGGCACCCGGGCTGGACAGGGACCACACGGCATCTGGTGCCGGCCCGCGCGCCTTGGGCACCGTACGCGCCCGGTAGCGAACGCCCGTTCCTTCGACCGTCTGGGCGCGCTCGCGAGCGATCTCGACGAATCGGTGCTGGCTGCGGCAGGGCCGGTCTTCACCGGGGGACACCCGCTGGTACGATCCATCGGGTTGAAGGCGCCACGCCTTCACGTTGTCGGCCAGCATGGTGCCCAGCATCTCGTCCACCAGGCGATGCCGAAGCGCCTCGTCCTCGATGGGGAACATGGTCTCGACGCGACGGACGAAGTTGCGCGGCATCCAGTCTGCCGACGACAGGAAGACGTCCCGCTTGCCGCCCGCCTCGAAATAGAAGACGCGTGCGTGCTCGAGGAACCGGTCGACCACGCTGGTCACGCGGATGTTCTCGCTGGTGCCGGGCACGCCCGGTCGCAGGCAGCAGATCCCGCGCACCAGCAGATCGATCTTCACGCCCGCCTGCGACGCCCGGTAAAGGGCGCGGATGACGTCCGGATCGACGAGCGCGTTCATCTTCGCGATGATTCGCCCCTTGGGGCCGAAGGTGCACTCGCGATCGATGAGCTCGATGACCCGCTCGACCAGGCCCACCGGCGCCACCGAGAAGCGCTTCCACGACGGCGGCGAGGCGTAGCCGGTCAACAGGTTGAACAGCGCACCGGCGTCGTCGGCGAAAGCCTCGCGCGCCGTGAAGAACGAGACGTCTCCGTAAAGGCGCGCGGTGGACGGGTTGTAGTTGCCGGTGGACATGTGGACGTAGCGCTTGATGGCGCCCCCTTCCCGTCGCACCACCAGGGACATCTTCGAGTGGGTCTTGAGGCCGATGAGCCCGTACACCACGTGAACGCCGGCCTCTTCCAGCACGCGCGCCCAGGCGATGTTCGGACCTTCGTCGAAGCGGGCCTTCAGCTCGACCACCGCGGTGACCTGCTTGCCGTTCTCCGCGGCGCGGATGAGGGCGCGGATGATCGGCGAGTCGGCGCTGGTGCGGTAGAGCGTCTGCTTGATCGCCAGCACCGCCGGATCGCCGGCCGCTTCGGAGATGAAATCGACGACGTGGTCGAACGATTCGTAGGGGTGGTGAAGCAAGATGTCGCGTTCGGCGATCACCCGGAAGATGTCGGGGGCGTCGCCCAGCGGCGCCACGATCTGCGGCATGAACGGCTCGTCCTTGTGATCCCACAGCTCGTCGCGGTTGTAGAGCGGCGCCAGGTCGGCCAGGTGCAGCGGGCCTTCAACCGTGTAGACGTCGTCCTTTTCCAGGCGCAGCACCTGGCGCAGGAAGGTCTCGATCTCGGAGGTCGCTTCCGAGGCCAGCTCCAGGCGCACCGCCTGACCGCGTTCGCGCCGACGAAGCTCCTTCTGGATGGTCTTCAACAGATCGTCCGCCTCGTCCTCGTCGATCGACAGATCGAAGTTGCGCGTCACGCGGAAGGCGCTGCATCCGACGACGCGGAATCCGGGGAACAGATCGCCGACGTGCATGGCAATCAGGTCTTCCAGCAGCACGAACGACGCGCGCGACGTCGCGGCGGCGGGGATCTCGACCAGACGAGGAAGCACCGATGGCACCTGCACCACGGCGACGATGGTGTGACGGCGGGGAACGCGCTGCTTTTCCTTGTGCAGCAAGATGGCCAGATTGAGGCTCCGGTTGCGCAGCACGGGGAAGGGGTGCCCCTGGTCCACCGCCAGCGGCGTCAGCACCGGCCAGACGTCCTTGCGGAATCGTCCCTCCAGGAAGGTCTTCTGCTCGGGGCTCAGCTGCGAGGGGCGCAGGATGTGGATGCCCGCGCGCTCGCCCAGGCCCGGCGCGATCTCTTGCTGCCAGTTGGCGTACAGGGCGGCCACCATCGCGTGTGCGCGCGCCGCCACGGCGCTCAGCTGTTCACCTGGCAACATGCCGTCGGCGCCGGTCTCGATGAGGCCGCTGGCGACCAGTTGCTTCAGGCCGGCCACGCGCACCATGAAGAACTCGTCCAGGTTGGACGCGACGATCGACTGGAACTTGAATCGTTCGCCGATCGGCACCGACGGATCGCGGGCTTCTGCCAGAACGCGTTCGTTGAAAGCCAACCACGACAGCTCGCGATTGAGGAACAGGTGTGGGTTCGGCTGCTCTGTTGCGGGGGGCCCCCCCGAGTTCGGCTGAGAAGGCTGTGGTCGCCGCGACATGGTGCGAGAGCTTAAGCTTGGTCTGCGGATCAATCGAGCCGGTTATGTCACAGATTGGTTACAACTGCGTGAACGCGCGGCGGGTCAAGATCCGAATTTCGCAAGTAGAACCAAGTGGTTATGCTCGGCGTGAAAATCGACCGCTGCCGATCGGGCGCACACCGGAGCGCGCGCTTCTCGCTGACCGCGATCACGTTTGCGGGCCCGTCGAAGGCGGTCGACGGAAACGCTGCGCAGCCGGAATCCGCTCGCTAGCGTGACGGCTCGTCGCGGTCCTGTTCCTCGTACCGCTTCCGCTTGCGCCACAACGTCGAATCGTCGATTCCCAGCGTCGCGGCCGCTTCGTCCATCGTCTTGGCGTGCCCGACGATCGCGGTGATGTGAGCGCGCTCGAGCTCGTCCAGGGTGAACTTGCCGCCCACGTAGGGGCCGCGTTCACGCGCGCCGGCGATCCGTTCGGGGAAGGCCTGCGGTTCCAGGATCGCCGATGGCCACAGGATGGCGGCGCGCTCGATCGCGTTGCGCAGCTCGCGGACGTTGCCTGGCCAGTCGTAGTCGACCAGCACGCGCTCGGCGGCGGGGGAAAGCGTCGGCACCGTGCGGCCCACCGAACGGGCGAAGAAGGTCATGAACCGGCGGGCCAGGGGCAGGATGTCGTGGGGGCGTTCGCGCAACGAGGGCACCCGCACCTCGATGATGTTCAGACGAAACAGCAGATCCTCGCGGAAGCGCCCCGTCGTCACATCCTTCTCGAGATCCCGGTTGGTCGCGGTCACCACGCGCACGTCGGCCCTGCGGGTGCGGGTCTCGCCGACGCGTTCGAACTGCTTGTCCTGCAGGAAGCGCAGCAGCTTCGCTTGCAGGCCGGCGGGGATGTCGCCGATCTCGTCCAACAACAGGGTGCCTCCCTCGGCCACCTCCACGCGGCCGGGCTGATCGCGGACGGCGCCGGTGAAGGCTCCGCGCGCGTGGCCGAACAGCTCACTGGCCAGCAGCTCCTCGGTGAGGGTGGGGCAGTTGACCGTGACGAACGGACGATCGCGCCGTTTGCTCTCGAGGTGCATCGCACGCGCGAGCACGCCCTTGCCGGTGCCGCTTTCACCCCTGAACAGCACCGAGGCGTCGGCCTGGGCCGCGCGGCTGACCACTTCCAGCACCGAGCGCATCGACGGCTCCTGCGAGCCCATGTCGACGTCGGGCGTCTCGGCCTCGAGCCGGTGCTCGAGATCGGCGACCCGCAGCGAGAGCGAACGTTGCACCTCGGCCTTGCTCATCAGGTGGCGGATCTGCGCGGGGGTGAATGGCTTCGGCAGATAGTCCCAGGCGCCGCGGCGGATGGCCTCGACCGCCGTCTCGACGGTGGCGTAGGCGGTGACCACGATGATCACCACGCTGGGGTTGTCCGCCAGGAGCTGCGGGATCAGATCCAGGCCGCTCTGGGTGCCAAGGCGAAGATCCAGGAACACCACGTGGAAGGCGGCGCGCGCGATCGCCTCCAGCGCGGCCGGCGTCGACGCGGCTTCCGTGACGTCCGCGTCCATCGCTTCCAGGCAAACCCGCAGCGTGTGACGGATGTTCTTTTCATCGTCGACGATGAGGACGGACAGGCGAGCCATGGCGGAAGTCTACCCGCGAGGCGGTTTCACCGGCGGGGGGAACGGTCATCCGGCGACCCCGAATGTCTGCCCGGCCAGCCAAATCCTGCAGTTCGCAGGGGTGAGAGATCGCTGGCCCTGCATTTTGCGGCAACGCCGCCCGCCCGGTCCCGGCGGGAGCAAACCGTGCGGCACGAACCCACGGAAGGTCTACGATGTTTCACCAGAGGCGCCGTCGATGTCGAAGCCACCGGAGAGAGGCCGCGCCGAGGATTTCCTCGAGCTCGTCGAGAGGGGCAAGCGGGGGCGTCTGAAGCTGTACATCGGCTTCGCGGCGGGGGTGGGCAAGACGTACCGCATGCTGGAAGAGGCGCACGCGCTTCGCAGCCGCAACGTCGACATCGTGATCGGCTTCGTCGAGACGCACGGCCGCAACGAGACGGCGCGCCTGGTGGAAGGGCTGGAGGTCGTCCCGCGCCGGCGCATCGAATACCGCGGCGTGGAAGTCGAGGAGATGAGTCTGAACAACATCCTGAAGCGCAAGCCATCGGTCGCCATCGTCGACGAGCTGGCGCACACCAACGTGCCGGGCAGCCGCAACCGCAAGCGCTACCAGGACGCGCTGGAGCTGGTGGATGCGGGCATCAACGTCATCGGCGCCTTCAACGTCCAGCACCTGGAGAGCCTGAAGGACGTGGTCGAACGGGTGACCGGCGTGGCGATTCGCGAGACGGTGCCCGATAGCTTCCTGAAGCGCGCCGATCAGGTGGTGAATCTGGATCTCTCGGTCGAGGATCTGCAGGAGCGGTTGCGCGCGGGAAAGATCTACGCCGACGACAAGGTGCCCTGGGCGCTGGCTCACTTCTTCAAGGATCAGAACCTGGCCCACCTGCGCGAGCTGGCGTTGCGCGAAGTGGCCGAGAGCGTCGAGCGAACGAGCGCGGCACAACCGGCCTTGCCCGAGCCGAAGGGCAACGGCGAGAGCGGCCGATCGCGCACGCGGGTGATGGTCTGTCTGTCCTCGGGTTCTCCGCGCGCCGCCACGCTGGTGCGCAAAGGGTCTCGGCTGGCGGGCCGGCTCAGCACCGACTGGTTCGTGGTGTTCGTGGAGACGCCCGACGAAACGCCCGATCAGATCGAGGCCGAGGCGCAGCGCTATTTGATGGCTCACATCGATCTGGCGCGCGAGCTGGGCGCCGAGGTGGTGCGCTTGCACGGCCCTGACCCGGTGCCGGCGATCATGGACTTCGCCCGGTCACACAGCGTCGGACACATCGTGGTCGGGCGATCGCACCAGGCCTACTGGCGGCAGGTGCTGGGGCGCTCGGTTCCGCTGCGCCTGGTGCGCGAGGCCGGGGGCCTGGACGTGCACGTCGTGGCCACCGAAGGAGAGGGCGACCTGTCATGAGTCTGCGGGCGAAGCTGGTCTTCGCGGAGACCCCGCTGGCGCTGGCCCTGGCGGTGGTGGGCATCGTGTCCGCGCTGGTGATCGCGCGTCTGGGTGAGCACACCCGCCTCATCCTGGCCGACAACTACCGCAGCGTGCTGGCCACCCAGCGCATGGAGGAGTCGCTCGAGCGGATCGACAAGTTCGCGCTGCTCACGCTGGCCGGGCTGGACGCAGACGCCCCGGCCGCCATCAAGCGACACCAGCAGAGCTTCGAGCGAGAGCTCCAGGTTCAAGAGAGCAACATCACCGAGCGGGGCGAGCGTGACTCCACCCTTCGGCTGCGCGCGGCCTGGACCGACTTCAAGCGCGAGCTGTCGCTGTTCGAACAACAGGCGCCTGGTCAGCGCGGCCCCGTCTACTTCTCGAAGATCCAGCCGGCCTTCGCGCGCGTGAAGCAGCTGGCCGACGAGATCCTGGCCATCAACCAGGACGCGATGGTGCACAAGAGCGAGCGGGCGGAACGTCGGGCGCATCTGTTCGAGCACGTCGTGACAGTGGGCGTGGTGCTGTCGTTTGCCATCGGTCTGCTGGCCTCGGCCTGGTTGACGACGCGCATGCTGCGGCCCCTGGGGGTGGTCAGCGCGGCGGTGCGACGGTTCGGCGCCGGTGACCTGAAGGCGCGCGCCGTGGTCCGAGGCAAGGACGAGATCGCCGTGGTGGCGTCCGAGTTCAACAACATGGCGGACCGCCTGGAGCGCTACCGGGCCAGCTCGCTGGGTGAGTTGCTGCAGGCCCAGCAAGCCTCGCAAGCGGCGATCGATGGCTTGCCCGATCCCGTCCTGCTGTTCGACGCGCAGGGGCGCTTGCAAGGGACCAACGCCGCCGCGGGCATTCTTCTGGGCATCGATCTGGATGGCGTGCCCGGCGAGGTCTGGTCGGGCGTCGATCCCGGCGTCCGCGCGGTGGTCGACCGACTGCGCGCCCACGTCCTCGGCGGCAAGGGCCCCTACGTGCCGCGCGGTTTCGAGGACGCCTTGCGCGTGGCGCCCGCCGAGGGAGAGCGGGTGTTCTTGCCGCGGGCCACGCCCATCTACGGAGAGACTGGCGCCGTGTCGGGGGGCGCGCTGGTGTTTCAGGACGCCACGCGGCTGTTCCGGTTCGACGAGCTCAAGAACAACCTGGTGGCCACGGTGGCCCACGAGTTCAGGACGCCGCTCACCTCGTTGCGGATGGCGTTGCACCTGTGCACGGAGCAGGTGGTGGGGCCGTTGACCGACAAGCAAGGCGATCTGCTGTTCGCCGCGCGCGAGGACTGCGAGCGCTTGCAGGTGATTGTCGACGACCTGCTGAATCTGTCGCGGCTCGAGTCGGGGCACATCGATCTGCACCGCCGGCGCATCGAAGCCGAGGCGCTGGTGGACGCTGCCGTGGAGGTCCATCGCGCCGCCGCCGAGCAGGCCCAGGTGCTGGTCCGCACCGAGGTGCAGCCGGGGTTGCCCGAGGTATTCGTCGATCCGGATCGCCTGCAACTGGTGTTCACCAATCTGCTCAGCAATGCGATTCGCTATTCGCCCGCCGGCAGCGAGATCCTGGTGCGTGCCATCGCCGAGCGGGTGGCTGCCGATGCCGAGTACCTCGCGCCGCGGACCAGTCACGTGCGCTTCGAGGTGATGGACCATGGTCCCGGCATCTCGAAGGAACATCAGGCCGGCCTGTTCGGAAAGTTCTTTCGCGTGCCGGGCAGTCCCGAAGGCGGCTCGGGTCTGGGGCTGTTCATCGCCCAGGGACTGGTGCAGGCGCACGGCGGCGAGATCGGTGTCGAGAGCGCGCCAGAGAAGGGCGCGACCTTCTGGTTCCGGGTGCCGGTGGCGCCCGCCGTGAATGCGGCCGCTCGTTCCAGCTGAGCCTGTCTTTCTTCTCACCGACGGTGAACACCCGATCTTTTGCCGCGCGGAAGTCACGAAGACGTCGCAGGAACGTTCCGGCGACCACCTTGGTCAGCGCTCTACACTGATCGCAAAGACGAGGTTATCGGATGATGCAAAACGAGAATGCCCGGCGGTTGATCGACGTTCGCAACCACATCGAGAGCCCCATGAAGCGGAGCCTTTATCGATTGGTCGAACAACCCATCGAGAAGCTGCTGTCTCTGCATGTGATCAACGAGCTTTACGCGCAGTCGCAATCACTCGATGGACGGGAGAGCTACTTCTCGTCCGTGCTTCGCGTTCTGGACATCAAGTACGACGTCAGTGAAGAGGATCTGGCGAAGGTCCCCACCAAGGGGCCGGTGATCGTGGTCGCCAATCATCCCTTCGGCGCCATCGACGGAATCATCCTGGGGGACATCCTCACCCGCATCCGCCCCGACGTTCGCCTGCTGGGCAACTACCTGCTCCACAGTGTCCCCGAGGTGCGCGACTGGGTGATCCCGGTCGATCCCTTCGGCGGGCCGGACGCCTCGCGCGCCAACATCGCGCCCTTGAAGTCATGCATGAAGTGGCTCAACAAGGGCGGGGTGCTGGCGACCTTCCCGTCGGGCACGGTGTCGCACCTGCAGCTTCGGCAGGCGCGCATCTCCGATCCGCCCTGGCACGCCACCATCGCGGCGCTGGTGCGCCGTTGTAACGCCACCGTGGTGCCGGTCTACTTCGACGGGCGCAACAGCCTGGTGTTCCACCTGGCCGGTCTGGTGCACCAGAGTCTGCGCACGGCGCTGTTGCCCAGCGAATTGCTGAAGCGACGCGAGACGCGGCTGGGGGTGCGCATCGGTCGCCCGATCGGCGCCGAGAAGATCGCGCGTTACCCCGACGACCAGACCCTGACCGATTACCTGCGCTGGAAGACGTACATGCTCGAGCGGCGAGAAAGCCCGGTGCGCCCGCGCTTTGTTCCGCGGCCCGCGTCCACCGTCGAAACCACCGTCGAGCCCATCGTCGACGCGGTTCCGCCGGCGCTGCTGGAAGCCGAAGTGAAGCGCTTGCCGCCGGAGACGAAGCTGCTCGAGGCCAGCGACCTGCAGGTGTTCATCGCCGAGGCCCGACAGATCCCGACCGTGTTGCGCGAGATCGGCCGGCTGCGCGAGGTCACCTTCCGCGCCGTGTCCGAGGGGACCGGCACCGCGTGCGATCTGGACGAGTTCGATCAGCGCTACCTGCACCTGTTCATGTGGAACAAGGCGACACGCGAGATCGTGGGCAGCTATCGGGTGGGACGCGCGGACGAGTTGCTGGCCAAGCAGGGCGTCCCCGGCCTCTACACCAGCACGCTCTTCAAGTTCAAAGCGGGGTTCCTCGAGCGCCTCGGTCCCACCCTGGAGCTGGGACGCTCGTTCATTCGCGTCGAGTACCAGCGCAAGGCGACCTCGCTGGCTTTGCTGTGGCGAGGGATCGGCGAATACCTGGTGCGCAACCCGCACTACAAGGTTCTCTTCGGCCCGGTCAGCATCAGCCGCGACTATCACCGCACCTCGCGGGGGCTGATGATGGAGTTCCTGCAGAAGCAGCGCGGGGACGAAAGCCTGTCCGGCCTGGTGAAGGCGAAGAATCCTCCGCGCGAGGGCCTGGACCGGCAAGAGCGAGAGAGCCTGACCAGTCTGGTGAAGGACGTGGACGACGTCGCGCACCTGGTCTCGGAGATCGAGGACGACAACCGGGGAATGCCGGTGCTGTTGCGCCACTACCTGCGGCTGAACGCACGGCTGCTGTGCTTCAACGTCGATCCGGCCTTCGGGGAATGCGTGGACGGCCTCATCGTGGTGGACCTGCGGTCGGCCGACGAACGGATGTTGAAGCGCTTCATGGGAGACGACGGCTACGCGTTCTTCTCGAGCGTGAAGTGACCGAGTCGCCGCCGGGCGCCTGGCTCCTCTTGCGCGGGCTGGCGCGCGAGCACGACCACTGGGGCGGGTTCCTGGCGCGCTGGCGGGCGGCGCTTCCGGGGGTGGCCGTTCACACGCCGGATCTCCCGGGCTGCGGCGACGAGAGCTCGGTGGCGGCGCCGGCCACGATGGCGGGTGTGCTGGAAGCGGTCCGGGGGCGAATGCCATCGGGCCGACGAGCGTTCGGCCTGGTGGGCCTGTCGCTGGGCGGAATGGTCGCGCAGGCCTGGGCCGAGGCGTATCCGGACGAAGTGGCCGGCGTCGTGCTCATCAACACCAGCGTGGCCGGCCGCTCTCCCTGGTGGCGGCGGGTCCGTCCCGGCGCCGCGGCTCGCCTGGGTCTGGCCGCAGCAACCAGAGATGTCGTGGCGCGCGAGCGGGGCCTGGTCGCGCTTGTCAGCAATCGTCCCGAGCTGCGCGAGGAGACCACCCGCGCCTGGGCCGAGATCGCCCGCCTGCGGCCGGTGCGGCGCGCGACCGTGCTGCGGCAGTTGCTGGCGGCCTCGCGCTACCGGACGACCCTGCAGCCGTCCGTGACGCCGACTCTGGTGCTGGTCAGCCAGCGCGATCGCCTGGTTCACCCGAGCTGCTCGTACAATCTGGCCGCGGCCTTGTCGGCGGAACTGCGCGAACATCCTTCAGCGGGCCACGATCTGCCGATGGATGACCCACGATGGGTCATCGAGCAGGTCCTGGATTGGTGGCACCGGGTGGCGACGGTGGCCGCCGCCGCGAGGGTGTGATTGGAACACGATCGTTACATTCCAGCCTCCTGGCTGTCGCTAGATTGTAATGGTGCGACCAGGCGGGGCCCTTTACGGCGACTACCAGCGGCCAGAGGAGTTCGAGGCCGCCTGGCGTGAGCTCTCGTTGCGCCTGGGGGGACGCGAATCCATCGCGGGACATTCGGTCGAAGGCCGCCCGCTGTGGCGCTTCGATCTGGGATCCACCGACGCCGACGCGCCGGTCGTGCTGCTGACCGCACTCATCCACGGTGTGGAACTGATCGGGGCGGTGGCCTTGATGGACGCCGTCCGGCGGTTCGCCTCGCTGTCCGGCGTCGTGGGTGAACGCGCGCGGCTGGTGGTGATGCCCATCCTCAATCCCGACGGGCTGGTGGCGAACATGGATCGCCTGGCCCGCGGGAAGGCCGCCTTTCAGCGCAGGAACGCGAACGGCGTCGACCTGAACCGCAACTTCCCGTCGGTCAGCGAGAAGCGCATCTGGCACCCCTGCGCCGGCTCGTCCTGGAAGGCCTCTCCTTACTATCGGGGGCCGCGGCCGTTCTCCGAGCCGGAGACGCAAGCAGTCCGGGACGTGGTGGCCGAGGTGCGGCCCACGCTCTCGCTGGGCTTTCACAGCTTCGGCAACTCGCTGCTGTTCCCGTGGGCGCACTCGCGCGAGCGGAATCCTCGCTACGGGAACTACGTGAAGCTGGCTGACTCGTTCTTGCAGACCTTGCCCAGCATCCCCTATCGCTGCCGGCAGGCGATCAGCCTTTACCCGACGCTGGGCGATCTGGACGACTGGCTGGACGCCACCTACGGTTCCGTCGCTTACACCGTCGAGGTGAGCGGCCTGGACAACCGCCTGCTGCACCCGCTGCGCTTCATCAATCCGTTCTGCTGGATGAACCCCAGCCGCATCGAGCCGACCGTGGCCAATCTCAGCCCGGCGATCGCCAGCCTGATCGGTGCCTCGCTGCTGCCCGCGCTGACCTGAGCGCGCTGTCCGCTAAAGAGCGTAGCGCTTCAGCTTTTCGTACAAGGTCGAGGGCGCGATGCCCAGCGCCTTGGCGGCCCGCACGCGGTTTCCGCCCACCTGGACCAGCGTCTGGCGAATGGCGGCCCGTTCGATGGTGTCCAGGGTGTGACCGCCCAGCGGCAGGCGATCGAGAATGTTGTCCGCGGCGGGCGCCACGAAGCGGATGTGCTGGGGCTCGACCACGCCCTGGTCGACGAAGGCGGCCGCGCACGCCAGCGTGTTCTTCAGCTCGCGCACGTTGCCCGGCCAGGGGTGGGCGCGCAGCGCTTCCAGCGTGCCGCTGCCGATGGCGAAGTCCGCGCGTCCCAAATCCTCCAGCAAGCGGGGCACCAGCAGCGGCAGATCGTCCAGCCGGTCGCGCAAGGGCGGCAGGCTGACCACCGCGGCGGCCAGACGGAAATACAGATCCTCGCGAAACTGCTTCGCCGCCACCAGAGCCGGCAAATCCCGGTTGGTCGCCGCGACGATGCGCAGGTCCACCAGGCGATCGCGGGTGCCACCCACCCGGCGGACGGCGCGACTGTCCAGCACGCGCAGCAGGCGCGGTTGCAGGTCCAGCGGCAGCTCACCGATCTCGTCCAGGAACAGCGTCCCCCCGCGTGCGCGCTCGAACGCCCCGGGATGCTCGGCGGTCGCGCCGGTGAAGGCGCCACGCTCGTGGCCGAAAAGCTCGCTCTCGACCAGGTTGGGAGGAACGGCGCCACAGTCGAACACGATGAAGGGCCCGTCGGCGTTGGGGCTGGCGTCGTGGATGGCGTGCGCGATGACGTCCTTGCCCGAACCGGTCTCGCCGGTGAGGGTCATCGTGATGCCCGTGGGGGCGAAGCGCTGGATGAGGTCGAACACGTCGTGCATGGCGGACGAAGCGGCGACCAGCTTGCCCATGCGCCGCACCACTTCTTCCGACCGCGGTGTGCTGGTCGTGGTGGGACGGCGGCCGCTGCGGGCGGGAAGCGGTCGGGGGCCGGGGACGGTGCTGGCGGCCGCCCTGAGGGCTATCTGCATCGGAGCCGCCCGGTCGGAAGTGCCTGTGGCTTCGACGCCAGGCCGGTGTTTCTACACATGCCCGGCTTATAGCAGCGGCCCGTTTCGGCTCGCTGTGACGATTGGGATCATCTTAGGCGCGCGTTGTTACGCGCCCGTAGCCGGTTCTTCCGCGCTATCCCGGGCGCGCCGTCACGGACAGGGGACCACGCCGTCGTTGGGGTCGACGGCGCCCACGAACAGGCGCAAACCCAGCTTGTCGTCGTAGCTGACCGCCATGCTGCAGAGGTCATCGGGGCGCGTGTTGGCCATGTCCGCCGCCGACACCCGCATCTCGGCGGTGCTGGAGACGGCCCAGGGAATCGAGCCGCTCGGCTGGCGAGGCAGGACGAAGCCGATCGGGTTGCTCTTGGCGCCGCGATAGAAGGTCGTGTAACCGCCCTGATCGCCGACCACCAGATCCATCTCCTCCTGGGTGGCCATGGTCCACTCGCTGCTGGAAACCCGCTTCATCCATTTGTAACTGAGGCCGGTGATGAGGCCGCCCGCGGTGTCCAGGCGAACGAACGGCACCAGCGTGCCGAACGACGAGAGCGAGGCGTGGGTTCGGGTTACCACGTTCGAGAAGGTGAGGGTGCGGCCCGAACCAAGGGTGAAGGCCAGCGTCGCCGGCTTGCCCCCCGAGCCCGGCAGCTCGGGCGCCGGAGCTTGCGCCCAGTTGTAGTCAGGGCCCCAGCCGCGCTCGTCGCCGAAGCCCAGGCCGCTGTAAGAGCTGGAGCTGCTGGCGTCGGCGCCGTCGCTGTCGAAGGCGCGGAAAGCGGCGCCATTTTGCAGGTGGCCTCCACTCGCCATTCCCATCGCGACGTAATCGGTGCCGTCGAAGGTGGCCGGATAAAGCGCGTAGATCGAGCCCAGATTGAAATTGGGCGAGGCCGCCAGGTCTCCGCTTTCCGGCAAAAACTGATCGGTGAGATCGGACATGCGCAGATGGTTGCCGGTCGCGCCCGCGAACATCTGGGCGCGCAGGTGGAAGTCGAGCTGGAACTGGTGGCCGTCTTGCTGGATGTCGATGACGCCGTCTCCGTCGATGTCGGGATTGGCGTAGCGCAAGGACAGGTCATCGATCGAGCCCAGATACTCCGCCGCGCTGGCCGACAATCCCAGCTGCTGCAGCAGCTTCTCGTAGGGCTGGCCACTGACCGCGCTGGTGCCGCTGGTCGAGACCTTGCCCAGATCCACGTCTCCCTCGTTGCGCGGAGCCAGGGTGTCCAGGGTGTTTGCCCGGAAGGTGGCCACCACCATGTCCGCACCGACGGCCGTCGAATCGATGAACACCAGCACGTAGGGATGCCCGAAGTTCACGTCCAGCGCGAAGTGGCCGTCCTTCTCGACGGGAGCCAGCACGCGGTTGGGGCGGGCGCTCTCGGGATCGACGGCCATCACGTGGGTGATCTTGCGTGAGGGCGCCGGCGCGGCGGATTCACCGGACAAGGTCAGCGCCGCCGACTGGCCCGGGACCAGCTGACCGGAGATGTGCGCGGTGTTGTTGCTTTGACAGGCGACCAGGCTCATCGACAGGGCCAGTGCGAGGTGCGCGAGAGATCGACGGGACGTCGCAGTCATGAAAGCTCCTTGGCGGGGCTGTTTACTGTCGCTTGAAAATACGTAAGACCACTTACCTGTCATTGGTCTTCGACAGGGCATGCTCGGAAGTTGAGCGGCTGCCGAACGACGACGCGCGAAGCCGCGAGCCGGTGAAAAACCTGAATGTCTGCGCTGGTGATCGCAGCAGTCGGCCCTACTCTGAGTAGGGGGTGGCGGGCATGAAGGGGAAGCGACTGATGCTGGTGGTGACGGTGGTGGTCTGCGTGGTCGGGGGGGCTGCGAACCAGGCGGTTGCGGCGTGTCGGGTGATTGCGTTGAGCGCTCCCGACGGGCGGCCCAGCCGCGGGGCGGCGATCAGAAACGGCACGGTCGTCGGCACGATCGACGACGGCAGCTCGCCGAACGTGGCCTCTGTCCTCGACCGATCGCTGCGCTGGCGGCCGGTCGGCCGCGAGGGAAGCGTGGGGCGCGACCTGGACGGACTGGGGCGGGTGGTCGGACACGCCAGCCCCGAGGGCGAAACGCTGCATGCCTGGCTCTGGGATGGCGGACAGGACCACGATCTGGGGACGCTGGGCGAAGGGCGCGACTCGACCGCGACGGCCATCAACCAGCGCGGTGACATCGTCGGCTACAGTCAGATCGGCCGGAGCAACGTCAGTCCGTATCACGCGTTCCTGATCCGCGACGGAGTGATGCAGGACCTCGGCTCGCCCGCCGGGTTCGACTCGATCGCGAACGACGTCGCGGATGACGGGACGATCGTGGGCTTCTACTCGCTGGTCAACGGGGGCGTGGTCGCCTTCCGGCTGAAGGACCGCGGGTTCGAGATCCTGCCCTCACTGGCCGGCAACGCCGAGGCGAACGCCATCAACGATCGCGGCGAGATCGTCGGAGTCTCGTCGACCGACACGGGCGAGCGACACGCCTACGTCACCGACGGATCCTCCGCGCACGACCTCGGGACGCTGGGCGGCACCAGCTCGCTGGGGCTCGACATCAACGACAACGGCGACGTCGTGGGCAGCTCCGAGCTTCCGGACGGAACCCTTCACGCGTTCGTGGTGCCGCACGGCGGAGCGATGATCGATCTGCAAGAGATCGCCGATCCCGACGGCGTCATTCTGCACGAGGCGCGTGCCATCGACGACGAGGGGCGAATCGTGGCGAACGGCCGGCGCTTTTCAGGCGGAGACATCGCCTACCTGCTGGACGGGTGTTATTGACTGGGTGATCCGGGCTCGTCGGCCGCCAGGTCGGGTAGGTGCACGCGAACCGGGCCCGAGCGCTGGTGGCGCGACTGCAGCAACGCTTCGATCTCGACCGCCGAGTCCATCGCCAGCACCCGCTGGGCCAGCGCCCGCGCCTCGCTGATCGTGGTTCGTCGGATGGCGTCCTTGACGGCCAGCATCTCGCCGGGCGCCACGCTCAATTCGCGCAGGCCCAGGCCCAGCAGCAGCTCGGTGTAGCTGGGATCGCCGGCCATCTCGCCGCAGATCGAGATGCCGCGGTTCGCGCGCTGGGCCGCCTCGATCGCCTGGGCGATCAGGCGCAAGACGGCCGGATGCATCGGCTGGTAGTACGCAGCCACGTTGTCGTCCTCGCGATCGGCGGCCACCACGTACTGGACCAGATCGTTGGTGCCCAGGCTGAAGAAGTCCACCTCGCGCGCCAGACTGGCCGCCTGGATCGCCGCCGCTGGCACTTCGATCATCGCACCCAGAGGAATGCTGGGATTGAAGGCCTTGCCCTCGCGGGACAGCGCGTCCTGCGTGCGGCGCAAGGCGGCGCGTGTTGCCCGGATCTCTTCGACGCCGCCCACCACCGGCAACAAGATCGAGACCGGATGCTGGGCACTGACCCGCAGGAAGGCGCGCAGCTGCGTTTCCAGCACCCGCGGGTGTTGCAGCAGAAGGCGGATGCCTCGCTGGGCCAGCGAGGGATTGCGGGATGCCGGCAGCGGCAGGTACGCCAGCTGCTTGTCGCCGCCCACGTCCAGCAAGCGGAAGACCACCTTGCGCGGGTGAAAGCGCTGGGCGGCCATCGCCAGGAATTCGTATTGCTCGTCCTCCGTCGGGAAGGCGTTGCGCACGGCGAACCCGAACTCTGTGCGGTAAAGGCCGATGCCGTCGGCGTTGTACAGAAAGGCGGCCTCGGTGTCCGCGTACTTGCTGACGTTCGCCATCAGGCCGATGGTGACGCTGTCGCTGGTGACGGTGGGGCGATCGACCAGCTGGCTCAGCTCTTGACGGTAGTTGCGGATCTCCTGGGCCAGTCGATCGTATTCGGCGCGCACCGATCGGTTGGCGTTGACGAACACCACCCCCGACACGCCGTCCACGATCACATGATCGCCGGTTCTGATGGTGGTGGCGATCTCCGGCACCCCCGAGACCGCGGGTGTGCCCATCGAGCGCGCGAGGATCGAGCCGTGAGAGAACCTTCCGCCGCGCTCGGTGACGAAGCCTCGCACCCGGTGCATCTCGAGCTGCGCGGTGGTCGAAGGCAACAGCTCGTCCGAGACCACCACCGCGTCCTCGGGCACGTCCAGCAAGCCCAGGTCCTTGCCTTCCTGCAAAGCCACGATGATCCGTCGGCCCACGTCGCGGATGTCGCCCGCGCGTTCGCGCAGATAAGCGTCCGACAGCTCGTCGAACACGCGCGTGAATTTGTCCACCGCCTCGCAGACGGCCGCTTCCACGTTCACCAGGCGCTCGTGCACGATCGACGACACCTTCTGGTGAAAGGCGGCGTCGCGCAGGACCAACGCCTGCGCCGCGAAGATTCCCGCCTCGTCCGTGCCGATGCGCTCGCCCACGCTGGTCTTCAGCGAGCCCAGTTCGGCTTCGGCGCGCGCCAGGGCGGTTTCGAAACGTTCGAGCTCACCCTGAACTTCACCGGTCTTGATGCTGCGGCGCGGAACCGTCGCCCGATCACTGCGCGCCAGGACGAAAGCCGTTCCGCTGGCGATCCCCGAGGAAACGCCGATTCCTTTCAGCAGTGTCGCGCCCATCTCCGCCCCGCTCGATTGCACCAAAGATCGCACACGACCTTTGGAATATCTCATCAATTGCGGCCGCTGCCGCCCGCGGCGTGGGGGTCGGTGGGGGCACCGGGGCAGAAGGTGGGGTGCAGCGTCGCGGTGCGCGTGCAGTTTCCAGGTATTCGTCCGATTTCCTGTATTGCAGGATGCATCCAGTTCACCGCCAAAGATCCTCGGCACGCGGTGGGCAACAGGCGCGCTGTCTTCTGGCGATCGCGCTGACTCTGGCCGCTTGCGGTCCGGTCGATCACCGGAGCCTGCCGCTGTCTGACGGAACGGGCGATGCGGCACGGGACGACCTGAAGCCCGGCGATCCGTCGGGCGCGGGCGGCAGCGCTTCTCCGGGTGGCGCGGGGGGAGCCTCGGGCGGTGCGGGCGGCACGGGCCCGTCGACGAACAACGGCGGCGGTGGCGCCGCAGGTATGCCTGCCGGCCCGGGGGGATCGAGCGGGACGGGGGGGACCATCACGACCGGCGGTGCGGGCGGGTCGGCCAGCGTGGACGCGGGGGGCGTCCCACCGCCTGCGCCGGACGCGAATCCGCTGCCCGCGCTGTTCGGCCAATGGCGGTACGTCCGCGCCGTGAAGCTGAACACCTCTGCCACCGGCGCCGGTGTGGTGAACGACGTTCGCGATTTCCCGCTGGCCGTCGCGCTGAAGTCGGACTTCGATTTCTCGCAAGCGAAGCGAGACGGCTCGGACCTGCGCTTCGCGAAGCTCGACGGAACGGTCCTTCCCCACAGCATCGAGCGCTGGGATCCCGCGGGGAAGGCCGCGCTGGTCTGGGTCAAGATCGACCTGGTGAAGGGCGACCAGGATCAGCAGAACATCGACATGTTCTGGGGAAATCCCGACGCTCCCGCCGTCGCCGACGACCGTGCGGTGTTCGCCTCGAGCGCGGGCTACCTGGGGGTGTGGCACCTGGCCGAGGATGGCGGGACCGCCCCGGGCGGCTTCCATGACGTCACCGCGAACGCCGCGAACGCCACCGGCGTCAACGTGGGCGCGACGAGCTCGGTGGAAGGGCGGGCCGGCAAGGGGACCCTGCTGGTCAACGCCCAGGATCAATGGATTCACCTGGATGGCGACAAGAAGGCTCTGTTCGCCACCACCGAGCACATGACCATGTCGATCTGGGCCAAGGCGACGTCGCTGCCCATCACCAACACCGTCGGGTTCGAGACGTTGCTGTGCAAAGGCGACTCGTCGTGGACGGTGCAGCGCTATCGCAAGACGAACACCATCCAGGCCTGCGCTGCCTCGAGCAGTCGCCTGTGCGCGATCAGCAAAGGCACCATCACCCCCGGCCAGTGGTTTCATGTCGCCGTGGTGCTGGATTACCCGACGCTGCGCCTTTATCTGAACGGTCGGCTGGACACGCTGGCGATGGGGACGGCGCCGTTCACCAACGTGGACAATCCGATCGGCATTGGCGGCCAGCCGGAATACGAGACCCAGCGTCGCTTCTGGGACGGCGCCCTCGACGAGGCCCGGGTGATGTCGGTCAGCAAGGATCCGGCGTGGGTGGCGCTCGACTACGAGAGTCAGCGCGAGAACCAGAAGCTTTACACCTTCGGCGCGACCCAGACCCGCTAGAGATCGCTGGAAGCACCTCGTTCTGGCAGCGCGTCGTGAAGACGCCCGCGGTGACTGCGATCAATTGAACGTAAGTCAATTCGCACATAGTCTCACTCCGGTCGGCGTTTCGGGCCCCACGCTGCACGTACCGGGAGGCATGACTTGCAAATCGAATGGTCAACGCGGCTGCGTCGTCTGGGCTTCGTCGCAGCTTCTTGCGCACTGGCCCTGGTCGCTTGCCAGAAGGACTCGGTCGAGCCCGACGGGTTCGTGCGCGCGGACGGCAGCGCGCCCGTGATGATCGCGCCGGATGGTGATCCGGCCGGAGCGGGCGGAACGGGGGGAACGCCGGCGCCCTCTCCCTCGACCTCCGAAGACGGCGGCAGCAGCGTGGCGGCGGGCGACTGCAGCCTGAACGGCCGCTGGCTGGTGGCGCAGCGAGTGCTGGCGACCGCCATCGGCCAGGACCAGGCCGCGCACAACTGGTTCTATTACGAGATTCACCAGGGCAGCGGCGGCGACCTGACCGTCACCAAAGGACTGCACTGTGGCTTCGAGGTGGTGAAGAAGACCAGCCTGGCGGCGTCGGTGGACAGCTCGCTGGCCTGGCCATCGATCCTGATGCACGACACCAGCACCGGCCGCAAAGGCAGCATGGTGAAAGAGGGCACCCAGTGTCATCTGAAGCTGGACAAGGAGTACGTGGTGCGGGGCGCGACCGTCTCTTACTACCTGGACCCCGCGACCAAGATGCCGGACAAGACGATGAAAGCCGACGGAAGCAAACCGGGCTGGGAAGACTGGGACGGCGACGGCAATCCGGGCATCAGCTTCAAGGTGACCTCGGCGCTGGCCAGCGGCACCCTTTACGTCTGTCAGCGTGACTGGACTGTGTATGACGGCCTGGTGCCGACGGGACAGGACAAGCTGAAGGTGTCGATCACCTTTGGCAGCGAGCAGGTGCCGCTGGGGCGTTCGGCGGGATCGGCTTCGGCGCTCGAGTCGGCGTCGTCGCCCTCGAGCTCGGCTGCGCAACACTATGCCTGGTTCCACGCGCTGACCCCGGGGCAGGCGGTGGGATCGGATGCCGAGATCTGCGCGTCCATCCGGGCGCTCAAGGACCAGCTGGTTCCGGAGGCGAACCAGTGAAGCAGGGCCTTCGCGCGCTGGGTCCGCTGATCGCTTCGTGGCTGGTCGTCACGCCCGCCGCCGCGTCGCCGGTGTTCGAGCTGACCGGGGCGGTGCAAGGGGATGGTGGCTTCAACGCGCGCTCGGTCGAGTCGGGATCGGCCAGCGCCTATTTCAATCCGGCCTTCCTGCCCGACGCGCCCAGCGGACTGGATCTGGGTGTCTTCGCGGTGAGCGATCAGATCGGCATCAGCCTGCGCGGTCGTCCCAGCGCCTCCGCCGACGTGCCGGTCGATGTCGTGAACGCCGAGATCCCCGGGGGGGGACGCTTCGATCGCTATCCGCTGCCGACGGTGTGGCTGAACCAGGGCAAGCCGGCCGATCCGCCCGACGAGCCCTTGCCGGCGCGACCGCGGCAGAGCGCGGGCAGCAGCCACAACGTGCACACGTACCAGGTGCTGGGCTTCGTGCAGAAGATGTTCGCGGGGCGCGTCGCCCTTGGCGTGTACGCGATGCTGCCGTACAAGAAATTCACCGGCGCCTCGGCTTTTTACAATGACGAGCGCGAGCAGTATTTCACCAACAGCCTGCACCCCGAGCTCTACTCCGATCGCTTGACGGCGACCTCGATCGCGCTGGGCCTGGGAGTGAAGGTCCACCCGCGCTTCTCGCTGGGCCTGGCCTCGACCTTCAGCTTGAAGACGGTGGCGGGTACGCCGACCTTCCTCAGCGACGTCGGACATTTTCAGGACATCATGGTGGATTCGGACGTCAGCGTGCAGGCGCAGCTGTCGCCTCACGGGGCGGCGGTGTGGCAGCCCGGCGACTGGACGCAGTTCGCGGCCACCGTGCATTCGCCGCAGAAGATGCAGATCGAGACGGCGTTCAGCTTCTTCCTGTCCAATGGCCTCGAACAGCGGGCGACGTTGGATTTCACGCACGCTTACCTGCCCTGGATCTTCTCGCTGGGCGGGACCCAGCATCTGACCCGCTCGCCCAGCGGCGGGTTGAGCGTGGTGGCCACGGGGACCTATTCCCTGTGGTCGCACTACGTCGATCGCCACAACCAGCGGCCCAGCGACGCTTACGCCTGGTACGACACGCTGGCCGCCGCGCTGGGGCTGCGCTATCGCCACGCCGGGGCGCGCTTGTTCCTGGACGCCACCTATCAGCCGTCACCGGTGCCGAAGCAAACGGGACGGACGAACTACGTCGACAACGATCGCGTGGCCACCAGCGCCGGCTTCGACTGGCGGACCGAGATCTTCGGGGGGACGTTGCGGCTGGGGCTGCAGGCGCAGGTGCATCGCTTGTTGCCGCAGACGGCGTGGAAGCTGCCCACCCCCACCGCGGCCAGCGGCGTGAACCAGGCGCCCGATCGGGTGGCGGACGAGGTGCCTGACAACGCGGTGGTCAGCGGGCAGCCCCTGGCCGGTCGCGAGGGCCTGCAGACCAACAACCCCGGGTGGCCCGGATTTTCCAGCGCCGGGTGGATTGTCGGCGCGGGCGTGAACGCGAGCCTCACCTTTTGAGGGGAGACATGGCGAACCAAACACGAAACGAATGGGTGAGGCGAGCCCGGCGGGGTTGGGTGATGTGCGCGCTGCTGGCCGGTTGTCGCTTCGGCGGGCCCGCCACCACCGACGATCCCGGCCCGGCCGTTCCGGACGAGCACGAGGCGGGCACCGGTCCCGATGTGCAAGCGCCCGGCGCTCCGGACCAGGCGGTCCCCATGCGTGGTGAGGTCCAGCCCCCCTCGAGCGCCGACGCACAGACAGGGGGGGAGCCCCTTTGCGGTGGTCCTTTCGTCAGCGAGACCTGCGATCCCGTTTGCAACATGGGCTGTCCCTCTCTGTCCCGCTGCGACGTTTCGGACAAGCCGCGCACCGGCGCCTGCGTGGGTATCTGGATCTCCGGCGAGAACGAGAGCTGCGTGATCAAGGGGGCGACCACCGATCAGTGCGCCGCTCAGCTGACCTGTCTGGACGGCGCGTGCCGGCGTCTGTGCTACCGCGATTCCGACTGCAAGCTGGCGAACACCTGCTGCTCGCAATCCGTGGACGTGGGCGGTGTCCCCTCGGGCTTCAAGGTCTGCGCGCCGTGCGCGCCCTGACCGGGGCTGCCAGCGCGCGCTCGCGAAACGCACCGGGAGTCAGATCGGTCCAGCGGCGAAAGGCGCGCTGAAAGGGACTGAGATCGGAGAAGCCGACCAGGAAGGCGATCTCGCTGACGGTGAGCCGCGGATCCTGCAGGTAGCGCTTGGCCAGATCGCTGCGCGTCTCTTCCACCAGCCCCTGGAACGACGTCTCTTCTTCCGCCAAATGGCGCCGCAGCGAGCGCGCGCTGATCCCCAGCTGGCGGGCGACGTTCTCCAGCGCGGGCGGCCCCGACGGCAACACCTTCACGACGATGCGTTGCACGCGGGCACTCAAAGCTTCTTCGCTCTTGTGTCGCTTGGCCAGGTCATCCGCTTGCTTCTCGAAGTACGCCAGCAGATGCGGATCCGCCTTGGCCAGCGGTGCCTCGAACGAGTCTCGTTCGAGCACCAGGGCCGAGTGGGGCGCGTTCCACACCATCGGCGAGCGGAAGTGACGGCTGTGGGGGCTGTCGTCCGCGGGCGCCTCGTGCGCGAAGCGCGTTTCCACCACGTCCAGCGGCCGCGTCGCCACCATCCGTCCGAAGTGAATCGCTTCGGCCAGCGCGAACTCGGACGCCGCACGGGCCCCCATTCCTGGGCTGGGCGCCAGCGAGAACATCAACAGGACGCGCTTGCCTTCCGTCTCCAGCGACCAGTGTCCGGCCGTGCTGAGCACGTTGTAGTAGCGGGCCAGGCGGGCGAACCCCTCGGCGATGGTGGGGCTGGTCATGCAAGCAAAGCCGATCACCCCGAAGCTGTCGGTGCCCAGCGCGGTGGCGGCGCGGATGGGCAAGTCGCGGTGGTGCCCATCGGCCATGGCGGCATCCCACAGCGCAAAGTACTGGGCCAGGGGAACGTGCTCGTCCAGGCCGCCGCGCTGGGCCAATTGCCCGCTCATGCCGGCGGCCGCGAGCAAAAGCTTGGGATCCAGCCCGGCGCGCGGAGCGGCCGCAAGGATGGACGACACCAGGCGGGTGGCGACGCGGTGGTTCGGGCCTGAGGAACGAGAAGGCGGCACGGGCGACCATTTTAGATCGACCGCGCCGCCCAAAGGGCCGGGAGTGTGATCCCGGCGCCGGGCGACCCCGGCGGGTTTCTAGGGGATGTCTAGTCGGGACGTTAAGCGGGACGGATAAGTCAGTCGGAACGTCGATAAGTTAAGCGGAACGCACGCGGATCATTTCTTGGGGGGAACCAGGAACAGACCAGTCAGGCACATTTCGTTCGCCGTGCCCCAGCCCGGCAGCAGGGGCTCGGTTCGCTTGGACGTGTCGTAGGTGCAGGTGACGCGGATCTTGTCGCCTTTGTTCAGGATGAGGGGCTGCTTGTAGAAGTAGTAGAGCTGCCAATCGAAGTTCCAGTGCGGCACGTCGGCCAGGCAGTCGTTGGCTCCGCCGGCGGCGCGGATGACCTCGATGTGCTGATCCAGGCCGTGCGTGTGCATGTGCGGGAACACGCCGTGGACTTCCATGCTGTCGGTCCCGAACAGCGCCATGTAGCGGTCGTAGTCCGCCTCGTAGGTGTAGGGGACGCGGGCCTGACCGGGCGGCAGCGAGGCGGGCGTCGGGGTGACCACGGTCTGCAGGAACTTGTCGGTGTCGTCGAACAGGCCCACGCGCTCGACGCTGCTGGCCATCTTCAGGCGCACCTTGGTGACGTCGGTGCGACCGCGGGTGGCCGGATCGGTCAGGTTGTAGTGCACCTGCATGACCAGCACCGTGGTCGGCTTCAGCTGCACGCCGATGCCGGCGGGGTAATTGACCACGCCCATCCCGGGCGCCCAGGTCACCGGGATTCCATCCAACGCGATGTTCTCGCCGGCCAGGCCGTAGCAAGGCCAGCCGTCCACGTCGGGAGAGGCCCCGTCGTATTCGCGGATGAGGTCGCCGTTCGTCTTGCTGCCGTCCATGACCAGCTTGCTGCTGTCGACTTGCATCACCAGCACGTGGTGGATGATGGCCGGCGTTCCCGGCACCACTTCGTACCCGGTGATGAAGGGGGTGTTGGGCGCCTTCGGGTCGACCACGAAGCAGCGGTAGTCGTCGTTCTGTGCGCGCGCGTCGCCCTTCGACACCGGCAGATAGACAGGCGTGGACACCTCGACCGAGTCGGACAGCGAGGAGAGGGTGGGGGGATGCAGATCGGTGCGCGCCGTTCCTTCGACCGCGCCGCCCGTCGCCCAGTCGCCGAGCGTCTTGATCTCGGCGTCGCTCAGCCAGCCCGAATCCTTGAAGTCGCCGCAGGTGCCGTCGCCCTTGGCCAGGAAGGGCGGCATGGTGCGGTTCTCGACCACCGCCTTGACCAGCAACGCCTGCGCCTTCGCCGACTTGAAGTCGTCCAGACGGAAGGGCGCGATGCCGCCCTCTTGATGGCAGGTCACGCAGCGGTTGTTGAAGATGGGCGCCGCGTCGTTCCAGAAGGTCACCGCGGTGGCGGTCTTCTCGGGCGGCGTATTGTCGGTGTCCTTGCCCGCGCAGCCGACGACGGCCGTGGCAAGAAGCGCGGAAACACAAGCGATGCTGAACCAACGGAAACTCATGAAAACCTCCGGCACGTGGGGCCTGTAATGCGGGCCCAAACTAGCCGTGAGGTTTCCGCGCCGACAGGACCGCCGCGGCCAATCTCTTGACCGCTGCGGCCAGTTCGCGTCGAAAATGCCTTTTTCGAAGCTGATCTACGTCTTGGCGAGGTTGCGCCCGGCGCCCCAGGCCCGCTCGGTGAGCTTCCGGGCCAGCACGCTGGCGGCGGCCCCTCCTGCGGCCATCAGCAACTTTCCCGCGATTCCTTTCTCACGCGGCGCCACGCGGTCCGGCCGCGCCATCATCCGCGACAGGGCTTCCCGCAAACGGGCCGCGCGATCGGACAGTCGTCGACGTTGCCGGTGACGGTGGACGGCGAAAGCGATCCCTCCGCTTCCCCCCGCCGCAAGGGTGGCCGCCCCGATCAGCAGCGCCAGTTTGTGCCGGCGAAGCTGAAGCTTGATGTCGAACACCTGATGCCGACGTCGATCCAGCTCGCCCACCAGCCCATCCAGAGTGCCGCGGATGCGATCGATGTCGTGTGCCAGAAGGTCCGCCTTCTCGGCCGGCGAAATCGAAGGACTCGCCTCGCGACCTTCGGGCGTCCCATTGCTGGTTTTCTCCTTTTGATTGTTCATGCGAGCCGCTCCTTGCTCCAACGGACGTCTTCTTTGATGCTCTCGCGCGTGCGCCGCAGCGGTGCCGTCACCCGGCGCTTCCAGCCGATCGCGAACGCCACGCCCGCCACGGCCAGGAACACGCCGGCCACGATCAGGGCCGCCGCCCATCCCGGCAGTACCAGCGCCAGGGCCAGGATCCCTGCCACCACGAGCGCGTTCAACGCCAGCAGCGAGGCGATGGCGGTGACACCCAGCCCTTTGGCCATCCCCACCTCCGCCTTCACGTCCGCTTTCATCTCGGTGATGGCCAGCTCGACCTGCTTCTTCGCCAGCGCCACCGCCTGATTGGCGATCTGATGAACCAGCGCGCCCAGAGGCAGATGACTGGGATCATCGGCGTCGGACCGCGTGCGGTATTCCGTCGTTTGCGCCGGGATCTCTCCCCGCTTGTCGCTGAGTTGCTGTTCCAGTACGGGCGGTTTTCCGTCGAGGGCCCGGTCCGTCTGTAGCGTCTGCCGGTACAGCACTTGCCATTCGTCATACGGAATGTGGAGGTTTCCCATCTCGGTCGAGACCTCCTTCATCCGCCCTTCCAACCTCGGTGATTTTTCGTGAGCCATCGGATTCTCCTCCAACAAACGCCACACACGGCGGATCTGCCTTTCAATCTCCTGCGCCCGTGGATCCACGGTCTGCAGAGCATCGGTGCGCACGATCGCCTCGGCGACAAGCCCCTGCGCCCAGGATGTCTTCTCGGCGCTTCCGCGCAGCAAGAGTCCGGTGGGATACATCGAGATCTCCAGGCCCGGTCCCTCGAAATGAGCCAGATCGACGGGGACATAATTCCGGAACGCCTTGCCCCCCATCGCTTGCAGGATGCGCATGGGGGCCGTCGACCACCAGCGCGGCTGGGTGTCGACCAGCTGGAAGCCTTTGCGGTTCAGCGTCTCGCAGACCAGATGCGCCACCTGGTGATAGGACCCTTCGTCGGAGAGCAGCGAGATGCTCACGCTCTGCCGGCGTTTCACGAGATCGATGAAGCGCAGCACCGGCACGGTCACGAACATCCACACGAAGGCGGCGGCCAACCCCAGTGTGATGGGGAAGCCGCGCAGAGTTCGTTTCACGAACGATTCGTCCTTCGATTCCGTTGGCGCCCTCGACGCGAAGGTCAGTCCCACCACGACTGGGACCAGCAGCGCCAGGGCTGCCCAGACCAGCCGCACGACGTTGCCGGGCACCGCGCGCGACAACGGAATGAAGGCCAGCACCAGCGCCGCCACCCGGGGGGCGATGATTCCCATCAACAGCAACGGCCAGGCGATCGCGACCGCGACCAGCGCGGACAGAACGGTCTGGTCGCGCGGCGTCGTGTGACCGAACAGCGCGCGCACCGCCCATCCGAAGATGGCGTTGAGAACTTTTCCTGCTGAACGCCCCAGCAGGGTCAGCAGGGCTTGGAGGATCGCCATCGACACCCATATTTTGGGTTCCGCACCAGGCGTCGGTACGGCGTCAATGATGTGACCACCTGTTGGATGTGCGCGCGGTCATGGGCGGCGCGACACGCGTGAAGGCGACGCCCGATCACGGGCCGGTGCGGGTGCAATCCAGCGTCAAAGGAAGACGCGCTCCGCCGGCCACCATCTCGAAGTCGGTCACCTTCAGCGTGCCGACGTCGCTGGTCCCCAGCAGCCCGGCCCACTTCGCCGTCGAGCTGCGGTCCGAGCGCGCGGTCAGCGCGATGTTCCCGCCGTCGGCGAGAAACATCCCATAGCGCTGCAGCGCATGCGCCAGCACGCGCCCGCCGGCGGTGAACTTGCTCAGATCGACGCTGTTCTTCAGGCGCAGGCGCGCGCCGTAGGGCACGGTGTCCGTCGTGGGCGTGCCCTTGCCGGCGCCCGAATGGGTGGCCGGGTGAACGTAGGCGCCCTTGCGGATGCGGTCATTGGGAAGGATGAAGCGAACCGCGTGGGGGATCTCGCCGGCCTTCACCTCGTCGGCGGTGAACAGCAGATCGGCGATGGGATACCCACCGGCGTCGGCGCTGGTGCACTGATCGCCTCGTCCATAGGGCGTCTGCGCCGAGCCGGGCTTCCAGTAATTGCGGCTCAGATCCCAGATCGCCAGACAACCACCGTTGAAGGTGCCCCCCACGGCCAGTCCTCCGGTGATGTTGGCGCGCCACATCTCGTAAAGCTTCGCCCCCTGGATCACGATCAGGTGACAATCACCGTCGCCCCCGCAGGCGTAATTGTTTTCGCCCTCGAGGAAGCCGCCACTGGGAAGCGGCACGGGCACGAAATCGCAATCGGGCGCGTAGAAGTCATCGGTCTTCGTGAAGGCCCGGGGCACGACGTTGCTGTCCGCTTGCAACACCTCGATGGAAAAATCGATCCGGAAGCTCCCGGCGCCCCATCCCCCCTTGGCGGCCAGGCCCGCGATGACTTGCGCCGATTCTCCGTCGACCTTGGCTTGCGAGACGTCTTCGTACCAGGGCGCTCCCGCCGTGAACAGACCATGGCCGGTCGAGGGGCCGTTGGTGACGACGCCGCTGCCGCCGACCGGTGCCGGATCACCGCCGACCCCGGCCGTCTCGCCTCCCTGTCCACCGAACCCCGGCATCATCAAGCCGATGCCACCGTCGGTGTTCTGGGCGGCGCCGCTTCCTGCGCCCGAGCACCCGTGAGAGACGGCCAACAGCACCACCGCGCTCATCCGGCTCGTGGGGAGCATCGGGAAAATGTTACACGCATCACGCGATCCGATTGAACAGGATCGTGCGCCCGCCGGTGTGCTCCCTTGGAGCCGATGCGCTTACAAACAGAGACACCGCGGACACCCCGGCGGGGATGTCCGCGGGCGAATGCTCAAAGCGGGCTTCGATTGCAGTTGAGGGTGAGCGGGTGGCGAGTTTCGCCCCCGACCATCTCGAAATCGGTGACTTTCAGGGCGGTCAGATCGCCAGCGCCCAGCAGGCCTGACCATTTCGTCTTCGAGCTCCGGTCCGACCGAGCGGTGAGCGCGATGTCGCCTCCGTCCGCCAGGAACATCCCGTACCGTTGAAGCGCGCGGGCCACCACCTGGGCGCTGGCCGAGAGGCCACTGAGATCGGCGTTCTTCTTCAGCCGGAATCGCGCTCCGTAAGGAACGGTGTCCAGCGTGGGCGCGCCGGTTCCCGCCCCCGAATGGGTGGCCGGGTGAACGTAAGCCCCTTTGCGGATCCGGTTGTTGGGCAGGATGAAGCGAATGGCGTGGGGGATCTCTCCCGCTTTCACCTCGTCGGCCGTGAACAGCAGATCCGCAATCGGATATCCGGCTGCATCAGCGCTGGTGCAATTGTCGCCGCGTGCATAGGACGGGCTGGTGGGGGACGGGTTCCAGTAGTTCTTCGTCAGATCCCAGACCGCCATGCATCCTCCGGTGAAGGTGCCTCCCACCGCCGCGCCGCCCGTGATGTTGGCACGCCACATCTCATAGAGCTGAGTTCCCTGGATGACGATCAGATGGCAATCACCACCGGTCGGGCAGGCGTAATCCGCCTGGCCTTCCAGGTGCCCGACCGGGGGCACCGGCACGGGCATGAAGTCGCAGTCGGGCAAGAAGAAATCTTTGCTCTTGGTGAAGGGGCGCGGAGTCACCGTGGCGTCGGCCTGCAGCACATCGATGAGAAAATCGATGCGCAGACTGCCCGTGCCCCAGCCCCCTCGTGCGGCCAGTCCCGTGATCACCTGCGACGACTCTGGATCGATGCTGGCTTGCGAGACATCTTCGTACCAGGGGGCACCTGCGGTGAACAATCCGTGGCCAGCCGCCGCATTGCTCGGTCCGCCGTCCGAGGTGGTCGCGACGGAAGCGTCCGTGCCGATCGCGTCCGCTGGGCCTCTGGGTGTTGCTGCGTCGCCAGGGGGCAGCGCTGTGCCCGTGTCGGACCGGTTCCCAGGGACGCCGGCGTCGACGGTCGCGCCGCCCGTGCCAGCCACCACCAGATTGCCGCCCATTCCGGCGATCGCGTTCGTTCCGCCAGCGCCCCCGTTCATCGATGGGGTGGCGTCAGCTTTGTTTGTGTCGCCGCGTTGGGCGGCCTCTTCGGGTCCGTTCGGCAGGCAGCCATAGGCCATCGAGAACAGAACCATTGTCGTCATCCGACTCAGTGCAGACATGGAGGCGGATGTTACAGAGGTCACTAATTTCGTTTGAAGGTTGAAAACGCAATCGGGGAAATGACCGCGCCGTCACATTGCGCCCAATTAGCAATGCGCAATTGAGCGAGCGGGTGGTCAATTGGTCGCTATTTCGCAATTGGCGGACAGCAATCACCAACCAGAATTGCCCGCGCCTTTGGTGAAGGTCCATGCGGCGCCTGCGTAGTTCTTCAGGCCGCCCAGCCCGGCGCTCGACACCACGACCCCGTTCGCCTGGGCGTTCCCCTTCGCCGTCGACTTGATGGTGAAGCCCCAGCCGGCGGGGTGAGCGATCTGGATGCCGTCGAGCAGCACGCCGCTCACCAGCGAGGGGCCGTCGATCTCGATGCCGGCGTACGACGAGTCGTCGATGCGCACGTCGCGGATCACCACGCCGCCGATGGGCGCCTGCAGCCCCCAGAGCTTGATCGCTCCGAACGCGTTCGGCTTTCCCCCGCGCACCACGTTGGTGCGCGTGACCAGCGTGGTTCCGGTGAACGGGTCCGAGGTGAACTGCTCGGCGATCATCACCCCGACGTAATTCGCCACGTCGAAGCAGGCGCTGTCCTCGACATGGTTGTCGCGGCCTCCAAACAGGGCAAAACAATTGGCGGCCCAGGGCATCTGGCTGGTGACGAAGCGGAACACGTTATTGGTCTCCGTTCCGCCGCCCGCGGGCGAGGAGATCGCGAAGGCGTTGTCCCCGGTGTTGCGCGCGTGCGTCTGCTCGACGACCGAGTTGTTGACGCCGTCTGCAAAGGTGATCCCGTCGGCGAACAGGTTGCGCACCCGACAGCCGTGAATGACCAGGCCGTCCGTGGCGCCTTGGACCCAGTACCCGGTCTTCGAATGCTCGATCCAGATGTTCTCCAGACGCGAGCCGGTGCCGGCGCCCCCGGCGAAGCCGCTTTCCAGCGTCCGATCGTCGCGGGTGGTGGTGTCGCCCAGGATCGCGAAGTCGTAGTAGCGACAGTTGTTTCCGACGCAACGGAACTGCGCCCACAGCCCGGACAGCACCGAGTGCCACATGCCGGCGCCGCGAATGGTCACGTCCGAGACGTTCGCCTGCTTGCTGATCATCCGGAACGTGCCCGGGGGAATCCACAGTCCGCGCTTTTGCGAGCGGGCCTGATCGGCGCATTTCTGGATCGCCGCGCTGTCGTCCGTCGTGTCGCCGGCCGTGGCCCCGCACTGGGTGATGGACAGAAAGCCGGTCGGCATGACCCGCGGCGCCGCCACCTGTTCCAGATCGATGAGATCGACGACGTAATACGGGGCGCTGTCGTCAACGTCCTTGCGCAAGGACACCGTCGCTCCCGCGGCGACGTTGCCGATCAGCGCGCGCGCCTCGTCGTAGTAGTGGTGAGGCAACCCCTGCGCGGGGTCGTTCGGGTGCGCGTTCCCCCAGGCCCCGTACGTCCACGAGTAGCGCGAGGTCAGCGCCAGTTTCTTGCGGAACACGCCCCCCACGTAGACGCTGAGCGTGGCGTTCATGCCCACGCCGGTGGCGTCGTCGGGGATCACGTAGCGCACCACGATCGAATTCGCCGCCTGGGTGCTGGTGATCTGCACCGACTGCCCGGTGGTCTCCAGGCGGACAGCACGCCGCCCGGACGCCTCGCTGGCCATGTCGCCCGGCGTACGCGACGGCCCGATCAGCTTGCCGTTGGTCACGCCATTTTCCGCTTCGTATTCCACCCAGGGCACGGACGCGCCGCGGTCGACGGTGGTGCCTCCGCCGCTGGTCAAAGGCGAGGTCTCATCGCCGGGGTCTTCACCCGTTCCAGGCACACCCGCTTCCGCCTGGTCGCCCGAGGGATCCCCGATGGTCGGGCTCCCCGCATCGTCGGCCGACGCGTCCGTCCAGGGGGCTCCGCCGGCACCCGCCGCGCTTTCGGGGCCGTGCGATCCACCGGCCGCACCGGCGGCGCCGCTGTCCGGATCGGTTCCGTCCGCGCCGGCCACCGGCTCTTCGACCGGGGGCGGCTCCTCCGCCGGGATGGCCATGCAGCCGACGAGGACGGAAGCCAGGAAGGGCAGCGCGCGGGCCGCCCAGGTGAATCGACGCGCCTCTTGGGTGAATGCCACAACGCCATCCAACGCAACCTGGGTGCCAGCCCGCGCCGCCGCCGGATGCTCCTTCGCGAGGCTCGCAAAACGTTGCCGGCGTCTCGAGCGCCCCTCTTCAATCGATACCGCGACGGCCGGACCGGACCGGGCCGGTGGTGCTGGGGGGGAGTGTCACCGCCGCGCCGACGACGTCCTCCGGGAGCACGGTGACCTCGGCGTTTGTGGCGCGATAGCCACAGGATGGCGCGCGTCGACCGCGCCAGGACGCGGTTCCGGGCGGCATGGATTCTGCTGTCACACACACGTATGACCTCGATTCGTGCTTTGTCGCGCCGAGCGATCCGGCTGCTCGACCGGCGACCGCGGCATCGCGCGCTGGCCGTCGTCGTTGCGATTGCCACGCTCGGGCAAGCGACGACGGGCTGCCTGTCGAACCAGTACGAGCTGTCGCACGACGAGCTGGTCCGCCTGGCGCAATTGCCACCGGAAAAGCGCGGCGAGCACGTGCACGCCGTTCAGAAGCTGGGTGAAAGGCGCGCACAGCCAATCGCCGAACACCGGGGTGGCTGGTCCCCGCCCCCCTACGGACCGCCGCCCCCTCCCGAGGCTGACGCTTCTCCACCGCCCGATTATGACGACGTCGTCTACGGCCCGCGCGTATCCGTGGACATCGGCGGCAATGTCGACTATTCGCCCGGATACGGCCATCCACGCGGCATCGCCCCGGGAGCGTCGGCTTCGCCCCCCGTGCGCGTGCCGGCGACCGGAGCGGCGTCGCCCAGGCCGGTGGGATCCTCCAGCACGCCGGTCGGCCGACCCACCGGCGGCCAGCTCACGCCGCGGCTGGGCGGCGGCGGTCACGGAAGCGCCGTGTTCGGCGGCGGTGGTGGTAGCGGTGGCGGTGGTGGTGGCGGCGACGCCGCCCTGGTGGTGGCGGTGATAATCGTCGCCGTCTCGGCCCTGGCGATCATGGGGCTCGCGGCCACCGAAGGCGCTCGTTACGACGGTGACATCGCGATCTCCCCGGGCCAGACGTTGTACCTGAACACCGACGCTCAGGAAGAGCGCCCGGTCTCGCTGTACGCGCTCACGCCCGTCGACGCGGCCTACGCGCGGGGCGCCACCGTCAACGACGACGAAGGCTACGGATTGCGTCTGCTCGGGCGTGGGCCGCTGGATCGCCGGGGCTTCGCCTTCAAGCTGGACGTGGGCAGTTTGTCATCCGTGGCCGATCGTTTCCCCGTCGCCGGGCTGGCGTCGCATATCCAGGTCGGGTACTTCCCGCTGCGCTGGGTGGGAGGCCTGGTCGGTCTGGACGTCGCCGGCAGCAGTGATCCCAGCAACGGCTTTTCACATTTCGGACTGTCCTTCGAAACCCAGGCGTTTCCGCTGCATCTGTGGCGGCTGCACCTGGGTGCCGACCTGCACGCGGGTCCGACCGTCTCGAGCTCGAATGCTTCCGACGTCGGAAAAGTGCGGTGGGGCGGGGGACCCTTGCTCGAACTCGCGGTCACCACCCGCATGGCCTTCACGGCGCGCGCCGACTGGAGCACCCGGCAACTCGACGGCGGCCAGTGGGACACCTCTCGGCTGCTGACCTTTCCAGCACAGTGGGATCCGAAGCTTGGAATTCACGTGACTTGAAGTCGCGGC
>JADMIO012791344.1_pt1 | contig 44051 bp, 31 predicted proteins | sample 8958161 | NCBI WGS metagenome assembly JADMIO01 (sample SAMN16585339, study PRJNA669376) | soil metagenome | isolation source: Crop rotation soil | place: USA: Cullars Rotation, Alabama | collected 2011
TTCCGCAACCTTCCGCAACCTTCCGCAACCTTCCGCAACCTTCCGCAACCTTCCGTGATCGAGGGTTCAGGGCCTGGATATAAATTCTCGCTAATCCGACAGGCGCGAAGAGGGAGAATTACCAAAGATGGATTGAAGGAACGAATTGGGGAAGACCGGATGTAAGTGGGAATACGTGGGAATAAGCGGGAATAAGTGGGAAATTCTGACAGCCTCGTGCCGGGATCGCGAACTTCCACTTTGGGGGGCGAAAAAAATGCTTAACCTCGGATTTGGGTGACGCTTCCCCAATCTTTGATTTTCTCTATCGAGAACCCTGGTGCCTGATCATTTGGATGTTATACGAGGATCCAAAGCCGACAGTAGTTAGGGGCCGGACCTTTGTTTCTGTGTCGATAAGCCTGATTACCTTGTTTAAATTGCTTTTACAGCGGAGCACGTGCGATGAGTTGTAGGCCCGATTTTTGCAATTAGGAGAATTCGGTGTTCCCATGTCGTAGATGTGTGACATTTTTTAGCGGGAGTGTGAACTTTCTCCCCCCCGCCCTTTTTATCCGCTACACCGCTACAGCGCTACAAATGACACTTTTATTTGGGTTTTTGAAGATTTTTGCCGCTACATTGTGTTTTGAAGCATCCGCTACACCGCTATTGTGATTGCGTTAGACCAAGAACGGCCCGCTCGGCGAACGGACCCCACCCTGCCCCTCCAAAGTTTGGGTTTAGAGATTGAATCCCGGAATCCCGCAAACTTCTCCCGCACCTTATGCTTCGCCTCGAAACCTGGAAACCTGTGGACAGGCTATTTGGCTAGAAATATTGTCTCGTTATGACGTCTTATATTGCGTCAGGTCTGAGGCCCATTAGTAATTAGCTTCGTGTCTTATGAATGGACCTCAAGCATTTCTTCAAATCCTCGTGCCGATGCTCTTGATCGCTGGCATTACAGTCATGATCGTCGTCAGGTGCGTAGGGGCGATTTTTTCTCAACGAGTGCGGAACTCAATCGCTCGGCACCGGCTCGCACATACATTATGGCTGGTTGCCAGTGTGTTCGCCATTCTTGTGCTGATCGCCTGGCTCTATCCGTACCTGGCCAACCGACCGCTGCCCGGAGCCAATCAGCGGCCTGCAGCGGATGCCCGGCAGAGCGGTCTGTTTGTATTTGAAGATCCTCGATCCGGCACCAGTCAAGTCGACCGTTTGGGGGGACTTTTGATATGCGCGAGATAAGACAACTTCTCCTGGTCGCACTGATGCTCTGCGCATTGCCTTTGACCGGGCGCGCCCAATGGGCGACGACCCGAATTGAGCGTGATTGGCGACTCGCCATCGCTGGGAATTCCTTCGGACTGGTTCAGGAAGCCATCTACACTGTAAGCCTTGAAAGCCCCAACTACAGGAGGACGACCATTTACCTCGGACCTGTGTACACGACCACCACTCGTTTCCAGGCATCACACATCGCATTGCTATTACTCCTGGTGGGAGCCACGGGTCTAATTGCACTGGCGGGCATTAGGAGGAGAACCTAACGCTGCCGCGTAACGAAATCACTCGAGCGAATGCAGGTGTTTACCTCGGTTGTCGGTCGGAGACAATGGGTCGCACGTATTACTCGGTTCTCGCATCAATAGGATGTTCAAGTCATGAGCACTTCACAGTTGAGCACACAGTCCGTAGTGGCGCGACGAACGGCAGAAGCCGAGGTGCGAAGGCTTATGGTCAAGTTCGCGCCGGCGCATCAACGGCTCATAGCCGGAATGCGACGATGGCTGCGAAAGCGTCTGCCCACCGCCCATGAGCTGGTGTATGAATATCGCGACTTCTTCGTCATCAGCTATTCCCCAAGCGAGCGCGGGTATGAGGGAGTTCTTGCAATCCGCGCGAGCGTGAACGTCGTTAGGCTTTACTTCAATCGTGGCAAGGACTTGCCGGATCCTATGAAAATGTTGAAGGGGTCCGGGAATCAGACACGCTGGATTCAAGTGGAGGGCCCGTCGATACTCGCTCAACCACCGGTCGCGCGCCTGATTGAGGAGGCCATCGCTCGTAATCGTCTCCCGTTTGCGCGCACCGGCCGTGGGCCGGTGGTGATACGTTCCGCATCAGCGAGGCAGCCTCGGCGGCGGCGAACCACCTAATGCAGCGTACAGCGGATGAGAGCCAGTCGTTCTGAACACTTTGAAGTCGAGGACTAGTATGGAAGCGCCAGGTTCCTTCATTCTGCTGGCGGGGATTTCGCTCTTAGCTTTTGCCGCATGCATGCTCACCGGAGCGGTTTGGCTTTTCTTTGGCTGGCGCAAGAAATCGCGCTCAGTTCAGTTTCTGTCCGTGCTGCCTTTTGGAGTAGGCTTGTTAATTGTAGGTCCGTTGCTGGTACTGACCTTGATAATGCTTGGATTGTGGCTCATTGCCGATTGGCGAAGAATCCCGCCAGCAGGTCAGGAGCAGAACAAGCCGAAGCAGGCTGTTTCAGGGAATTATCACGGGGCGGTTTCGGATTCAGTCTCTCACCAGCGCTGTGACCGAGCAGATTCATTAGGCACTTCACCGCCCGGTATGCAAACCACGCACTGCCCGCTTTGCTACGAGCCACTTGAGGTTCGGGATGTTTCTCCCTGCATGGATTGCGGACATGAGCCCGCCGAGGTTGAGCACGCTCGCGCCGGCAAGCACACTTACGCGGAGTATCGTGTTTTTGGCGATTGTCGCTTGTCCTCTGTGACTTCTGCCACGTGGATTTCAGTTCGCGACCCAACTTAGTTTGGTCTGCCAGGTGGTACGCGCATCGGCTTGGGCGAGCGGGGCTGGCAGTTTCTTCGTGGCGTTCCGTCCACGATCACGAAAGGCAAGTGCTGCGTTGCGTGCGGGCATCGGTTATCATTTCTGGAATTCGTTTTACATGCACGAGAGTTACACGGCGCGGCGTAACAAATCCGCTAAAGTGAGGGCGGATGCCCTTTTCTATTCCATTCTGAACGCGCTCAGCGCCCTATGGCTGAGCACAGTAGTTACGTACTTGCCGTGATCAATCGCACAACAGGGGAGGTATCGTTTGAGAGTGGCCTCCATATTGCGCCGCATCGCCCGATAAAGTTTTCACATGAGACCCGCGTTCTGAGCCTGAAGATGTGGACACGGCACATCCTCGGTAGTCATTCTTCCGAACACGGTACATTCGAGGTGGAAGCACTTTCCGCGGACGAGGAGCGTATCCATATTGTGCTGCTTGCTCATCAGCATGCTTTTTATGAGTTGGGGACCTTGGAGGACACGGAGAGGCGAGCCTTTCATGAAGGAGTGATCGGCAGGGATTTGGCCGGCCAGAGAGAGTTCAGTTGGGGCGAAGTTTTTTGTCGCCTGGAAGAATCGAGCAACAAGGATTGGCTCGTGGTTGCCTATAGTCGTGACGAGAAAGTTCCGTTGCATGCGAGAGAGATTTTGTTGAGCCTGTTGGCGCATGAGAAGTTGCCTGATGAAAGCACCTGAAATGGCAGGCACTGGAGGCGGGACTCCGCCTCTGTTTTGTTCGAAGATCATTGACCCACGTCAGTGATGCGCATTTGGCCATAACCGAGCGCCATGACAAAGGAGCAGGTATTCAAGGAAACTGGCGAGACCTATCTTTGCCTGATTCACCCTGTGAGCCCAGACCAAGACTATCACTCGTTTCTTTCCTCATTTCGACAGCTCCCAACTGAAGTGCCACCACAGGTCGTGTCTGCGTTGATTGTTGGCGAATCCTGGCGCGAGCGATTGCTGGGTTTGTGGCTGGCGATGGCTCAAGCGCCCGAATCCTTCGTTGACCTAATGCTGAAGTCGCTCGCGGACGTTCGCGGTTACTCAATCACGCCGACCTGTGCCGCGCTTGCCGTTTTGGCCAGGCGGGGCCGGTTTGATATAGGTCGACTGCGGTCTGATGAGATTGATCGAGCCGCATTTGACGGGGATCTTGGCTGGGCGCTTAACCATGCTGAAAACTATGCAGCCGGCGAGGCGGTCAGCACGGATGCACGCTGTCCGAATTCCGGCCAGAGTTTCTCGCATCAACTTGAGATGTATGAGTGGATCATTGAAGGCCAACCCGGCGCCTGCACCTAAGCGCCGCCTGCACATTCCGCTCGGCAGTCGCGTGTAGTAGGAGCTGCGCTCGGAGGGACTCAGGCGTCGCGACGCGATGCGGATTGATTTGAGTGCCGGTAAACCGTGGAATGAATTTCCACGGCTACAATCGGATGACCGCGACGCGGTCTGGTGAAGCAAGGAACAAATGCTTTTTCGCCTTGGAGAACGTGAATCGATCTGAACGCATGGGGTTAGTGTTGCCTCTTTCAGGGCGAATGTGTTTTTCGGGCTGGTTTCCCAGGGCGAGTGCCCGGCGAGTGCCCTGGGCTAAGGAGTGATTGCGCCGTTGGCGCGCCCGAGTGGCTCAGGATACAAGGTTTCCCCCTGACGCAATCCGAACCCGAGACTTGGGGCGTTGAGTTCCGATGGCCGCTGCCCTGACTTCCGTCGGCATCAGCAGCGGGGCGCCGCTGCCACTTTGCGGGCTTTCAGGGTTTCTTGCCTTGGGCAGGGGCTATGGCCGGAGCGGGTTTCTTTTTGGCGGCGAGGGCGGCTTCGATGGAGGGGGCGAGGTTTTGGCCGCGTGCTTTGGAGCCCTCGGCAAGGATGATACCGGTATCGCCATCGATGAGCAGGGGTTGGGGAATGGAGCGGACGCCGAACATCTGAGCGACGGCAGCCTGCCAGTATTTGCCGTCATAGATTTGGGGCCAGGGCATTTGGTTTTCGCGGGTGAACTTTTGCAGTGCGGGACCGGCGCCAGCGCGATCCAGGCTGACACCCAGGATTTCAAAACCCTGAGCGCGGTACTTATTATAGGCAGCGACCACGTTGGGTAATTCCGCGCGGCAAGGTCCACACCAGGTCGCCCAAAAATCCAAAAGCACGACTTTGCCTTTATAGGAGTCAGGAAATCGGACGGCGGCACCTGTGGTTGTAGCGGCATAAAAAGCCGGAGCTTTTTGTCCGGTGGCAAAAGCCACCTTTGGTTGCGCAGTGTCAGCCCCAAGGGCGGGCAGCGCGGCAAGGAGGGACCCGAGAAGGATTGAGGAAGTTAGAAAGCGAATAGCATGAGCCCTGATTTGCATAGAGCAGTATATACTAAAATGAAAAAAATTCTAATTGCGAAAACGTTGTATTCCGAGGGTGTTTCCCCGGCTACGATGGCTGAGGCCTTCGGCCTCATGTTCTTTCACGCGAAACGAGGCAAACGGTCGCGAGCGATTTCGAGCACGCGACGCGCTACATGCAAGAAGTGGAAGCATTAGAAAAGAAGTGAGATTTAAGTTGGAAGGAGGGTATAATGTCGGGGTGCATGGAATGAGCAGCTTTCTGATACAGCACGGGGGACCGGTGCTGTTCGCGGCTATTCTGCTGGATGAACTGGGGTTGCCGATGCCGGCGGTGCCGTTTTTGCTGGCAGCGGGTGCGCTTTCGGCAAGTCATCAGATGAATCCGGTGACGGCTCTGGTACTGACGTTGCTAGCTTGTTTCATCGCGGATACGACGTGGTTTTATTTGGGGCGTTTTCGAGGGAACCGGGTGCTGGGGTTTCTTTGTCGCATTTCGCTGGAGCCGGACTCGTGCGTGAGCCGAACGCGCAATCTGTTTGATCGCTATGGAATGAAGGCGGTGCTGATTGCGAAGTTTATGCCCGGGTTGAGTGCGGTCGTGCCGCCGATTGCCGGGAGCTCAGGGACATCCTATTTCCGTTATCTTATGTTCGATGCGGTAGGTTCGGCATTGTATGCGGGTTCGTACATGTTGTTGGGGGCGATTTTCAGTGATCAGTTGGAGAAGTTGGTGGGAACGATAGCCAGTTTTGGACGGAGTGCGTTTGCAGCGGCCACGGTCGTGGCAGTAGGCTTTTTAGTTTTCAAATACGTGCAGCGGCATCGGTTGTTGAGTGAATTGCGGATCAGCCGAATCACCGTGGAGGAATTGCGGAAGAAACAAGAGAATGGAGAGCAATTGGTGCTGCTGGATTTACGTTCGAAGAGCGCTTTGAAAGAAGATCCAGCAATGATTCCGCAGGCGATCCACATGACGCTGGATGAAGTGGAAAAGCGGGTAAGCGAATTGCCGAAAGGCCGGGAGATTATCGCCTATTGTTCGTGCCCCAATGAAGTCACGGCCGCGAAGGTCGCACTGCTGTTGAAGAGAAAGGGAATTACGTCGGTTCGACCGCTGCTGGGGGGCATCGATGCGTGGCGGGACCGGAATTACCCGGTCGAATCACATGGGCAGCAGGCGCAGCCGGTCGACGTGGCACAAACGACGTTTTTTAGCAGGCTGGAGCCGGACGGAGCGGTCGCAAAGAGCCGTCGACCAGCTCTTGAGCCGGGTGAAAAGGAGCGTCCGGTTTCCGGAATTTGAGTGAGCTGCCTGATCAGGCGGCAGTCAGAGCTGCGCGGGCGTCTTCCATGGTGCCGGTCTTCTCCAGGAAATAGTCGTAACCACCGACATAAGGAGTCACCTGCCCGGCATTGATGTGGAGCACTTTCGTGGCGATGTGACGAATGAAATGGACATCGTGAGAAATGAAAACGAGCGTGCCTTCGTAACGTTCAAGCGCGAGCGTGAGTGATTCCACGGTGTGGATATCGAGGTGAGTCGTCGGCTCATCCATCAACAAGAGGTTGGGAGGGTCGACGAGAAACTTGATCAGATTGAGGCGACTTTTTTCCCCTCCGCTCAAGACGGCGGTTTTTTTGAAGATGTCATCTTTGCGAAAGAGGAAGGAGCCGAGCACGGCCCGCATTTCCTCCTCACGCATGAGGGGAGCGCTGGCGGCAACTTCTTCGAGGACGGTGCGCTCGGGATCCAGCGTATCGGCTCGATGCTGACTGAAGTAACCGATCTTGGCGTTGTGACCGAGGTCGCGTTCGCCCTCCTGAAACTCAACGACGCCAGCGAGGATTTTGAGGAGCGTAGACTTCCCTGCCCCGTTGGGACCGACCAGAACGGTGCGCTCGCCGCGTTCAATGGTGAGGTCGAGGCCGCGGTAGACTTTGGTTGCGCCGTAGGCCATATGGATGCCCTTGAGGGTGATGGAGCGCTGGCCGCCGCGGGGCGGTTGGGGAATTTGGAAGCGGAACGGCTTTTTGGGCGGATTGGGCCGCTCAATCAATTCCATGCGCTCGATTTGCTTGAGCTTGCTCATAGCCTGGGAGGCTTTGGAGGTCACGGCACGAAAACGGTCCGCGAATTCCTGAAGGGCCTGGATTTCCTTTTGCTGGTTTTTGTAGGCGGCCAGTTGCTGCTCGTAACGTTCTTCGCGTTGGCGGAGGTAGTCGGTGTAGTTTCCAGTGTACGCGATCAGCTTTTTCTCGGAAATTTCATGCACCTGACCGACGACTTCATCCATGAATTGGCGATCGTGCGAAATGAGGAGGACGGCACCGGAATAATTCTGAAGATAATTTTGGAGCCAGAGCAGCGCCAGGAGATCGAGGTGGTTGGTAGGTTCGTCCAATAATAAAAGGTCCGGTTCCATCACGAGCAAGCGAGCCAAACGCGCGCGCATTATCCAACCGCCGCTCATTTCTCGCGCTTTGCGGCCAAAGTCCGAGTCCCGATAGCCGAGACCGCGGAGCATTTTTTTGGCCTTGGTTTCGACGTGCGGGTCGTTCAGGGCATCGTGCTTGGCATGGGCCTCCATGTATTCGGGAGTGGAGACGGCGCCGGCAGCTTCCAATTCGTGCAGGCGCTTCTCTAATTTGGGAAGCTCCTCAACACGGCCGGTGGCGACGTCGAGGACCGTTTCGTCCCCTTCGGCTTCGCCTTCCTGAGGGAGATAGCCGATCATGGTCCACTGGTCGCGCTCGATGATGCCGGAATCAGGCGTTTTTTCCTTAAGGATGAGTGAAAAGAGCGTGGTTTTTCCGGCGCCATTGGGTCCAACGAGGGCGACCTTTTCGCCATAGTTGACCTGGAAGGAAGCGTTCTCAAAGAGCGTTCGCCCGCCAAGGGTCATTTTAAGATCTCGAATAATGAGCATGAAAAATTGTATTTCGTCTGCACAGACAACTAAACGGTGCGAAAAACTGATCAGGAAAAATCTCCGAGCAGCAGAAGCACTGGTTTGGCCTGCGAAGGCGAGAAGGATATTCGAGGGGGACGCGGAGTCAATGGTGGAATCCGGCACGATAGCGACTACGAGCCGAGCGGTTAGGGACCGCGAGGTCGTGAAGGAACGCGCCAACTTGCGCGAACCCCATTGACGAAAGTAGCGAGGGCGAGTAGGCATTTGGCCTCGGGTAAGGAAAAGCGAACGGCGGGCGTTAACAATTAAGGAAAGGCAGGATGTCGTATGGCGAGCACTATAACGGACAAGGGAATGATGAAGGCGGTGCAGATTCACGCGTTTGGCGGGCCAGAGGTTTTAAAATATGAGGAGGTGCCGCGGCCGGAGCCGAAACCGGAGCAGGTTCTCGTGCGGGTGCACGCGGCTGGTTTGAACCCGGTGGATTGGAAGATTCGCGAGGGTTATCTTTCAACCCCATTGCCGATGATCATGGGCATCGATTTTTCGGGGGTTGTGGAAGCCGTGGGCAGCGCCGTAACGAAATATTTGAAAGGAGACGAGGTGTTTGGGCAAGTGGCTGACGAAAGCGGCAGCTACGCAGAATATGCGCTGGCAATCGAATCGGACATTACTCCCAAACCGAAAGAGTTGAGTGACGTGGCGGCGGCGGCACTCCCGGTGGCGGCGCTGGTGCCTTGGCAAGCCCTTTTCGACACGGCGAACCTGGCAGCGGGGCAAAAGGTATTGATTCACGGAGCGGCTGGAGGCGTCGGCAGTTTTGCGGTGCAGTTTGCAAAATGGAAAGGGGCGTATGTGATTGGCACGGCTTCCGGCTCTCACGTGGAACAAGTTCGGCAACTCGGCGCGGATGAGGTGATTGATTATCGGAAGACGAAATTTGAAGATGTGGTGCGGGATGCTGACGTGGTGCTGGACACGATTGGAGGGGAGACGCAGGAACGTTCGTGGAAGGTGTTGAAGCGAGGCGGAGTGCTGGCGTCGCTCGTGCAGCCGCCGTCACCGGAGAAAGCAGCGGCAACAGGGGTGCGGGGTTACTTTGTGCGGCAAAAAGCCAACGGCGAGCAACTCGCGAGGATTGCGGAGTTGGTGGTGAGCGGGAAAGTTAAGATCAACGTGGAAACGGTGTTGCCATTGAGCGAAGCCCGCCAGGCGCAGGAACTCAGTCAAAAGGGACATTCGGGAGGTAAGATCGTGCTGGAGGTCGGTGGCAAATAGAGAAGGGATGCACAACGAAACATCCCCGGATACATCTGCAGGGATCAATTCAGGATGGCTTGCACCCCAGCCCTGACCGGTCCGTCAGGCTGATATTCCTTTTCTGCCTCCCGCCAAACGGTGGCCTGGCCCACAATGGGCGGTACCCCTGGCTGCATTTTTGCAAACAGCATCTGCAGCATAGCTTCGGCAGCTTGAGATGTAGGCGCATAAACGAGCGCGCTCTTTGCCGCAAAAGCGTGAGGCGCTCTGAGACCGAGCAGGTGCGCACGCCAGGCGCGACAATTCGGGACAGGCTCCTCAAGTTCAAGCAATTGACCGAGAATCTGATTGAAGAGGGGTAGCGGACCGACGGCCTTATCGCCGAGCGGCCGGTCTATGTTTAAGGCGGATTCGAGATGTTGCCGTGCCAGAGGATTGTTCCGCGCCTGAGCTGCAAGTCTGGCCAGGGCCATCAAGGCTTCGGGATAATACCCACCTGACAGAGTATGATTATAGAATTGCGCTGCTTTTTCCTTTTCCCTCGCCATTTCATGAAGCATCCCCAATTGCAAAGATAAATCTGGAGCGGGGAAATTTTGCATTAATCGCTGCGTCCATGTATGGGCAGCTGCAAAGTCCCGGAAGAGGAGCTCCGATTGGACCATCAACAGAATGAACTGGGGATTGCTATTGATGAGCGGCTCCAATTTGAACAGTCGGGCGCGAGCTTCTCGGAGATAACCAGCGTTCAACAAAAGTTGGATAAAAAATCTGGCGTGTTCCAGGTTGTCAGGCTCCAGATCGCAGGCGCGACGGCCCACGAGCAACGCGCTCTGTAGTTTGCCGCGTTTAGCCTGGCATAAGCAAGCAACATGTTGAGAGCCGGAGTGGGATTGATCTGCTGACAGCGTCGGTTCAGAAAAGCCTCGGCACTGACCCAATCCCCGCACAAAAGAAAGCACCAGGCGGCGCTCCAGGTCAGTGAGGGAGCGGACATAGCGGTAAGCCGATGCAAGAAGCGCAGCGCCTGGTGGGCCTGCTGAACATGGCCAAATGCAGCGGCCGTCACGGCAATTCCAACAGCCCCTTCGATTGATTTGGCATTCACCTGCAGACACAGGCTCGCGGCAAGGTGAGCCTTCAGGTAATCACAACGACTCAGGGCTTCGTAGCATGTTTCAGCCAGTGCAAGCTCCTGTTTTTTGCGGGGGAGATCGGCAACGCTTGATTTAATTTCAAGCTCGAGCGCCTTCACCTGCTCGTCGGCTAACTGCGTGCGAGTCTCAAGCGAAGCTTTGATAGTTGAGAACGTCGGAATTGGGAGTGGGAGCCGCTCTCGAAAGCGACCCAGGCGGTAAAGAAACACTCCCATGAAGATGATGCAAAACACGATGCATGCCCCGAGGGGAGACAGAGCACCGAAAGACCACGCACAGATTCCGAAAAGCAGGGTGGCAGCGATCAGCAAAACTGCGAAACCCTCAAGAGGACGCCACTCCGTTTGCATCCTCGATTTGCTAGTTAACTTTCTGAGTCGCTTCGTATCCTTGAGTTCTGCCGTGGCGATGAGGGATTGGATTTTGGAAATCAACATTTCAGCAATCTGATCAGGATCCGCCAACAACCCAACCGCCGGAGAAGAATTCGGGAGCGCTTCAGCAGTATCATGAGGCAGGGCGGCCAAGCGATCTGATAGCGAGGGATGGGTTGAATATTTGAAAAAAAGCCCTTTGCCATCCCCAGGCGAAGAGGGAGTGGAGGACGATAACTCTTCGATCAACCAAGAAGTGAACCCCTGGCCGAGTTGAAGCCTGGCGACGCGTTCATTCCAAGGGAGGAGCGCCGCCTTTTCGTGAATTGACTGCAGCTTTAAAAGCGATGAGCGAATGGCTGCCGGGCCGCAGAGCTCCGCCGCTCCCCGGTCGGCATCGAATTCGTCCTGTCGAGAGCACGCGGCAACAAATCGAGCAGCCAGGCGCGTTAACCGATCAGCCCAGCGAAAAAGCAAGGTTGCGGGCTCAGCCGTTGTGTCCTGCGCACGGGAATTCTCAATATGGGCATGGAGTCCGCGGCTCAATTTACTCATGCGACCAAGCCCGCGGTTCATCCAATTTTTATATCCGCGCTGGACGAGTTTGGCGTGGGTGAGCTCATGTGCCAGGACGCCCTCCATTTCCGAGCCGGAGAGGCCAGCCAACAAATCAAATCCAATCCCGAGAACAGTTCGCCCTGCGCCGCGCCGATAGCCGCTGAGTTGAACCCAGGCATTACTGCTCATCTCAATAGCTACTTTGCGTGGCATTTGGAGCCTGGCTTTTTGGCAAAGTTGCCTTATCAGGGCAAAAAGTGGCGGGGCCTGCGATTCATTCAATTCGATGCGATCGTCGGCCCCCTTACGAAGGAAAAAGCTTCGGATCAAAACTCCGAACAAGGTTACGTGAGAACCTACCGCCCGGGCAATGAATCCGACCAAGCCAAAACGAAGCAACACCAGCGCGAGAATCGCTTCCAGCCCGAGCAACACCAGTAATGCAACGAGAGAAACTATCGAAAGGAGGTAAGCCAGGAGGATGGTCGCTCCCGCACAGCAGAACAAACTGAACCGGGAAAACCCGCTTAACGGCTTCTCTGAGCTTTCACTTAAGCCAATATCCATAGGCAAGGACCCCTGGCGTCGCGTCTCGACGTAATTCCAATTGGGACGGAGCAAACTCTACTCGGATGTAATGAGAGCGTCAGCAGGAATATTTTGCAGAACAACGGAGCAACGAACGGGCAAAGCGCCGGGAAACCCAGAACCAGATAATTAACCAATTGCTAGGGCTCGGTAGCCAAAACAACCCGAAACCCAATGATGAAATCCTTAATTAAGGGGCTCACACCTTCGGTCGACCGTCGCGCAGAGCGGCAATCGGATTCGAAGGATTCCCAGGCGCCGCCGCGGATGACTTTGACGCCAATTGCATTGCCAGCGGGACCTTGTGGATCGCTTATAGAACCACCAGCGTAGGGTCCATACCAATCCAGACACCATTCCCAAACATTCCCCGCCATGTCGTACAGGCCCCAGGCATTTGGCTGCTTCTGGCCTACCGGGTGCGTGGTGACACCCCCATGGGCGCCATACCAGGCATGATTGCTTAAGGCGGTCGCGCCAGGATCGTCACCGTAGTTGTATCGCGTGGAGGTGCCGGCGCGAGCGGCACATTCCCATTCTGCTTCAGTAGGCAAGCGATAATGGCTGCCGGCTGGAATTCGTCCGGCGGCGCGGTCCTGCTCTGTGAGCAACGCGCAGTAGTTGGTCGCGTCGAGCCAACTGACACTCTCGACGGGGCGATTTGGATCTCCGGGAAAGCCGCTGGGGTTGGAACCCGTGACGGCAAGATAATCCCGTTGAGTGACCAAATACTTGGCCATATAGAAACCGCGAGTGAGAGTGACCGTCATCTGCGGACCTTCATCGGCCGAGCGGCCAAGCTCGTTTGCCGGGCTGCCCATAGTGAATGTGTTGGGCGGAATGAATACCAGATTGGTCGGGAAGGACTCCTGAACACGCGCGCGAAAAAATTTCTGAGCGGCGAAAGGCGCGGGGTCGATAAAATGCACGGTCCCGAGTTGGTTGGTTACTGCACCTGATGCGCTCCAGTCGGCCAAATTCAGCGAGCTAAAAATCGTATAAACTCCAGGCGGGCCGCTGAGAGAAAATTCGAAAGCGCCACCCAATGATTGCGGCGAAACCAACTGCATGGTTAGGGGATAGGTAAAAATGGCCACGCCGCGTTGGCGCAGAGCAGCAATCTCGTCCACGAGGTTGGTGGACGTTGCGAGCGGTTCTGGCAAAACAAAAGCCCTGAGGGGATTGTCCACCAAACCAAGAGAAGACAATTGGGTTACGTCAGGCGGCAAGGTCAGGCTGGTCAATTGATCTTCAGTGAAGAAAAGTCCAGTCAAGCTGATGAGACCGGAAGGCAAGGTGAGGCTGGCAAGTGGATTCCCGCTTAGATCAAGCGTGCTCAAATTATTCAGATCTGAAGGCAAGGCAACATTGGTGAGCTGACAGCCGGTAAGATTCACTCCTATGAGATTGGTCATCCCTGGCGGCAAGGTGACCCTCGTGAGAGCCGTTTGGGAAAGTCGCAGAAAGCCGAGACGAGACAATCCCGCGGGCAGCGTAATCTTTTGGAGCGGCCCTTCACTAACGTCCAAATAAGTGAGCGCCGTCATATCCGCAGGCAGCGTGAAATTCGTGAGCAGATTTGCGCGCAGGTGAAGAAAATGGAGACCGGTTAAACCGGAGGGGAACACGATATCCTTCAACTTATTGGAATCCAGGTCGATATCGTTTAACGCTTTTGAATTAGAGGGCAGCACCAGATTGGTGAGTTGATTGAAAAAAAGATTCAGTTTTTGCAGATTCGTCGCGGTGGCGGGAAGGACAAAGCTGGTGATTTCATTTTCCGAAAGATCAAGATTTGTCAGATTGCCGCTTAAGACGGGAGGCAGCGTGAAATTGGTGAGTTGATTGATGTGGAGATCGAGGGAACGCAGGTTAGTAGCGAATTCCAACCCGTCCGCGTTAGTAATGTTTCTAAACTGCGCGTCGAGGACGGTGAGCGAAAGCAGGTCCGCCGAGGTTAAGGGACCGACGGGTTTATGCAGCGCATCGCGGAGGGCCGCCTCGAGGCCGGCATCCGGAATAGATACTTGCTGTGCTGAAGCCGGAGAAAAGAAGGAAACCAGAACCAGCAGCGGGATGGCGCAAAGAAAGAATTTCAAGTGACTATGCATGCACCTTGGAGGAGGGATAAGCCAGTAAGTTCCAGTCCATTGGGTGGGACTTAAGACCCATTATGGCGCGGAGCGTCAAACAATAAGGCTTGCTTCTGGAGGCAGTTTTTATATCATACAATCAAATACAAAGTCCGAGTGGATGTATTAAGAGAACAAACCCAAATCGTAAATATCCAAGCTAGCGATGTTCGCACCAAGCCTGGAGCGGTGGGTAAATAATCAGGGTATCGGATTGAGTAAGATGGACACTAGGAAGTTACATCTTTCGATTCAAGAACCTGAGCGGAGAGAACGCACGACTCCCGTATTTTTGAAAGTCTCGACAGCGACTCGGATTAAAAATACCCCCCCAAACAAATGAATACGCGTGACTTAACACGACTGAGCACCGTCTGCGGCCTCCTGGGCGCGCTCTGCCTGAACGGCCGGGCAAATGCAGACAATTTGACCACAACCAATGTCCAGGCGTCGGGCGCCAATTGGACAGCAGCGATCTGGAAAACAAATGGAGCGGGCACGGCGGTGGCGCCGGTGGCAGCCAATACGTACCAGATGATTTTCAATGGCATTACCATTGGCAACGGAGTAGCCAGCACCCGAGTGCGTAATCCAGCTACTGCGGGCGTGCAAACGTTCCCGGGAGCTTCGCTGACGATGGATGCAAATACGGAACTCCGAGCAAAACAATCGGGCGCGATCCTGAATTTTCCTGGAGTCGGAGGCAATCCGGGTTTGATCCTGAATGGCGGCATGTTAAACGGTGGTGATGACGCCACATTTGCTCTGACTGGCAATATTCGGGTAACTGCCCAATCCTATATTTCCCACGGCGCAAACGGTGGCGGTGGCGGCATTTCGGCGAACCGAGCATATAATATTAGCGGAGCGCTCTCGGGTTCGGGTGACATGGTGATCATTAATTCCGGCACGACGGTTCCGCAAATCGTCTCCGGAAATTCCAATACTTACTCGGGCAAGTGGGTGGTGATTTGCGGCTGGCTGCGCGGTGATGGCATTGATTCGCTCGGGACCAACAGCATTATCGTTGATCCAGCGGACACCCGATTTCTCACGGTTATGCCGAATGCAGTCAGCGGTTCTGGACCTGCGTGGTTTGAACCGAATTATGATTTGAATAGCGCCGGCTCACTTACGCTGGCGAACGGCGGAATTATGCACCTGCACCAAAATTGCATATTCAGCAGCGTGAGCATCGAAGGCACAGCGCTCACCGCAGGGACTCATTCGCTGGCGGAATTGCTAAATAATTTTCCCGCCAGTTTCGCAGGCAGCACGTCAGGCAGCATTACGGTGCGCCCATACAGCCTGCAGCCGCTGGTCGTGGTGCAACCGCAAGCTGAGGTGGTCTTTGCCAATGGCAGCGCGCATTTCAATGTGGGAGCTATCGGTGCGGCACCGCTGGGCTATCAATGGCGAAAAGATGGAACGCCGTTAACCGACGGCGGTAATATCAGCGGAGCCAACACGGCAAATCTGGTGCTGAAAAATATCACGAGTGCAGATGCCGGTGGTTATGACGTGGTGGTCTCGAACGGTGGCGGCTCAAGCACGAGTTCATCTGCCACATTGACCCTGCTGACTCCTTCGGAAACTTATGAGACGGCGGTCGCGAATTTACAGCCAACTGCTTTTTATCAATTGAACGAAACCACGGACCCGGTGAACAACGGCGCAATCGCGTTGGATAACGGCGGTGGCTTTAACGGAAGCTACGGCAACGGAGTTGCTAACGGAGCGCCAGCCTATAATACGGCGGGGCCCACGCCGGCGGATGGTTTTCCCGGATTTTCCGCGGCCAACAAAGCCGCCAGCTTCGCCAATGGCATTGGCACTTCGCGCATTACGGTGCCGCAATGGGGACTTAAAACGAACACGGTGACGATCGGCGCCTGGGTGAAACCGAGCGGGCTGCAGAATAATGCCTGGACGGTGGCATTTGTTCGGGGCGCAACCACAGTGGCAGGTTTGCAATATCTCGGGCTCCAGGATGCGAATAATAATCCGGTCATTGGTTATACCTGGAATAACGAACCCGAAACCTACACCTGGAACTCGGGTGTGGGGACGCCGGTGGGACAGTGGTCTTTTGTGGTCCTGGTGGTCACGCCGACCAATGCGACGATACAGGTGATGAACACGAACGGTTTGACTTCCGCCACTCACACTTATGCCCATACGGTGCAAAGCTTCAATGGCACGACGTTGATCGGCGACGACAGCAATGACGGTGGAAACGGTGGACGAGTGTTTGCCGGGGCGATCGATGATTTGATGGTGTTCAATCGAGCCCTGTCCCCGAGCGAAGTTTCGGGTCTTTACACAGCGGCGGCGGGCGCGGTGACTTATGCGCCGATGATTACGGGCCAACCGGTAGCTTCGCAGAGCCTGTATCCCGGACAAAACGCAACGTTTTCCGTGGCGGCGGGAGGCACTGATCCGCTGACCTATCAATGGAAAAAAGGAGCGACCGGCAGCGGCGTCTACACGGACATTACCGATGGCGGTAGAATTTCGGGTGCGACCACCCCGACTCTGAAAATCACTGGAGTGATCGATACGGATGCGGCCGACTATATTGTGACGGTGGCGAACGGAATTGGTTCGACCAACAGCGCTATTGGGAATCTGATCGTCCAGGGAACGAGCCCGGCAGAAAACATCACGATAGCCGTGCAACAGCCGGCGACAGAAGATTGGGACCTGACCACGAGCTGGAGTGATGGCTTGCCCGCGACACAATCCGCGGCAGCAAAGCCAGGCAGCACCTATGAAGTGCTCGCCGGCGCACGCTTACGCTCGCCGCAGAATATCACCGTGGCGACTTTCCCCGGGAATGTTCTCAAGCTGAGTGGCAATGCGATTTGGACGAATAATCCTGCAGCCGGTGCGCCTTCGGGTGAAATTCGCCTGAAGCAGCCTGTGCTTTCGACCGGAAACGGAGTGGTCATTTTCAAAAAACTAATCATGAACGGTGGGCAACTCGACACAGGAAACGCGGGAACAGTCGAAGTGGCTGGTGAGATCAACATCGTGACCAACGCGCCCTTCTACAACGATGGCGCGGATGACCGCGGCTATAAGATTACAGCACAGCTCACCGGAACGGGTAACATTGAGTATCATGGATATAATCAAACCGTGTTTCAGCCTGCGTTCACGAATGGCTTAAACATAGCCGGCACGAGCAACACATATTCCGGAACCTGGAATGTGGCCCTCGGCCGGTTGCTGGGATCGGGCGCGAATTCGCTCGGAACCAACAACATTACCGTGGGTGCTCAAGGCGCTCTGGAAACGCTGTATGACGTGAACAATCCGAATTCGAGTTTGTTCCTGAGCGGGAAAATGTACCTGCATCAGAACGACACATTCAAAAGTGTATTCGTGAATGGAACGCCGCTCAATCCGGGCACGTATACGTTTGCACAGTTAAATACGCTGTATCCGAATAACTTCCCAGCGACCTGGTCGCCGGAAACGGGTTCCAGCTTCAACACGGGCTCCGGAAGTATTACCGTGCTGGTGACTCCGGCGCCTACGATAACCCTGCAGCCGCAATCGGTTTCTCTATACCCAGGGCAGACGGCTTCCTTTTTGGTGGATGCCCAGGGCACGCCTCCACTGGGATTCCGTTGGCGCAAAGGCACAACGTTCCTGAGCGATGCCGGTAATATCTCCGGTTCCCAGACAACGAACCTGGTGCTCTCGAATGTTACCGCGGCGGATGCCGGTAATTATACCGCAGTGGTCACGAACGCAATCGGCTCTTCGACCAGCCAGGTGGCAACCTTGACGATTCTGCCGACAGGACCTGCCTTAAATCTAACACTGGACTTTGGCGGAGCGCCAATCGTGCAGGTCGCGGGTCTGGATTGGGATACGACCAACAATTGGAGCGATGGCAACCCGGCATCGATCTCGGCGTTCTCGAACCCAGGCAGCACTTACGAGGTCCCAGCGGGAGCTCGCCTGCGCAGCCCAGTGGGCTCGACCAGCGCGGTGTTTCCGGGCAATGTGTTGACGCTGGATGGCGATGGTGTGTTTCAGGAAAACGGGACATCGATCGCGGAAATCCGCTTCAAGCATGCTGACCCCTCCACGATCTACTTCAAAAAGCTCGTGCTGAACGGTGGACAGCTCGACAGTGGCGATAACGGCCTGGTCACGATCTTAGGAGAGATCGATGTGCTGGCCAACACTCCAATCTATGTGGATTCCGCCGCTGGAACTGATCGCAGTTATCAATTGGCGTCCTACCTGACCGGGACAGGCAATATTGAGTGGCATCAGTTCAGCAATGCACTCGGCGGACCTGACCTCAACATTAGCGGCACCAGCAACACCTTTAGTGGTAAATGGAATGTGGTGCAGGGAACGCTGCTCGGGAGCGGCCCGGGCTCATTGGGCACGAACGACATCACCGTGGCCACCGATGGCGCGCTGGAGACGCTGTACAATATCAACAATCCTGCAGGGACGTTGACATTGGACGGAAAAATGTTCCTCCATCAAAATGATACGTTCAAGAGCGTGATCATCGGCGGGGTGCCCCTCGCTGACGGGGTTTATTCCTTCTCCCAGCTCAACGCGAATTATCCGGCGAACTTCCCGGCCACGTGGACCGCTCAACTCGGCTCCACGGTGACCGCAGGTTCCGGAAGCATTACGGTTGGAGCAAGCACTCCTCCGGTGACGCTCAACTCGTCGTTCAATGGTTCAACAATGACATTGTCCTGGTCTCAAGGCGTTTTGCTTGAGGCTGACCAGGTAACTGGTCCATGGACAACGAACACCACTGCGACCTCGCCGTTCACGGTGACGCCTTCAGCGCCGCAGAAGTTCTACCGAATACAAGTTCAATAAGGGCACTCAGGCCGGGGCGTACGAGTAGGACGTACGCCCCGGCGCTTTTTTTTTATTGGTTGAAACATTTTTGGGGTAGCGCGTGGTTGAGCAACGGAGACGTTTGAGGTTTTTCCAAACTGTGGGTGATTGTGTTTTATTTCGCATGAGATTCTTCGCTGCCGCCATTGCACTTGCTTATTTGCTATCCGGCACGGTGCAGGCGGCAAATCTCACGACCACAAGCGTTCAAGCAGCAGGAGCGGATTGGAACGCAGCTATCTGGAAAACCAATGGGACTGGGACATCTGTCTCGCCCATTGCCGGAAACACCTATGCCACGATATTCAATGGCACCAGCATAGGAAATGGCGCCGCGAACACGCGCATTCGCAATCCCGCGTCAGCAACGGTTCAGACTTTCGTTGGTGATTCGCTAACGCTCAATACGAATACGGAGCTTCGCGCCAAAGGAATCGGCGCAACGTTAAATTTCCCCGGCGTTGGCGGTAATCCAGGACTGATCCTGAATGGCGGGATGTTGAATGGCGGTGATGATAGCACTTTTCCAGTAACCGGCAGAATTCAGATTTCAGGACAATCCTATATCTCCCACGGCGCAAATGGTGGCGGCGGAGGCATATCGCCGAACAGAGCTTTTAATATAAGTGGGGTTCTAAGCGGCAGCGGAACAATGGTTATCATGAATGCAGGTACTCTCGTTCCGCAGGTGATTTCGGGTACGGCCAACACATTCTCGGGCCAATGGATTGTCCAATGCGGTTGGCTGCGTGGTGACGCTCTGGATTCGCTGGGAACCAACAGCGTCACGGTGGATCCCGCATACAATGGCTATCTCGCAACGATGCCGGGTGCGACTTCCCCATTTGGCCCGGCATGGTTCGAGCCGAATTATGATCTGAACAGTGCGGGAGCGCTGACGCTCATCAATGGCGGTGTCATGGTGTTGCACCAGAACTGCACGTTTAGCAGCGTGAGCATCGAAGGCGTGCCTCTCAGCACGGGAACGCACTATTATTCGGAGCTGGCCGCAAATTTTCCCGGCAACTTTGCGGCGAATGGTTCGGGCAGCATTACGGTACAAACCTACGGACCGCCGCCACCGGTCGCGCCGACGATCACTACGCAACCGCAATCACTCGCGCGCTTTGCCGGCAGTCCCACTCAACTGGTTGCCGGCGCTTCGGGTTCCCTGCCCCTTTCCTGGCAATGGCAAAAAGGAACTAACGGCAATTTCATCAATGCCAGCGATGGAGGTGACGTTTTAGGCACGCACACGAATGTGCTCACTTTTTCTGCGCTGCAGGGAGCGGATGCGGCGGATTATCGCGTGATAGTTTCGAATACCCTGGGAGCGGCTACCAGTCAGGTGGCCACGGTCACGGTGTTGTTTACTGACACGAATCGTCCGACAGTGGCCGTGTTATCCCCGCCGGCGAATTCAACCGTCAACAGCCTCACACAAATTCAGGTTACTTTTTCTGAAAACGTTTTCAGCGTGTCCGCCGGCGATCTACTCATCAATGGAATTCCGGCGGATTCGGTCACGGGCTCCGGGTCCAATTACGTTTTTAGTTTTACGCAACCAATCGCCGGCACAGTGCTGGCCTACTGGGACTCGGATACAGAAATCTCAGATGGAAACGGGAATTACCTGGATCCTTCGGGTTCCTGGACCTACACACTCGTGGATAATCTGGCGCCAACTTTGGCGAAGGCGCTGCCGGCTTCAGGTTCAACGGTTGGCCTCTTAACCCAGGCGCAAGTGATGTTTAGCGAAGCGGTCGGCGGGGTAAGCGCCGCGGATTTATTGATGAACGGCGTGGCAGCTACGAACCTGAGCGGTTCAGGGGCTGGGCCATATCTGTTTAATTTTTCACCACCTACGGGTAGCGGGACCGTGAACTTCACGTGGAGAAGTGCACATAACATTCGAGACCTCTCGGCCAATTCAAATCGGTTTAATGGGAGTGGTTGGTCCGTGACGCTTGACCCGGAGGCTGCAGCAGCGGCTTTAACGAATTTAGTCATAAATGAATTTCTGGCAGCCAATGTAAGCGCTGTAGGTTTGGTCGACGAAGACGGGCAACTCAGCGATTGGATTGAGCTCTACAATCGGGGTCCCGCGGCAATCAACCTCGGCGGCTGGTCTTTAACGGATGATCCCGATCAACCAACACTATGGAGCTTCCCGGCAATGAACATTCCGGCCGGCTCATACCTGGTGGTTTACGCATCAGGAAAAGATCGAGCGTTGGTGGGTGGGAATCTGCATACCAGCTTCGCCTTGCCATCAGCGGGCAGCTACCTGGCCCTGAACAATCCAGAATTTCCGGTGCGGACCGCACACGAGTTTGCGCCTGAGTATCCTGAACAACGGAACGATATTTCGTTCGGCCTGGATGCAGCCAATCAGTTGGCGTATTTCAGCCTGCCTACGCCAGGTTACGCAAATGCCTCGAGTTCGCTCACCGGAGTGGTTTCGACGGTGCATTTCAGCGTGGAGCACGGTTTTTTCAATCAACCGTTTAACCTGCTGCTCACAACGACAACTCCAGGGGCGACCATCGTTTATACCACGAACGGCAGCGTACCGGACATGAGCAACGGCATTACGAACGGAAATGTCTATGGCGGACCGATTCCAATTTCCGGAACCACGGTTATCCGAGCAGCCGGTTTCGCCCCGAATCTTCTGCCGACTCTCACGAAATCGCAGACGTATCTTTTCGTGGAGGACATTGTGCACCAGCCAAACAACCCGTCGGGATATCCCACGGGCAATGTCTGGACGCCGAACCCTGGAGTGGTGGAGACAGGCTCCCGCGCCTACTACCAAATGGATCCTAATATTGTGAATGATCCGCAATACTCCGGCAGCGTGCGGGATGGGCTCACGTCGATTCCGACCATGTCCATTAGCATCCCGATTCCGGATTTATTCGATCCGGATACGGGAATTTATACGCACCCGGAAAGCCGGAGCACGGGTTGGGAGCGGTCCTGTTCAATGGAGCTGATATTTCCGGATGGTTCGAAAGGCGCCCAGGTGGACTGCGGGCTGCAGATCCAGGGAGGGACCCAAAGACAACCCGGCAAGAATGCGAAGCATTCGTTTCGCGTAAATTTTAAGGGCGTTTATGGAACGGGGAAACTGGATTTTCCTTTGTTCCCGGATTCTCCCGTCGAAAAATTCAATACGCTGGTCCTGGATGGCGGGATTAATTATTGGTGGAATTATGTTGGCGGAAATAATCCGGCAGACCAGCGTTATCGCGCGCAGTGCGTGCGCGATCAGTTCGCCAGCGATTTGCTGCTGGCGATGGGACATCCTTCTTTTCACGGAAAGTTTTACCATCTGTACCTGAACGGGCTGTATTGGGGAATTCATTATATCCATGAGCGGCCCGATGAGGATTATGCCGCGAGTTACCTGGGCGGCAGCAGCACGAATTATGATGTCATAAAAAATACAACCTTCGGAACGCAGTTGATAGCCGGTGATCTGGATGCCTGGAATACCGTTTTGTCGCTCTCGAACAGTGGACTTACCAATAACTCTCAGTACGCCCAACTGCAGCAGTATGTCGATATCGACAACTTAATCGACTACATGATCGTAAACCACTGGACCGGCAACGACGATTGGCCGCAGCACAACTGGTATGTAATTCGGAACCGGAGCGACGGGAGCGGATTCAAATTCATTATTTGGGATGCGGAACATGTCCTGAAAAGCGTTACTGAAAACGTGACCACAGCGAATGCCGCAGGCAGTCCGGCACAGATTTACAACGCGCTGCGAAGTAATCCAGAATTCAAGCTGCAATTTGCGGATCGGTTGCAAAAGCACTTTTCCCCTGGCGGCTTATTTTATACTGACCCGAATCATGCGAACGCCATCTGGGATCCGGCTCATCCTGAGCGCAACGTGCCCGCCAGCCTATACATGAAGCGGATTACGGAGATTACGAACGCTATCGTAGACGAATCGGCACGATGGGGAGGCTATCTCCTGACAACAAATTATACACGTAATCTGCATTGGCTGCGTGAGTTGAATAACCTGCTCGGCTATGCAACGAACTCGGGAAATACTGCCGATTATTTTCCGTCGCGCTCGGCGACGGTGCTAAATCAATATAGAAGCATTGGTCTTTTCCCGGGAACCAGCGCGCCGGTTTTCAATCGAGCTGGTGGAAATGTGGCTTCAGGTTTTTCGCTGTTCATGACCAATTTGAACGCATCCGGCACCATTTATTACACCACCAACGGCACGGACCCGCGTGCGTTTGGTTCGGGTGCAGTCGCCCAGGGAGCATTGGTTTATTCGCCGGGAGCCACGATCCCGATCCGGGAAAGCCAGTCAATCGTGGCAAGAGTGCTCAACGGAGGAACGTGGAGCGCGCAGAGCCGCGCGGAGTTCACCGTTGCCTCACTCGGCATTCCCATCCGAATAACGGAGCTGATGTATAATCCGGTTGGAGGAGATGCCTACGAGTATATCGAGCTGCAGAATATCGGAACTGTATCCGTAGACCTGAGTCGGTTTAGTTTTGATGGCATCAAGTATGTGTTTCCGGACGGAAGCATCCTGCCCGCTGGAGGCGTCCTGGTATTGAGCTCGGATGTCAATCCAGCCGCGTTCGCCTCGCGCTATCCTGGCGTGTCCGTATTCGGCGCCTTTGGCGGTTCGCTGTCGAACACCGGCGAACGTATTGCTCTGCTGGATACGCTGCAAAATACGGTGACTTCCGTGGACTATAAAAATTCCGGTGGCTGGCCAATTCAAGCGAACGGTGCCGGACGCTCGCTGGAGAGCATTGCGGTAGATGGCGACCCGGATGATCCGGCGAATTGGCGAGCGAGCCTGGCGGCGGACGGTTCCCCCGGGCGAATCAACGCACCGGGCCCCGTGTACAGCGTCCGATTCAATGAAGTGATGGCTGATAATGTAAGCGCAATCACAAATGGAGGCACCTTGCCCGATTGGATAGAACTCTATAATTCAGCGCCGACCGCAACAAACATTGCTAACTGGAGCTTCAGCAACAGTGGGAACACCCGGAAATATGTTTTTCCCGGGGGAACAACGATCGGGCCGCACGGATATTTAGTGATTTGGTGCGATACCCAGACCAACGCACCAGGACTCCACAGCGGGTTCAACTTGGGACGAAAAGGCGAGAACTTGTTTCTCTATGATGCGGCAACGAATCGCATTGATGCCTTCAGCTTTGGCTTGCAGTTATCCGACTACACGGTGGGGCGAGTTGGTTCCAGCACCTCGTGGGCATTGACTTTACCTACGCCGGGTTCAACCAACGTCGCCGCCGCCATTGGTGCCGCTACCAACTTGGTCATCAACGAATGGCTCGCCAATTCGGCAACAGGAGCATCGGATTGGCTGGAGCTCTATAATCAATCCTCCAATTTACCAATTGCCCTGAACGGCCTGTATCTCTCGACCAGCAATCAGTTATTTCAATTACGGTCAGTCTCTTTTCTTCCCCCGCGCGGCTTCATCCAATTGTTTGCTGACGAGAACCCGGGGCCGGACCATTTGGATTTCAAATTGCCTGCCGAAGGCGCCAATATTAACCTCTACGATCCGACCGGGCAGTTGATTGATAACGTCAGCTATCAAAATCAGCAGGAAGGTATTTCGGAGGGGCGTTTTCCAAATGGGTCCGGAACGATTGTGGAATTCCCGGGCTCAGCCACTCCGGGTCTAAGTAATTATGTGGTCAGTTACAGCGGACCCATCCTGAACGAGTTTATGGCTCGCAACAGTGCAGCGGTCTATGACTTTCGCGGCAATAATTCGGATTGGGTGGAAATCTATAACCCTGGCGCATCGCCGTTCGATTTATCAGGCATGGGGCTCAGCACTGCTCCGAATGCCGTAAGTTGGGTTTTTCCGCCAGGAACAACAATAGCGGCAAATGGATATCTTCTGGTTTGGTGTGATTCGGCCCATGCTGCATCCACAAATGCGGGTGCCAATCTAAATGCCGGTTTTTCGCTCAGCGGCGGGGGTGATTCAATTTATCTGTTTAATACGAGTGGCCAGGTCGTGGACACCGTTTCGTTTGGACAACAGCTCACCGACACTGCTTTGGGCAGGCTTGGGACGAATTGGGCGCTGATGACCTCCCCCACCCCGGCAGCGGCCAATTCCGGCTCTGTGCCTCTGGGCCAACCGATGAATCTCCGGATAAACGAGTGGATGGCGGCTCCCGCGAGCGGTAACGATTGGTTTGAATTGTACAACGCGGATGCTTCTCCCGTGGATTTGTCAGGACTTTATTTGACCGATGATCCTTCCGTGGCCGGGCTAACTAAATTCCGAATCCCACCTCTGAGTTTCATCGCTGGTCACGGTTGGGCGCAATTTGATGGCGGTGGCAGCGGAAACGGCGATCCAGACAGGGTTAATTTTAGTCTGGACCGAAATGGCGAAACGATACGCCTCTACAACACTGACCAATCTTTAATTGATTCGATCGATTATGGGCTTCAGGTGAGCGGGACCTCTCAAGGACGTTTACCCGATGGCGGAAGCTCAATCGTCACTTTCTCAAATTCCGCCAGCCCCAATGCGAGCAACTTCCTTCCATTGCCGAACGTCGTCATCAATGAAGTGTTGGCGCATACGGACCCGCCTCTGGAAGATGCGATTGAACTATACAACACCTCCGCCAATCCGGTTTCAATTGGAGGTTGGTTTCTCAGCAATTCCGAGATCGATCAAAAACGGTATCAGATACCGGATGGAACAAGCATCCCTGGGCATGGGTACAAAGTATTTTACGAATATCAGTTTAATTCCACCAATGGCACACCCTTTACGCTGAATTCTGCACATGGCGATAAAGTGTTTTTGTCCGAGGCTGACAGCGGTTCCAACTTAACCGGTTATCGCGCGCAGGTGGCGTTTGGTGCGTCCGAGAACGGGGTGTCGTTCGGGCGGGTTGCGACAAGTGTCGGCGCTGATTTTGTGGCATTGCAAAGCCGGACCTTCGGCGTGGACAATCCCATCTCTTTAAACCAATTCCGGACCGGCGCAGGTGCCTCCAACGCACTACCCCGAATCGGCCCGCTCACTATCAATGAAATCCTGTATCATCCAGTCGACGTGAGTGGCACGAATTTCGTTGAGAATGAGAATGAAGAGTTCGTGGAACTCGTAAATACCAGCTCGAACACTGTAAATCTTTTCGACCCAGCCGCGCCGACGAATCATTGGAAAATCGATGGAGGAATCTCTTTCACCTTTCCCGCTAATGCCAGCGTCAATGCAGGACAAAGCATCCTTCTGGTTCCGTTTGATCCTCTGAGCAACAACGCCGCCTTAATAAATTTCCGGCAAAGATACGGCGTGGCAACCAATGCGGCACTTTATGGGCCCTTTTCGGGCCATCTTGGCAACTCGGGAGATAGTATTGAAATCTACAAACCAGATGCTCCGCAATTGGCACCGCACCCGGATACTGGATTCGTTCCATACATTCTCGTGGAGCGGATCACTTATACCGATACGTCCCCATGGGCGAACGCCGATGGAAACGGTTCTTCGCTGCAAAAAACTGCTCAAACCATTTATGGAAATGAACCCCTGAACTGGATTGCGTGTGCCCCTACGGCCGGCCTGAGCAACTGCGGAATGGATTCAGACGGAGATGGCTTGCCCGATGACTGGGAAATTGCGCACGGATTCGATCCGCACTCGGCTTCGGGAATAAACGGCGCCAATGGCGACCCGGACAATGATGGCTTCACCAATCTGCAGGAATTCCTGGCAGGCACCGATCCCAACGACCCTCAAAGCGGGCTGAAATTTATTTCGGCGACGCGGAGCGGCAGCACGTGCACTTTAGTTTTCAATGGGGTTGCTGGACACAGTTATACCCTCGAATACAAGACGGCATTGCAGTCGGGAAGCTGGCTAACTTTGACCAATCTACCTGTGAGCACCGCGTCTGGAAGCGTTCAAGTGACGGACACGACCGCAACCAACGCAGCCCGCTTTTACCGGCTACTTACCCAGTAATTAAGCGGTTTCCAGGACGTACGATTCCTGCACTGGCGCACGTGGTGCACGCACAGCCACCTTCTTGGTCTTAGCCTGGGAGAAAGCGAGATAGAGGAAAGCCAGAATATTCAGCACCGGTAAGATAAGCAGCAAACCGACGCCTGCTGACTTCCCGCGGGCTTTCGAAATTTCCAAACACCAGATGATGAAGCCTACGATATTGATTGCGGGCAGCATGAATCCGAGAAACCACCAGCCAGACATGCCCGCCGCTCGCAACAAGGGAAAGACCTTCAGAATAGGCAGCCAGACCAGCAGGCCTGGTTTGCCGCCGGCCTTATGGCAAATGAGTGAACAACAATAAGAGAAGAAAAGGTAAACAAAGAAAACCCCTCCCGCCGCTATTAGACTATCCCTTTGGCTGAGGTTCGTCACTTCCCTGGGAAGCTTGCCTTTTGCTTGCGCTAATGTCTCGTTCAGTGCCTTCGGCCGCGCACTTTTAAGGGCAGCGATTTCGAATTTCAACCAGGGCATCGGATTATGCCGATCAAACTTGGGAGCGGGCCCACTGCTTTCGACACCTTCTAGTGGAAAGGAACTTTCGGTTCCGGCCGCACCGCCAACCGGGTCCGGCGCCAAATAGCCCAGCTTCTGCTGGGCCTTCCGGGGGAGCTCAGAAACCTTAAAATTGCCCATGCCACCGTTATACAGCAGAAAAACATAAGTTTTTGCTTTGGTGGTAACTGTCACGTTCGTGTACGTGCGTGTCCCAATTTGGAGCACATCAAATGTTTCTTCCAAAGCTGCAAGAGCAGGGTGCAGGACGCATAAGGTTAATGCCAATAGGCATCCTTTTATGCAGCGGCGCACATAGCTTACGCGTCGAGAGTTATTTATCATACTCAGCAATACCGTCTCGCTAAAGTCAGTAACCGCTGGGTTAGGGCACGAAGCATGCCATTCACTGGCTTGGGAATTATTTGTTAATCCGGCGAACTCAAGAAGTTGAAGCTGGGGTGTAGGGATTCCAAAAAGCGGGAATTACTCTATTTTTTGCTCGGCCGACCTGAGGCAATTTGATTCTGAAAAGAGAGCATAGATCGCGTTCAAAGGGGAGAGGAGCCGGAGAAATCCGGCTCCTTCATTTTTTCGCAAGGGACATAACCAAGCGGATCTTAAGGATTTTTGCTCAGCAGGTAATACATAACCGCTTTCCTGAGAGCCAACGTATTGCCATTCTCAAGCTTCGCACTTTCCGTAGGGTAACCATTGTAATCCAAAGCAGTTACACTCAGTGCTGCAATGTCCGCGCGCTTAAAAGTTATCTTCCCCTCTAAATTCCTCACCGACCAGGGATCTGTGCCAATGCTGACGATGCGTTTAAGCGAATTCGTTACCGATTCCGTCTTAAAACCCGTGGCTCGCTCTTCGGACATCACCTGCAGCAGCATTCGGCTCGAACTGGCGAGCGGCTGATTGTCCAGCGAGACCAGCACAATGTGTCCAAGATCCATCGCGGATTGCAGAACCAGGTCGCGTGTTTGAATTGTCCCGGATTTCGCAAGCAGTCCGCTGACGCCCTGGGCCTGCGGCGCATCGATGGTTAAAAGACCTTTATCATAATCCAACTTCAGCTCGCCAGTGCTGCTGGTGATCTTTTTTCCCGCATGATCGATGAGCGGTTTCAGATTACCGGTTTTGACCGTGCTCTTGCCGCTGCTAAACCGCACTTCGCTGCGACCGGCAAAATGCAGCAGCGGGTCCAGACGTGAGCCGGGTTTCAATTCGGGTTGCGATGGAATATCCTTGAGCCTGAGTTCATCCAGAGAGGCATCCTGTGGCAATGGCGTTCCTTTAAGATGCACCAAATCGTCGCGGCTCAATTCCACGCTGGCCAAAACCTCCCCTGCCCTGATTAAACCACGTCGAAAAATTAATGCGGTCGCCGGAAATTGACCGACCATCGCGGGTGACATCAGCGTCCAGGGCTGCATCCAATATCCCGGTTTTACCGACCATCGCGTCCCATCGAGCGCAAAATGAACGATCGCGTCGCTATCCTGGAGCGCGCCGTAGCAGGCGAAATAGAGAGGAGCTTCGCTCCGGAAGCGGTTTGGGCGATTCCAGGTGGTTTCTGAGAGTATGGAAGGTTTATTGTCATAATGAATGTCCATGGCTGGATGATTAAACTCTTTCGGCTTTCCCGGTATCTCGGGATCGAAGCGAAGCGCACTGCGGTCTGCATACGTATGCCCATTTCGAATGGACCATTCGGACGCCTCACCTTTGTCGTCGCAACTGAAATAGCCGTGGCGGTCCGTGAAATCGCCGGCGCTATAACTGAGCTTTTCCAGAGGACCCAGCACTTCTGGATTTGCCGTAATCCAGTTACATGCCGTGATCGGTCCCTTGAATCCCAGTTTGCGCAGGAAGGCGTAGGTGGATTTATAAAAATCAGTTTGTACTTCCAGGAGAAACTCAGCGGTGTCCTGATCTCGCAGGGTTTTGTCGTGGAACATCGACCATAAAGGCCTAAAGCCAATTCGTCCTTCGGCAATGTTGTCCCGCTTCACGGTAGTCTGATTCCATTTGGCCAAAGCGCTGGGTAGCGACGTATAACGTTTCGTCAGCCAGGCGCCGAACATTTGCTCGAGAATTTTAAGTTCCGCATCCGGAATATTCTCTTCCGAAAAGGTCCAGAAAAAGAGCGAGTCTTCGTTTTGCATTTCCAGACTGGCAACCGCGGGCTCCTGCACCAGGGGTTTGCCCGTTTTCGGGTCCGGTGTGGTCAGGAGAGCTGTCCACCATTTCGGATATTGCTCCTGAAAAGAAGGATTGAAGAATAGCGCCGCGAAAGGATGCTTCTTCCCGTTATAACCCTGCAAATAAGGGTTGTCAGCTTTCGGGGTTAACCAAAGCGGAAAATAAATGGAGAAATGGCTATAAATTCCTTCGGCTTTCATTGCCCTCACAATATTAAACGCCTGCGCGATACGGTTGGTATCTATATCTCCCCGCTCGTTGAAGTAGCCGCCATGAATGCGCACCATGTTAACACCTCTTTTCGCCAGCATCCGCGCGCAATCCTTCAACTCCTGCTCTTTTAAGTCGTGCGGCGGTCCGTTCACCGCCCAAAAACGAAGCGGTTCATTGTTCGCCGTGTGAATGAAATGGCCATTTTTTACCCCGATAAACCCCTGTTCGCCGGCCATGCGCTCGTTTAAAAATCGCAGGTCGATGGCACACTCTTTAGCAAAGGAATCCTGCGCCGGGGCAAACGCAAACCAGTCCGCATCCGAACCAGCCGCCGTTTGCGCATTGGCCGAGCTTATCAAAGCAGTGGAGAAAAACAGAGAAGTCGCCAGCCAAAATAACCTGAAGGCTCTAAACATGTTGGCAATGTCATTCGAGAGCTCCGGCTTGCGCAAGGACAGATTCTACCCAGTCCGTAAACCGACGCGCTTCTTTAGCCATTGCCAGCGATCTTTTGGCAGTTTATGACGTAAGGCACTAATGAGTCAGCCCATCAAAATTACCGCTCCCATTCGTTTGAAGGATTTTAATCCCAATTACCATGAGGGGAGAGACAAGGATGAAACTCGAGAAGAAACGGAAAAATTCTGTCGCCGCATCGGGGAGTTTCAGGACTTATTATACGCTGAGCACCGGCGTTCGGTTTTAATTCTGCTTCAGGGGATGGATACCAGTGGAAAGGATGGCACAGTTAAACATGTTTTGGATGCGGTAAATCCGTCCGGAGTTGAAACGGCAAGTTTCAAAGCTCCCTCGTCGGAGGAATTGGCTCATGACTTCCTCTGGCGTATCCACCATGCCCTGCCCAAAAACGGAAACATTGGAATATTTAATCGCTCGCATTATGAGGACGTGCTCGTCGTTCGCGTATTTAAAATGGTGCCGCCAAATACTTGGCGCGCGCGATTTGAACAGATTAATGCCTTCGAAAAATATCTTGCCGAGAACAACGTCGTTTTGCTGAAATTCTTTCTTCACATCAGCAAAGACGAGCAAGCCCGCCGATTACAAGCGCGCATCGATGACCCCACCAAGAACTGGAAATTTCAGACTGAAGATCTCAAGATGCGGCCGTACTGGGACCAATTTCAAAAAGCCTACGAAGATGTCATCAATCGTTGCAGCACCCGTTACGCCCCCTGGTTTATCATTCCAGCAAATCACAAGTGGTACCGCAATTTTATCATCGCCAAGATCATTTCCAAAACCATGGAGGGCATGAACCTTCAGTATCCGGCACCTCGTCCGGAATTGGCGAAGCTTAAGGTGAAGTAAAACTCTCACAGCTGGCGAGGCCACCTCTATACGAGGCCCCGCCCGATTAAGCCGGATGCAGCGGACTTGCTCAGGACGAGTAGATGCAAATTCCACGATTCCAACTCTTCGAATTAGAGGACCAGGCTTGGTTTCCTACGATCGTCCGGGATTTGGCTACAGACTACCTCGCCTACGTTCAATCGCGGTTCTCCTTACATCGGCCCATGGTAGGTATCATGGCCGAGGCATTGGCGCAGACCCGCCAAACACGCATTATCGATTTGTGCTCCGGAGGGAGCGGGCCAATCCTGGCACTGCAAAATGAACTGGTCGCGCTGGGCCTCCCTCTCTCCTGTGTGTTAACGGATCGCTATCCGAATCTGAGTGGTTTCCAACGCGCCGCGGCCAACTCAAAGAATCCGATCGAATACCGGCGAGAAGCAGTGGATGCCCGAGCTGTGCCCGCCAATCTTGTGGGGTTTCGCACCTTGTTTAATGCGTTCCACCATTTCACACCGGCAGATGCAACCGCAATTCTGCGCAACGCGACACAGTCCGGATATCCCATTGGTATCTTCGAAATTAGCGATCGCTCCCTGAGGACATTGGTGGCTACTCTTTTTCTCACCCCGTTCGTTGTCCTTTTTATGACCCCATCTATTCGACCGCTGACCTGGTCCCGCCTGCTCTGGACCTACTTAATACCATTGGTGCCCCTGGTTTGCTGGTGGGATGGTTTTGTCTCGAATCTCAGGGCCTACCGTCCAGCCGAATTGCTCGAGCTGGCAAAGCAAACGGGAGTCAAAGATGTTCAATGGCGCGCGGACAGAGTTTACGTCCCGGACCTTCACGCCCATCTCACTTACTTAATCGGAATACCTGCATCTGCGTCCAACTAACACCCAACTTACACGGGCAAGATAAGGTCTCCCGTCGCCCTTATCACTTGTCCCGGTAACCCCGCTATGGGGTTACCTGTTTATAGACTCCGCGTCTCCCCTTCAGCCCCAACCCCGTTAGGTGGTTGCCTGTTAAAGTGTTTTTCAGGGCTGGCCAGAGTGCGACAATTCGTTCAAATCTGCTGCAGAGGAGACGGGTATTCCCCACGAAACCATTTTTTCCTTGTAAGGTGAACCTGCCGTAAATTGGCCAATTGCAGACTGCGCTCGCCATGTCTTGTGATACTCGGCCAATCGGCTCTGTACCTGTGGGAACCGCGGATCAATATACTCACACCACGGAACACCAAAAGATCCGTTATGCCAGATGATTCTGGCCTTGCTACCGAGCGGGAATTTCGCCAGCGCAGTTTCCGGATTGGCAATGAGCCACACAGCCGTGCCGCCCGCCTCCGCCGGCAGCGAGACCGCTACCAGACGTTCATCGTGATGGTCAGTGCGATGCAAGATGAACACGTCCGTAACGGTCATCTCCATTGCCACGCCACGACGGTCAAGGTACTGGTTGAGGAAAGCGATAGCCGCGAACAAGCTGAACCCGATGATGAACACAATGGTACAGGACAGAATGGCCTTGTCGGCGCCTTCCTTCCGCCGATAGGCCTTAAAGGCGCGGAGTGCGCACCACCCCATTGCGACAATCTCCGGCAGGTACCAAACGAATCGAACTCCCCATCCGCCCACGTGCGTTGGCGGCCGATTGTCATCCTGGGACGCCAAAATAAATCCTGGAATAATGCTCCCGGCCCAGGCGATGACCAGTGCGATCGCTAGTTTCTTGCGCATGCCAAGAGTAAGATTTGTTCTTCGGTCAACTCGTGCTCCAAAATCTGGAGTACCGCATGTTTAGGTCTCCGTGTGTGCGTTGGCGGCCGTGGCGCAACGTTCCGAGCGCAGCTCCATCACGACTTCTTCGCCATCATCGCACCTATGCTCTGGTGCCAGTTGGAAACCGCATTTTTGTAAGACACGCATCGAAGCGACATTGTGCTTGGCCACATGCGCGTAAACTGGCCGCGTCTCGATCTTCGCCAGGAACTGAGCAACCGCCCGAGTGGCAATCCCCTTCCCCCAATGAGCCTTGCCCAGCCAGTAGCCGATGTTCGGCTCCCCCGCCGCTTCCCAGTGGACCACGTTCCCAACTACGGTGTCATCCGCAAGGATCGTGTTAAGGATTCCGGTCTGGTTCGTCTCCTTACTCATGATTTTGGCCCAGTGCGCCATAAAGGCGTCGCGGTCTCGGCTGGGGAACGCCGCCATCCGCGTCGCCTCGGCATCCAGTTGATGCTCAAAGAAAATCGGCAGATCTTCCTTCGTCACTTCGCGGAGGGTAATAGTCATTGGATTTCCGACCTAACAGTAACTTCGCCCCGAACTCGTCCTTAAAAGGCTGAAGTCATCCGGAACTAACTTCTTCGCCCGGAAAACTTTGTTGAATACAAAGCATGTTGTCAAACTTGCGGTTCGCCCTTCCTGCGCTTCACGGTATTAGTTTGAGTGTTCGAAGCTGCTGCTCCAATTGGCCGGTCAGCAAAGATACCAGGAATACTTCAAAACTCTCTGATACGGGAATCAGTGCCCGCTGGACGCTTTCGGGAGTGTATTCCCAATCCTCCAAAGCGCCGGTTTCCGGATGCTGGTACGTGATCGAGTCCGCAAAGGTTTCGTGGTCAGCCCAAAAGACCCGCCCATCCGTTCTCACGCAGACTTCATCCCCACCAATACTGCTCGCGATAACCAGATAGCCGAAGCGAAAAACGTAGCCGCCGGGGCTGCATCCCTCGACCGTTGAGTCTCGGATGTCACGGAGGTCGTGAACAGCAAGGCCTGACGCGATGTAGCCACCGGGTACTAGGCACTGGGTCAAGTACTGGCTCAAATCCTGATTTGCGAGCCATGGATCAAAACCTGCGAGGTCCCCTGGCGTCAGGCTCTCAGGAGCGTCTTTGGCGTACTTGCGAATCCGCTTCCTGATTGCCGGTGAAGCTTTAACTCTATCGAGGATCAAGTTTCTGATGTTGTCTATGTCCATTGGCGCGGGAGGTTACAGGCTAACCTATGTTTCGCCCTCCAGTGCACGTGAGTCTTAGCCCTTGTGCTCATCTGAATTCCCATCGAACGTTTTTGCTGTCCAAATGCTTCCCTACCTCCTGCAACGCGCTCTCTCGCTCCTCCGCCGTCAATTGCTCTCCCGTATCCTCCCATTTCATCTCGCAATCCCGGTAGATGACTCGATCAATTCCAGTGCTGCCGCTCATCAACTCACCCCCGACAATCATTGTTCGACCCTTCTCATAGTACCGAAAATCGTCTCTCATATGCACACGAACGACTGGACGTGTATGACTCTGCCGCCTTCGCTTCTCCTCTCCGTTTGCGAAAAACCTTCCGAATATCGATTGAATAAGCGCATTCATAACGTCTTATAACGAATCATGCGCGTAGTGGTCTAATGATCGAAATGAGCGATGGGGGCCAAGCCTTTCGCTCCACTGGAACGTTAAAGGACATCTGGCTCCTTATGCGTGACCGCTTCAGCGTCGATCGCGGTGCCCGGTGCGCAAAATTTGAAAATGGAGTGTCGTGTTAAAAAAATCGTTTGCCCGTTTCCCTGCTCCAACTCAACAAAATCCTGGTGCACCACGCGTCCGCCGGTGGACGGAAGCAGAAAGCCTGTTCCTTTGAAGAGTGCGTTGCGATAAACGACGGCTCCTCGAACAGGCTCGTGGCAATAAACGTCATACTGTTTGGAGGTATCGATTTGCGGTCCGTGCTCCGCAGGGCGCGGCGCCGGGTTCTGTGGACCTTGAAATTCCATAATGAACTTGCGCGCTAACGAGCCACATCAGCGGTGCGAGGCTGCTCAATCAAGCCCAAGTCTCTCTGGCCCCAGTTTGGAGGAGGACTATCCAGCAAGATGCCGTCCGCCCACTGCCATCGGTCAGGCCCACGAATAATGAAGTTGGTGGGATTATCGATACCAGCCGCAACGGTGACACCGGGGCCGATGCCGACCGGAGCCTTCGCCATTGCAGTGCCGCCCCTGGCCAACCCGGTGCCTAAACGTGTCCGCGGGAAACAGAGATAGCAGGTCAGGAACCCGCAAGTGAAGCACACAAATGCCAACGTGAGTAGACGTAGTTTTGCATTCATATATACCTCAGCCGATACGAACTTCATCTGGACATCGAATCCTGTTGTGATTCTCACCCAGGTCGACACCGCATTTCGGGCAGGCAACTCCGAAAGTTCCGCCATCGGTCATATCAACAGCCTACGTTTGCCGCGGGCAAACCGCAACCATCGGGCGTCGCGCCATACACAAAATTTAGCCGTGGCGCCTGCCACGATGAATTAGCCAACGGGGCTTGGATCGCTTTGTTTGTCGTAGTGCTTCTCTGAAATAGGTGCATCCATGCCAACGGCATGGAAATCATTCAGCGAAGGGTTGGCCCGCAGGTTACCGGTTTATTGACTGCGCCGTTTTCAGATAGTTCTACATTTGCATTCTACAATCTGCATTTAACTGCGGGCCTACCCTGGTACACTCCCCTCAAAATCCGCAACCCTGAAAGCGGTTGAATCCGTCTCAGCCTTCCATTTCATCGCCGGTGGAGTGTTCCGCAAGGTTTTCATTCCCGGTGCGATGCCAGCGTTTGCATATTGCGCTCGGCTTCCTTGCCCGCGCGTGTGCCTGGAAACTTCCTGGCAATCTCAGCGTACAATTCCTCCGCCTTGGCCCGGTCCACACTCTCCAGACGGGCGGCTACATCAAGAAGCTCCTGAGCTTGGTCGTTGGTATCAGTCCCGCTGGCAGCAGCCCGGCCCCGAAAATATTGTGCGGCGCCGAATACGATTGCACCGTATGTGATGACGTAGTGGCCTCCATAGGGGCTGCTGACGGCTGCCATATAGCTAAAAAGTGTCACGGCTGAGCCTCCCACAAACCAAATCATTCCCTGCCGCATGAGCTTTTCGCCGCTGGCCCGTCGCGGATTCTCGACGACAGGATCTGTAGGTGCCCCGACCTCAGCACCACCCGCTCTCAGTTGCGTGCCGCACTCTCGGCAATTCATCGCTCCATCGTCATTTTCTCTGCCGCAATATGAGCATTTCTGCATATGAACTTTCAATCAGATGCGCGATGTCGCCGAACGAGCTGGTCAGTGGCGCGCCACAAGGGTATTCGAACCCAAACTTACGTCCACTGCATCCTTTCAGGTTAGGTGTAGTTTTCATTGGCTTCAAATAATCCCGCTGCCTGCACCGTCACCATCGAGCTCTGGTGCAATGTCCAGGTGCACGTTATTGAAGTCGGGATCCTCCACGTCTCCCTTGTGGTGACATCTCATGCCAGGTGGCAATGATTTCATTTGGATTTCCTGCCCTTCCACCACTACCCCACCGAACGCCTGCAGCTCAATGAACCGGTTACATAGATCAATTACTCCCTCTTTCAGGGAAGGTGGAACACGATGAACGCTGAGATCCGGCCGCCCAGATTTGCGAAGCCCGCGCGTATGTATCCACTCAGTCCCTGGAGCATCTTCAGAGAGTAGAATCACGGTGTGGTGCCGAGGGACCGGACCGTCGGGGTCGAAGATTCGTTCTTTCCACTTTTGAGGAGACCACCACTCGAACATCTGCGGGTCGAAGACCGCCACGCCACCGTGATCAAGCAAGTGCGTGATCAGTCCAACAGTGTCTCGGAGGTAATCGAGGGTTCTTGGGTCCATAAACGTGCCCTGCAAGACAAAGCAAGAGTCTTGAGCAGAAATGTGGCTGGCCAATTCCGGCTCTCTTTTCTTAAGTTGATCCCACAGATAGCCGTTCCGAAACGAGGCCACCGTTTCTGGGTGAACAGTCGGACCATATAACACAACGCTTAGACCGTCAGGTATTCCATCGCTCCGGTAGATGCTGCGCGAAAGAGGAGCGCTCACCGCCGCCGGGTTGGCAGTGAGGCCTGGGCCATGACTTAAGAGAGTATTCCTGATGCTTCATCTTCGTTTGCGTTGCTGCATGGGTGCTGGATAGGTGGAATATGCCACCACCGTTTCTGCTCCCTTAAGCGGTTTGCGGGTTTTAGCATCTAGCTAGAGGTTTTCATAGCCATCTAGCTAACGCCGCGCATCAGTGGCGCGCCGCCAAGAATGCGCAATAGAAACAGAGACGCAATCGGCACGTCCACTGGATGCGCATAGTTATGCATTTCCGTCAATCTCGTCACGCATCCAATTCGGGAGGTCCTTCGGCATCTCCTCACCCAGCATTCGGCTCACCACCAGGGAAGGAATGCCGCCTATCCATTCGGAAAAGGCGCGGGCGAAATCCCGGTCTCCCAGAACGATCCGCTGAATATGTTCTTTGAGCTTCATCCGGTCGCTCTCGGACCTCCCATCGGATTTTCGTAAAACCATTAACACTGAGAGTGCCTCAAACCGTTTTTCCAGGGGGTTAGCTGAGTCCTCGCAGTACTCGATTAAGAGTGGTAGGTAATCCCAGTCAGCAATTATCAGGTCCCAATCCTGGTGTTCGATGCTTGGCTTTGCGTAATCTGGCTCAAGAAACCAGCGTCGCACGAAAGGCGGCATATCCGGAACGACCGCCGATATTCGTTCAGCAAGCATAACGGGTTGGCTCAGGCGCACTCGACCTTTGATTTACAAAAAACAAAAGGGCGCAATCCAGCGTCGCCTGCACTCAAATGTTAGCCCATGTTTTCAAGTTTTGCCTCTCCCGATTGTGCCCTCTCGACTGATCTAAGCTGGGCGACGAACCTGTCTATTTCGGCCGCCACAACCGGGAAAAACGTAAATCTGGCCTCAGCTTCCGAATAGCACGTGTCGTCATCCTCTAATTCAACTTCCACTGCACTATGGCCTGACCCATCTCGGCAGTAGAATTTCAAGGCGCAGTATCCTCCAGCGCAGCCTTTGTGCTTTGTTCCAAAAACAAAGATTTCAATTCCGAGGTAATCCGGATCTGGATCAGTGACGACAATTCTTAAGCAGTTGCTCATCGAATTCCATCGGCTAATGCTCGTGCTCATCTACCGCCATCCAGCGACCGCGGGATGGAGCACAAAAATGATGTTCAAACCCGCCCCGGTTGCCGAGCGGAAAACGCGTGCCGTGGTTAGGTGCAGGCGCCTCGTTAAGCCTTGGATTCATGAGCAAATTGCTCGATGATGTGCGCCATCCCGAGCTTGAATGGCCCAACCCGTCCGGCGTCGTGGCCTTGAACCCTGTACGTGACGTGGTCACCAAATGCGCACGGCTCATACCCAGCACGATAACCTCGAAGCCATAAGCGGCCATCAGGCCGCAAGCTCTCCAGAAACAAGTCGAAGCAAGGAGAAATGTGAGTAGCGTCAACATAGGTGACGCGAACGAGGAACTCCGCCACATCACCCTCTGCAATGATGTCGTCACCGCCCAGCCAACTGAAACAATAGACTCGAGGAAGCGAGCGCCCGAGCGCCGTCTCTGCTCGGCTCGTGAGTTGCTCAACGGCCTCCTGCGCTACCTTTTTGAACTCGTCCCGGGTCATGCCTCAGTGTGTGGGCACAACAGTTACGTTTGGCCCGAGGTCGTCCCTGAACGGTTGGACTCCTTCGGAGCTAACTTCTTCACACGGAAAACCTGTTGAATGCGAAGCATATTGTCAAACCTGTGATTCATGACTGATGTTTGCTCAATTAGGTTGCAACCCGAAAACCTCAAATCATTCATATGATCCGGCTGAATTGACGAACGATGCGGTCAGCGACCGGGGCCAGCCGGCGATGATGTTAAATTTGTCGGCGAGTGGACCGGCTGGCTCCGGTTCGCTGCACCGCTCGGCTGGCTGCGAGTGTAATCCTTTCCCCACCGTCCTTCACCGTGCGGTCCGCTAGCCCCACCGACATAAGTTATCTGACCGGAAGAGTCGAAGTTCACTGAATAGTGTGCGGCTCCCGTTTTGTTGAGCAGCAGCGTGCACTTGCCCGTAGTCATTTCAATGTTGGCTGCACATTCGTAATCCTCGGCAATTGTCCGTCCTTCTCGCTTAATCGCCTCAATGGCCCTGTTGCGCACCTCCTCAATGGTCTGCGCCTGTCCCGGTTTGTAAGGGTTCACTCCAGTCATTTCCCGCACCTTGCGTCCGGCCTCATCATTCGCTGGAGGACCAAAGAACAAGCTAATAGCCCTCACCGGTATAGGATTTGTCCCAGCCCGTGCGGGCCCATTCTCACAATACCCAGTGGTCGCAAGGACGATGAAAATGGTGGTGCTCAGCAAAAAAGAATTTCGCATAAACGTTGTAGGTTCACGGCCAACAGTGCTGGTCAGTGGCTCGCCGCGCGAGACGCACAATATGAAACAGAGGCGCAATGCCGCGTCCAATGCATGCGCTCTGTTAGCTATTTTTTTCTGCCCAATTAAGAAACACCTCAATCATTTCCTGCAACTTGAACGGCCCGCCGCGGCCCTTAAATACATTCTGCTCGACTTTGCACACGAGCCACTCATCTCCGCTCGTCGCCGCGCCGCTGCCGACCCCGTAGCCGTGTTCCTTAAATGACTTACCCTCAAGCGGTGTGTCGCGAAGTTCAACATCGACGCTCCAACCGGGGTTGTCGAGGGTGCCGATCGTTATGCCCGATGAATGCTCCCAGTCGCCGTCGCATTGGGAGCGGTACCACTGCTGCAATCTGCTGAGCGCATCCATCAGCTAACCAGTAGGTTTGGCCCAAGGTCGTCCCTGAACGGTTGAACTCCTTCGGAGCTAACTTCTTCACACGGAAAACCTGTTGAATGCGAAGCATACCTAGATTATTGCGCGCATCCCGGGCTCAGTGTCACGACAGAAGTACGCGGCCCTACAAGGGATGACATGGCGCCCGACTGTGTGGGAACCTGTCGAAAGGCTTAAACTCGTTTTTCAAAGTTTTTTATTAATGCGTCAATCGGGTCAATGCGGTCAATCGGGTCACAAAAAAACGCCCAAACTTGGCAGGTCACGGTCCCTCAAATCGAAAATCAAAAATCGCAACCCGCCAAATGTCACGGCTTGTTCACGGGTTTGTTCACGCCTAATTTTGCGAGTTCCTTAGACTTTAACGATAATGTCACCGTGTCACGGGTTTACTAGGGGCCTTGGGGGGGAAGCCCCGGGGGGAATGCCTTTGACGCCTTATTCTGCATTTTGCAATCTGAGTGAGAACATTTCCAATGAGCGTTGAAGGTGGAAGTCTTCAGTAAACTACTTTACCGCCCGACAAAAATATTATCACGGTAAAGTTTTCTGCTCAAAAAGCACCGAATTCCTAAAGAATTCACGATTTTAAAACTTTACCACGGTAAAGTTTTGCCCTCGTCGGGAGGCTCCACGCTTACCCATTCGAACGAAACCTTCCTGCCGCTTCACCCCCCGGGAGTGGTTCTCCATTCTTCACACATTGCGCCGATCTTGAGCTATCTTGACCTATCTTGACCAAAAACGTGAATCGGTTTGTGCCGCACCCTCCGCCTGCCATCTTCCCACGCATCACTCCATCTCACTCCGTTGCCGTCACCCTTCTTGGTTGGCTTCGTCTACTCGGTTACCTTGACAAGTCCGACAATTCGCCTGGCCCTATTTAGTTTGCAGCTCCTTCGTTCTCTTCGTTTGCTTCTGTGAACGATCGGTCCCTCAAATCCAAAATCAAAAATCGCAAATCGAAACTCTACATATGGTGTACGAGCACGCCTCGCCTGGTCGCGGTTGTCGCGGTTCGTCGCGGTTAATCGCGGCCCATCGCGGTTCAGAGATGTGCAACTCATCACCTCGAACACCACAAGACACCATCAGCCCGAGCCCGTGTTTTTTTTGCCCCTCATTCCGGTACCACATTCTGAATGCATCCTGGATTTAATTACCCTGTCAACTTCTTCCTTAGCTTCGTCTCCTTAGTTGCCGAAAACCCGTCCCTCCGGACATCGCTCCAAGACTCCACCACTCCATCACTCCGTTCTGTGTTATTTCCTCCTTCGTTCATTTCGTTACCTTCTGTTCAAAAATCCTGCCGCCAGTCAAAAACCAGTATCGGCTAATATTGGGTAGTATCGGATCACCATCGGCCCCTTCGGGCGATCCCTGTTGCCTTCTCCTGTTCAATGCCGCCCTTTAGTAATTTGCCTTTTCCCAATTGTGAAAATTGGTGTCAATTCGTGTCAAGCAGTCTCCTCCCGGATTCTCTGCCCAATTCGTGTTTGCATCACTTTTCACAAATTTTCACGCGTCGCCCTGGTGGACAGGAATGTCAGCCGACCTCCACGGTCCTTTTCGATTTCAACCGCATCTACCCACTTTTTCCATCAGGTGGTCTTTGGCTGCGCCATAAAAAAGTGACACTTTCTTGGTTGGCTTCGTCTACTCGGTTACCTTGGCAGGTCCGACAATTCGCCTGGTGCTATTTAGTTTGCAGCTCCTTCGTTCTCTTCGTTTGCTTCTGTTAAGGATTCCCCCGCGTCCCTCAAATCGAAAATCAAAAATCGCCAATCGAAAATGACCCGGCACGGTTTCCGATGAGCTTTCAGATTGAGGACTTAATCCGAAGAGATTTGGTCAAACGGCTAGGAACGAGGAATGAGCATCCCCGCAGCGGGCTGCAATTGACGAGTGACAACGCCAGTTGGCCAAAGATCAAGGAGTATGTCCTCAAGCTGAAAGGGATTCGGAAATAAATGTCACGACCTTGTCACGGGTTTGTCACGACCTGTAACCCCAGAAAACCCTTGATTCTATTAGTTTGTCACGACGTCACGACCTCCAGCAGGGTCGCCGGGGGGGGAAGGTCCCGGAGCACTGAAGAAAGTGCCGCCTACTTCACGTCGCAGAAGGAACGGGCTGGTTCAAATCCAAGCTACTCAAACCTAATAAAGGCTAATCAAAGCCAATCAAAGTAAATCAAAGTAAAATGTTTTTTTCTTCGCCCTCAGGCTGGCCTGGTTTAATCGGCGGATCAGTCGCCGGTTTCGAATTGCCGGATAACATCGCTCGACACCTTCAGAATTCTTTTCCAATTCGGAAATTCGTGTGATTCGTGTCACGCCGCCTCCCGGATTTTCCCCTCCCTTTTCCCTCAAATCGAAAATCAAAAATCGCCAATCGAAAATCCTTTCACCCATCACTCCATCAGTCCAATACTCCAGCACTCCGTTTAATCAGAATGTTACCCTTGGGACCAAATTGTTACGGATGGGAAAGGCAATGTTACGCTTGGGAAGTGCAGCAAGCCCCTGATTTTATTGATTTGTTACGCTGTTACGCTTGGGAAAGCGATTTTTGGGAGGGGTCGGGGGGAAGATTCAACGTCACTGAAAGTCTCCGTCCCTCAAATGTACCCTCGCTCTCATCTTCGTTAACTTCGTCTTCTTCCTTAGCTTGCACCCGCGAGATTCCAGTTGCCTCCCAATCTAACCTCCTTCGTCATCTTAGTTTGCTTCTGCGGACGATTTCCGCGTCACTTCTTCCTGGAGAAAAGGTGAAAGTCGCGGCGACGTCTCCTCGCTCAAAGTGACGGAAACGCCGCTTCAAAGCTACTCAAAGCAAACAAAGGCTAATCAAACCCAATCAAAGTAAATCAAAGTAAAATGTTTTTTCTTCGCCCATCACTCCATCACTCCGTTGTGGTCACCCTTCTTGGTTGCTTTGCCTTGCTTAACTTGACAGGTCCGACAATTCACTCGGTCCCTCCCTAGTTGCAGCTCCTTAGTGCCCTTCGTTGGCTTCTGTTAAAACTTCTCCGGCCCCCTCAAATCCCAAATCGAAAACGCTTAGCGTTCTCTCCCTCTGTTCTCTCTTGTTACCTCATGTTAAAGATTCCTCCGTCCTTGGCCTCCCTCGCCGAACTTGTGCCCCCGTTACCTGTGCGCTCATGTTAAATAAAGTTCTGAATTCGTGTAAATTAGAGCCAATTCGTGTCACGCAGACGTCACTGAAATCGCAAATCAAAAATCCAAAATCGTAAATCAAATGGTACACCCTGGTACGGGTTGGTACACCTTGTGGTACACCTTGGAGGTGCAAAAAACCCAATGTTTATCGGCCTTGGTACGGGTGGTACACCTTGAACACCCCCTGGGTATCCCCTGCCTTCAACCATCGCCGCGTCGTTCCGCCGGCTGCCTTGCCTCGGGTCGGCAGGCAATCGATCCGAACCTACCCGAGGCCATCCGAACCCATCCGAGGTTATCCGAGGTTCAGTATTTTTTTTCGTCTTTCAGCCTTCTCCAGGGGGAGCCACGAATCGCGAAGCGTTTTCTATACTGGGGCAGCAAACTGGTGGCGGACTTGGGAAGTCTCACGATCAAGGATGAGGGGAGCTTTTGAATTTTCACAAATTTTCAGGCGTCGTCCTGTTTTTCCGAGCCCGCATTCCTGGTTAGAACCGAATCTAACCTATTAGAACCTATTAGAACTAAATCGAACCAATAATTTTTTCCGAAGCATAACACAGCTAAGGGTTACCTGTTTATAGAAGCAGTTGATTTTGCAAGGTTTGCGCAATTTTGCAGGTTTTTGCAGGTTTTTGCATCACGCCCCCATGCAAAAACCAGCCGCTTTTCACAGCCGTCCTTAAAATTAATTCGTGAGAATTCGTTCAGATTCGTGTCAAGCAGACTCAGGTTGCCGACATGCACCCAATTAATCTTGCATTTCGAAACCCATTTCCCAGGTGACCTGCAACGAAGGTTGCGGAAGGTTGCGGAAGGTTGCGGAAGGTTGCGGAAGGTTGCGGAAGGTTGCGGAA
>JADMIO011485866.1_pt1 | contig 44047 bp, 34 predicted proteins | sample 8958161 | NCBI WGS metagenome assembly JADMIO01 (sample SAMN16585339, study PRJNA669376) | soil metagenome | isolation source: Crop rotation soil | place: USA: Cullars Rotation, Alabama | collected 2011
AGCGCGACCGCCGCGATCGCGGCCGCGACGGCGGCGAGCTCGGCGGCGCTGCGCGCGGCGATCCAGGCGTCCAACGGCGGCCCGGCCCCGCGCACGACGACGAGCGCGGCGAGCGCGGCGAGCGCGGCGTTGCGGGCGAGCGTGCCCCGGCCGGCGGGCGCGGAGTGGACCTGCCCGAAGCAATGGCAGTCGGGCGCCTGCCCGCGGGCGAGCGCTCGCACGATCGCCGCGACGAAGGTGAGCAGCAGCACGAGCGCCGCGAGCGCGGCCCAGCGCGCCAGCGGGGCGACGAGCAGCCCCGCGGCGACCACGAGCTCGGCGAGCGGCAGCGCGACGGCGCCGGGCTTGGCCAGCCGGTCGGGCAGTCCGAAATCCGCCAGCGCCTGCCGCGATCCCTGGCGGTCGCGCAGCTTCGCGATGCCGGCGGTGGCGAAGACCGCCGCGAGAAGGACCTGGGCGGCCAGCGCGAGGGTCGGCATGGCCGCATCGTACCCAGCGGTGCGTCGCCGCCCCGCAGGGCGGCTTGCCATCATCAGCGCGTGGCAGTCCCAGCTCCCATCGCCGGGTCACACCAGATCGCCTTCGAGGCGTTCGGCGTCCGGCTGCTCGTCTCCACGAGCGACGCGGAGGCGCTGGAGCTCGTCGTCGCCAACCTGCCGCCCGGCTGGCGCGCGTGCGACCCGCACGACGCGCGGCCGCATTTTGCGCTGCTGCGCGACATCGCCGGGACGTACACGCTGATGCGCGACGGCGAGGCGCTGCACGTCGGGCTCGAGCTCGACCTCTGCATCGGCCTGCTCGACGGCCAGCTGCGCGGCGAGCTGTCGACCCGCACCGAGGACCGCGTGTTCGTTCACGCCGGCGCGGTCGCGCACTCCGGTCGCGTCGCACTGCTGCCCGGCGCGAGCTTCGCGGGCAAGACGACGCTCACGGCCGCGCTGGTGCGCCTCGGCGCGACGTACTACTCCGACGAGTTCGCCGTGCTCGACGACGACGGCCTCGTGCACCCGTACGCCAAGGGCCTCTCGCTGCGCGAGGAGAGCGGGCGCATGCAGCGCAGCGACACGCCCGTCGAGCGCCTCGGTGGTGCGGCGGGAAGCGAGCCGCTGCCGGTCGGCCTCGTCGTCCTCACGCAATACCGCCGCGACGGCGTGTGGGAGCCGCGCCGGCTGACCCCCGGCGAGGGCGTGCTCGCGCTGCTCGGCCACACGATGCCGGCGCGGACGCGGCCGGCCGCGTCGCTGCACGCGCTGGCCCGCGCCCTCGGCCGCGGCGCGACCGTCCTGCAGGGCACCCGTGGCGAGGCCCGCGAACTGGCCCCGCTGTTGTTCGAGGAGCTCGCGCGCAGCGGGTAGACCGCGCACAGCCGTTTTCGATGCCGACCTCGACCGACAGCCAGATCCTCCGCGCCGAGACCGTCGTGTGCGCGGCGCTGTTCGTCGGCGCGGTGCTCGTCTTCGTGCTGCGCCGCCTGCGCCGCGGGCGGCCGGACTTCGACATCGGCACGCCGCTGGCGGTCGGCATCGCGATCCGCTTCCTCGCGATCGCCGGCGTGGCCGCGACCGGGCTGCAGGAGACGCTGCGCGGCGGCGACGAGACGACGTTCCTGCTCGCCGCCCAGCGCCTCGCCGAATCGCCCTTCGGACACGGCTTTTTGCCGCACGACGAATACCAGCTGCACACGGTGCTGTTCGGCCTGGAGCTGAAGATCGGCGGCTTCGGACAGGGCGCGATGCGCGTCGTGCAGGTGGGGCTGGCGATGCTCGGCGTGGTGCTGCTGCTCGCGGCCGTCTACGACCTGTCGGGGCCGCGGGCCGCCCGGATCGCCGCTTGGGTCCTGGCCTTCGAGCCGGGCAGCATCTTCTTCAACAGCGCGCTGCACAAGGAGCCGATGATGATGCTCGCGAGCGGCCTCGTCGTGTACGGCTGTACGAAGATCTGGCGGCGGCTGGACATCTCGGGCATCGTGATCGCCGCTGTCGGCGGCCTGATCGCGGTCGAGACGCGCGCCTATGCGGGCTGGTTTCTCGTCAGCGCCACGGTTCTGCTGCTGCTCCATGCGTCGCTGCGGCGGCTGGACCACCCGCTGCGCGCGATGCCGCTCATCTACGCCGTGGTCATCGTCGGGTTCCTCGCGGCGCCGGTGCTCATCCAGGCGTCATCGACCGAGAGCCTGAAGAAGCTGCAGATCTCCCAGGACGCCAACTCCCAGCCGGTGGTCCGCTCCGGCGGGCCCGGCGGCAACAACCTCGCGCTGGAAAGCGTCGACTACTCCGAGCGGGGCGCGCTGATCACGAATCTCCCCAAGCGGATGTACGACGTCGTGGCGCGCCCCTATCCGTGGCAGGTCGCCAACGCCAGCCAGCAGCTGGGGGCGATCGGCACGCTCGTCGCCCTCGGCGGGCTGTTCATGCTCGGGCGCGCCGCCTGGCGCCGGCGCGGGAACGTACTGGTCATCAGCGCACCGATCCTCTATCCGATGCTGTTCTTGCTCATGGCCTATGCGCTCAGCGCCGGGAACGCCGGAACGGGATTCCGCTACCGGACGCACATCGTCACGCTCGGGCTCGCGATGCTGTTCGCCTTGCGCGAGCATGTGCCGGTGGCTGCGCGAGGTGCTACGTTCGCTCGCCTTGGGACAGCTCGGCAGTCACGCCCCGCCGAAGGCGCGGCAGGGACGCGCGGCATGACGCCGGGGCCGGCATGACCTCCGAGCGGCAATCCGCGTCGCAGGACGTCCACGCGTTCCTCGCGAGCCTGTGGCGGTGGAAGTTCCTCGTGCTCGCGCTGCTCGTCGTCGTGCCCGCGGTGTCGTACGCGCTGGAGTCCCGCAAGGACCCGCTGTACACCGCCAGCGCGCTCGTCCAGGCGCGCGCCGTGACGATCGACTCGACGCTGTTTCCCAACCCGCCGGCGACCGAGAGCATCCTGACGATCGCGCGGCTCGTGAACACGCGGACGATCGCCAGCGCCGCGGGGCGGCGGCTGCGACCGCCGGAGCCGGGGAGCGCGATCAGCGGGCTCATCTCGGCGGCGCCGGACACCGACACCGGCTTTCTGACGCTCACCGCGACGACGCCGGACCCGCAGCGCTCGGCCGATGTCGCCAACGCGTTCGCCCGGGCGATCTCGTCCAACCGCAACTCGCAGACCGTCGGCCAGATCAGCCTGGCGCTCGGCAGCCTGCGCCGCCAGCGGGCGGCGCTACCGGCCCGGGACCCGCAGCGGGCGCAGCTCAACGAGCAGATCCAGAAGCTGCAGACGCTGCGCAGCACGCAGCGCCCGGACCAGGCGATCATCGAGACCGCCGTCCCGTCGGCCACGCCGATCGGGCGCAACACCCGCCGCGCGATCGAGTTGGGGATCGTCATCGCGCTGCTGCTCGGCGCGGGCGCGGTCGTGCTCGCGGAGAGCAGCGACCGCCGCCTGCGCAACCCCGACGACCTCGAGGCGCTCACGGGGCTGCCGCTGCTGAGCGTCATCCCCACCAGCGCCTTCTCCGCCGACGCCGACGGCGAGCGCGACGAGGAGGCCTTCCAGATGCTGCGTGCGGCGCTGACGTACTTCAACCTCGACCGCCGCCTCGCGAGCGTCGTGATCGCGAGTGCGGGGCAGCAGGACGGCAAGACGACCGTGGCGGTGCGGCTCGCCTATGCCCTCGCGCGCTCCGGCAGCCGCGTGATCCTCGTCGACGCCGACCTGCGCCAGCCGCGCATCGCGGCGCGGCTCGGCCTGCCGCCGTCGGACGGGCTGGGCGGCGTGCTGCTCGGGGCGCGGTCGATCTCCGAGACGCTCATCGACCTGCCGTTCGGCGCCGTCCCGGGGCAGCCCGGCCACGGCTCGCTGAAGCTCCTGGCCGCGGGCCCGGCGGCTCCGAACCCGGCCGAGCTCCTCAGCTCGCAGGCGCTGCTGCAGGTGCTGACCGACCTCGAGGGCCAGTCCGACCTCGTCGTGGTCGACTCGGCGGCGGCGCTCGCCGTCAGCGACACGCTGCCGCTCCTGCAGGCGGCTTCCGGCGTCGTGCTGATTGCGCGGCTGAACCGCAGCACGAAGTCGGCCGTGCGCCGGTTGCAGCAGGTCGTCGACTCGGCGAGCGGCACCCTGCTCGGCGTCGTCGTCACGGGCGCCAGTGCCCGCGGCGGCTACGAGTACGGCTACGGCTACGCGCCGGCGCGGGCGCCGCGCGTCTCGCGTCGCCAGCGGCGCAAGGTCGCCCGCAACGAGCGGCGCGCGCGCAAGGAGCACGAGGCGCAGGCCGGCTCGCAGCCCGGATAGACCGTCGACCGGCGAGCTGCTTGCGAGATTGCGCAACATCCCGCGACAATCTCGCGCAACATCGTTCGGGACCGACCCACGCAACCGCGACGTCCGTTTGTCAAACTCCGGATTTCGGTGCGCATGAACAGATGCGTTCGGACGAGAGAACCAGGCTAGGGGCACGGGGGTCGCATGACGCAAACAGCTGTTGTCACCGGGGGCGCAGGGTTCGTCGGCTCCCACATCGTGAGGCGCCTGCTTGCGCTCGACTGGGACGTTGTCGTCCTCGACAACCTATCGACCGGCCATCTCCGCAACCTCGAGGACGTCGGCGACCGCATCCGCTTCATCCAGGGCGACGTCTGCCAGATCGACCACGTGCGCGCCGCGGTCGAGGGCGCGAGCGCGGTGTTCCACCAGGCCGCGTTGCCGTCGGTCCCGCGATCGATCGCCGATCCGATCGCCAGCCACGCGGTCAACGCCACCGGCACCCTCAACGTCCTGGTTGCCGCCAGCGAGGCCGGCGTGCGCCGCGTCGTCGTCGCATCGTCGTCGTCGGTCTACGGCGCCGTCGCCGGCCTGCCCAAGCACGAGTCGATGCCGACGCTGCCGCTCTCCCCGTACGCGGTCTCCAAGCAAGCCGCCGAGAGCTACTGCCGCAGCTGGTATGACCTCTACGGTCTCGAGACCGTCGCACTGCGCTACTTCAACGTCTTCGGTCCGCGGCAGGACCCGATGTCGGCCTACGCCGCGGTCGTGCCGCGCTTCGTCGCCGCCTACGCCGCCGGCGAGCGGCCGGTGATCTTCGGCGACGGCAAGCAGTCGCGCGACTTCACCTACGTCGCCAACGTCGTCGACGCGAACATCGGCGCGCTGCACTCGCGGGTGGCGCCGGGCCGCGTCTACAACATCGCCTGCGGCGAGCGCATCACGCTCAACGCGCTGGCGCGCGAGCTCGGCCGCCAGATGGGCGTTGCGGTTGCGCCGGCGCACGCAGCTCCGCGGCCCGGCGAGGTCCGCCACTCGCTCGCCGACATCAGCGCCGCCCGCGCCGACCTGAACTACAACCCCTGCATCGGCCTGGCCGCGGGGCTGCGTGCGACGGTCGCCGCGCTCGGCGCCGGGCACGCCGCGGTCGCCGCGTGAGGTACCTCCTGACGGGCGGGGCGGGCTTCATCGGCTCGCACCTCTGCGACGCCCTGACGCGCGCCGGTCACGACGTCGTCGTCCTCGACGACCTCAGCACGGGGCGGCTCGAGAACATCGCGGCGCACGTCGACGGCGGCCGCGTACGGCTCGCCGAAGGATCGGTCGTCGACGCGGCGCTCGTCGACGACTGCATGCGCGAGGCCGACGTCTGCCTGCACCTCGCGTCGACGGTCGGCGTGCAGCTCGTCGTCGACGATCCGCTCGAGACGCTGCTGGATCACGTGCGCGGCACCGACGTCGTCATGGCGGCGGCCGCACGCCGGCGCACTCGCATCCTCTTCAGCTCGACGTCGGAGGTCTACGGCAAGCGCTCGGGGCTGCTCGACGAGGACGCCGACCTCGTCATCGGCTCGCCGGCGCGGTCGCGCTGGTCCTACGCGATCGCCAAGTGCTTCGGCGAGGGCGTCGCGCACGCCTACCACGCCCAGCATGGGACGGAGGTCATCGTGGTGCGGCTGTTCAACACCGTCGGCCCGCGGCAGACCGGCCGCTACGGCATGGTGCTGCCGCGCTTCGTCGCGCAGGCGCTCGACGGGCGGCCGCTGACCATCTACGGCGACGGCTCGCAGACACGCTGCTTCACGCACGTCCTCGACACGGTCCGCGCGCTCACGTTGCTGTGCGAGAACGACGGCGCGATCGGCAACACCTTCAACATCGGCGCCTGCGTGCCGGTCTCGATCGCCGACCTCGCGCGGCGCGTCATCGCCTGTAGCGGCTCGGGCAGCGCTGTCGAGCATGTCCCTTACGAAGACGCCTACGCCGCCGGCTTCGAGGAGCTCGGCAGTCGTCGCCCGTCGACGGCGGCGATCCAGGCACTGACCGGCTGGCGCCCCCGGCGCACCGTCGACAACGCGATCGCCGACGTCGTCGCCCACCAGCGCGCCGGCCGCTGCGCCGACGTCATGGCGCCGGTCGGCTGACCGCCCGGCGCTCGAAGCGTCCCTTCAGCGTGTCGCCGGCGCGCGCCACGCCCAGCGTCGCGTTCGCGGCGCGCTTGACGAGCCGCAGCGCCGGCGATCGCTCGATGCCCTCGCGCAGCCGCTCGTCGTCGCCGACTGTGGCCGCCCGCGACGGCGGCGCCGTCGCGCCCCTGCGGCGCCGCAGCCCCTGCGCCACTCGGCCCGGGCTGATGCCGGTCGTCGTCACCGAGAGCGGCGCGAAGCCGGCCTCGCGCAGCCAGCGCGTGAGTGTGGAGGCGGTGAAGTAGCCGAGGTGCTCGGGGTACTCGACGATGCTCCAGTCGGCGCCGAGCAGCCGCCGGCTGGCGGAGTCGAAGTTCGGCGTCGTGACGTAGAGCAGGCCGCCGTCGCGGATCGCGGCCGCGATCACCGTCGCCTCGGCGCGCGGGTCGCCGACGTGTTCGGCGACCTCGATCATCGTGACGACGTCGAACGCGGCGGCGGGCAGGTCGCCGGGCGCGAGCGGCGCGAGCGTCATCGCGATGCCGCGCGCCCGGTTGCGCTCCAGCGCGCCTTCGGTCGACTCGGTTCCGTGGACCTCCCAGCCGCGCGCCGCCGCGGCCTGCAGGAAGCCGCCCTCGCCGCAGCCGACGTCGAGGATCCGGCCGGTCTGCCGGTAGGCCTCGAACTCGTCGAGCAGCTCCTCGTAGCGCTTGAGCGTGACGGCCGACTCGGTGACGCCGGTCCCGTAGCCGTCGTACTGGGCGCGCATCTGCGCGGCGCTCGGCCGGCGCCCGGCGAAGACGAAGCCGCAGGTGCCGCAGCGCCGCAGGTGCGCGGCCTCGTAGCCGCGCAGCCGTGCGATCGCCTCCGACCCGCACAGCGGGCAGGCGGCGAGGACCGTCTCGCCGGGGGCGGGCGCGCGCGTCATTTGCGCGTAGAGCTGCGCGTAGCGGCGCGTGCCCTGCTCGAGCCCGAACCGCTCGGCGGCCAGGCGCCGGCAGCGCTCGCGGGCGGCCGGGTCCGCGGCAAGCTCGCGCAGGCGGAGCGCCCCGGCGCGCAGAGCGTCGTCGTCCTCGCCCGCCAGCACCACGCCCACGTCGTGGGCGGCGACGAGCGCGTCGAGATCGCCGACGCCTGCGGTCACCGCGACGGGCATCCCGGCTGCCAGGTACTCGGCGAAGCGGGTCGGCGCCGACGCCTGCTTGGAGGGGGAGGAGACGATGAGGCACAGGCCGATGTCGCCGGCGTGCAGCTCCGCGGGCATGTCGGCGGGAGCGACGGCGCGCACGTCGGCCGGTGCCCCCGCGAGCGTCGCGCGGGCCTCGTCGACCTGGCGCGTGAGCACGGTCAGCGGAAGCCCGAGCGCGCCGGCGAGCCGTGGCGCGAGGTCGAAGCGATACCAGGTGCCGACCGAGCCGCTCCAGACCGCGTGCGGGCCGCCGCGGCGTTCGCCCGCATTCGCGAACGGGGCGGCGTCGACGCACGTCGGGATGACCTCGACGGGGATGTCGCGCCCACCGGTCTGGGCGCGGATGCGCGGCAGCGAGGCCGCGGTCAGCGTGACGACGCCCGCGGCCTCGGCGTAGAAGCGCCGCTCCCAGCGCCGCGCGATGCGGTACAGCAGCCCGCCGCGCGGCCACAGCCCGCCCTCGACGCGCTCGTCTGCCCAGAAGCCGCGGATGTCGAACAGCAGCGGGGCGGCGGTCCGGCGGCGGGCGAGGTGCGCGATGAGCGCAGGGACGTCGCTTCGCGCGTGGACGAGATCGATCGGCCCGGCACGCGCGAGCGAGGCCAGCGCTCGCCGTCCGCGGGCCACGTCGAGGGCGGTGCTCAGCACCGGCGGGTGGCGGTGGTAGTCCAGCGCGACCCAGGCGATGCCGAGCCCGTCCAGCTCGGCGCGCAGCTCGTCGTGCCCGGCGCGGTCCTTCTCGAAGGAGACGAGCGTGATCGCGTGCTCGCGCGCGAGGCCGCGCAGGTAGGCGATCACCTGCGAGCGCCCGAGCGGCTCGGCGGCACCGTCGTAGGAGACGTACACGACGTGCGGGCGCGCCGTCGGCGCGTTGCTAGATTGGCTCAACGGTGGCAGGCGCGCTGACGTGACCCCGCTTCGAATCCTCGGGGAGACAGCGTACCCAGCGACGGTGGCCAGCGCCCGTGTGCGGGTCGCGGCCTTCGCTCCGCACCTCGTGGCGCACGGCGTCGAGCTCGCGTACCGCCCCGCGCTCAGCGACGCCGACTACCTGCTCGTGCAGTCCTCCGCGTCGCCGGCGCGCAAGGCGGCGGCACTAGCCCGCTCGGCCGCGCGGGCGCTCGCCGCGCGCCCCGCGCACGACCTGCTGCTCGTCCATCGCCTGCGCCTGATGGCGCCGCTGCCACGCCTCGACCCGCCGCCGGCGCTCGACGTCTACGACCTCGACGACGCGCTCTTCCTCGGCTCGGCGGCGGCCGTCAACCGCCGCTTCGGCTGGGCCAAGCAGGAGGCGCGCCGCTGCATCGCGTGCCTGCGCCGCGCGCGCCTCGTGCTCGCCGGCAACGCCTACCTCGCCGATCACGCGCGCCGCCACGCCGCGCGCGTCGAGATCGTTCCGAGCTGCGTCGAGCCCGAGCGCCAGCCGCTGCGCGAGCACGCCGCCCGCGAGGTGGTCACCGTCGGCTGGATGGGATCGCAGAGCACGAGTGAGTACCTCGCGCCGGTGCTGCCCGTCCTCGCGCGGATGAACGCGCGCGCGGGCGCCACCCGCCTGCGGCTCGTCGTCGTCGGCGCGTCGCTGGGCCTCGACGAGCCGTGGCTCGAGGAGCGACCCTGGTCGCTGGAGCGCCAGGCCGCCGACCTTGCGAGCTTCGACATCGGGATCATGCCGCTGCGCGACAGCCCCTGGACGCGCGGCAAGTGCGGCTACAAGCTGCTGCAGTACTTCGCCGCGGGGGTGCCGGCGATCGCGGGGCCGGTCGGGGTCAACGGCGCGCTGGCCGCAGACGGCCGCGCGCTGCTCGCCGACTCCCCCGCCGCCTGGGAGCGCGCGCTCGCGCAGCTGGCCGCCGACCCGCAGGAGCGCGCGCAGCGCGGCGCCGCCGGGCGGGCCTTCGCCGAGCGCGAGTACTCCTACGCGCGATGGGCGCCACGCGTCGCCGAGCTGCTCCGGGCGGTCGCGCCGTGACGGCCGGCGACTACGAGCGCGGCGGGGCGCAGAGCTCCTCCTACACGCGTGAGGAGGTCGTCGACGTCGACTGTCCCGCCTGCGGCGCGAGCGAGGGGCGCACGCTCGCCGTCGAGCACGGCGCGGTCGGGATCAAGCGCTGCGCGGAGTGCTCGCTCATCTACACGTCGCCGCGTGTCCGCGAGCCCGAGAAGGTCTACTGGGGCGACCACGATCGCTACGTCGCCGAGGCGCGGCTGATCTTCGACGGCCGCGCCCCGCACCACCGCGACCCGAACTACCGCGAGGAGCTCGAGCTCGTCGAGGCGCACCGGCCGCAGCGCGGGCGCTGGCTCGACGTCGGCTGCAACATGGGGATGCTTCTGCGCCTCGCGCGCGAGCGCGGCTGGGACGCGGTCGGCGTCGAGCCGTCGCCGGCGCTGCACCGCATCGCGACGCAGCAGCTCGGCCTCGAGGTCCACAACTGCTTCGTCGAGGACTTGCCCGCCGAACTGCACGGGACGTTCGATGTCGTCGCCCTCAGCGACGTCTTCGAGCACGTGACCGAGCCGCGAGCGCTGCTGGCGGCGGTCGCGCCGCTGCTCGCCGACGACGGCCTGCTGTACGTCAAGGTGCCCAACGCGCGCTGGACACTTCTCAAGCAGCGCCTTGCGAAGCTCACCGGGCGCACGCCGCCGCACGGCGTCTGGGACGCCTACGAGCACGTCGTCCACTACACCGAGCCGACGCTGCGCGCGATGCTGCGGGCGGGCGGCTTCGAGCCGGTCGAGGTGACGTTCGCGCGGCCGGTGCAGGTGCCGGTCTGGCACCTGTACGTCGGCCACTACTACCAGTACCCGTCGCCCTGGACGCTGGACGCCAGGCGCCACCTCGGCCGCGCCGCGTTCCACGAGCTCGCCCGCGCCGAGCGGGCGCTGCGCGGCGGGCGCATCGGCGCGTGCGCGCAGAACCTCGTCGCCGTCGCTCGGCAGCGCGAGGCAAGCTGACGTGTGCGGGATCGCCGGCGAGGTCCGCTGGGACGGTGCTCCCGGTGCGGATCCCGACGAGGTGCTGCGCACGGTCCTGCACCGCGGGCCGGACTCGCTCGGCGCGTTCGCGCGCGGTGACGGCTGGGTCGGCCAGACGCGCCTGGCGATCATCGACGTGCCCGGTGGTGACCCGCCGATCGCCAACGAGGACGGCACCGTCGGCGTCGCGCTGAACGGCGAGATCTACAACTTCCGCGAGCTGCGCGACGAGTTGCGCGCGCGGGGCCACGAGTTCGCGACGGGCTGCGACACCGAGGTCATCGTCCACCTCGCCGAGGAGCTCGAGCCGGTCGCGCTGGCGGCGCGGCTGGAGGGGATGTTCGCGCTCGCCGTCTGGGACGCCCCGCGGCGTCGGCTCGTGCTCGCGCGCGACCGCTTCGGCAAGAAGCCGCTGTACTGGTGGCACGACGGCGACCACTGTGTCTTCGGCAGCGAGATCAAGGCGGTGCTCGCCAACCCGGTCGTGCCGCGCCGGCTGCGCACCGACGTCGTGCCCGACTACCTCACGTTCGGCTACGTCCCCACGCCCGACACGTTCTACGAGGGCGTCCACAGCCTGCCGCCCGGTCACGTGCTCGTCGCCGAGCACGGCAGCGCGCCGCGGATCGCGCCGTACTGGTCGCTCGGCCTGCCGGGCGTGACGCCGGGCGTCGAGCGCCTGGACCTGTCGTTCGAGGACTCCGCCGCCGAGGTGCGCCGACTGCTGCGCGCCGCGGTGCGCCGCCGGCTTGTCGCCGACGTCCCGCTCGGCGCCTTTCTCAGCGGCGGGATCGACTCGTCGGCGGTCGTCGGGCTCATGGCGGAGGCCGGTCGCGTCGCCACGTTCACGATCGGCTTCGACGACCGCGACGGCTTCGACGAGCGACCGTACGCCCGCGCCGTGGCCGAGCGCTACGGGACCGACCACACGGAGTTCGTCGTGCAGCCGCACGCGGCCGATCTCGTCGAGCGCCTCGTCTGGCACCACGACGGCCCGTTCGGCGACTCGAGCGCGCTGCCGACCTACCTGCTGTCAGAGCTCACGGCGGGGCACGTGAAGGTCGCGCTCTGCGGCGACGGCGGCGACGAGCTCTTCGGCGGCTACGAGCGCTTCGCGGCCGCGCTCGCGCTCGCCCGCTACGGCGCGCTGCCGCAGACGCTCCGCTCGGCGGTGCGGCGTGCGGCCGAGCGCGCCGAGCCGCTGGCCGCGCGGTCGGCCGCCTTGGCGAAGGCGCGCCGCGCGCTGCTGCGCTCCGACCGCGATCCGGCCTCGGCGCTGCTGGCCTGGGTGAGCTACGTCTCCGAGGAGCACAAGGCACAGCTCGTCGGCTCGGCCGAGAGCCCGGGAACGGCGGCGTACCGGCGGATCTGGGACGCGTCGGCGGGCGCGCGACCGCTGGACCGCCTGCTGGACCTCAACATCCGCACGTACCTGCTCGACGACCTGCTCCCGAAGGTCGACCGAATGAGCATGGCGCACGCGCTCGAGGTCCGCGCGCCGTTTCTCGACCGCGAGCTCGCCGAGCTCGCCTTCCGCCTGCCGTCGCGTGCGCGCGTGCGCGGCCTGGCGCTCAAGCGCGTCCTGAAGGCGGCCGTGGCCGACCTCCTGCCCGAGGAGCTGCTCAACCGTCCCAAGCGCGGCTTCGGCGTCCCGCTGGACCGCTGGTTTCGCGAGGACCTCGCGCCGCTCGTCGGCGGCACCCTCGGGGCGCCCGACAGCCGCGTCGGCGAGCACGTCTCGCGCGACGCCGTGCGCGCGCTGCTCGCCGACCACGAGCGCGGGACCGCGAACCACGGCCACGCGCTGTGGACGCTCTTGACGCTCGAGCTCTTCCTGCGCGACGTCGCCTGACGCGTTCGCGTTCAGGCCGGTCGGCGCAGCCAGACCTCGAGGATCATCCCCGTGCCGGTGCCGTCCATGACGCGGTAGGCGAGGTCACGCAGCGGGGGCGGCGCGTAGGTCTCGCAAACGACGATGCGGCTGTCGCACACCTCGTAGCCGGCGCGCCGGCCGTGAGCGTCGAAGCTGCTCCGGGTGAACTCGAAGAGGTGGTAAGGCGAGTGCATCGGGCTGACGTTCGTCACGTAGTCCAGGCCCTGGAGGCGGTAGACGGCGTTCAGCACGCGGCTGACGAGCCAGTCCGCTGACGGCACGGCGACCATCATGAGCCCGCCCGCGGCCAGCCAGCCGGTCGCGCGCTCGAGCGCCGCGGCCGGGTCGGTCAGGTGCTCGACGACGGCGCCGAGGTTGATGAAGTCGAAGTGACCGGCGGGCAGATCGGCGGTCTCGACCGTCGCCTGCAGCAGCCGCTGCGGGGACAACTCGGGTCGCTGCAACGCGCGACGGCGGAACGCTGCGCCGGGCTCGATGCCCCAGGCGTCCATGCCGGCGCGCTGCAGCGCGAGCATCGTGTGGCCGACGCCAGCGCCGACGTCGAGCGCGACCGGCGTGCGCCCGCCCTCCCAGCGCGCGAGGAAGGCGTCGATGTAGGCGTCCGGCGGGGCGTCGGCGTGATCGAGGTAGTCGGCGTCCCAGTAGTCCTCGGGCTCGAGGTCGTAGTGCTGGCCGATGGACTGCGGGACCGGCTGGGGGTTCGTGAACACGAGACCGCACGAGCGGCAGCGTTGGACGGTCGTGGCGACCCCGATGCGCCGCCGTGGTCGCAGCCCCTGGCGCGTGTTCAGGCGGCGCCCGAGCACCCGCGCCTCCGCGGCCGGCGCGAGGCACATCGCGCAGCGCTCGACCGCCCGAAAGGAGTATTGGACCACGCCGCGCAACGTACCCGTCAGCGCCGCCGCCCTGCCGCGCCGCGCAGCGCGTCGCCCGCCAGCAGCCGTGCGAGCCAGCCATAGAAGTCGGCCTGCGTCGCGACGTAGTCGCCGGGGCGCAAGCGCTGCGCGGCGGCGTAGACCGCCCAGCGCACGGAGGCGCCGGCGAGCTCCGCCGCGTGATACAGCCGCGCGCGGCCCCGCCCGTGGATTGCGGCGTAGGCCTCAAGGCCACCGCGGTGGCAGCGTGCGAGGCGCTCGCGCTCGGTCCACAGGAGATCGGAGCTCGCGGCACCGACGTGGAAGACGACCCCGGTCAGCGGCGCGTAAAGGATCCGTACGCCCATGCGGCGCAGGCGCATGCACCACTCGCTGTCCTCGCCGTACATCCAGAATCGCTCGTCGAAGCCGCCGCTGCGGGCGAAGACCTCCGGGCGCAGGAGCATGAAGACGCCGGCCAGCCAGTCGACCTCGATCTCGCGGTCAGACTCCCAGTAGCCGCCCAGCAGGTACTCGCCGCGGCGCGAGGGCGGCATGAGCCGGTACAGCCACAGCCGCTCGACGAGCGAGCGCCGCACGCTGAGGCTGCGGTTGGCGACGTGCTGGCGCCGGCCGGCGGGGAAGCGCAGGTCGACGCCGAGCATCCCGATCTCGGGTCGCGCGAGCAGCGCGCTCGCTGCGCGGCCGATCACGTCGTCGGCGACGAACGTGTCGCTGTTGAGCAGCAGCAGCAGGTCGCCGGTCGCGGCCGCCATGCCCTGGTTGCTTGCGCGGGCGAAGCCCTCGTTGCCGGCGTTGCGCAGCAGCCGGGCGGTCGGGAACGCCTGCGCGAGCCGCTCCGGTGTCCCGTCGGTCGACGCGTTGTCCACGACGACGAGCTCGAGCTCCGCGCTGGCCGTGTGCTCCAGCAGTGACGACAGGCAGCGCTCGAGGTGCACCCACGAGTCGTGTGCCGCGATGATGACCGACACGCGCGGACGGGCGCTCATCGCCGCGCGACCGCCGCGATCTCCTCACCGGCCGGCACGCCGGCCGCTACGAGCGTCGCCTCGAGCGCCGCCAGCGCCGCCGCCGCCGCGCGCCGCTGCGGCGCGAAGCGGTGCGTCTCGTCGGTGTAGACCTCGTGCGCGTCGCCGCGCGCCCGCGCGATGCTGAACGCTGCGACGCCGGCGGCGCCCATCGCCGACGTCCCGAGCGACTCGATGCGCAGGCCGGAGCGCTCCAGCGCGATCCGCAAGCCCGCCGGCGAGAAGAGGACGAGGTGACGCGGTGCCTCCAGGCCGAGCCAGTACTCGCCGAGCAGCACCGAGAGCATGCTGCGGACGTTCGGCACGCGGATCGCGACGCGGCCGCCCGGCCGCAGGACGCGGCGCACCTCGGCGAGTAGGGCCACGGGATCGGCGACGTGCTCGAGCGTATGCGACAGCGAGACGGCGTCGAAGCTCGCGTCGGGAAAGGCGACGTCGATCAGCTCGCCGTGGTGGGCCTCGAGGCCGAGCTGCTCGCGCGCGATGGTGACACCGCGCTCACCGATGTCGACGCCCTCGACGCGCGCCCAGCCGAGCGCGCGCATGAGGTCGAGGTACTGCCCGGAGCCGCAGCCGACGTCGAGCAGCGCGCCGCCGGGCTGCCAGGGGTGCAGCAGCACGCCGAGCCGGTGCGTCGCGCGCCGCCGCAAGAAGGGCACCGCGCCCGCCGCGCGGCCGAGCAGCGCCGAGCCGCCGAGCCGCTCGTAGCCGTAGCGGCTGCGCAGCAGGCCGCGGACCGCGGCGTACCAGGCGCGCGCGGGCAGCTCGCGGCGCGCGAAGAGCTCGTGCGGCGCCGGCGCCGAGTACGCGTAGTAGGCGTCCTCGGGGTAGAACGCGCCAAGCGCCTGCGGCGTCGGGCGCGGGTCGGGATAGACGCTGGCGCAGGCCAGGCAGCGGCGCAGCGCGAAGCACCCGGGAACGCGGTAGATCCAATCGTGCGAGACGGCGTGCAGCGAGCGGCGCGGACTGTCGCACGCCGGGCAGGCGCCGACGGCCTCGGTCGCGGTCCGCGGCTGTGCGCTGGCCGGCGGGCGCTGCATCGCGGGAGCCTACTCGCGCCTCGCGGTCGCCTCGTCTAGCACCTGCGCAAGTGCCCGCGCCCGCGCTGCGCGGCTGAGGCTCGCGACGTCGCGCGGGCCGCGGCGGGCGGGCGCGGCGCGCAACGCGGCCGCCGCCGCGGCGTGGTCGCCGGGGGCGACGACGAACGTCCCGGGCTGCCCCGCGAGCAGCCGCGCGACGTCGCTGCGCGGGTCACCGACGCAGAGGAGCGGCAGGTCCGTCGCGAGGTACTCCCAGACCTTGCCGGCGACCTGTCCGGCGAGGATCCCGGACGCGTCGGCGGGGCCGGCCAGCAGCGCGAGCGAGCAGCCGGCGAGCGCTCGCAGCGCCTCGTCGTGTGCGAGCAGGCCGGTGACGCGCACCTGCCCGGCGAGCCCGCGCGCGTCGAGCTCGGTGCGCATCGCGGGGTGCAGCTCGCCGACGATCCTGATCTCCGCTCCTGCGCGGTCGCCGGCCGCCAGCGCCGCCCAGACCGGGTCCAGCGACGCCTGGGTCGCGGGGTAGTAGGAGCCGAGGTAGCCGAGGACCGGCCGCTGCGGGGCCGCGGCGGCGGGCGCGACGCCGTCGTGGCCGTTGGGGACAACGACGACCGGGCGGTCCCACAGCCGCGTGTGGCGCTCGGCCCACGAGGGCGATGTCATGACGACCGCGGCCGCGTCACGCGCGAGCGAGCGCTCGATCCGCGTGGCGAGCCGCCGGCGCCCGGACGGCGCGAGCAGCTGGCTCCAAGGGTCGCGGAACTCGGCGATCCACGGCAGCCCCGCGGCCCGCGCCAGCCGCCGCGCGACGAGGTGGCCGGTGATCGGAAACGACGTCGACAGCACGGCGTCGAAGTGCCGTTCGCGCAGGACGCGGCGGCCCACGCGCAGCGCGAACGGTGCCCATCCGGTCTGCCCGTCGGGGAAGTACAGCGCCGCATGGGCGGCGCGCCGCAGCGCCGCGCGCGCGCCGCCGACGCGCGCCGCCGTCGCGTCGTCGCCGCCCGTGCGCAGCGCGCGCTTGCCGAGCCGGCTGAGTTCGAGCGAGCCGCTGCGCACGACGCGCTCCTCGGGGAACACGAGGCTTTCGTCGCGCGGCTGCGCGCCCGCGCGCGGCGCGAGCACGATCGTCTCCCAGCCGTGGTCCGGCAGGTGGCGCGCGTGCCCGAGCGCGCGCAGGCTGCCAACCCCGCCCAGCGGCGGGAAGTAGTAGGCGACGATGAGCACGCGGCGGCTCACGCGGCCTCCAGCGCGCGGCGGTAGAACGCGCCGAGCGCGGCGCGCAGACGGTCGATCGTGAAGCGCGCGAGGAACTCGGCGCGGGCCGCATCACCCATCCGCCGCGCGCCCGCGGGATCGGCGGCGAGCCGCAGCAGCGCGTCGCGCAGGGCGCCGACATCGCCCGGCGCGACGAGCACCCCGGTGCGCCCGTCGTCGACGATCTCGCGCGCCGGCCCCGCCGTCGACGTGACGACCGGTAGCCCGAAGGACATCGCCTCGACGTTCGTGAAGCCGAAGCCCTCGGCGTGCGTCGGCATCGCGAACGCGTCGGCGGCCGGGTACAGCTCGGTCAGCAGCCGCTCGCGCGACACCCATGCCAGCCGTCGCAGCAACCCGTCGCGCTCGAGCGCGGCGATCGCCTGCAGCCCGCGAGCGCGCCGCGCCGCCGGGACCCACTCGTGGACGAGCCGGTCGGGGTTTCGCGCCGCGGGATCGGACCCTGCCAACACGAGCCGCAGCTCCGGCCGCTCGCGCGCCGCCGCGGCGAACGCCTCGACGAGCTCGAAGCCGCCCTTGCGCTCGAAGTCGCCGCCGACGAAGAGCACGGTGAACGTGTCGCGCTCGGGACGGGCGACGGACGGTGGCGTCGGAAAGCCCGGGGCGATCACCTCGAGCTTGGAGGGATCGGCGCCCCAGCGCAGGTTCACTTCGCGCGCCCAGTGCGAGAAGACGTAGGCCCCGGCCGCCCGCTCGAGCGCGAGCAGCCGGTCGGCGACCCCCAGCGCGCGGTAGACCCGCCGCGCACGGCGCAGCCCGCGCGCCAGCCGCGCCGCGTCCCAGCCGAGGTACTCGCCGAGGTAGACGGCCGCGCTGGAGCCCTCGCTCATGACGAGCGGCGCGCCCCGCAGGCCGCGCAGCGACACCGGGTGGGCGTGGACGTGGACGAGGTCGAAGCGCTCGGCGAGGCGCAGCGCGCGAAAGCCCATGTCGGGGATCGTGAGCGGGTGCACGAGCCGGTTGAGCGCGATCTCGGCGCCCAGGCGGCAGCTCACGCCAGGGCCGCCTTCGTGGAATCCGCCGGTGCGTGCGTAGTCGATCCCGTCGGGCGCGTTGCGCGCGATCGTGTCGACGTAGACGCCCTCCCCGCCGTAGCCGGTGGGCCCGATGAGCAGCGTCCGCGCGCTCACGCGGCGCGCCGTGCGACGACGACGTACTGGTAGGCCAGCAGTTCGCGCAGCCCCGGCAGCCGCGCGACCGTGCCGAGGACCGCGCGCGTCGCGAGCGCGCCCGCCCGGCCGATCTGCGTCTGGTCGTCGAGCAGCCGCTGGTTGCGCTGCAGGCACTCGACGGTCAGGCCGTGCGACGCGAGCATCCGCAGCAGGCTGCGGCGGGTGAAGATGCGCAGGTGCGTGCGGTCGCGGACGCCGTGCTCGGCGTACTCCCAGCGATCGGCCGCCAAGCGGGCGAGCACGAGCCAGAAGCGCATGTTCGGGACGCTCACGACGACGCGCCCGCCCGGCGCCAGCAGCGCCGTCAGGCGCCGCAGCGCCGCGTCGGGGTCGGGCAGGTGCTCGAGGACGTCGGCGAGGACGAGCAGGTCTACCTCGCCGGCGCCGAAGGGCAGTGCGGCGTCCAGCGCGCCGCCCTGCACGACGGCGTCCAGCCGCTCGGCTGCGCGGGCGGCCGCCGCCGGCTCGGGCTCGATGCCGGCGACGCGCGTCGCGCCCGCCGCCTTCAGCGCCGCGCCGAGCGCGCCGCTGCCGCAGCCGACGTCGAGGCAGCGCAGGCCGCGCGGATCGACGAGCGCCTGGATGTCGGGGCGCGGGTCGTCGTAGTACTCCCAGCCCGGGATCATCGCCGCCCCGTCGCGACCTGCAGCAGCGCCCGCAGGGTCGCGGCGAGCGACGGCGTCATCTCGCGATGGCCCTTGGCGGGCTCACCGCCGACGCGCCCGCGCGCCCAGTAGTAGCCCAGCCGCAGCCCGCCGCCGACCACCTTGATCCAGACGAAGACCGTGCTGCGGATGCGCCCGGCGTCCTCGGCGTAAAGGTCGCGCTCGCGCTGGACGCACAGCGCGACGCGCTCGTCGCCCATCCAGATCTCCGTGCTCGCGTGACCGAGGTGCACGATCGAGGCCTGCGGATAGAAGCGCACGCGCCCGCCGGTGTCACGGATGCGCTTGCACCACTCGATGTCCTCGCCGTACATGAACAGGCGCTCGTCGAACCCGCCCGTCTGCTCGAAGACCGTGCGCGGAAGCAGCATGAACGCGCCTGCGACGGCGTCCACGTCGCGCTCCTCGTCGTGCTCCCAGTAGCCGCCGAGCAGCAGCTCGCCGGCACGGCGCCTGGACACCATCTTGTAGAGACCCAGGTCCTCCAGCACCGCGCCACGAAGCGTCGGGAAGCGGTAGGTCGAGTGCTGCAGCCGCCCGTCGGGATACAGGAGACGGCAGTGGGCGACCGCGACGCCCGGCTCGCCACGTACGCGCTCGGCGAGCTCGGCGACGGAGCCGTCGACGAGCAGCGTGTCGCTGTTGAGCAGCAGCAGCCAGTCGCCGTGGGCGAGCCGCATCGCCTGGTTGTTGGCGCGGCCGAAGCCGACGTTCTCGGCGTTGCGCACGAGCCGCACCGCGGGGAACTCGGCGGCGACCATGTCGGCGCTGCCGTCCTCGGAGGCGTTGTCGACGACGATGACCTCGTGCTCGACCGCCGCGAGGTGGCGCTGCACGGACGCCAAACAGTCGCGCAGGATGTCGCGCGTGTTCCAGCTGGCGATGATCACCGACAGCCGCGGCGCCGGCGCGCCCGAGCGCAACTCGACTGGCGGCGCGGCCGGCCGGGGGGGCGTCGTGGAGTCCAGGCAGCGCTGCGCCCAGGTCTCGAACGCGTAGAGCATCATCGCCGGCTGAACCATCCGCGCGTCGCCGGCCAGCGCCGCTGACAGGACGCGGCCCGCGGCGTCGGGATCGAACACCCCGCGGCCGCTCACGGTGCTCGCCGATAGCGCGTCGCGGACCTGCTCGCCGAGCTCGTCGCGGATCCACTGGCCGACCGGCGGTGAGAAGCCCCGCTTGCGGCGATCGATGCGCTCGCCGAGCGCGCGCGTCGCGACATCGCGCAGGACGAGCTTGCCCTCGAGCAGGCGCAGCTTGTGGCGAGCCGGCATCCGCATGGCGAGCTCGACGAGCCGGTAGTCCAGAAAGGGCGTGCGGACCTCGAGCGAGTTCCACATACTCATCGCGTCGATCGCGCGCAGCAGCTCGTCGGTGAGGTACGTCTTCACGTAGACGTAGAGGAGGGCGTTGAGCGGATCGCCCGTGCGGGCGCGCGCGTAGTGCTCCTCGAGGTGGCGGACGGGGCCGTCGAGGTCGGCGACCGCGCGCATGTCAGGGGCCAGCAGGCCGGCGCGCAGCGACGCCGGCGTCTGGTGCAGCAGTTCGCCCGCGACCCGCTCGCCGGGCGCCATCGTGGCGAGCTGGGCGAACCGGCGCAGGCGCCGACCCGGCGCAGCGCCGGCCGCCTTGGTCACGGCCGACCGCATCCCGCCCGGCAGGGTGTCGAAGCGGCCGAGCAGGTTGACGATCACGTGGGTGGGATAGGACGCGAACAGCTCGTCGCCGCCGACGCCCGAGATCCCGACCGTGACGTGGCGGCGCGCGAAGCGCGAGATGACGTGGTTCTGTACGAGCGACTGGCCCGGCTCGTCGTAGGCGGCGATCAGGTCGGGCAGCTCCGCGGCCGCCGAGCGCGCGTCGAGCAGCTGCTCGTAGTGGCGGGCGCCGAGCGCCCGCGCAGCGTCGCGGGCGGCGGCGCGCTCGTCGGCGCCCGCGACGTCGAAGCCGAGCGTGAACGTCCGGATGCGGTCGCCGACCTCGCGGGCCGCGTAGGCGGCGATCGTCCGCGAGTCCACGCCGCCCGACAGCAGAACGCCGAGCGGGACGTCGCTGACCATCCGTCGCCGGACCGCGTCGTCGAGCAGCCGCTCGACGTCGGCGACGTAGGCGTCGCGCCCGCGGTCGTCCTCCTCCTCGGCGGCGCAGTCCCAGTACTCCTGCTCGCGCGCGCCGCCCGCATCGGCGACGAGGACGTGGCCCGCCCGCAACCGCCGCACGCCCGCGACGAGCGAGTAGGGCTCGGGCACGGTGAACGCCGACAGGTAGTGCGGCAGCGCCTGCGGGTCAAGCCGGCGCTCGACGAGCCCGGAGGCGAGCAGCGCCTTGATCTCCGAGGCGAACACGAGCCCGCCGGGCGTCTGCGCGTACACGAGCGGCTTGACGCCGAGGCGGTCGCGCGCGAGGAACAGCCGCTGCGCAGGCCGGTCCCAGATCGCCAGCCCCCACATGCCGTTCAGTCGCCGCACGACGTCGGAGCCCCAGACCGCGTAACCGCGCAGGACAACCTCGGTGTCGCAGCGGGTGCGGAAGCGCTGGCCGGCGGACTCCAGCTCGCGGCGCAGCTCGGGTGCGTTGAAGATCTCGCCGTTGTAGACGATCGTGAAGGCGCCGTCCTCGACGGTCATCGGCTGCGCGCCGCCCGCGATGTCGATGACCGCCAGGCGACGGCTCACGAGTCCGACCGACGGGCGCGCGCCGTCGACGTAGAACCCCTCGCCGTCAGGGCCGCGATGGGCGATCGCGTCGCCCATGCGCTGCAACATTGCGCGATCCACGGGCCGTCCGTCGGCGTGCAGCACGCCCGCGATCCCGCACATCGCTAGTCGCGCCCCTCGGGTGCGGCGACGACCGGGGCACGCGGCCGCATCCGCGCCGGCAGCAGCGCGCCGAGCACGCCGCGCTCGCGCTCGTCGAGCACCGCCCGCGCGATCACCACGCCGTAGCAGAGCATCCCGGCGGCGCCGACCACGATGGCGGCGCCGAAGCCCGACGCGACCAGTCGCCCGGCGGCGAAGAAGGCGGATGCGGCGGCGACGGCCAGCACGGGGCCCGTCAGCGCTCGCGCGAGGTCGCGCACCCGCAACCCGAGCAGGCGCCGGGCGACGAGGACGACGAACGGCGGCGTGATCAGCACGAGGCCCGCGGCCAGCCCCGCGGCGACGCCCGTCGCGCCGTGCGCGCCGACGAGGGCGAGTGCCACGGCCAGGCTGATGACCGCAGTTGCGCCCGTGTAGACGACGGTCCACACGGGGCGGTTCAGGCCGCGCGCGACGTCGGCGGCGGGGGCGCTGAGCGCAACCATCGCTGCGGCGACAGCGAGGTAGTGCAGCGGCCCGATCGCGTCGTCGGCGAATTCGCCCCCGATCCAGGTCGTCAGCAGCGGATGGCCCCAGATGACGAGGAACGCGACGATCGGGCCGATCGCGATCACGGTCATGCGTAGGTTGGCGAGGAACACCGCCGCGAGCCGGTTCGAGTCGGCCGCCGCCGATTCCGCGCTCGCGAACGGCAGAAAGCCCAGGCTCGTGACGGTCGTCAGCACGATGAGCTGCTGGAGGATGACGCTCGGGACCGCGAAGGCCGCGACCTGATCGGTGGTGGAGTCCGCGGCGAGGATCGTCGGCGGTCCCTGCATGAGCGCCTGGTAGAACAGCCCCGCGACGAGGATCGAGGCGCCGAAGCGGCCCATCGTCTTGAACGTCGCGCCGTGCAGGCGTGGGCGCAGGCGAGCATGCGTCTCCGCGCGCAGCGCCCACAGCTGGACGAGGCACAACGCCGCCGTCAGGACGACTTGGCCCAGCAGGACCGCGCGCAGCCCCCCGCCGGCGGCGACGATCGCGACGGCGACGACCGACGCAAGCGTCCCGAAGACCAGCCGCACGCCCACGAGGTACTGCAGCCGGCCGAGCGCCGACAGCGCGGCCGAGGCGAACGACGCCAGCAGCGAGCCGAACAGGATCACCGCGCCGAGGCGCACGCTGTCGAGCACGACGTCGGGCTGCGCCTCGGCGCCGTTGATGAACGTGTCGGCGATGAATCCCGACGCCGCCAGCCCGATGACGCCCGCCAGCGACGCGGCCGCGAGGAACACCGAGAACGACGTCTCGATCACCGCGCGCTCCTCGCCGAGGTCGGCGGTCGCGCGGGCGCGGGCCAGGAAGCGGACGGTGGCGTGCCCGAAGCCGAGCTCGAGGTTCGACAGGTACGCCGACATGATCGTCAGGAGCGCGAAGACGCCGTACAGCGACGTGCCGAGCTGATGGATCATGTACGGCGTCGTGACCAGCCCCAGGACGGCGAGCCAGATCGTCACCGCGCCGAGGCTGATGCTGGCGCCGGCCAGGCCGCGGGCGCGCATCACGGCGCGGCGGGCGCGCGTGAGGGAGCGGGCCGTGGCGCGCAGGTCGGCACGAGGTTCAGCCTACGAGACGTCTCGCCGATCCTCGCCGCCCATTCGGACGGGGGGGGCCGGCAGCCAGCAGCCCGAGCACAGCCCAACCGCTCGCGAAGCTAACGTTTCGGTACCTCATGGTTGCTAGGAGCGCTGAGCGCCGGTCATGCGCCGGGTGATCTACTCGATGACCGTCTCGCTCGACGGCTTCATTGCGGACCCCGCCGGCGAGATCGACTGGAGCGCGCCCGACGAGGAGCTGCACCAGTTTCACAACGACCGGGTGGGCGAGCTCGCCGCGCACTTCCTCGGGCGGCGGCTGTACGAGGTGATGCGCTACTGGGACAGCGACAACCAGGACCCCGAGTGGGGACCGGTGGAGCGCGAGTTCGCCGCGATCTGGCAGCCGCTGCCGAAGATCGTCTTCTCGACGACGCTCGGCAGCGTCGAGGGCAACGCGCGCCTGGCCACGGGCGGTGTGGCCGAGGAGGTCGCGGCTCTGCGCGCTGGCGACGGCGACCTCGGCGTCGGCGGGGCGGGCCTCGCCGCGGAGTTCATCCGGCTGGGGCTCGTCGACGACTTCCAGCTGTTCGTCGCCCCGGTCGTGCTCGGCGGCGGGACGCCGTTCTTCCCGCCGCTGGAGGAGCGCATCGCGCTCGAGCTCGTCGACACGCGGACGTTCGCCTCGCGTGTGCAGTACCTGCACTACGCGCGCGCCTGACGGCGGCCCGGGCGCCGGTTAGGATCGCCGCGCGATGCCACCGGGGTTCACGCGCGAGCAGCGCGCCGCGCTCGAAGCACTGAACGCGATCTCGGTGGTCACCGAGGCGGGCGGCGCGTTGGTGCTGTGCACGCCCGAGGCGCCGGACTCGCCGATGCTCAACCGCGTCGTGGGGCTCGGGGTGCAGGAGCCGGCGACCGAGGAGGCCGTCGACGCCGCGCTGGAGGCGCTCGGCGAGGGCGTGAGCTTCTACGTCGCCGTCGCACCGGGTGCCGGGCCGCCGGAGCTGGCCGACTGGTTGCGGGCCCGCGGGCTGGAGCCAGGCTGGGGCTGGATGCAGTTTCGCCGCGACGTGGCGCCGCCCGCGGCCGACCCCACGACCTCCCTGCGGATCGCCGAGGTCGCGACGCCGGCCGACGGCCAGGCCTTCGCCCGGGTCGTGCGTGAGAGCTACGGGCTGCCCGGGGCGCTCGAGCCGCGGCTCGCCCGCGCGCACGAGGGCGACTGGCTGTGCTGGGTGGCCTGGGCCGGCGACGAGCCCGCCGGTGCGGCCGGCCTGTACGTCTGCGACGGCGTCGGCTACCTCGGCTTCGCCGGCACGCTCGCCGAGCACCGCGGCGCGGGCGGCCAGAACGCGCTGCTCGCCGAGCGCATCCGCCGGGCGGCCGAGCTCGGCTGCGACGTGCTCGTCAGCGAGACCGGCGAGCGCGGCGAGGGCCGCCCCAGCAACTCCTACCGCAACATCCTGCGGGCCGGCTTCACCGAGGTCGCGGTGACGGCCAACTGGCTCGGGCGGCGCTAGCGATCGGCCCGCGCCACGGGACCGGACCGAGGTCCGTCGAGCCCGACGGCCGCCGCCACGGGCCGCGGCTCGCGTCGCGACGGCGGGCGCCGCCACGCGACCTGCGCTCCCGACCTGACCGCGTACTGCGCGCACTCGAACGTTCGAGGACGTGGTTGTGCGCCGGCGCGGGTGTATGGTCGGCCGGTCGATGAAGGCGATCGTGCGCGACCGTTATGGCTCGGCCGACGTCCTCTCGGTCGGGGACATCCCGGTACCCGTGGCCGGTGAGTCGGAGGTGCTCCTGCGGGTGCGGGCGGCCGGCATCGACCGGGGCGTCTGGCACATCATGGCCGGCGAGCCGTACCTCATGCGCATCGCCGGCTTCGGCGTGCGCCGGCCGAAGAACGCGGGATTGGGTTCGGACGTCGCCGGGGTCGTCGAGGCGGTCGGTGCGAACGTCACGGGACTGAGCCCGGGTGACGCGGTGTTCGGCACCTGCGGCCCGGCCTCCAAGGGCGCGTCCTTCGCGGAGTACGCCCTGGCGCGGCCGGACAGGCTGGCGCGAATGCCGGCGAACCTGACGTTCGAGCACGCTGCCGCCATTCCCGTTTCGGCCCTCACGGCCCTGCAGGCGCTTCGGGACTGCGGGCGCGTGGAGCCCGGCCAGCACGTGCTCGTGATCGGCGCGTCGGGCGGCGTCGGAACGTTCGCGGTGCAGATCGCCAAGGCATTCGGTGCGCAGGTGACCGGGGTTTGCAGCACGGCGAAGGTGGAGTTGGTGCGATCGCTCGGCGCGGACCACGTCATCGACTACGTGCAGTCCGACATCAGCGAGGGCGACCGCCGCTACGACGTCGTGCTGGACATCGGCGGCAACCGTCCGGTGTCGCAGCTGCGCCGCGCGCTCACGCGTGACGGCGCGCTCGTGTTCGTCGGCGGCGAGGACGGCGACCGGTGGACCGGCGGGCTCGGCCGCCAAGTGCGCGCCATGGCAATCTCGCTTTTCGCGCGTCAGCGTCTCGGGACGCCATGGTTCATCGCCAAGGAGAACGCCGCCGACCTCGACGCGCTACGTCCCATGCTCGAAAGCGGCGCGGTCGCGCCCGTCATCGACAGGGTCGTTTCGCTGCCGGAGGGACCAGACGCCATCCGCGACCTGGTCGCCGGCCGCGTGGGCGGCAAGATCGTCATCACGATCTGAGCCGCTGTCAGCGTCCGGCGTCGTTGCCCGCGAGGAACTCGAGCAGCAGCGCGTTGACGACGTCGGGCCGGTCGAGCTGCATCCAGTGGCTCGCGCGGTCGATGCGCTCGTAGCGCCAGGGGCCGGTCACGTGCTCGCCCGAGCGGATCATGCGGTGCTCGGCGAGGTAGTGGTCCCCGCTGCTCCAGAGGCCGAGCGTCGGCGCCGCGACGGGCGGCACCGGCGTGCGCGGGGTGAGCTCGAAGCGGGGATCGAGGTTTGCGCGGTACCAGCTCAGCGCCGCCGTCAGCGCGCCCGGCCGCGACAGGTCGGCGATGTAGTGCTCGATGTCGCCGTCGTCGCGGAGCAGGTCGCGCAGCAGCCGCCAGTCGTCGCGCGCAGCCAGCTCCTCGGCGAGCCCCTCGAACTGGAAGAGCAGCTGATACCAGGCCATCTCGCGGTCCTGGATCGCGCGAATGCCGCCGGTCGCCGGATGACCGACCGACATCGCGACCAGCCGGTCGACGCGGTCGGGCAGGTACGCCGCGAACGCCCATGCGACGACGGCACCGAAGTCGTGGCCGACGACGTGGGCGCGCTTGATGTCCAGCGCATCGAGGACCGCCACCATGTCGGCGACGCTCCGCGAGATCGCGTACTGCTTGACGCCCTCCGGCTTGTCCGATTCGCCGAGGCCGCGCAGGTCGGGCGCGATCGCCCGCATGCCGGCGCCGGTCAGCGCGGGCATCTGATGGCGCCACAGCCGCGAGGAGTCCGGGAAGCCGTGCAGCAGCAGCACCGCGGGGCCGTCGCCCTCGCCCTCGACGCGCACGGCCAGCTCGACGCCATCACCCGCGATCTGTCGCATGCGATCGCTCATACCCAGAAGTCCGGAACCAGGACGTTGTCTCCGCCCTCCGGCCGGCGGCTGCCGATGCAGATCACGTCCATGCCCTCGCCGTCGGCCTCGAACGAGCGAGCGACGGCCGGCGCGACGCGCAGCACGTCCCACGTGGCGAGCTCGACGATCTCGTCGTCGAGCTTGGCACGACCACCGCCCGCCACGACGACGTAGACCTCCTCCTGCTCGCCGTGGCGGTGCCCGAACGGCATGCGGGCTCCCGGCTCATAGGTGAAGCGGCTGACGCCCAGCTCGCGGGAGTGCAGGACGTCGCGCGCGAAGCGCCACTGCATCGCCACGCCCGCAGGGCTGCGGTCCTCGACATCCTCGAAGTTCGTCTTGGTCCAGTCGGACATGGTCGGGCGACGCGACGACCTGTGAAGTGTGGCGCACGTTCAGAGGATGCGCGGCTTACGTGGTGTACCTGCGTCGGCGGCGCGTGTAGCCTCGCGCCGCCGATGCCGAGCTCGATTGTCAGCGCCACGACGACGATCGACGCCAGCTGGATCGTCGTGCCGGTCGTCGTGCTCGTCATCGCGCTCGCCGCGCTCCAGGCGCGCCACGGAGGCGGTGCCCAGGCGGTCGCGCGCGCGGCACCCAACGCGGTCGTCAGCATCGTGGGGACGGTGCTCGTCGCCATCGGCGGCGGTGCAACCGCGCTCGCCGTCGGGTTTCTGCCGATCGCCGTCATCATCGAGGCCGTCGGAGGCCACATCCTCGGCCCCCTGTTCCTCGCACTCATCGCGGCGGTCGCGACGCTGGTGCTCGGGGCCGTGCTACTAGGCCGCGGTCTGCGCGAGCTCATGCCGCGGCGACGCTGACGCGAGAATTTCCGGACCACCTAAGCCTGCGGACCACGGTCCAACGCCACGCACAGGAGCGCGCCGGAGTTCCGCACGTGCGCCATGCGAACGGCGATGATGGGCCGAGGTGATCGATCGAGGTGCTCTCTTCGTCGCGTTCGGGGCCCTCGTCCTCGCGGCGCCCGCCGCGGCGACACAGCGCATCACCGTGAAGGCGCCCGGACTGGACGTCATCACCGCGCCGCGTGTCATCTCTGGCGGTGGGGGGGACGCCGCGGTGGTCTGGGTCCAGGCGCGGCCCCGGCGCGTCTACGCGACCGTCGTGGATTCCACGGGACGCGTCGAGCCCCGCTCGCTGCTGGGCGGCCCGCGCGAGCACGCGGGGCAGGCGCAAGCAGCGATGAATCCGTCCGGGCGGGTGCTGGTCGCTTGGACCCGAGCCCACGAACGGCGGTTGACGATCCGGATGGCCGAGCACCGGCCCGGGCAGCGCGGGTTCACCAAGGCCGTCACCCTGTCGCGGGGACGCTCCAGCGACAACTCCGCAATCGCCATCAACAGTCATGGCGCGGCCGTGGTCGCGTGGGTGCGGCAGCGTTCCCACCGCTGCGGACGCAGCGTGATCGACATCCGCAGCCGCAGCGGTCCCGGACGCGCGTTCGGTCCCGTGACGAGCTTCGTCGCCACGTCTGAGCGTCGCGGCTACTGCACCGCACCCCCGCGGGTCGCGATCGACACCGCGGGGCAGTACACAGTGGTCTGGACGCGCGTCGGCGGGGTAAGCAACTTCAGCGCGATCGTGGCCGCGAGCGGCCACGCGGGTGATCGAGCCACAGCATCAGTGCAGGTATCGCCCCGCGGCGTGATCGCCGAAGGGCCCCAAGTCGTCACCAGCGCGGCGGGGGCCACCACCGTCGCCTGGCGCTACCCCGCCAATCAGGATGAGCTCGGCATTGCCCAGCGGCCGGCCGGCGTCCTGGCCTTCAGGCCACCGACCGCTCTGGATCACGGCCAGACCGCAAAGCACCTCGTCCTGAGCACGAGCGCCTCCGGCGACATCCTCGTCGCTTGGGCCAGCACGAGTCAGATCGACGGCCGTGAGCTTCAGACGGTCATCGCCGCCCGCCAGCCGCCCGGCGGGCCGTTCGGTGTTCCTGACACGCTCGGCGGTCCGTGCTTCAACACTTCCGCCATCGATGTCGTCGTTGCGCCCGACGGCTACGCCGCGGTCGCGTGGAACGGCTTCGAGAACGACGCGATCGGCTGGAGCGCCCACGTGGCCCTCGGGCGACCCGGCGCGACGTTCGACACGCTCAGAGGCCTGCCCGAGCACGAGATGCTCACGTCCACGGCGCTGACCGAGTCGGCCCTTCTGGTGACCAGCACCGACTCTCGCTACTACAAACAGGGCGCTCCCCAGCCCGTCTCGAGGCGCCAGATCACGCTGAGCCGCTTCCCGCGGGAGCGGCCGGACCCGCCCGTCGGCCGCGGGCCAGAAGACCATCCTGGCCGCGCCGACCACGCAGCCTCAGCCGACGGCGCTACTGAACAACTCGCGACACCTGACTGAAGAAACCGCGACACCTGCGCGGAACAACTCGTGACACTTCACAATCACCCGCAGCCGGTGTTGTTGCCGCAGCTCGAGCACGTGTAGCACGAGCCCGTGCGCTGCATCATGCCGCCGCACTGCGCGCACGCGGGGCCGAGGTCCAGGCCCTTCATGCGCACGGGGACGACGGGTGGGACGTCGGTCAGCGCCTCGGCGGCCGCGCGGGTCGTCGCGGGCTCGCTGCCGGCGACGGTGCCCATCGCGCCGTGCTTGCCGCCGCCGTTGGCGGGGCCGGCCGTGTCGGACGACGCGCCGGTCGACGTGCCCGCATCCTCGGCCATCTTGCGCGCGCGGACCTCGGGGGTGAGGATGCCGAGCTCCTCCTGCACGTCGGTGTCGAGGAAGCGCGACGCCAGCCAGCGCATGATGTAGTCGGGCATCGACTTGGCGAACGGGATCTCCGGGTTCTGGGTGATGCCCTCCGGCTCGAAGCGCATGTAGGAGAACTTCTCCACGAGCGTCTGCAGCGGCACGCCGTACTGCAGCGCGATCGAGATCGACGTCGCGAACGCGTTCATCATGCCGCGCAGCGTCGAGCCCTCCTTGCCGATGTCGGTGAGGAAGATCTCGCCGACCGTCCCGTCCTCGTACATGCCCGCCGTGATGTAGCCCTCGTGGCCGGCGATCGAGAACTTGTGCGTGATCGACTGGCGCTCGCGCGGCATGCGGTTGCGCTTCGGGCCGACCGACGCGATCGCCTCCTTGCGCGCGCGGGCGAGGAGTTTGTCGACCTCCTCCTGGCTGAAGCCGGCCTCGGCGGGCTCCTTCACGCCCTGCTGCGCGTCGGTGCGCAGCGCCTGCGCGGTCTTCGACCCGTCGCGGTAGATCGCCAGCGCCTTGATGCCGAGGTGCCAGGCCTGCAGGTAGGCGTCGGCGATGTCCTCGGTGCTCGCCTCGTGCGGCAGGTTCACCGTCTTGGAGATCGCGCCCGAGATGAACGGCTGGACGGCGCCCATCATCTTGATGTGGCCCATGTGCGAGATCGCCCGCTCGCCCACCGCCACGTCGAAGACCGACAGGTGCTCGGCCGCCAGGCCCGGCGCGCCGACGATCGTCGCGTGCTCGTTGATGTGCGCCACGATCGCCTCGACCTGGCTCTCGTCGTAGCCGAGCGTGCGCAGCGCCATCGGGATCGTCTGGTTGACGATCGTCATCTGGCCGCCGCCGACGAGCTCCTTGAACTTCACCAGCGAGAAGTCGGGCTCGACGCCGGTCGTGTCGCAGTCCATGAGGAACGAGATCGTCCCGGTCGGCGCGAGCACCGTCGCCTGCGCATTGCGGTAGCCGTGCTCCTCACCGGCCGCGACGGCCTCGTCCCAGACCGTGCGCGCGGCCTCCAGCAGCGCGGTGTCCGAGCAGGCGTGGTCGGGGATGGCCAGCGACGCGTCGCGGTGCATCCGCATGACCGCGTTGTGCGCGTCGCGGTTCTCGGCGTAGCGTTCGTACGGCCCGATCGCCGCGGCGACGTGCGCCGACTCCAGGTAGGCGCGGCCTGTCATGAGCGACGTGATCGCGGCGGCCAGCCCGCGGCCGGCGTCGGAGTCGTAGGCGACGCCGTTTGACATGAGGTAGGCGCCGAGGTTCGCGTAGCCGAGGCCGAGCTGGCGGAAGGCGCGCGCGTTGGCGCCGATCTCCGGCGTCGGGTAGCTCGACGGCCCGACGACGATCTCCTGCGCGAGCAGCATGATGTCGACGGCGTGCTCGAAGGACGCGACGTCGAACGTCCCGTCGGCGCGGCGGAACTTCATGAGATTAAGTGACGCCAGGTTACACGCAGAATCATCCACATGCATATATTCACTACACGGATTAGATGCGTTGATCCGCCCCGAGACCGGACACGTGTGCCACTGGTTAATAGTGGTGTCGTATTGCACGCCGGGGTCGGCGCACAGCCAGGCCGCCTCGGCGATCTCGCGCATGAGCTCGCGCGCCGGGACCGGGTCGCCGACGGGTTCGCCGGTCGTGCGGGCGATGAGGTGCCAGTCCTCGTCGTTCTCGACCGCGTGCATGAACGCGTCCGACAGGCGCACCGAGTTGTTGGCGTTCTGGTACTGGATCGAGATGAAGCCCTCGCCGTCGATCGACATGTCGAAGCCGGCGTCGCGTAGCGCGTTGGCCTTCTTCTCCTCCTTGGCCTTGCACCAGATGAACTCGCGGATGTCGGGGTGGTCGACGTCGAGCACGACCATCTTCGCCGCGCGCCGCGTCTTGCCGCCGGACTTGATCGTCCCCGCCCACGAGTCGGCTCCGCGCATGAAGGAGACCGGGCCCGACGCGGTTCCGCCCTTCGACAGTGGCTCCTTCGACGACCGGATGTTCGAGAGGTTGATGCCCGAGCCCGAGCCACCGAGGAAGATCTGCCCCTCCTTGGTGTTCCAGTCGAGGATCGACTCCATCGTGTCCTCGACGCTGAGGATGAAGCAGTTGTGGACCGCGACGTTGTTGGAGAGGTACTCGCCGGACTCCGTCTGGATGTCGTAGACGTCCATCTCACCGAGCGGCTCGATCGCGACGATCTGCTCCTCGCGCAGGTCCGGGCAGCGCTTCGGGTTGCGCAGGTCCAGCGAGGCCAGGAGCTTGCCCTGCTTGCGCGCGTCGACGAAGCCGACGAGCTCGGCGAAGCGCGCACGCTCGGAGCCGATCGAGATCGCGACCTCGTGCATGTCGTGGCGGTCGGCACGGCGCTCGGGCTTGTGCGTGCGGCGCGAGTAGATCCCCAGGACGCCGAGGAGGTTCTGGATGTCCTCGGTCCAGCGCCGGCCGATGACGGCAAAGCCGACGCGGGCGTTCTCGAAGCCGTTGTCGCGGCGGAGGGTCACGTAGCCGTCGGCCTGGAAGACGCTGCGCAGATACGCGGCGATCTCGTCGTGCGAGGCCGTCCACAGCTGGTCGGGCACCGACATGGAGATGCCGCGCTCGAGCAGGTTCCAGCGCTCGACGAAGTCGCGCAGCACCTCGCCGTACAGCCGGATGCGCTGCACCGGCACCACGGCCGTCTCGGCGTCGCGAACGTGCCGGTGCACGTCGGGCAGCGCGACGTCGAGATGCTGCTGCACCCACGCACGCTCCTCGTCGTTCGCGACCTGGAACTCGATCGTCAGCGAGCGGTTGGTCCCGTGCTCGTACTGCCCCACGAAGCCGTCGGCCTGCAGCCAGCCGGCGAGCGCGGCCTCGGAAACGGCGACAGGATCGGCGGCGGCTGGCGCAGCGTCGTCCGCCAGCCCCGCGCCGGCGGCCACGAGCGCGCGCTCGGCGACCTTCGCGCGGTGCGGGTGCAGGTGCATCCGCATCCCGACCTCGAGCTCGTCGACGCGCAGCCAGCGCGGCTCGGTGCGCCGCTCGCGCACGGCCTTGACGACGTGGTCGGCCGTCGCCTCGACGTAGCTGCCGTTGCGCAGCGTCACGCGGTAGACCGGCTTGATGCCGTTGGCCTTCGTCGCGACGATCCGCGTCACGCCATGAACGTCGTAGACCTCGCGCCCGACGGCGTCGTCGCGCACGAGCTCGCCGATCGGGACCATGCCGTCCGGCGTCGAGACGAGCGCTCCCCATGGCTGACACGCCGAACATTGAGGGCTCTCCTCGAAGCCGACGTTGAACCAGACCGGGGAATTGAAGGCCGCCATCTGGTTCAGCAGGATGTGCGTCAGCTCGGCCTCGAACGAATCGCCGTCCTCGACCGACGCGAAGTAGCCGCGCGAGCGCCCCCAGTCGGCGATCGTGCCCGCGACGCGACCGACCATCTGCTTGACGGAGTGCTCACGTGCGGGCGTCTCGAGCTGCCCGCGGAAGTACTTCTGGGCGACGATGTTCGTCGCGTTCTGCGACCACGACTTCGGGAACTCGACGCCGCGCTGCTCGAACGCCACGCGATCGCCGTGGCCGATGCGCGCGTCGCGCAGCTCCCAATCGACGGTGTCGAACGGGTGAACGCCGGGCGTCGTGAACTGCCGCTTGACGGAGAGGGGCTCGCCGGCGCGGACGCCGGTCTCTACGGGGATCTGGGATGTGCCTTCCATCGTCCTGCTCCTCTTCTCGCCGCACGAAATTCCCGGTCGTTGCGGCGCGTCGTCTGCGATTTCGCGGGCGTCGCATTCAACGCCTCGGATCGGACGGAACGGCGCCGGCGATCGCGCGGAAATCGCTCCTCAAGGATACCGAGCCGGCACGTTCGCCCCGGCCGCGGGGCCCCCGTCGGGACACATCGACGGGCCCCTTTGCATTTCGACACATCAGACCGGTCTGTCGAACATGGGTAACGGGACCCACGAAGGCGGGTGAGGACTAGTTAGATGACTCCGATGCCTTCAACCACTGCCGTGTTGTTCCCCGGACAGGGGAGCCACTCGGAGGGGATGGAGGAGCCGTTTCGCGATCACCCGCTGTTGGTCCGCGGGGTAGAGCTGCTCGGCTTCGACCCCTTCGACAACCTTGCTGAAGGAACGCGTTCGCATCAGCCGGCGCTGTTTCTCTGCTCGATCGCCCAGTGGGCCTCGCGCGACGACCGCGACGAGCTGCCGCTGGCCGCCGCCGGCCACTCCCTCGGCGAGTACGCCGCCCTGACCGCCGCGGGAGCCATCGACTTCGAGGACGCCGTTCGCCTCGTCGGCGCGCGCGCTGACGCGATGGCCCGCGCCGCCGAGCTCGAGCCCGGCGGCATGGTCGCCATGCTCGGCGGCGAGCGGGACGACGTCTGCGAGCTGGCCGCGCAGCTGAACCTCTCGCTCGCCAACGACAATGCGCCCGGCCAGATCGTGCTGTCGGGCCACGTCGAGGCGATCGCGCTGGCCGAGGAGCGCGCCGAGCAGATCGGCTGCCGCGCGCGCCGCCTCGCCGTCGGCGGCGCCTTCCACTCGCCGCTCATGGCCCCCGCGGCTGACGCGCTGAAGGCGGCGCTCGACAAGACGGCGATCGCCGAGCCCGAGTTCCCGGTGCTCTCCAACGGCAGCACGCAGCCGTTCGAGGACATCCGCACGGAGCTCGCCGAGAACCTCCTCAAGCCGGTGCGCTGGCGCGAGATCCTCATGGAGCTCGACGCGATGGGCGCGACCGACTACGTCGAGTGCGGCCCCGGCTCGGTGCTGAAGGGGCTCGTCAAGCGGACCCTACGAGCGACGGAGCGCAGGCCCGCACGATGAAGTCCGGCGTCTTCGGGATCGGCTCCGCGCTGCCCGAGCACATCGTCACCAACGCCGACTTCGCGGCGTACCTGGACACGAGCGACGAGTGGATCGTCCGGCGCACCGGCATCAAGGAGCGCCGCCATCTCAACGGCTCGCGCACCCTGCTCGACCTCGCCGTCGAGGCCTGCAACGCCGCGCTCGCCGACGCCGGCATCGACGGCACCGAGGTCGATCACGTCATCGTCTCGACGGTCACGCCCGACCGGCTCATGCCCGGTCTGGCGCCCGGCATCGCCGAGCTCATCGGTAGCAACGGCGCCGGCGCGGTCGACGTCAACGCCGCCTGCGCGGGCTTCATGTACGCGCTCGACCAGGCTGCCGCGCTCGTCGAGTCGGGGCGCTGCAAGGTCGTGCTCGTCTGCGGCGCCGAGGCGCTGAGCCGCATCACCGACCGCAACGACCGCGGCACGGCGATCCTGTTCGCCGACGGCGCCGCCGCCGTCGTCGTCTCCGGCGCCGACGAGCCCGGGATCGGCTGCGCCCCGTTCGTCCTGCGCTCCGACGGCGTGCACGCCGACCTGCTCTACGCGTCGACCGACGAGCGGCTGCTGCGGATGGAGGGCCAGGAGGTCTACCGCCACGCCGTCGCGCGGATGGTCGAGGCGACCGCCGAGGCGCTCGTACGCGCGCGCATGACCGTCGACGACATCGACCTGTTCGTCGCCCACCAGGCCAACCAGCGCATCATCGAGGCCTCCGCCCGCCGCCTCGGCGTCCCCGAGGAGAAGGTCTTCATCAACGTCGACTCCGTCGCCAACACGTCCAGCGCGTCGATCCCGCTCGCCCTGCACCAGGCCGAGCGCGAGGGTCGCCTGCAGCCGGGCGACACCGTCGCGATCGCGGCCTTCGGCGCGGGCTTCGTCTGGGGCGCAGGGGTCATCGGATGGAAGGAGCGCGTCCATGTCACGGCCTGACAGCCCCGTCGCGCTCGTCACGGGCGGCTCGCGCGGCATCGGCAAGGCGATCGCCGACCGCCTGCGTGACGACGGCTTCACCGTCGCGACGCTCGGGCGCACGAGCGGTGACGTGCAGGCCAACGTCGGCGACGCCGAGTCCGTCGAGGCCGCCTTCGCCGAGGTGCGCGAGCGCTTCGGCCCCGTCCTCGTGCTCGTCAACAACGCCGGCGAGCGCCAGGACGGCCTCGCGATCCGGCTGAAGCCGAGCCAGTGGGAGGAGGTCGTCTGCACGAACCTCAACGGCGCCTTTCACTGCATGCGCCGCGCGCTCGACGACATGCTCACCGCGCGCTGGGGCCGGATCGTGAACATCTCGTCGGTGGTCGCCGAGCGCGCCAACCCGGGGCAGTCCAACTACGGCGCCGCGAAGGCCGGGATGCTGTCGCTGACGCGCACCGTCGCGCGCGAGATGGCGCGCAAGGGGATCACCGTCAACGCCGTGACGCCCGGGGTCATCGAGACCGACATGACCGAGGGCATCTCGGACAAGCTTCTGGCCGGCGTTCCCGCCGGCCGGGTCGGGCAGCCCGAAGAGGTAGCCCATGCCGTCGCGTTCCTCTGCTCGGAGGACGCGGCATACATCAACGGGGCAACGCTCGCCGTCGACGGCGCGCTCGCCGCATAGGAAACAAGGGAGAACGAATGGCCGTCAACGAGAACGACGTGCTCGAGGAGATCCGCGATCAGCTCGAGTCCATCAAGGTCCCGGGCGCCCGCGAGGCGACCCCCGACAACACCTGGAACGACCTCGACGTCGACTCGCTCGACCTCGTAGAGCTCGTCAAGGCGCTGGAGGACCGTTTCGGCATCACGATCAGCGACGACGACCTCAAGCCCATCGAGTCCGTTGGCGACGCGATCTCGCTGACGATCCGGCTGGTCGAGGCCAAGGAGGGAGCACCTGCATGAGCTGGCACCCGTCCCCTGAGGTGGAGATCGCGATCACCGGACGCGGCGTCGTCTCGTCGATCGGCGAGGGGGCGGACGCGTTCGTCGACGCGCTGCTCGAGCGCCGCTCGGGCATCGTCGACGGCTTCGCACCGTGCAGCGACTTCGATCCTGAACACGCGATGTCGCCGAAGATCGTGCGGCGCTCGGATCGCTACACGCAGCTGGCCTTCGCGGCCGCCAAGCAGGCGGCCGCCGAGGCGGGCCTGCCCGGCGACGTCGACCTGGAGCGCATGGCGATCCTCGTCGGCACCGGCGTCGGCGGGCTGCTGACGCTCGAGAGCGAGTGCCGCGCGTTCGTCGACGGCGGCGAGCGTGCGGTGTCGCCGCACTTCGTCCCGATGATGATGCCCAACGCCGCCGCGGGCGCGATCGCGATGGAGCTGGGGGCGCACGGCCCCGGCTTCAGCGTGTCGTCGGCCTGCGCGACCGGCAGCCACGCGATCGGCGAGGCCAAGCGGATGCTCGAGCGCGGCGAGGCCGACGTCGTCGTCGCCGGCGGCACCGAGGCGGCCCTGACGCCGCTGTGCATCGCGGCGTTCAAGCGCATGGGCGCGCTGTCGCGCGAGGGCGTCTCGCGGCCGTTCGACGCCCGCCGCGACGGTTTCGTCATGGGCGAGGGCGCCGCCGTGGTGATCATGGAGCGCGCCGAGCACGCGCGTGCCCGCGGCGCCGAGATCCTCGGCTACGTCGCCGGCTACGGGGCATCCAACGACGCCTTCCACATGACCCAGCCCGACGCCGAGGGGCGTGGCGCCGAGAAGGCGATGCGTGCCGCGCTGGCGGACGCCGGCGTCACCCCGCAGCAGGTCGGCTACATCAACGCGCACGGCACGTCGACGCCGTTCAACGACCGCATCGAGACGCACGCGATCCACTCGGTGTTCAACGGCGGCTCGCCGCCGGTGTCGAGCACGAAGTCGGCGATCGGGCACCTGCTCGGCGCGGCCGGCGCGGTGGAGGCGATCGCCGCCCTCGGCGCGCTGCAGCGCGGGGTGCTGCCCCCGACGCTGAACTTCGAGGAGCCCGACCCGGCCTGCGACCTGGACTACGTCCCCGACGGCCCGCGTGAGGCGCCGGACATCCAGATCGCGATGAGCAACTCGTTCGGCTTCGGCGGCCAGAACGCCTGCCTGGCATTCCGCAAGGCATGACGACCGAGACAGCCTCACCTCAGGCATCGGTCACCGCCGAGCCGGACCCGCCGATCCCCGCGATCGCGCGGATCGAGCTGCTGCTCGACGACGGGACGTTCCATCGCATCCGCAGCGAGTCCGGCGACGGTGTCATCGCCGGGATCGGCAAGGTCGGCGGGCGCCCGATCCACGTCTGGGCGCAGAACATCAAGCACAAGGGCGGCTCCCTGGGCCAGGCCGGCGGCGCGACGATCGTCTCGGCGATCCAGGCCGCCGACAAGGCCGCGACGCCGGTCGTCGGCTTCCTGCACTCGGGCGGCGCGCGGCTGCAGGAGGGCGTCGCGTCGCTCGGCGCGTACGCGTCGGTCTTCCGTGCGACCTCGCGGGCGAAGGTGCCGCAGATCAGCGTCATCTGCGGGCCGTGCGCCGGCGGCGGGGCGTACTCGCCGTCGCTCGGGACGCTCGTCATGATGGTCGGCGACGAGGCGCAGATGTTCCTGACCGGCCCGCGCGTCATCGCGAAGGTCACGCGCGAGAAGGTCACCGGCGTCGAGCTCGGCGGCCCGCGCGTGCACCGCAAGACGGGCGTCTCGCACATGGAGGGCGACGACGACGCGCACGGCGCTGACCTCATCCGCCAGGCGCTGTCCTACTACCCCGACAAGCTCGGGCGGCCGCTGCCGACGCGCGAGCCGGTCGACGCGCCCGCGGGCGACCCGTCGGAGACGCTGCCGAAGAACCAGCGTCACGTGTATGACGTGCGCCGTGTGATCGAGCACCTGCTCGACGGCGGCGAGTTCTTCGAGCTGTCCAAGCGCTACGCGCGCAACCTCGTCGTCGGCTTCGGGCACATCGACGGCCACGTCACCGGCGTCGTGGCCAACCAGCCGCGCTACCTCGGCGGCGTGCTCGATGCGGCGTCCTCGGACAAGGGCTCGTGGTTCGTGAACATGTGCGACAAGTGGGGCATCCCGATCGTCGTGCTGTCCGACACGCCCGGCTACCGGCCCGGGACACGTCAGGAGCGCGAGGGCGTGCTGCGCCGCGGGGCGGAGTTCCTGCGCGCGTTCTCGGTCGCCGAGGTGCCGCGGGTGACGGTCACGCTGCGACAGGCGTACGGTGGTGCGTACATCGTCATGAACTGCCGCGACCTCGGAAACGACCTGACCCTCGCCTGGCCCGGCGCCCGCATCGGCGTCATGGGCGCGCCGCAGGCGGTTGAGATCCTCAACCGCCGCGACCTGGAAGCCGGGGCCGATCCGGAGGAGCTGGCCGCCGCCTACGAGGAGCAGCATCTCCCCGTCGCGATCGCCGCGAAGGCTGGGTTCATCGACGAGATCGTCAGCCCGCCCCAGACTCGCGAGCGCATCGCTGCCCACTTCGAGACCTGCAGATAACCAGGCGTCGTCCTCGCCGGACAACGCCTCGGGCGCGCTCGCGCCCCGCAACGCGACCGAGGACGCGATCCTCGAGGCCGCGCGCGAACTGCTGAGCGAGGGGTCGCACGAGCAGGTCACGATCGACACGATCGCGCGGCGCGCGTTCGTCAGCCGCACGACGGTCTACTTCTACTTCGAGAACAAGCGCGCGGTCATGGACCGCCTGATCCAGCAGGCGTTCGCGGACATGGACGACGCCGCGTCGCCGTACTTCGAGGGCAGCGGCGACCCGCGGATGGAGCTCGCGCTGGGGCTCGCGCGCTTCGTCGGCGTCGTCAACCGCAACGGGCCGATCCTCGTCCTCGCGGCGCACCTCTACGGCGAGGACGAGCACATGCCGTCGCAGTGGGAGCCCTACGTCGACCGCTTCATCGCCGGCGCCGCGGCGCGCATCGCGCGCGACCAGGCGCGTGGGCTGGCGCCGGGCGACATCCCCGCGCGCGTCGCCGCGCAGGCGCTGTGCGCGATGGTCGAGCGCCACCTGACGATCGAGGTCATCCGCCACGGCCGCGACATGCGCGAGGCGGTCCGCCAGCTGACCGAGCTGTGGTTCCGGGCCGTGTACGCGGGTGGCGCGGCGGCGGCTGCGCCGCCGTCGGCGGACTCCGGCTGACGGCACCGAGACAGCAGCGGACGCGAGTCCCGTTTGCGCCGCGGCGGCGGCGCACGCGGTCCATCGCGCCCTGGAGGCAACCCGTCGGCGCGATGGGTCGCTCCGAGAGCCGCGAGGCCACGGTTACCCACGTGGGGGGACCGCAACCGCCTTTTCAGCTCGGGGCGGCGGCGTCGTCCTGCTCGCGCTGCTCGGCCTCGAACGGGTCGGGCTCCGCGCCCTTCGGAGCCTGCGCCTCGAGGACCTTCTTGATCTCCTGCAGCGACGCGCGCTGCTCGTCGCTGACTGTGGGGAACTGCGGGTCGAGCTCCATCAGCGTCTGTACCAGCACCGCCGCGACGCCGATGCGCGCATACCACTTGCGGTCGGCCGGGATGACGTGCCACGGCGCCGCCTTCGTGCTCGTGTTGGAGAGCATCTCGGAGAAGGCCTGCTGGTAGTCGTCCCAGTGCTCGCGCTCGTGGACGTCGGCCTCCGAGAACTTCCAGTTGTGGTCGGGGAGGTCGATGCGCCGCAGCAGGCGCCGGCGCTGCTCCTCCTTGGAGAGGTTGAGCAGGATCTTGACGACGCGGATGCCGTTGTCGGAGAGATAGCGCTCCCAGTTGTTGATCTCCCGGTAGCGGCGCTTCCAGACGTCGCCGCGCCTGGCGGCGGGCGGCAGCTGCTGGCGATCGAGGAGCTCGGGGTGCACGCGCACGACGACGACCTCCTCGTAGTGCGAGCGGTTGAAGATCCCGATCTGGCCGCGCTCCGGCGCGCGGCTGGCGTAGCGCCAGAGGTAGTCGTGGTCGAGCTCCTCGTGGGAGGGCTGCTTGAAGCTGCGGACCGTCACGCCCTGCGGGTTGACGCCGCTCATGACGTGGCGGATCGCGCCGTCCTTGCCGGCCGTGTCCAGCGCCTGCAGGACGACGAGCACGCCCCAGGTGTCCTGGGCGGCGAGGCGGGCCTGGTATTCGGCGAGCAGGCGAACGCCCTCCTGCAGCAGCTCCGCGCCGGCCTTCTTGTTCGCGATGCCGCCCTTGAAACCCGGGTCGAAATCCTCGACGAGATCGACCTTCGATCCCGGTGCGACCCGCAGCGGCTCGATGAACTGCGCCAGGCGCTTGCGTCGGTCGTCGGCCATCCCGCCGCCGACCATATCCCACGCGCTGTCAGGCGGGCGGGTGTTCCTCCCGGTCGCGCCGCCGGACGCCGGCCTCGCCGGTGCACGCCGCGACGGCCGCTTCGATGGTGGGAAAGAAGCGATCGGGGCCGATCGTGGCCTCGATGCCGTAGCGGCGCAGCAGGTCGCGCACGGGGTCCTTGAGCTCCGCGAAGGCGAGCTGCGTGCCTTCACGTTCGAGTTCCTCGTGCAGGGCGGAGAGCATCTCGGCGGCCGTCGTGTCGATGTCGGTGATCGGCTCGGCGGCGACGATGATCCAGCGCACCTCTTCGTCACGCGCCATGAGGCGCACCTGCTCGCGGAAGAAGTCGGCGTTGGCGAAGAACAGCGGCGCATCGAAGCGGTACAGCACGAGCCCCGCGGTGAGGCGGGCATCCGGATAGCGCTCGGTGTCGTGATAGCCCTCGAGATCGTCGACGCGGCCGAGCACCGCGTCGTGCGGGCGCCAGGCGCGGCCGATGAAGTGCAGCAGCGACAGCGTGATCGCGATCCCGACGCCCCACAGCACGCCGAGGAAGGCCACGCCGGCGAACGACACCATCGCCAGCGTGAACTCCGAGCGGCGCCAGCTGCGCAGGCGGCGCGCGCCGACGATGTCGATCAGGCCGAGCACCGCGACGATCACGATCGCCGCGAGCGTCGCGTCCGGCAGGTCCTGCACGAGGCCGGTGCCGAGGAGCAGCAGCAGCCCGAGGACGACGGCGCCGACGAGCCCGGTGAGCTGGCTCTTGGCGCCGATGTCCTCGGCGACGGCGGTGCGCGAGCTGCTCGAGGAGATCGGGAAGCCCTGGAAGACGCCGGTCGCGACGTTGCAGACGCCGAGCACCGCGAGCTCCTGGTTCTGGTCGACCTCCTGCCGCAGACGGCCGGCGTAGCTGCGCGACAGGATGCTCGTGTCGGTGAACGAGACGAAGGCGATGCCGATGGCGGCCGGGATCAGCGTCTTGAAGTCGGCGAACGACACGTCGGGCAGCCCGAACGACGGCAGGCCGGCGGGGACCTCGCCGACGACCCCCACCTGATCGGCGAGGTCCAGCAGGGCCACGAGTGCCGTCGCGCCGACGACCGCGACGAAGACACCCGGCACCTTCGGCGCGACCCGGCGCAGGCCGAGGATCACCGCGATCGACCCGGCGCCGATCGCGAGCGCGGTCGTGTTCGTCTCGTCGAGCCCCTGGACGAAGTCGCGCACCGAGCGCAGCAGGCCTTCGGACTCGATCGAGAAGCCGAACAGTGTGGGCAGCTGCCCGACGATCACCGTCACGGCGATCCCCATGAGGTAGCCCAGCCGCACCGGCATCGACAGCAGTTCGGTCACGAAGCCGAAGCGCGCCAGCCCGCCCGCGAACATGAGTCCGCCGACGAGGATCGCGAGGATGCCGGCGAGCGCGATCCGTGCGGACTCGTCGCCGGACGCCGCCAGCGGGATGATCGCCGCGGCGACGAGCGGGGCGACCGCCGAATCCGGCCCCAGGATGAGGATCCGCGAGGGCCCCAGCAGGAAGTACACGACGAGCGGCACGAGCGTCGCGTAGATGCCGGTGACCGGCGGCATTCCGGCGAGCGTGGCGTACGCCATGCCCTGCGGGACGAGCAGCGCGGCAAGCACGACGCCCGCGACGAGGTCGTGCCGCGGGCTGGCGCCGCCTCGCAGCAGCGCGAGCCCGGGCACCCACTGTCCGAGCCCGCGAGAACGATCCATTGGCGCAACAGTAACCAGGCCGATGGAGGCGGGGGCGAGCGTCGTGCGCGGGGCGGGTCGGATAGCGTGCGCGCGTGCCGCGCGTCCGCATCGTCATCTCCGCCCTGGCGACGATGGCGCTGGCGCTCGGCCTCCCGTCGCTCGCCCAGGCCGCGCACGTGACGGCCAAGAAGCCCTGGGCGGCCGCGAACGAGTACCACGTCGAGACCGACCTCGACGGTCGCTCGCGCCCTGAGCTGGCTGCGATCGCGAAGCCCGACCTGCTGAAGGAGGGCCAGTGGGTGCGGATCCAGTGCCAGGTCAACGGCGAGCTCGCCTACGGCTCGCGGATCTGGGACAAGGTCGGCGGCTACTTCGTCCCCGACCACTTCATCAAGACCTACACCGACGGCTTCATCAGCGGCTCGCCGCGCTGCGACGTGCCGCCGCCGGCCCCGGGGAGCACGCCGCCGCCGCCGCCGATCGGGACGCTGCTGCCGCCCGGCGGCGACCCGGCCAGCCCCGTGGCCCCGCCGGCCCCGAGCGCCGGCTGCAGCGAGAGCCGGATTCGCGTCGGGCCGCTGGTCGCGACCGCCTCCTGCTTCCGCCGCGACGGCAAGGCCTACGTCGCCAGCGGTCAGGTGCACGTGGCGGGGGTCGACGTGCGGACCGCCGGGACCGGCGCCGAGGTGCGGATCGTCCCGTCCGCGCTGGAGATCACCACGACCGGCCAGACCCAGGTCGCGGTCGGCAACCTCGTGCTGTACCGCCGGGCGATCGACTGGCACGTGGGGCGCCAGTTCGCGTTCTCGGTCGACCAGGGCGTGAAGCTGCGCGGCCTGCCGGTCACCGGCAGCGCGAAGTTCGACGTCGACGCCCCCGGCCGCGCGGTCATCGTCACCCTGAACCTCCAGCTGCCCGAGGTGCTCGGCGGCGTCACCGGCGCGACCGTGATCCGCGCCTCCGAGAAGGGCGTCGCGGTCGGCAACACGACGGTCACCGCGGGCTCCGCGCGGCTCGGGCGCTTCGAGCTGCGCGACCTCGCGCTGTCCTACGCCGACGCCGCCGGCACGCCGCACTTCGAGGGGCAGGCCACGCTCGTGCTTCCCTCGCCGGCGTCGCCGACGGTCACCGCACGGCTCGGGTTCGGCACGGGCGACGGCTACTTCCACGCCGGCGGCGAGGTCACGCAGATCAACCGCCCGCTGGCCGAGGGCGTGTACCTGCAGCGCATCCGCTTCGACATCACGATCAACCCGGTCAAGCTCAGCGGCGGCATCGGCGTCAGCGCCGGGCCCCGGCTGTTCGGCCTGGAAGCGGTCTCGGTCGACGGGGATTTCACGTACGAGAACAGCAACCCGGACCGCTACGCGATCAGCGGCGCCGCGCGCATCGCCGACATCCCGCTGGTGTCCGGGTCGGTCTCCTACCAGACCGACGGGCGCTTCGACATGACCGGCGTGGCGTCGTTCTCGAAGTTCGGCGTCGGGTTCGACGGCGGGCTCGCAGGCTGGGTCGACGGCGACCGGGCGTTCAACTTCCAGGGCAACGGGCGCATCCACGCGGGCCATTTCGGCAACGGCGGCGACGCGGTCGTCTCGTCCTCGGGCGCGGCCGCCTGCCGCCACGGCTTCGGCCCCGACGTCGGCTTCGGCTACGGCTGGGGCTCGGGCTTCCCGCACATCTTCGCGAGCTCCTGCAACGTCGGCGACTGGGTGGTCTTCAACGCGCTGCGCCAGGCCGGGCCGCCGACGTTCGGCAGCTTCGCGATCGCGGGCGGCCAGCCGACGGCCGTCTTCAGCGTCGTCGGCAGCCTCGCGCCGCCGAAGGCGATCCTGACGGGCCCCGACAACGCGACGGTCGCCGTGACGCCCGACGATCCGCTCGGCGGCATCGACGACGGCAGGGTCCTGCTCTTCCAGAACCCCGACGACAAGACGACCTACATCGCCGTCAAGGACCCGGCGGGCGGGCTGTATCGCATGTCGCTGAATTTCCAGCACATTGGGATCCTAAGCTTAGAATTCCACGTGGACAAGTTGTCGCG
>JADMIO010799972.1_pt1 | contig 44039 bp, 34 predicted proteins | sample 8958161 | NCBI WGS metagenome assembly JADMIO01 (sample SAMN16585339, study PRJNA669376) | soil metagenome | isolation source: Crop rotation soil | place: USA: Cullars Rotation, Alabama | collected 2011
CCGCAACCTTCCGCAACCTTCCGCAACCTTCCGCAACCTTCCGCAACCTTCGTTGCAGGTCACCTGGGAAATGGGTTTCGAAATGCAAGATTAATTGGGTGCATGTCGGCAACCTGAGTCTGCTTGACACGAATCTGAACGAATTCTCACGAATTAATTTTAAGGACGGCTGTGAAAAGCGGCTGGTTTTTGCATGGGGGCGTGATGCAAAAACCTGCAAAAACCTGCAAAATTGCGCAAACCTTGCAAAATCAACTGCTTCTATAAACAGGTAACCCTTAGCTGTGTTATGCTTCGGAAAAAATTATTGGTTCGATTTAGTTCTAATAGGTTCTAATAGGTTAGATTCGGTTCTAACCAGGAATGCGGGCTCGGAAAAACAGGACGACGCCTGAAAATTTGTGAAAATTCAAAAGCTCCCCTCATCCTTGATCGTGAGACTTCCCAAGTCCGCCACCAGTTTGCTGCCCCAGTATAGAAAACGCTTCGCGATTCGTGGCTCCCCCTGGAGAAGGCTGAAAGACGAAAAAAAATACTGAACCTCGGATAACCTCGGATGGGTTCGGATGGCCTCGGGTAGGTTCGGATCGATTGCCTGCCGACCCGAGGCAAGGCAGCCGGCGGAACGACGCGGCGATGGTTGAAGGCAGGGGATACCCAGGGGGTGTTCAAGGTGTACCACCCGTACCAAGGCCGATAAACATTGGGTTTTTTGCACCTCCAAGGTGTACCACAAGGTGTACCAACCCGTACCAGGGTGTACCATTTGATTTACGATTTTGGATTTTTGATTTGCGATTTCAGTGACGTCTGCGTGACACGAATTGGCTCTAATTTACACGAATTCAGAACTTTATTTAACATGAGCGCACAGGTAACGGGGGCACAAGTTCGGCGAGGGAGGCCAAGGACGGAGGAATCTTTAACATGAGGTAACAAGAGAGAACAGAGGGAGAGAACGCTAAGCGTTTTCGATTTGGGATTTGAGGGGGCCGGAGAAGTTTTAACAGAAGCCAACGAAGGGCACTAAGGAGCTGCAACTAGGGAGGGACCGAGTGAATTGTCGGACCTGTCAAGTTAAGCAAGGCAAAGCAACCAAGAAGGGTGACCACAACGGAGTGATGGAGTGATGGGCGAAGAAAAAACATTTTACTTTGATTTACTTTGATTGGGTTTGATTAGCCTTTGTTTGCTTTGAGTAGCTTTGAAGCGGCGTTTCCGTCACTTTGAGCGAGGAGACGTCGCCGCGACTTTCACCTTTTCTCCAGGAAGAAGTGACGCGGAAATCGTCCGCAGAAGCAAACTAAGATGACGAAGGAGGTTAGATTGGGAGGCAACTGGAATCTCGCGGGTGCAAGCTAAGGAAGAAGACGAAGTTAACGAAGATGAGAGCGAGGGTACATTTGAGGGACGGAGACTTTCAGTGACGTTGAATCTTCCCCCCGACCCCTCCCAAAAATCGCTTTCCCAAGCGTAACAGCGTAACAAATCAATAAAATCAGGGGCTTGCTGCACTTCCCAAGCGTAACATTGCCTTTCCCATCCGTAACAATTTGGTCCCAAGGGTAACATTCTGATTAAACGGAGTGCTGGAGTATTGGACTGATGGAGTGATGGGTGAAAGGATTTTCGATTGGCGATTTTTGATTTTCGATTTGAGGGAAAAGGGAGGGGAAAATCCGGGAGGCGGCGTGACACGAATCACACGAATTTCCGAATTGGAAAAGAATTCTGAAGGTGTCGAGCGATGTTATCCGGCAATTCGAAACCGGCGACTGATCCGCCGATTAAACCAGGCCAGCCTGAGGGCGAAGAAAAAAACATTTTACTTTGATTTACTTTGATTGGCTTTGATTAGCCTTTATTAGGTTTGAGTAGCTTGGATTTGAACCAGCCCGTTCCTTCTGCGACGTGAAGTAGGCGGCACTTTCTTCAGTGCTCCGGGACCTTCCCCCCCCGGCGACCCTGCTGGAGGTCGTGACGTCGTGACAAACTAATAGAATCAAGGGTTTTCTGGGGTTACAGGTCGTGACAAACCCGTGACAAGGTCGTGACATTTATTTCCGAATCCCTTTCAGCTTGAGGACATACTCCTTGATCTTTGGCCAACTGGCGTTGTCACTCGTCAATTGCAGCCCGCTGCGGGGATGCTCATTCCTCGTTCCTAGCCGTTTGACCAAATCTCTTCGGATTAAGTCCTCAATCTGAAAGCTCATCGGAAACCGTGCCGGGTCATTTTCGATTGGCGATTTTTGATTTTCGATTTGAGGGACGCGGGGGAATCCTTAACAGAAGCAAACGAAGAGAACGAAGGAGCTGCAAACTAAATAGCACCAGGCGAATTGTCGGACCTGCCAAGGTAACCGAGTAGACGAAGCCAACCAAGAAAGTGTCACTTTTTTATGGCGCAGCCAAAGACCACCTGATGGAAAAAGTGGGTAGATGCGGTTGAAATCGAAAAGGACCGTGGAGGTCGGCTGACATTCCTGTCCACCAGGGCGACGCGTGAAAATTTGTGAAAAGTGATGCAAACACGAATTGGGCAGAGAATCCGGGAGGAGACTGCTTGACACGAATTGACACCAATTTTCACAATTGGGAAAAGGCAAATTACTAAAGGGCGGCATTGAACAGGAGAAGGCAACAGGGATCGCCCGAAGGGGCCGATGGTGATCCGATACTACCCAATATTAGCCGATACTGGTTTTTGACTGGCGGCAGGATTTTTGAACAGAAGGTAACGAAATGAACGAAGGAGGAAATAACACAGAACGGAGTGATGGAGTGGTGGAGTCTTGGAGCGATGTCCGGAGGGACGGGTTTTCGGCAACTAAGGAGACGAAGCTAAGGAAGAAGTTGACAGGGTAATTAAATCCAGGATGCATTCAGAATGTGGTACCGGAATGAGGGGCAAAAAAAACACGGGCTCGGGCTGATGGTGTCTTGTGGTGTTCGAGGTGATGAGTTGCACATCTCTGAACCGCGATGGGCCGCGATTAACCGCGACGAACCGCGACAACCGCGACCAGGCGAGGCGTGCTCGTACACCATATGTAGAGTTTCGATTTGCGATTTTTGATTTTGGATTTGAGGGACCGATCGTTCACAGAAGCAAACGAAGAGAACGAAGGAGCTGCAAACTAAATAGGGCCAGGCGAATTGTCGGACTTGTCAAGGTAACCGAGTAGACGAAGCCAACCAAGAAGGGTGACGGCAACGGAGTGAGATGGAGTGATGCGTGGGAAGATGGCAGGCGGAGGGTGCGGCACAAACCGATTCACGTTTTTGGTCAAGATAGGTCAAGATAGCTCAAGATCGGCGCAATGTGTGAAGAATGGAGAACCACTCCCGGGGGGTGAAGCGGCAGGAAGGTTTCGTTCGAATGGGTAAGCGTGGAGCCTCCCGACGAGGGCAAAACTTTACCGTGGTAAAGTTTTAAAATCGTGAATTCTTTAGGAATTCGGTGCTTTTTGAGCAGAAAACTTTACCGTGATAATATTTTTGTCGGGCGGTAAAGTAGTTTACTGAAGACTTCCACCTTCAACGCTCATTGGAAATGTTCTCACTCAGATTGCAAAATGCAGAATAAGGCGTCAAAGGCATTCCCCCCGGGGCTTCCCCCCCAAGGCCCCTAGTAAACCCGTGACACGGTGACATTATCGTTAAAGTCTAAGGAACTCGCAAAATTAGGCGTGAACAAACCCGTGAACAAGCCGTGACATTTGGCGGGTTGCGATTTTTGATTTTCGATTTGAGGGACCGTGACCTGCCAAGTTTGGGCGTTTTTTTGTGACCCGATTGACCGCATTGACCCGATTGACGCATTAATAAAAAACTTTGAAAAACGAGTTTAAGCCTTTCGACAGGTTCCCACACAGTCGGGCGCCATGTCATCCCTTGTAGGGCCGCGTACTTCTGTCGTGACACTGAGCCCGGGATGCGCGCAATAATCTAGGTATGCTTCGCATTCAACAGGTTTTCCGTGTGAAGAAGTTAGCTCCGAAGGAGTTCAACCGTTCAGGGACGACCTTGGGCCAAACCTACTGGTTAGCTGATGGATGCGCTCAGCAGATTGCAGCAGTGGTACCGCTCCCAATGCGACGGCGACTGGGAGCATTCATCGGGCATAACGATCGGCACCCTCGACAACCCCGGTTGGAGCGTCGATGTTGAACTTCGCGACACACCGCTTGAGGGTAAGTCATTTAAGGAACACGGCTACGGGGTCGGCAGCGGCGCGGCGACGAGCGGAGATGAGTGGCTCGTGTGCAAAGTCGAGCAGAATGTATTTAAGGGCCGCGGCGGGCCGTTCAAGTTGCAGGAAATGATTGAGGTGTTTCTTAATTGGGCAGAAAAAAATAGCTAACAGAGCGCATGCATTGGACGCGGCATTGCGCCTCTGTTTCATATTGTGCGTCTCGCGCGGCGAGCCACTGACCAGCACTGTTGGCCGTGAACCTACAACGTTTATGCGAAATTCTTTTTTGCTGAGCACCACCATTTTCATCGTCCTTGCGACCACTGGGTATTGTGAGAATGGGCCCGCACGGGCTGGGACAAATCCTATACCGGTGAGGGCTATTAGCTTGTTCTTTGGTCCTCCAGCGAATGATGAGGCCGGACGCAAGGTGCGGGAAATGACTGGAGTGAACCCTTACAAACCGGGACAGGCGCAGACCATTGAGGAGGTGCGCAACAGGGCCATTGAGGCGATTAAGCGAGAAGGACGGACAATTGCCGAGGATTACGAATGTGCAGCCAACATTGAAATGACTACGGGCAAGTGCACGCTGCTGCTCAACAAAACGGGAGCCGCACACTATTCAGTGAACTTCGACTCTTCCGGTCAGATAACTTATGTCGGTGGGGCTAGCGGACCGCACGGTGAAGGACGGTGGGGAAAGGATTACACTCGCAGCCAGCCGAGCGGTGCAGCGAACCGGAGCCAGCCGGTCCACTCGCCGACAAATTTAACATCATCGCCGGCTGGCCCCGGTCGCTGACCGCATCGTTCGTCAATTCAGCCGGATCATATGAATGATTTGAGGTTTTCGGGTTGCAACCTAATTGAGCAAACATCAGTCATGAATCACAGGTTTGACAATATGCTTCGCATTCAACAGGTTTTCCGTGTGAAGAAGTTAGCTCCGAAGGAGTCCAACCGTTCAGGGACGACCTCGGGCCAAACGTAACTGTTGTGCCCACACACTGAGGCATGACCCGGGACGAGTTCAAAAAGGTAGCGCAGGAGGCCGTTGAGCAACTCACGAGCCGAGCAGAGACGGCGCTCGGGCGCTCGCTTCCTCGAGTCTATTGTTTCAGTTGGCTGGGCGGTGACGACATCATTGCAGAGGGTGATGTGGCGGAGTTCCTCGTTCGCGTCACCTATGTTGACGCTACTCACATTTCTCCTTGCTTCGACTTGTTTCTGGAGAGCTTGCGGCCTGATGGCCGCTTATGGCTTCGAGGTTATCGTGCTGGGTATGAGCCGTGCGCATTTGGTGACCACGTCACGTACAGGGTTCAAGGCCACGACGCCGGACGGGTTGGGCCATTCAAGCTCGGGATGGCGCACATCATCGAGCAATTTGCTCATGAATCCAAGGCTTAACGAGGCGCCTGCACCTAACCACGGCACGCGTTTTCCGCTCGGCAACCGGGGCGGGTTTGAACATCATTTTTGTGCTCCATCCCGCGGTCGCTGGATGGCGGTAGATGAGCACGAGCATTAGCCGATGGAATTCGATGAGCAACTGCTTAAGAATTGTCGTCACTGATCCAGATCCGGATTACCTCGGAATTGAAATCTTTGTTTTTGGAACAAAGCACAAAGGCTGCGCTGGAGGATACTGCGCCTTGAAATTCTACTGCCGAGATGGGTCAGGCCATAGTGCAGTGGAAGTTGAATTAGAGGATGACGACACGTGCTATTCGGAAGCTGAGGCCAGATTTACGTTTTTCCCGGTTGTGGCGGCCGAAATAGACAGGTTCGTCGCCCAGCTTAGATCAGTCGAGAGGGCACAATCGGGAGAGGCAAAACTTGAAAACATGGGCTAACATTTGAGTGCAGGCGACGCTGGATTGCGCCCTTTTGTTTTTTGTAAATCAAAGGTCGAGTGCGCCTGAGCCAACCCGTTATGCTTGCTGAACGAATATCGGCGGTCGTTCCGGATATGCCGCCTTTCGTGCGACGCTGGTTTCTTGAGCCAGATTACGCAAAGCCAAGCATCGAACACCAGGATTGGGACCTGATAATTGCTGACTGGGATTACCTACCACTCTTAATCGAGTACTGCGAGGACTCAGCTAACCCCCTGGAAAAACGGTTTGAGGCACTCTCAGTGTTAATGGTTTTACGAAAATCCGATGGGAGGTCCGAGAGCGACCGGATGAAGCTCAAAGAACATATTCAGCGGATCGTTCTGGGAGACCGGGATTTCGCCCGCGCCTTTTCCGAATGGATAGGCGGCATTCCTTCCCTGGTGGTGAGCCGAATGCTGGGTGAGGAGATGCCGAAGGACCTCCCGAATTGGATGCGTGACGAGATTGACGGAAATGCATAACTATGCGCATCCAGTGGACGTGCCGATTGCGTCTCTGTTTCTATTGCGCATTCTTGGCGGCGCGCCACTGATGCGCGGCGTTAGCTAGATGGCTATGAAAACCTCTAGCTAGATGCTAAAACCCGCAAACCGCTTAAGGGAGCAGAAACGGTGGTGGCATATTCCACCTATCCAGCACCCATGCAGCAACGCAAACGAAGATGAAGCATCAGGAATACTCTCTTAAGTCATGGCCCAGGCCTCACTGCCAACCCGGCGGCGGTGAGCGCTCCTCTTTCGCGCAGCATCTACCGGAGCGATGGAATACCTGACGGTCTAAGCGTTGTGTTATATGGTCCGACTGTTCACCCAGAAACGGTGGCCTCGTTTCGGAACGGCTATCTGTGGGATCAACTTAAGAAAAGAGAGCCGGAATTGGCCAGCCACATTTCTGCTCAAGACTCTTGCTTTGTCTTGCAGGGCACGTTTATGGACCCAAGAACCCTCGATTACCTCCGAGACACTGTTGGACTGATCACGCACTTGCTTGATCACGGTGGCGTGGCGGTCTTCGACCCGCAGATGTTCGAGTGGTGGTCTCCTCAAAAGTGGAAAGAACGAATCTTCGACCCCGACGGTCCGGTCCCTCGGCACCACACCGTGATTCTACTCTCTGAAGATGCTCCAGGGACTGAGTGGATACATACGCGCGGGCTTCGCAAATCTGGGCGGCCGGATCTCAGCGTTCATCGTGTTCCACCTTCCCTGAAAGAGGGAGTAATTGATCTATGTAACCGGTTCATTGAGCTGCAGGCGTTCGGTGGGGTAGTGGTGGAAGGGCAGGAAATCCAAATGAAATCATTGCCACCTGGCATGAGATGTCACCACAAGGGAGACGTGGAGGATCCCGACTTCAATAACGTGCACCTGGACATTGCACCAGAGCTCGATGGTGACGGTGCAGGCAGCGGGATTATTTGAAGCCAATGAAAACTACACCTAACCTGAAAGGATGCAGTGGACGTAAGTTTGGGTTCGAATACCCTTGTGGCGCGCCACTGACCAGCTCGTTCGGCGACATCGCGCATCTGATTGAAAGTTCATATGCAGAAATGCTCATATTGCGGCAGAGAAAATGACGATGGAGCGATGAATTGCCGAGAGTGCGGCACGCAACTGAGAGCGGGTGGTGCTGAGGTCGGGGCACCTACAGATCCTGTCGTCGAGAATCCGCGACGGGCCAGCGGCGAAAAGCTCATGCGGCAGGGAATGATTTGGTTTGTGGGAGGCTCAGCCGTGACACTTTTTAGCTATATGGCAGCCGTCAGCAGCCCCTATGGAGGCCACTACGTCATCACATACGGTGCAATCGTATTCGGCGCCGCACAATATTTTCGGGGCCGGGCTGCTGCCAGCGGGACTGATACCAACGACCAAGCTCAGGAGCTTCTTGATGTAGCCGCCCGTCTGGAGAGTGTGGACCGGGCCAAGGCGGAGGAATTGTACGCTGAGATTGCCAGGAAGTTTCCAGGCACACGCGCGGGCAAGGAAGCCGAGCGCAATATGCAAACGCTGGCATCGCACCGGGAATGAAAACCTTGCGGAACACTCCACCGGCGATGAAATGGAAGGCTGAGACGGATTCAACCGCTTTCAGGGTTGCGGATTTTGAGGGGAGTGTACCAGGGTAGGCCCGCAGTTAAATGCAGATTGTAGAATGCAAATGTAGAACTATCTGAAAACGGCGCAGTCAATAAACCGGTAACCTGCGGGCCAACCCTTCGCTGAATGATTTCCATGCCGTTGGCATGGATGCACCTATTTCAGAGAAGCACTACGACAAACAAAGCGATCCAAGCCCCGTTGGCTAATTCATCGTGGCAGGCGCCACGGCTAAATTTTGTGTATGGCGCGACGCCCGATGGTTGCGGTTTGCCCGCGGCAAACGTAGGCTGTTGATATGACCGATGGCGGAACTTTCGGAGTTGCCTGCCCGAAATGCGGTGTCGACCTGGGTGAGAATCACAACAGGATTCGATGTCCAGATGAAGTTCGTATCGGCTGAGGTATATATGAATGCAAAACTACGTCTACTCACGTTGGCATTTGTGTGCTTCACTTGCGGGTTCCTGACCTGCTATCTCTGTTTCCCGCGGACACGTTTAGGCACCGGGTTGGCCAGGGGCGGCACTGCAATGGCGAAGGCTCCGGTCGGCATCGGCCCCGGTGTCACCGTTGCGGCTGGTATCGATAATCCCACCAACTTCATTATTCGTGGGCCTGACCGATGGCAGTGGGCGGACGGCATCTTGCTGGATAGTCCTCCTCCAAACTGGGGCCAGAGAGACTTGGGCTTGATTGAGCAGCCTCGCACCGCTGATGTGGCTCGTTAGCGCGCAAGTTCATTATGGAATTTCAAGGTCCACAGAACCCGGCGCCGCGCCCTGCGGAGCACGGACCGCAAATCGATACCTCCAAACAGTATGACGTTTATTGCCACGAGCCTGTTCGAGGAGCCGTCGTTTATCGCAACGCACTCTTCAAAGGAACAGGCTTTCTGCTTCCGTCCACCGGCGGACGCGTGGTGCACCAGGATTTTGTTGAGTTGGAGCAGGGAAACGGGCAAACGATTTTTTTAACACGACACTCCATTTTCAAATTTTGCGCACCGGGCACCGCGATCGACGCTGAAGCGGTCACGCATAAGGAGCCAGATGTCCTTTAACGTTCCAGTGGAGCGAAAGGCTTGGCCCCCATCGCTCATTTCGATCATTAGACCACTACGCGCATGATTCGTTATAAGACGTTATGAATGCGCTTATTCAATCGATATTCGGAAGGTTTTTCGCAAACGGAGAGGAGAAGCGAAGGCGGCAGAGTCATACACGTCCAGTCGTTCGTGTGCATATGAGAGACGATTTTCGGTACTATGAGAAGGGTCGAACAATGATTGTCGGGGGTGAGTTGATGAGCGGCAGCACTGGAATTGATCGAGTCATCTACCGGGATTGCGAGATGAAATGGGAGGATACGGGAGAGCAATTGACGGCGGAGGAGCGAGAGAGCGCGTTGCAGGAGGTAGGGAAGCATTTGGACAGCAAAAACGTTCGATGGGAATTCAGATGAGCACAAGGGCTAAGACTCACGTGCACTGGAGGGCGAAACATAGGTTAGCCTGTAACCTCCCGCGCCAATGGACATAGACAACATCAGAAACTTGATCCTCGATAGAGTTAAAGCTTCACCGGCAATCAGGAAGCGGATTCGCAAGTACGCCAAAGACGCTCCTGAGAGCCTGACGCCAGGGGACCTCGCAGGTTTTGATCCATGGCTCGCAAATCAGGATTTGAGCCAGTACTTGACCCAGTGCCTAGTACCCGGTGGCTACATCGCGTCAGGCCTTGCTGTTCACGACCTCCGTGACATCCGAGACTCAACGGTCGAGGGATGCAGCCCCGGCGGCTACGTTTTTCGCTTCGGCTATCTGGTTATCGCGAGCAGTATTGGTGGGGATGAAGTCTGCGTGAGAACGGATGGGCGGGTCTTTTGGGCTGACCACGAAACCTTTGCGGACTCGATCACGTACCAGCATCCGGAAACCGGCGCTTTGGAGGATTGGGAATACACTCCCGAAAGCGTCCAGCGGGCACTGATTCCCGTATCAGAGAGTTTTGAAGTATTCCTGGTATCTTTGCTGACCGGCCAATTGGAGCAGCAGCTTCGAACACTCAAACTAATACCGTGAAGCGCAGGAAGGGCGAACCGCAAGTTTGACAACATGCTTTGTATTCAACAAAGTTTTCCGGGCGAAGAAGTTAGTTCCGGATGACTTCAGCCTTTTAAGGACGAGTTCGGGGCGAAGTTACTGTTAGGTCGGAAATCCAATGACTATTACCCTCCGCGAAGTGACGAAGGAAGATCTGCCGATTTTCTTTGAGCATCAACTGGATGCCGAGGCGACGCGGATGGCGGCGTTCCCCAGCCGAGACCGCGACGCCTTTATGGCGCACTGGGCCAAAATCATGAGTAAGGAGACGAACCAGACCGGAATCCTTAACACGATCCTTGCGGATGACACCGTAGTTGGGAACGTGGTCCACTGGGAAGCGGCGGGGGAGCCGAACATCGGCTACTGGCTGGGCAAGGCTCATTGGGGGAAGGGGATTGCCACTCGGGCGGTTGCTCAGTTCCTGGCGAAGATCGAGACGCGGCCAGTTTACGCGCATGTGGCCAAGCACAATGTCGCTTCGATGCGTGTCTTACAAAAATGCGGTTTCCAACTGGCACCAGAGCATAGGTGCGATGATGGCGAAGAAGTCGTGATGGAGCTGCGCTCGGAACGTTGCGCCACGGCCGCCAACGCACACACGGAGACCTAAACATGCGGTACTCCAGATTTTGGAGCACGAGTTGACCGAAGAACAAATCTTACTCTTGGCATGCGCAAGAAACTAGCGATCGCACTGGTCATCGCCTGGGCCGGGAGCATTATTCCAGGATTTATTTTGGCGTCCCAGGATGACAATCGGCCGCCAACGCACGTGGGCGGATGGGGAGTTCGATTCGTTTGGTACCTGCCGGAGATTGTCGCAATGGGGTGGTGCGCACTCCGCGCCTTTAAGGCCTATCGGCGGAAGGAAGGCGCCGACAAGGCCATTCTGTCCTGTACCATTGTGTTCATCATCGGGTTCAGCTTGTTCGCGGCTATCGCTTTCCTCAACCAGTACCTTGACCGTCGTGGCGTGGCAATGGAGATGACCGTTACGGACGTGTTCATCTTGCATCGCACTGACCATCACGATGAACGTCTGGTAGCGGTCTCGCTGCCGGCGGAGGCGGGCGGCACGGCTGTGTGGCTCATTGCCAATCCGGAAACTGCGCTGGCGAAATTCCCGCTCGGTAGCAAGGCCAGAATCATCTGGCATAACGGATCTTTTGGTGTTCCGTGGTGTGAGTATATTGATCCGCGGTTCCCACAGGTACAGAGCCGATTGGCCGAGTATCACAAGACATGGCGAGCGCAGTCTGCAATTGGCCAATTTACGGCAGGTTCACCTTACAAGGAAAAAATGGTTTCGTGGGGAATACCCGTCTCCTCTGCAGCAGATTTGAACGAATTGTCGCACTCTGGCCAGCCCTGAAAAACACTTTAACAGGCAACCACCTAACGGGGTTGGGGCTGAAGGGGAGACGCGGAGTCTATAAACAGGTAACCCCATAGCGGGGTTACCGGGACAAGTGATAAGGGCGACGGGAGACCTTATCTTGCCCGTGTAAGTTGGGTGTTAGTTGGACGCAGATGCAGGTATTCCGATTAAGTAAGTGAGATGGGCGTGAAGGTCCGGGACGTAAACTCTGTCCGCGCGCCATTGAACATCTTTGACTCCCGTTTGCTTTGCCAGCTCGAGCAATTCGGCTGGACGGTAGGCCCTGAGATTCGAGACAAAACCATCCCACCAGCAAACCAGGGGCACCAATGGTATTAAGTAGGTCCAGAGCAGGCGGGACCAGGTCAGCGGTCGAATAGATGGGGTCATAAAAAGGACAACGAACGGGGTGAGAAAAAGAGTAGCCACCAATGTCCTCAGGGAGCGATCGCTAATTTCGAAGATACCAATGGGATATCCGGACTGTGTCGCGTTGCGCAGAATTGCGGTTGCATCTGCCGGTGTGAAATGGTGGAACGCATTAAACAAGGTGCGAAACCCCACAAGATTGGCGGGCACAGCTCGGGCATCCACTGCTTCTCGCCGGTATTCGATCGGATTCTTTGAGTTGGCCGCGGCGCGTTGGAAACCACTCAGATTCGGATAGCGATCCGTTAACACACAGGAGAGAGGGAGGCCCAGCGCGACCAGTTCATTTTGCAGTGCCAGGATTGGCCCGCTCCCTCCGGAGCACAAATCGATAATGCGTGTTTGGCGGGTCTGCGCCAATGCCTCGGCCATGATACCTACCATGGGCCGATGTAAGGAGAACCGCGATTGAACGTAGGCGAGGTAGTCTGTAGCCAAATCCCGGACGATCGTAGGAAACCAAGCCTGGTCCTCTAATTCGAAGAGTTGGAATCGTGGAATTTGCATCTACTCGTCCTGAGCAAGTCCGCTGCATCCGGCTTAATCGGGCGGGGCCTCGTATAGAGGTGGCCTCGCCAGCTGTGAGAGTTTTACTTCACCTTAAGCTTCGCCAATTCCGGACGAGGTGCCGGATACTGAAGGTTCATGCCCTCCATGGTTTTGGAAATGATCTTGGCGATGATAAAATTGCGGTACCACTTGTGATTTGCTGGAATGATAAACCAGGGGGCGTAACGGGTGCTGCAACGATTGATGACATCTTCGTAGGCTTTTTGAAATTGGTCCCAGTACGGCCGCATCTTGAGATCTTCAGTCTGAAATTTCCAGTTCTTGGTGGGGTCATCGATGCGCGCTTGTAATCGGCGGGCTTGCTCGTCTTTGCTGATGTGAAGAAAGAATTTCAGCAAAACGACGTTGTTCTCGGCAAGATATTTTTCGAAGGCATTAATCTGTTCAAATCGCGCGCGCCAAGTATTTGGCGGCACCATTTTAAATACGCGAACGACGAGCACGTCCTCATAATGCGAGCGATTAAATATTCCAATGTTTCCGTTTTTGGGCAGGGCATGGTGGATACGCCAGAGGAAGTCATGAGCCAATTCCTCCGACGAGGGAGCTTTGAAACTTGCCGTTTCAACTCCGGACGGATTTACCGCATCCAAAACATGTTTAACTGTGCCATCCTTTCCACTGGTATCCATCCCCTGAAGCAGAATTAAAACCGAACGCCGGTGCTCAGCGTATAATAAGTCCTGAAACTCCCCGATGCGGCGACAGAATTTTTCCGTTTCTTCTCGAGTTTCATCCTTGTCTCTCCCCTCATGGTAATTGGGATTAAAATCCTTCAAACGAATGGGAGCGGTAATTTTGATGGGCTGACTCATTAGTGCCTTACGTCATAAACTGCCAAAAGATCGCTGGCAATGGCTAAAGAAGCGCGTCGGTTTACGGACTGGGTAGAATCTGTCCTTGCGCAAGCCGGAGCTCTCGAATGACATTGCCAACATGTTTAGAGCCTTCAGGTTATTTTGGCTGGCGACTTCTCTGTTTTTCTCCACTGCTTTGATAAGCTCGGCCAATGCGCAAACGGCGGCTGGTTCGGATGCGGACTGGTTTGCGTTTGCCCCGGCGCAGGATTCCTTTGCTAAAGAGTGTGCCATCGACCTGCGATTTTTAAACGAGCGCATGGCCGGCGAACAGGGGTTTATCGGGGTAAAAAATGGCCATTTCATTCACACGGCGAACAATGAACCGCTTCGTTTTTGGGCGGTGAACGGACCGCCGCACGACTTAAAAGAGCAGGAGTTGAAGGATTGCGCGCGGATGCTGGCGAAAAGAGGTGTTAACATGGTGCGCATTCATGGCGGCTACTTCAACGAGCGGGGAGATATAGATACCAACCGTATCGCGCAGGCGTTTAATATTGTGAGGGCAATGAAAGCCGAAGGAATTTATAGCCATTTCTCCATTTATTTTCCGCTTTGGTTAACCCCGAAAGCTGACAACCCTTATTTGCAGGGTTATAACGGGAAGAAGCATCCTTTCGCGGCGCTATTCTTCAATCCTTCTTTTCAGGAGCAATATCCGAAATGGTGGACAGCTCTCCTGACCACACCGGACCCGAAAACGGGCAAACCCCTGGTGCAGGAGCCCGCGGTTGCCAGTCTGGAAATGCAAAACGAAGACTCGCTCTTTTTCTGGACCTTTTCGGAAGAGAATATTCCGGATGCGGAACTTAAAATTCTCGAGCAAATGTTCGGCGCCTGGCTGACGAAACGTTATACGTCGCTACCCAGCGCTTTGGCCAAATGGAATCAGACTACCGTGAAGCGGGACAACATTGCCGAAGGACGAATTGGCTTTAGGCCTTTATGGTCGATGTTCCACGACAAAACCCTGCGAGATCAGGACACCGCTGAGTTTCTCCTGGAAGTACAAACTGATTTTTATAAATCCACCTACGCCTTCCTGCGCAAACTGGGATTCAAGGGACCGATCACGGCATGTAACTGGATTACGGCAAATCCAGAAGTGCTGGGTCCTCTGGAAAAGCTCAGTTATAGCGCCGGCGATTTCACGGACCGCCACGGCTATTTCAGTTGCGACGACAAAGGTGAGGCGTCCGAATGGTCCATTCGAAATGGGCATACGTATGCAGACCGCAGTGCGCTTCGCTTCGATCCCGAGATACCGGGAAAGCCGAAAGAGTTTAATCATCCAGCCATGGACATTCATTATGACAATAAACCTTCCATACTCTCAGAAACCACCTGGAATCGCCCAAACCGCTTCCGGAGCGAAGCTCCTCTCTATTTCGCCTGCTACGGCGCGCTCCAGGATAGCGACGCGATCGTTCATTTTGCGCTCGATGGGACGCGATGGTCGGTAAAACCGGGATATTGGATGCAGCCCTGGACGCTGATGTCACCCGCGATGGTCGGTCAATTTCCGGCGACCGCATTAATTTTTCGACGTGGTTTAATCAGGGCAGGGGAGGTTTTGGCCAGCGTGGAATTGAGCCGCGACGATTTGGTGCATCTTAAAGGAACGCCATTGCCACAGGATGCCTCTCTGGATGAACTCAGGCTCAAGGATATTCCATCGCAACCCGAATTGAAACCCGGCTCACGTCTGGACCCGCTGCTGCATTTTGCCGGTCGCAGCGAAGTGCGGTTTAGCAGCGGCAAGAGCACGGTCAAAACCGGTAATCTGAAACCGCTCATCGATCATGCGGGAAAAAAGATCACCAGCAGCACTGGCGAGCTGAAGTTGGATTATGATAAAGGTCTTTTAACCATCGATGCGCCGCAGGCCCAGGGCGTCAGCGGACTGCTTGCGAAATCCGGGACAATTCAAACACGCGACCTGGTTCTGCAATCCGCGATGGATCTTGGACACATTGTGCTGGTCTCGCTGGACAATCAGCCGCTCGCCAGTTCGAGCCGAATGCTGCTGCAGGTGATGTCCGAAGAGCGAGCCACGGGTTTTAAGACGGAATCGGTAACGAATTCGCTTAAACGCATCGTCAGCATTGGCACAGATCCCTGGTCGGTGAGGAATTTAGAGGGGAAGATAACTTTTAAGCGCGCGGACATTGCAGCACTGAGTGTAACTGCTTTGGATTACAATGGTTACCCTACGGAAAGTGCGAAGCTTGAGAATGGCAATACGTTGGCTCTCAGGAAAGCGGTTATGTATTACCTGCTGAGCAAAAATCCTTAAGATCCGCTTGGTTATGTCCCTTGCGAAAAAATGAAGGAGCCGGATTTCTCCGGCTCCTCTCCCCTTTGAACGCGATCTATGCTCTCTTTTCAGAATCAAATTGCCTCAGGTCGGCCGAGCAAAAAATAGAGTAATTCCCGCTTTTTGGAATCCCTACACCCCAGCTTCAACTTCTTGAGTTCGCCGGATTAACAAATAATTCCCAAGCCAGTGAATGGCATGCTTCGTGCCCTAACCCAGCGGTTACTGACTTTAGCGAGACGGTATTGCTGAGTATGATAAATAACTCTCGACGCGTAAGCTATGTGCGCCGCTGCATAAAAGGATGCCTATTGGCATTAACCTTATGCGTCCTGCACCCTGCTCTTGCAGCTTTGGAAGAAACATTTGATGTGCTCCAAATTGGGACACGCACGTACACGAACGTGACAGTTACCACCAAAGCAAAAACTTATGTTTTTCTGCTGTATAACGGTGGCATGGGCAATTTTAAGGTTTCTGAGCTCCCCCGGAAGGCCCAGCAGAAGCTGGGCTATTTGGCGCCGGACCCGGTTGGCGGTGCGGCCGGAACCGAAAGTTCCTTTCCACTAGAAGGTGTCGAAAGCAGTGGGCCCGCTCCCAAGTTTGATCGGCATAATCCGATGCCCTGGTTGAAATTCGAAATCGCTGCCCTTAAAAGTGCGCGGCCGAAGGCACTGAACGAGACATTAGCGCAAGCAAAAGGCAAGCTTCCCAGGGAAGTGACGAACCTCAGCCAAAGGGATAGTCTAATAGCGGCGGGAGGGGTTTTCTTTGTTTACCTTTTCTTCTCTTATTGTTGTTCACTCATTTGCCATAAGGCCGGCGGCAAACCAGGCCTGCTGGTCTGGCTGCCTATTCTGAAGGTCTTTCCCTTGTTGCGAGCGGCGGGCATGTCTGGCTGGTGGTTTCTCGGATTCATGCTGCCCGCAATCAATATCGTAGGCTTCATCATCTGGTGTTTGGAAATTTCGAAAGCCCGCGGGAAGTCAGCAGGCGTCGGTTTGCTGCTTATCTTACCGGTGCTGAATATTCTGGCTTTCCTCTATCTCGCTTTCTCCCAGGCTAAGACCAAGAAGGTGGCTGTGCGTGCACCACGTGCGCCAGTGCAGGAATCGTACGTCCTGGAAACCGCTTAATTACTGGGTAAGTAGCCGGTAAAAGCGGGCTGCGTTGGTTGCGGTCGTGTCCGTCACTTGAACGCTTCCAGACGCGGTGCTCACAGGTAGATTGGTCAAAGTTAGCCAGCTTCCCGACTGCAATGCCGTCTTGTATTCGAGGGTATAACTGTGTCCAGCAACCCCATTGAAAACTAAAGTGCACGTGCTGCCGCTCCGCGTCGCCGAAATAAATTTCAGCCCGCTTTGAGGGTCGTTGGGATCGGTGCCTGCCAGGAATTCCTGCAGATTGGTGAAGCCATCATTGTCCGGGTCGCCATTGGCGCCGTTTATTCCCGAAGCCGAGTGCGGATCGAATCCGTGCGCAATTTCCCAGTCATCGGGCAAGCCATCTCCGTCTGAATCCATTCCGCAGTTGCTCAGGCCGGCCGTAGGGGCACACGCAATCCAGTTCAGGGGTTCATTTCCATAAATGGTTTGAGCAGTTTTTTGCAGCGAAGAACCGTTTCCATCGGCGTTCGCCCATGGGGACGTATCGGTATAAGTGATCCGCTCCACGAGAATGTATGGAACGAATCCAGTATCCGGGTGCGGTGCCAATTGCGGAGCATCTGGTTTGTAGATTTCAATACTATCTCCCGAGTTGCCAAGATGGCCCGAAAAGGGCCCATAAAGTGCCGCATTGGTTGCCACGCCGTATCTTTGCCGGAAATTTATTAAGGCGGCGTTGTTGCTCAGAGGATCAAACGGAACCAGAAGGATGCTTTGTCCTGCATTGACGCTGGCATTAGCGGGAAAGGTGAAAGAGATTCCTCCATCGATTTTCCAATGATTCGTCGGCGCGGCTGGGTCGAAAAGATTTACAGTGTTCGAGCTGGTATTTACGAGTTCCACGAACTCTTCATTCTCATTCTCAACGAAATTCGTGCCACTCACGTCGACTGGATGATACAGGATTTCATTGATAGTGAGCGGGCCGATTCGGGGTAGTGCGTTGGAGGCACCTGCGCCGGTCCGGAATTGGTTTAAAGAGATGGGATTGTCCACGCCGAAGGTCCGGCTTTGCAATGCCACAAAATCAGCGCCGACACTTGTCGCAACCCGCCCGAACGACACCCCGTTCTCGGACGCACCAAACGCCACCTGCGCGCGATAACCGGTTAAGTTGGAACCGCTGTCAGCCTCGGACAAAAACACTTTATCGCCATGTGCAGAATTCAGCGTAAAGGGTGTGCCATTGGTGGAATTAAACTGATATTCGTAAAATACTTTGTACCCATGCCCAGGGATGCTTGTTCCATCCGGTATCTGATACCGTTTTTGATCGATCTCGGAATTGCTGAGAAACCAACCTCCAATTGAAACCGGATTGGCGGAGGTGTTGTATAGTTCAATCGCATCTTCCAGAGGCGGGTCCGTATGCGCCAACACTTCATTGATGACGACGTTCGGCAATGGAAGGAAGTTGCTCGCATTGGGGCTGGCGGAATTTGAGAAAGTGACGATTGAGCTTCCGCCATCGGGTAAACGTCCTTGAGAGGTCCCGCTCACCTGAAGCCCATAATCGATCGAATCAATTAAAGATTGGTCAGTGTTGTAGAGGCGTATCGTTTCGCCATTTCGGTCCAGACTAAAATTAACCCTGTCTGGATCGCCGTTTCCGCTGCCACCGCCATCAAATTGCGCCCAACCGTGACCAGCGATGAAACTCAGAGGTGGGATTCGGAATTTAGTTAGCCCGGCCACGGAAGGATCATCGGTCAAATAAAGTCCTGACAAATCCACGGGAGAAGCATCCGCGTTGTACAATTCAAACCAATCGTTACCGCTCGCGGGAGCCGCCATCCACTCGTTTATCCGGAGATTCATCGGTTGGCCCAGAGGCACAGAGCCGGAATTGGCCGCTGCCGGGGTGGGGGAGGTCATCAGCGCCCAATTCGTCCCAAGCCTGCCCAAAGCAGTGTCGGTGAGCTGTTGTCCAAACGAAACGGTGTCCACGACCTGGCCACTCGTATTAAACAGATAAATTGAATCACCCCCGCCGCTGAGCGAAAAACCGGCATTTAGATTGGCACCCGCATTTGTGGATGCAGCATGGGCCGAATCACACCAAACCAGAAGATATCCATTTGCCGCTATTGTTGTTCCTGGCGGAAAAACCCAACTTACGGCATTCGGAGCAGTGCTGAGCCCCATGCCTGATAAATCGAACGGCGATGCGCCAGGGTTATAGATTTCCACCCAATCCGAATTATTGCCGCGAAAGTCATAGACCGCTGCACTGTTGCGAGCCATAAACTCGTTCAGGATGGGTCCGCTGTAACTGACCACATAATTACTTAGACCCGGAGTGGCTGAGCCCGGGAATTCCACAATCGTTCCGGACCCATTTGGAAAACGCCCCTCCGAAATACCTTCCTGCTGATTTTGATAGCTGACGTTATCAATCAACTGCCCGGTCGGATCGTAGAGGTTAATATTGGCGCCTTCGGCAGGCAATTTGAAATCCAAATGGTCCGGCCCCGGGTTCTCGTCAGCAAACAATTGGATGAAGCCGCGCGGGGGAAGAAAAGAGACTGACCGTAATTGAAATAACTGATTGCTGGTCGAGAGATACAGGCCGTTCAGGGCAATTGGTAAATTGGAGGATTGATTATAGAGCTCCAGCCAATCCGATGCTCCTGTTGCCGAATTGGCGAGCCATTCGTTGATGACCAAGTTGGTAGCGGCACCAATGGCGGCGGCGACGTTGGTTGAACCCGGCGTAGGTAAAGTCAATGCCCACGAGGTGCTGGAACCAACTCGCCCCACCGTGTAGTCGGATAACTGCAAGCCAAAGCTGAAGGCATCAATGCGATTCGTTGCCGCATCATAGAGAAACAAGTTCTCGCCTTTTCGTCCCAAGTTGAACCCGCTGTGGAGTCCTGGTGCGTTGGTCTGGGTATCGCACCAAATCACTAAATATCCGTGCGGCCCGATCGTTGTTCCCCCGGGAAAAACATATTTCCGGGTGTTCCCACTGTTGCTGAAGCTCCAGTTAGCAATGTTTGTTGCGGTCGGCGCTGAATTATAGAGTTCTATCCAATCGGGCAAGGTGCCTCCATTTGTGATTGCGCTTACATTATCAGCCATCACTTCATTGAATCGGACGCTGTACACGGGGCCCGGTGCGTTGATTCGCCCGGGGGAACCGTCCGCCGCCAGGCTCGCTCGCCAATTCGCCGGATCATCCGGGTCGCCATCTACCGCAATGCTCTCCAGCGAGCGTCCGGCACCGTTCGCTTGAATTGGCCAGCCACCGGAATTTTTATAGTCCACGGAAGTCACCGTATTTTGCAGCGTATCCAGCAGAGCAATACGTTCGCCGGTGTTCGACAGCGAACCGCCAAAGGCGCCGAATACGGACACGCCAGGATAGCGCGAGGCGAACGCGGCTGGATTGACATCCGAGCTCAATACCAGGACGCCTCCAGCGGGCAGGATGCTTCCGTCCGGAAACACATACTTGATGCCATCAAAACTAAACCGACTCAGGTCTACGGATACAGTTCCGATATTCTGCAGCTCGATATACTCGTAGGCATCTCCTCCAACCGGATTATACATCAGCTCCGTTATTCGGATGGGAATGCCGAGTGAGGCAACGGTGAACTCCGCGCGGCTCTGCGCGCTCCACGTTCCTCCGTTGAGCACTCTTGCCACGATTGACTGGCTTTCCCGGATCGGGATCGTGGCTCCCGGCGAATAAACCAATGCTCCCTGGGCGACTGCACCCGAACCAAACGCACGCGGGTCCGTGCCGTTGGTGGTGTAATAAATGGTGCCGGATGCGTTCAAATTGGTCATGAACAGCGAAAAACCTGAAGCCACATTTCCACCAGCTCGATTGAAAACCGGCGCGCTGGTTCCCGGGAAAAGACCAATGCTTCTATATTGATTTAGCACCGTCGCCGAGCGCGACGGAAAATAATCGGCAGTATTTCCCGAGTTCGTTGCATAGCCGAGCAGGTTATTCAACTCACGCAGCCAATGCAGATTACGTGTATAATTTGTTGTCAGGAGATAGCCTCCCCATCGTGCCGATTCGTCTACGATAGCGTTCGTAATCTCCGTAATCCGCTTCATGTATAGGCTGGCGGGCACGTTGCGCTCAGGATGAGCCGGATCCCAGATGGCGTTCGCATGATTCGGGTCAGTATAAAATAAGCCGCCAGGGGAAAAGTGCTTTTGCAACCGATCCGCAAATTGCAGCTTGAATTCTGGATTACTTCGCAGCGCGTTGTAAATCTGTGCCGGACTGCCTGCGGCATTCGCTGTGGTCACGTTTTCAGTAACGCTTTTCAGGACATGTTCCGCATCCCAAATAATGAATTTGAATCCGCTCCCGTCGCTCCGGTTCCGAATTACATACCAGTTGTGCTGCGGCCAATCGTCGTTGCCGGTCCAGTGGTTTACGATCATGTAGTCGATTAAGTTGTCGATATCGACATACTGCTGCAGTTGGGCGTACTGAGAGTTATTGGTAAGTCCACTGTTCGAGAGCGACAAAACGGTATTCCAGGCATCCAGATCACCGGCTATCAACTGCGTTCCGAAGGTTGTATTTTTTATGACATCATAATTCGTGCTGCTGCCGCCCAGGTAACTCGCGGCATAATCCTCATCGGGCCGCTCATGGATATAATGAATTCCCCAATACAGCCCGTTCAGGTACAGATGGTAAAACTTTCCGTGAAAAGAAGGATGTCCCATCGCCAGCAGCAAATCGCTGGCGAACTGATCGCGCACGCACTGCGCGCGATAACGCTGGTCTGCCGGATTATTTCCGCCAACATAATTCCACCAATAATTAATCCCGCCATCCAGGACCAGCGTATTGAATTTTTCGACGGGAGAATCCGGGAACAAAGGAAAATCCAGTTTCCCCGTTCCATAAACGCCCTTAAAATTTACGCGAAACGAATGCTTCGCATTCTTGCCGGGTTGTCTTTGGGTCCCTCCCTGGATCTGCAGCCCGCAGTCCACCTGGGCGCCTTTCGAACCATCCGGAAATATCAGCTCCATTGAACAGGACCGCTCCCAACCCGTGCTCCGGCTTTCCGGGTGCGTATAAATTCCCGTATCCGGATCGAATAAATCCGGAATCGGGATGCTAATGGACATGGTCGGAATCGACGTGAGCCCATCCCGCACGCTGCCGGAGTATTGCGGATCATTCACAATATTAGGATCCATTTGGTAGTAGGCGCGGGAGCCTGTCTCCACCACTCCAGGGTTCGGCGTCCAGACATTGCCCGTGGGATATCCCGACGGGTTGTTTGGCTGGTGCACAATGTCCTCCACGAAAAGATACGTCTGCGATTTCGTGAGAGTCGGCAGAAGATTCGGGGCGAAACCGGCTGCTCGGATAACCGTGGTTCCGGAAATTGGAATCGGTCCGCCATAGACATTTCCGTTCGTAATGCCGTTGCTCATGTCCGGTACGCTGCCGTTCGTGGTATAAACGATGGTCGCCCCTGGAGTTGTCGTTGTGAGCAGCAGGTTAAACGGTTGATTGAAAAAACCGTGCTCCACGCTGAAATGCACCGTCGAAACCACTCCGGTGAGCGAACTCGAGGCATTTGCGTAACCTGGCGTAGGCAGGCTGAAATACGCCAACTGATTGGCTGCATCCAGGCCGAACGAAATATCGTTCCGTTGTTCAGGATACTCAGGCGCAAACTCGTGTGCGGTCCGCACCGGAAATTCTGGATTGTTCAGGGCCAGGTAGCTGCCCGCTGATGGCAAGGCGAAGCTGGTATGCAGATTCCCACCCACCAACGCTCGATCTTTTCCTGATGCGTAAACCACCAGGTATGAGCCGGCCGGAATGTTCATTGCCGGGAAGCTCCATAGTGTTGGTTGATCGGGATCATCCGTTAAAGACCAGCCGCCGAGGTTGATTGCCGCGGGACCCCGATTGTAGAGCTCAATCCAATCGCTGAGTTGCCCGTCTTCGTCGACCAAACCTACAGCGCTTACATTGGCTGCCAGAAATTCATTTATGACTAAATTCGTTAAAGCCGCTGCTGCAGCCTCCGGGTCAAGCGTCACGGACCAACCACTCCCATTAAACCGATTTGAATTGGCCGAGAGGTCTCGAATGTTATGTGCACTTCTCCACGTGAAGTTCACGGTCCCGCTACCCGTAGGTGGTGAAAAATTAAACAGATATGGCCCAGCCCCTGAACCGCTCAGGTTCGTAGCTGCCACGCCGTTCATCAATAAATCCGCGGCGCTTACCCCGCCGACCGCTTCGCTAAACATCACTTGCGCCTGGGTTAAGAGGCCAACCGTTGAACCTGAAGCCGGCAGCGCCTTCGCCAAAGTTGGCGCCAGATTATCCACGAGTGTGTAGGTCCAGGAACCCGAAGGATCCAGGTAATTCCCGTTTCCATCTGAGATTTCTGTATCCGAGTCCCAGTAGGCCAGCACTGTGCCGGCGATTGGTTGCGTAAAACTAAAAACGTAATTGGACCCGGAGCCCGTGACCGAATCCGCCGGAATTCCATTGATGAGTAGATCGCCGGCGGACACGCTGAAAACGTTTTCAGAAAAAGTAACCTGAATTTGTGTGAGGCTGTTGACGGTTGAATTCGCCGGCGGGGATAACACGGCCACTGTCGGACGATTCGTGTCAGTAAACAACACCGTGACCGTGGCCACCTGACTGGTAGCCGCTCCCAGGGTATTCGAAACTATCACGCGATAATCCGCCGCATCCGCTCCCTGCAGCGCAGAAAAAGTGAGCACATTCGTGTGCGTGCCTAAAACGTCACCTCCATCGCTGGCATTGATGAAATTGCCGTTAGTTCCTTTTTGCCATTGCCAGGAAAGGGGCAGGGAACCCGAAGCGCCGGCAACCAGTTGAGTGGGACTGCCGGCAAAGCGCGCGAGTGATTGCGGTTGCGTAGTGATCGTCGGCGCGACCGGTGGCGGCGGTCCGTAGGTTTGTACCGTAATGCTGCCCGAACCATTCGCCGCAAAGTTGCCGGGAAAATTTGCGGCCAGCTCCGAATAATAGTGCGTTCCCGTGCTGAGAGGCACGCCTTCGATGCTCACGCTGCTAAACGTGCAGTTCTGGTGCAACACCATGACACCGCCATTGATGAGCGTCAGCGCTCCCGCACTGTTCAGATCATAATTCGGCTCGAACCATGCCGGGCCAAATGGGGAAGTCGCACCCGGCATCGTTGCGAGATAGCCATTGTATGCGGGATCCACCGTGACGCTGTTGGTTCCCAGCGAATCCAGAGCGTCACCACGCAGCCAACCGCATTGGACAATCCATTGGCCCGAGAATGTGTTGGCCGTACCCGAAATCACCTGCGGAACGAGAGTACCTGCATTCATGATAACCATTGTTCCGCTGCCGCTTAGAACCCCACTTATATTAAAAGCTCTGTTCGGCGATATGCCTCCGCCGCCACCATTTGCGCCGTGGGAGATATAGGATTGTCCTGAAATCTGAATTCTGCCGGTTACTGGAAAAGTGCTATCATCACCGCCATTCAACATCCCGCCATTCAGGATCAGTCCTGGATTACCGCCAACGCCGGGGAAATTTAACGTTGCGCCGATTCCTTTGGCGCGAAGCTCCGTATTCGTATTGAGCGTTAGCGAATCACCAACGAAAGTCTGAACCGTTGCTGACGCGGGATTGCGAATGCGCGTGTTCGCGGCGCCATTTCCTATGCTGGTGCCATTGAATATCGTGGCATAGGTGTTTCCGGCAATGGGCGAGACAGATGTCCCAGTCCCATTGGTTTTCCAGATAGCTGCGTTCCAATCCGCTCCTGCTGCTTGAACGCTTGTGGTCGTGAGATTTGCCGCCTGCACCGTGCCGGATAGCAAATAAGCAAGTGCAATGGCGGCAGCGAAGAATCTCATGCGAAATAAAACACAATCACCCACAGTTTGGAAAAACCTCAAACGTCTCCGTTGCTCAACCACGCGCTACCCCAAAAATGTTTCAACCAATAAAAAAAAAGCGCCGGGGCGTACGTCCTACTCGTACGCCCCGGCCTGAGTGCCCTTATTGAACTTGTATTCGGTAGAACTTCTGCGGCGCTGAAGGCGTCACCGTGAACGGCGAGGTCGCAGTGGTGTTCGTTGTCCATGGACCAGTTACCTGGTCAGCCTCAAGCAAAACGCCTTGAGACCAGGACAATGTCATTGTTGAACCATTGAACGACGAGTTGAGCGTCACCGGAGGAGTGCTTGCTCCAACCGTAATGCTTCCGGAACCTGCGGTCACCGTGGAGCCGAGTTGAGCGGTCCACGTGGCCGGGAAGTTCGCCGGATAATTCGCGTTGAGCTGGGAGAAGGAATAAACCCCGTCAGCGAGGGGCACCCCGCCGATGATCACGCTCTTGAACGTATCATTTTGATGGAGGAACATTTTTCCGTCCAATGTCAACGTCCCTGCAGGATTGTTGATATTGTACAGCGTCTCCAGCGCGCCATCGGTGGCCACGGTGATGTCGTTCGTGCCCAATGAGCCCGGGCCGCTCCCGAGCAGCGTTCCCTGCACCACATTCCATTTACCACTAAAGGTGTTGCTGGTGCCGCTAATGTTGAGGTCAGGTCCGCCGAGTGCATTGCTGAACTGATGCCACTCAATATTGCCTGTCCCGGTCAGGTAGGACGCCAATTGATAACTGCGATCAGTTCCAGCGGCGGAATCCACATAGATTGGAGTGTTGGCCAGCACATCGATCTCTCCTAAGATCGTGACCAGGCCGTTATCGCCACTGTCGAGCTGTCCACCGTTCAGCACGAGCTTTTTGAAGTAGATCGTGGAGGGGTCAGCATGCTTGAAGCGGATTTCCGCGATCGATGTCCCGTTTTCCTGAAACACACCATCGCCATCCAGCGTCAACACATTGCCCGGAAACACCGCGCTGGTCGAGCCCACTGGGCTGCGCAGGCGAGCTCCCGCTGGGACCTCGTAAGTGCTGCCTGGGTTCGAGAACGCCGAGATCGATGCCGGGTTGCCATCGCTCCAATTGTTGGTCGTATCCCAATCCAGACCCGCGACCTGCACGATTGGCGCTCCGCCAAAGTCCAGTGTTAGATTTAAGGCAGGTCCTGTCGGCAGAATCGTCAAGGTTGCCACCTGGCTGGTCGAAGAGCCGATTGCGTTCGTGACCACTGCGGTATAATTACCGGCATCCGCCGCGGTAACATTCGAGAGCACCAGGTTCGTTGTCTGGGAACCGGAGATATTACCGGCATCGCTCAGGAACGTTGTGCCTTTGCGCCAACGGAATCCCAGTGGAGGCGTGCCCTGGGCATCCACCAAAAAGGAAGCCGTCTGCCCTGGGTATAGAGAAACCGATTGCGGCTGCAGGGTTATCGTAGGCGCCGGAGTCACCAGCACGGTAATACTTCCGGAGCCCGTGTTGAAGCTGGAACCCGTTTCCGGCGACCAGGTCGCTGGGAAGTTATTCGGATACAGCGTATTTAACTGTGCAAACGTATACGTGCCCGGATTGAGCGGCGTTCCATTCACGAATACACTTTTGAATGTGTCGTTCTGATGCAGGTACATTTTCCCGCTCAGGAACAAACTCGAATTCGGATTGTTCACGTCATACAGCGTTTCCAGAGCGCCTTGAGCACCCACGGTAATGTTGTTGGTTCCGAGCGAATTCGCGCCCGATCCCAGCAACCGGCCGAGGGCCACATTCCAGGTTCCGGAATATGTGTTGCTCGTGCCGGCTATGTTTAAGCCATTCGTGAACGCAGGCTGAAACACGGTTTGATTATATCCATGATACTCAATGTTACCCGTTCCGGTGAGCTGTGCTGTAATCTTATAGCCGCGGTCATCCGCGCCATCGTTGTAGAAGGGCGCGTTGGTCACGATGTTGATCTCACCAGCCACTTCGACTGTTCCCGCGTTTCCTGTGTCGAGTTGCCCACCGTTCATGATTAGTTTTTTGAAAATGACCACTCCGTTTCCGGTCGAAAGCACAGGCTGCTTCAGGCGAATTTCACCCGAAGGCGCACCGGCTGCAGGATTATTCGTCCAAATCGCATTGCCACTCAGCTTGAGAACATTCCCGGGGAAAGTCGCCACGGTGATATTCTGCGGCGAGCGTAAGCGTGCGCCGGCGAGCACTTCATAGGTGCTGCCTGGCTTTGCTGCCGCGGATTGTGTCGCGGGCAAGCCATCACTCCAGCTCGTGGTCAGGTCCCAATCTTCTGTCGCCGGCTGTTGCACGGCTATCGTGATGTTTTCTGCCGGGCTCGTTCCCTGGACGATCAGATTCCCAATAGCGCTGTTGGTCGAACCAATTCCGTTCGCCACCGTCACAATATAGTCGGCCGCATCCGTATCGATCACTCCAGTGATTTTCAGAGTCGGGGTGGTCGCACCCGAAATTCTACCGCCATCGGTAATGTCCGTGTAGACGCCGCTGCCGGTCGCTCCTTTTTTCCATTGATAGGTCAGCGGATCAGTGCCTCCCGCCGCCACGGAAAACGTTGCGTTTTGTCCGGGATACAGGCTCTGCGAAGCTACCGGTTGGCCCGTAATCATCGGCGCATAAGTCACCGCGCCCGCCGCCGCTGTGTAAAGACCCGAAACTTCGCTCGGGGACAGGGCTCGATTGAACACCATCAAATCATCGATCGCCCCGGCAAACACTCGTCCACCGTTTCCACCGTCATTGCTGTCGTCGCCGATCAACGTCGTGCCATTGAAGCTTTGCACCGTATGGGCATAAGTGTGAGTGGCGGAAGTCAAACCGTTCGTGTTCATCACCTGTATCGTCGCATTGGTCGGCGTGACCACCAGGACCACAAAAGACCACTGTCCCACCGGCGTCCCCACACCCGAGTTCCAGGTGTAGGTTTCGGGTTCGTTATTCCAGGTATAACCAATGACCGGATTATTATTCGCATCCTGGAGCCCGAGATATTGCAAACCTGCCACTGTGGTTGCGCCCCGAACAAATGCCACCGTCCAGGCATTATTCTGCAGCCCGCTCGGTTTCACCCAGGCGCCGATCGTCACCGTGTTCGTTTTAAGTCCCCATTGCGGCACCGTAATGCGCGAAGTGCCAATGCCATTGGCGAAGCTGGCGGCTTTGTTGGCCGCGGAAAATCCGGGAAAACCATCCGCCGGCGTGGGCCCCGCCGTATTATAGGCTGGCGCTCCGTTAGCAACTCCGTTGCCGTAGCTTCCGTTAAAGCCACCGCCGTTATCCAACGCGATTGCGCCGTTGTTCACCGGGTCCGTGGTTTCGTTCAATTGATAAAAAGCAGTTGGCTGTAAATTCGCGACCGCCGTCTCATAAGTTTCCGAAGGAGTCAGCAGGGTCAATGTGGCAGATGAACTCGTGCTTGAGCCGCCACCGTTCGAGACCACCACGTCATAACCACCGGCATCTGCACTCGTGATATTTTTCAGCACCAGATTTGCCGTGTTGGCTCCGCTGATATTACCGCCGTCGGTTAACGGCGTTCCATCTTTTCGCCATTGATAGCCCAGCGGTGCCGCACCGATAGCTCCCACATTGAAATGCGCGCTGCCATTGGCAAAGACCACCTCAGCTTGCGGTTGCACCACGACCAGCGGCTGCAGGCTGTATGGGCGCACCGTAATGCTGCCTGACGTGCTGCCTGCGAAACTGGCGGGAAAATTATTTAGCAATTCCGCCAGCGAATGAGTCCCTGCGGTGAGCGCTGTGCCTTCGATGCTCACGCTGCTGAATATGCAATTTTGGTGCAGGTGCATAATTCCGCCGTTCGCCAGCGTAAGTGAGCCGGCGCTATTCAAATCATAATTCGGTTCAAACCACGCAGGTCCAGAACCGCTGACTGCATTCGGCATAACCGTGAGAAATCGGGTGTCCGCTGGATCAACGATAATGCTGTTGGTCCCGAGCGAATCAATGCCATCACCGCGCAGCCAGCCGCAAATCACCACCCACTTGCCCGAGTAAGTATTGGAATTTCCGGAGACGATTTGCGGAACCGTCGTGCCGGAATTAATGATCACCATGTCACCCGAACCCGAGAGCGCTCCGCTAATATTATATGCTCGGTTCGCCGAAATGCCGCCACCGCCACCGTTTGCGCCGTGGGAAATATAGGATTGGGCAGTTACCCGAATATTGCCAGTCAGAGCAAATGTGGCGTCATCACCACCGTTTAACATGCCGCCATTCAGGATCAAACCCGGATTGCCTCCGACTCCAGGAAAATTCAGGATCGCGCCCGATTGTTTTGCTCGGAGTTCCGTATTTGCATCCATCGTCAGCGAAGCTCCCGGGAACGTTTGCACGCCCGCAGTAGCTGGATTACGCACTCGGGTGCTGGCTACTCCGTTGCCAATGGTAATGCCATTGAAAATCATCTGGTACGTATTGGCTGCCACCGGCGCCACCGCCGTGCCCGCTCCATTTGTTTTCCAGATCGCTGCTGTCCAATTGGCGCCCGACGCCTGGACATTGGTTGTGGTCAAATTGTCTGCATTTGCCCGGCCGTTCAGGCAGAGCGCGCCCAGGAGGCCGCAGACGGTGCTCAGTCGTGTTAAGTCACGCGTATTCATTTGTTTGGGGGGGTATTTTTAATCCGAGTCGCTGTCGAGACTTTCAAAAATACGGGAGTCGTGCGTTCTCTCCGCTCAGGTTCTTGAATCGAAAGATGTAACTTCCTAGTGTCCATCTTACTCAATCCGATACCCTGATTATTTACCCACCGCTCCAGGCTTGGTGCGAACATCGCTAGCTTGGATATTTACGATTTGGGTTTGTTCTCTTAATACATCCACTCGGACTTTGTATTTGATTGTATGATATAAAAACTGCCTCCAGAAGCAAGCCTTATTGTTTGACGCTCCGCGCCATAATGGGTCTTAAGTCCCACCCAATGGACTGGAACTTACTGGCTTATCCCTCCTCCAAGGTGCATGCATAGTCACTTGAAATTCTTTCTTTGCGCCATCCCGCTGCTGGTTCTGGTTTCCTTCTTTTCTCCGGCTTCAGCACAGCAAGTATCTATTCCGGATGCCGGCCTCGAGGCGGCCCTCCGCGATGCGCTGCATAAACCCGTCGGTCCCTTAACCTCGGCGGACCTGCTTTCGCTCACCGTCCTCGACGCGCAGTTTAGAAACATTACTAACGCGGACGGGTTGGAATTCGCTACTAACCTGCGTTCCCTCGATCTCCACATCAATCAACTCACCAATTTCACGCTGCCTCCCGTCTTAAGCGGCAATCTGACAAATCTTGATCTTTCGGAAAATGAAATCACCAGCTTTGTCCTTCCCGCCACCGCGACGAATCTGCAAAAACTGAATCTTTTTTTCAATCAACTCACCAATCTGGTGCTGCCCTCTAATTCAAAAGCGTTAAACGATATCGACCTGGATTCCAATAAGTTGAAGGATATCGTGTTCCCCTCCGGTTTAACCGGTCTCCATTTTCTTCACCTGCGCGCAAATCTGCTCACGAATTTCACGCTGCCTGCGGATATGACGGCGCTCACTTATTTGGACGTTAGTGAAGGGCCGCTCCAAAAGATTACGCTGCCCGCGGGATTGTCTCGTCTCGGCTTTCTGCGACTTTCCCAAACGGCTCTCACGAGGGTCACCTTGCCGCCAGGGATGACCAATCTCATAGGAGTGAATCTTACCGGCTGTCAGCTCACCAATGTTGCCTTGCCTTCAGATCTGAATAATTTGAGCACGCTTGATCTAAGCGGGAATCCACTTGCCAGCCTCACCTTGCCTTCCGGTCTCATCAGCTTGACTGGACTTTTCTTCACTGAAGATCAATTGACCAGCCTGACCTTGCCGCCTGACGTAACCCAATTGTCTTCTCTTGGTTTGGTGGACAATCCCCTCAGGGCTTTTGTTTTGCCAGAACCGCTCGCAACGTCCACCAACCTCGTGGACGAGATTGCTGCTCTGCGCCAACGCGGCGTGGCCATTTTTACCTATCCCCTAACCATGCAGTTGGTTTCGCCGCAATCATTGGGTGGCGCTTTCGAATTTTCTCTCAGCGGCCCGCCTGGAGTTTATACGATTTTTAGCTCGCTGAATTTGGCCGACTGGAGCGCATCAGGTGCAGTAACCAACCAACTCGGGACCGTGCATTTTATCGACCCCGCGCCTTTCGCCGCTCAGAAATTTTTTCGCGCGCGTGTTCAGGAGTCCTTCCCGACCAATCTGGTATTCATTCCGCCCAACACATTCACTATGGGCAGCCCGGCAAACGAGCTTGGCCGCTCGGCCGATGAAGGTCCGCAGATGACGGTCACTCTCACTCGCGGTTTCTATATGGCCAAGTATTTGGTCACTCAACGGGATTATCTTGCCGTCACGGGTTCCAACCCCAGCGGCTTTCCCGGAGATCCAAATCGCCCCGTCGAGAGTGTCAGTTGGCTCGACGCGACCAACTACTGCGCGTTGCTCACAGAGCAGGACCGCGCCGCCGGACGAATTCCAGCCGGCAGCCATTATCGCTTGCCTACTGAAGCAGAATGGGAATGTGCCGCTCGCGCCGGCACCTCCACGCGATACAACTACGGTGACGATCCTGGCGCGACCGCCTTAAGCAATCATGCCTGGTATGGCGCCCATGGGGGTGTCACCACGCACCCGGTAGGCCAGAAGCAGCCAAATGCCTGGGGCCTGTACGACATGGCGGGGAATGTTTGGGAATGGTGTCTGGATTGGTATGGACCCTACGCTGGTGGTTCTATAAGCGATCCACAAGGTCCCGCTGGCAATGCAATTGGCGTCAAAGTCATCCGCGGCGGCGCCTGGGAATCCTTCGAATCCGATTGCCGCTCTGCGCGACGGTCGACCGAAGGTGTGAGCCCCTTAATTAAGGATTTCATCATTGGGTTTCGGGTTGTTTTGGCTACCGAGCCCTAGCAATTGGTTAATTATCTGGTTCTGGGTTTCCCGGCGCTTTGCCCGTTCGTTGCTCCGTTGTTCTGCAAAATATTCCTGCTGACGCTCTCATTACATCCGAGTAGAGTTTGCTCCGTCCCAATTGGAATTACGTCGAGACGCGACGCCAGGGGTCCTTGCCTATGGATATTGGCTTAAGTGAAAGCTCAGAGAAGCCGTTAAGCGGGTTTTCCCGGTTCAGTTTGTTCTGCTGTGCGGGAGCGACCATCCTCCTGGCTTACCTCCTTTCGATAGTTTCTCTCGTTGCATTACTGGTGTTGCTCGGGCTGGAAGCGATTCTCGCGCTGGTGTTGCTTCGTTTTGGCTTGGTCGGATTCATTGCCCGGGCGGTAGGTTCTCACGTAACCTTGTTCGGAGTTTTGATCCGAAGCTTTTTCCTTCGTAAGGGGGCCGACGATCGCATCGAATTGAATGAATCGCAGGCCCCGCCACTTTTTGCCCTGATAAGGCAACTTTGCCAAAAAGCCAGGCTCCAAATGCCACGCAAAGTAGCTATTGAGATGAGCAGTAATGCCTGGGTTCAACTCAGCGGCTATCGGCGCGGCGCAGGGCGAACTGTTCTCGGGATTGGATTTGATTTGTTGGCTGGCCTCTCCGGCTCGGAAATGGAGGGCGTCCTGGCACATGAGCTCACCCACGCCAAACTCGTCCAGCGCGGATATAAAAATTGGATGAACCGCGGGCTTGGTCGCATGAGTAAATTGAGCCGCGGACTCCATGCCCATATTGAGAATTCCCGTGCGCAGGACACAACGGCTGAGCCCGCAACCTTGCTTTTTCGCTGGGCTGATCGGTTAACGCGCCTGGCTGCTCGATTTGTTGCCGCGTGCTCTCGACAGGACGAATTCGATGCCGACCGGGGAGCGGCGGAGCTCTGCGGCCCGGCAGCCATTCGCTCATCGCTTTTAAAGCTGCAGTCAATTCACGAAAAGGCGGCGCTCCTCCCTTGGAATGAACGCGTCGCCAGGCTTCAACTCGGCCAGGGGTTCACTTCTTGGTTGATCGAAGAGTTATCGTCCTCCACTCCCTCTTCGCCTGGGGATGGCAAAGGGCTTTTTTTCAAATATTCAACCCATCCCTCGCTATCAGATCGCTTGGCCGCCCTGCCTCATGATACTGCTGAAGCGCTCCCGAATTCTTCTCCGGCGGTTGGGTTGTTGGCGGATCCTGATCAGATTGCTGAAATGTTGATTTCCAAAATCCAATCCCTCATCGCCACGGCAGAACTCAAGGATACGAAGCGACTCAGAAAGTTAACTAGCAAATCGAGGATGCAAACGGAGTGGCGTCCTCTTGAGGGTTTCGCAGTTTTGCTGATCGCTGCCACCCTGCTTTTCGGAATCTGTGCGTGGTCTTTCGGTGCTCTGTCTCCCCTCGGGGCATGCATCGTGTTTTGCATCATCTTCATGGGAGTGTTTCTTTACCGCCTGGGTCGCTTTCGAGAGCGGCTCCCACTCCCAATTCCGACGTTCTCAACTATCAAAGCTTCGCTTGAGACTCGCACGCAGTTAGCCGACGAGCAGGTGAAGGCGCTCGAGCTTGAAATTAAATCAAGCGTTGCCGATCTCCCCCGCAAAAAACAGGAGCTTGCACTGGCTGAAACATGCTACGAAGCCCTGAGTCGTTGTGATTACCTGAAGGCTCACCTTGCCGCGAGCCTGTGTCTGCAGGTGAATGCCAAATCAATCGAAGGGGCTGTTGGAATTGCCGTGACGGCCGCTGCATTTGGCCATGTTCAGCAGGCCCACCAGGCGCTGCGCTTCTTGCATCGGCTTACCGCTATGTCCGCTCCCTCACTGACCTGGAGCGCCGCCTGGTGCTTTCTTTTGTGCGGGGATTGGGTCAGTGCCGAGGCTTTTCTGAACCGACGCTGTCAGCAGATCAATCCCACTCCGGCTCTCAACATGTTGCTTGCTTATGCCAGGCTAAACGCGGCAAACTACAGAGCGCGTTGCTCGTGGGCCGTCGCGCCTGCGATCTGGAGCCTGACAACCTGGAACACGCCAGATTTTTTATCCAACTTTTGTTGAACGCTGGTTATCTCCGAGAAGCTCGCGCCCGACTGTTCAAATTGGAGCCGCTCATCAATAGCAATCCCCAGTTCATTCTGTTGATGGTCCAATCGGAGCTCCTCTTCCGGGACTTTGCAGCTGCCCATACATGGACGCAGCGATTAATGCAAAATTTCCCCGCTCCAGATTTATCTTTGCAATTGGGGATGCTTCATGAAATGGCGAGGGAAAAGGAAAAAGCAGCGCAATTCTATAATCATACTCTGTCAGGTGGGTATTATCCCGAAGCCTTGATGGCCCTGGCCAGACTTGCAGCTCAGGCGCGGAACAATCCTCTGGCACGGCAACATCTCGAATCCGCCTTAAACATAGACCGGCCGCTCGGCGATAAGGCCGTCGGTCCGCTACCCCTCTTCAATCAGATTCTCGGTCAATTGCTTGAACTTGAGGAGCCTGTCCCGAATTGTCGCGCCTGGCGTGCGCACCTGCTCGGTCTCAGAGCGCCTCACGCTTTTGCGGCAAAGAGCGCGCTCGTTTATGCGCCTACATCTCAAGCTGCCGAAGCTATGCTGCAGATGCTGTTTGCAAAAATGCAGCCAGGGGTACCGCCCATTGTGGGCCAGGCCACCGTTTGGCGGGAGGCAGAAAAGGAATATCAGCCTGACGGACCGGTCAGGGCTGGGGTGCAAGCCATCCTGAATTGATCCCTGCAGATGTATCCGGGGATGTTTCGTTGTGCATCCCTTCTCTATTTGCCACCGACCTCCAGCACGATCTTACCTCCCGAATGTCCCTTTTGACTGAGTTCCTGCGCCTGGCGGGCTTCGCTCAATGGCAACACCGTTTCCACGTTGATCTTAACTTTCCCGCTCACCACCAACTCCGCAATCCTCGCGAGTTGCTCGCCGTTGGCTTTTTGCCGCACAAAGTAACCCCGCACCCCTGTTGCCGCTGCTTTCTCCGGTGACGGCGGCTGCACGAGCGACGCCAGCACTCCGCCTCGCTTCAACACCTTCCACGAACGTTCCTGCGTCTCCCCTCCAATCGTGTCCAGCACCACGTCAGCATCCCGCACCACATCTTCAAATTTCGTCTTCCGATAATCAATCACCTCATCCGCGCCGAGTTGCCGAACTTGTTCCACGTGAGAGCCGGAAGCCGTGCCAATCACATACGCCCCTTTCCATTTTGCAAACTGCACCGCAAAACTGCCGACGCCTCCAGCCGCTCCGTGAATCAATACCTTTTGCCCCGCTGCCAGGTTCGCCGTGTCGAAAAGGGCTTGCCAAGGCACCAGCGCCGCCACCGGGAGTGCCGCCGCCGCCACGTCACTCAACTCTTTCGGTTTGGGAGTAATGTCCGATTCGATTGCCAGCGCATATTCTGCGTAGCTGCCGCTTTCGTCAGCCACTTGCCCAAACACCTCGTCTCCTTTCAAATATTTCGTTACGGCGCTGCCCACGGCTTCCACAACCCCCGAAAAATCGATGCCCATGATCATCGGCAATGGGGTTGAAAGATAACCCTCGCGAATCTTCCAATCCACCGGGTTCAAACCAGCCGCGTGCACCCGCACGAGAACCTGCTCCGGTTTCGGCTCCGGCCGCGGCACCTCCTCATATTTTAAAACCTCTGGCCCGCCAAACGCGTGAATCTGCACCGCCTTCATCATTCCCTTGTCCGTTATAGTGCTCGCCATACGACATCCTGCCTTTCCTTAATTGTTAACGCCCGCCGTTCGCTTTTCCTTACCCGAGGCCAAATGCCTACTCGCCCTCGCTACTTTCGTCAATGGGGTTCGCGCAAGTTGGCGCGTTCCTTCACGACCTCGCGGTCCCTAACCGCTCGGCTCGTAGTCGCTATCGTGCCGGATTCCACCATTGACTCCGCGTCCCCCTCGAATATCCTTCTCGCCTTCGCAGGCCAAACCAGTGCTTCTGCTGCTCGGAGATTTTTCCTGATCAGTTTTTCGCACCGTTTAGTTGTCTGTGCAGACGAAATACAATTTTTCATGCTCATTATTCGAGATCTTAAAATGACCCTTGGCGGGCGAACGCTCTTTGAGAACGCTTCCTTCCAGGTCAACTATGGCGAAAAGGTCGCCCTCGTTGGACCCAATGGCGCCGGAAAAACCACGCTCTTTTCACTCATCCTTAAGGAAAAAACGCCTGATTCCGGCATCATCGAGCGCGACCAGTGGACCATGATCGGCTATCTCCCTCAGGAAGGCGAAGCCGAAGGGGACGAAACGGTCCTCGACGTCGCCACCGGCCGTGTTGAGGAGCTTCCCAAATTAGAGAAGCGCCTGCACGAATTGGAAGCTGCCGGCGCCGTCTCCACTCCCGAATACATGGAGGCCCATGCCAAGCACGATGCCCTGAACGACCCGCACGTCGAAACCAAGGCCAAAAAAATGCTCCGCGGTCTCGGCTATCGGGACTCGGACTTTGGCCGCAAAGCGCGAGAAATGAGCGGCGGTTGGATAATGCGCGCGCGTTTGGCTCGCTTGCTCGTGATGGAACCGGACCTTTTATTATTGGACGAACCTACCAACCACCTCGATCTCCTGGCGCTGCTCTGGCTCCAAAATTATCTTCAGAATTATTCCGGTGCCGTCCTCCTCATTTCGCACGATCGCCAATTCATGGATGAAGTCGTCGGTCAGGTGCATGAAATTTCCGAGAAAAAGCTGATCGCGTACACTGGAAACTACACCGACTACCTCCGCCAACGCGAAGAACGTTACGAGCAGCAACTGGCCGCCTACAAAAACCAGCAAAAGGAAATCCAGGCCCTTCAGGAATTCGCGGACCGTTTTCGTGCCGTGACCTCCAAAGCCTCCCAGGCTATGAGCAAGCTCAAGCAAATCGAGCGCATGGAATTGATTGAGCGGCCCAATCCGCCCAAAAAGCCGTTCCGCTTCCAAATTCCCCAACCGCCCCGCGGCGGCCAGCGCTCCATCACCCTCAAGGGCATCCATATGGCCTACGGCGCAACCAAAGTCTACCGCGGCCTCGACCTCACCATTGAACGCGGCGAGCGCACCGTTCTGGTCGGTCCCAACGGGGCAGGGAAGTCTACGCTCCTCAAAATCCTCGCTGGCGTCGTTGAGTTTCAGGAGGGCGAACGCGACCTCGGTCACAACGCCAAGATCGGTTACTTCAGTCAGCATCGAGCCGATACGCTGGATCCCGAGCGCACCGTCCTCGAAGAAGTTGCCGCCAGCGCTCCCCTCATGCGTGAGGAGGAAATGCGGGCCGTGCTCGGCTCCTTCCTCTTTCGCAAAGATGACATCTTCAAAAAAACCGCCGTCTTGAGCGGAGGGGAAAAAAGTCGCCTCAATCTGATCAAGTTTCTCGTCGACCCTCCCAACCTCTTGTTGATGGATGAGCCGACGACTCACCTCGATATCCACACCGTGGAATCACTCACGCTCGCGCTTGAACGTTACGAAGGCACGCTCGTTTTCATTTCTCACGATGTCCATTTCATTCGTCACATCGCCACGAAAGTGCTCCACATCAATGCCGGGCAGGTGACTCCTTATGTCGGTGGTTACGACTATTTCCTGGAGAAGACCGGCACCATGGAAGACGCCCGCGCAGCTCTGACTGCCGCCTGATCAGGCAGCTCACTCAAATTCCGGAAACCGGACGCTCCTTTTCACCCGGCTCAAGAGCTGGTCGACGGCTCTTTGCGACCGCTCCGTCCGGCTCCAGCCTGCTAAAAAACGTCGTTTGTGCCACGTCGACCGGCTGCGCCTGCTGCCCATGTGATTCGACCGGGTAATTCCGGTCCCGCCACGCATCGATGCCCCCCAGCAGCGGTCGAACCGACGTAATTCCCTTTCTCTTCAACAGCAGTGCGACCTTCGCGGCCGTGACTTCATTGGGGCACGAACAATAGGCGATAATCTCCCGGCCTTTCGGCAATTCGCTTACCCGCTTTTCCACTTCATCCAGCGTCATGTGGATCGCCTGCGGAATCATTGCTGGATCTTCTTTCAAAGCGCTCTTCGAACGTAAATCCAGCAGCACCAATTGCTCTCCATTCTCTTGTTTCTTCCGCAATTCCTCCACGGTGATTCGGCTGATCCGCAATTCACTCAACAACCGATGCCGCTGCACGTATTTGAAAACTAAAAAGCCTACTGCCACGACCGTGGCCGCTGCAAACGCACTCCGTCCAAAACTGGCTATCGTTCCCACCAACTTCTCCAACTGATCACTGAAAATCGCCCCCAACAACATGTACGAACCCGCATACAATGCCGAACCTACCGCATCGAACATAAGATAACGGAAATAGGATGTCCCTGAGCTCCCGGCAATCGGCGGCACGACCGCACTCAACCCGGGCATAAACTTCGCAATCAGCACCGCCTTCATTCCATAGCGATCAAACAGATTGCGCGTTCGGCTCACGCACGAGTCCGGCTCCAGCGAAATGCGACAAAGAAACCCCAGCACCCGGTTCCCTCGAAAACGCCCCAAATAAAACCACGTCGTATCCGCGATGAAACAAGCTAGCAACGTCAGTACCAGAGCCGTCACCGGATTCATCTGATGACTTGCCGAAAGCGCACCCGCTGCCAGCAAAAACGGCACCGCCGGCATCGGCAACCCCAGTTCATCCAGCAGAATAGCCGCGAACAGCACCGGTCCCCCGTGCTGTATCAGAAAGCTGCTCATTCCATGCACCCCGACATTATACCCTCCTTCCAACTTAAATCTCACTTCTTTTCTAATGCTTCCACTTCTTGCATGTAGCGCGTCGCGTGCTCGAAATCGCTCGCGACCGTTTGCCTCGTTTCGCGTGAAAGAACATGAGGCCGAAGGCCTCAGCCATCGTAGCCGGGGAAACACCCTCGGAATACAACGTTTTCGCAATTAGAATTTTTTTCATTTTAGTATATACTGCTCTATGCAAATCAGGGCTCATGCTATTCGCTTTCTAACTTCCTCAATCCTTCTCGGGTCCCTCCTTGCCGCGCTGCCCGCCCTTGGGGCTGACACTGCGCAACCAAAGGTGGCTTTTGCCACCGGACAAAAAGCTCCGGCTTTTTATGCCGCTACAACCACAGGTGCCGCCGTCCGATTTCCTGACTCCTATAAAGGCAAAGTCGTGCTTTTGGATTTTTGGGCGACCTGGTGTGGACCTTGCCGCGCGGAATTACCCAACGTGGTCGCTGCCTATAATAAGTACCGCGCTCAGGGTTTTGAAATCCTGGGTGTCAGCCTGGATCGCGCTGGCGCCGGTCCCGCACTGCAAAAGTTCACCCGCGAAAACCAAATGCCCTGGCCCCAAATCTATGACGGCAAATACTGGCAGGCTGCCGTCGCTCAGATGTTCGGCGTCCGCTCCATTCCCCAACCCCTGCTCATCGATGGCGATACCGGTATCATCCTTGCCGAGGGCTCCAAAGCACGCGGCCAAAACCTCGCCCCCTCCATCGAAGCCGCCCTCGCCGCCAAAAAGAAACCCGCTCCGGCCATAGCCCCTGCCCAAGGCAAGAAACCCTGAAAGCCCGCAAAGTGGCAGCGGCGCCCCGCTGCTGATGCCGACGGAAGTCAGGGCAGCGGCCATCGGAACTCAACGCCCCAAGTCTCGGGTTCGGATTGCGTCAGGGGGAAACCTTGTATCCTGAGCCACTCGGGCGCGCCAACGGCGCAATCACTCCTTAGCCCAGGGCACTCGCCGGGCACTCGCCCTGGGAAACCAGCCCGAAAAACACATTCGCCCTGAAAGAGGCAACACTAACCCCATGCGTTCAGATCGATTCACGTTCTCCAAGGCGAAAAAGCATTTGTTCCTTGCTTCACCAGACCGCGTCGCGGTCATCCGATTGTAGCCGTGGAAATTCATTCCACGGTTTACCGGCACTCAAATCAATCCGCATCGCGTCGCGACGCCTGAGTCCCTCCGAGCGCAGCTCCTACTACACGCGACTGCCGAGCGGAATGTGCAGGCGGCGCTTAGGTGCAGGCGCCGGGTTGGCCTTCAATGATCCACTCATACATCTCAAGTTGATGCGAGAAACTCTGGCCGGAATTCGGACAGCGTGCATCCGTGCTGACCGCCTCGCCGGCTGCATAGTTTTCAGCATGGTTAAGCGCCCAGCCAAGATCCCCGTCAAATGCGGCTCGATCAATCTCATCAGACCGCAGTCGACCTATATCAAACCGGCCCCGCCTGGCCAAAACGGCAAGCGCGGCACAGGTCGGCGTGATTGAGTAACCGCGAACGTCCGCGAGCGACTTCAGCATTAGGTCAACGAAGGATTCGGGCGCTTGAGCCATCGCCAGCCACAAACCCAGCAATCGCTCGCGCCAGGATTCGCCAACAATCAACGCAGACACGACCTGTGGTGGCACTTCAGTTGGGAGCTGTCGAAATGAGGAAAGAAACGAGTGATAGTCTTGGTCTGGGCTCACAGGGTGAATCAGGCAAAGATAGGTCTCGCCAGTTTCCTTGAATACCTGCTCCTTTGTCATGGCGCTCGGTTATGGCCAAATGCGCATCACTGACGTGGGTCAATGATCTTCGAACAAAACAGAGGCGGAGTCCCGCCTCCAGTGCCTGCCATTTCAGGTGCTTTCATCAGGCAACTTCTCATGCGCCAACAGGCTCAACAAAATCTCTCTCGCATGCAACGGAACTTTCTCGTCACGACTATAGGCAACCACGAGCCAATCCTTGTTGCTCGATTCTTCCAGGCGACAAAAAACTTCGCCCCAACTGAACTCTCTCTGGCCGGCCAAATCCCTGCCGATCACTCCTTCATGAAAGGCTCGCCTCTCCGTGTCCTCCAAGGTCCCCAACTCATAAAAAGCATGCTGATGAGCAAGCAGCACAATATGGATACGCTCCTCGTCCGCGGAAAGTGCTTCCACCTCGAATGTACCGTGTTCGGAAGAATGACTACCGAGGATGTGCCGTGTCCACATCTTCAGGCTCAGAACGCGGGTCTCATGTGAAAACTTTATCGGGCGATGCGGCGCAATATGGAGGCCACTCTCAAACGATACCTCCCCTGTTGTGCGATTGATCACGGCAAGTACGTAACTACTGTGCTCAGCCATAGGGCGCTGAGCGCGTTCAGAATGGAATAGAAAAGGGCATCCGCCCTCACTTTAGCGGATTTGTTACGCCGCGCCGTGTAACTCTCGTGCATGTAAAACGAATTCCAGAAATGATAACCGATGCCCGCACGCAACGCAGCACTTGCCTTTCGTGATCGTGGACGGAACGCCACGAAGAAACTGCCAGCCCCGCTCGCCCAAGCCGATGCGCGTACCACCTGGCAGACCAAACTAAGTTGGGTCGCGAACTGAAATCCACGTGGCAGAAGTCACAGAGGACAAGCGACAATCGCCAAAAACACGATACTCCGCGTAAGTGTGCTTGCCGGCGCGAGCGTGCTCAACCTCGGCGGGCTCATGTCCGCAATCCATGCAGGGAGAAACATCCCGAACCTCAAGTGGCTCGTAGCAAAGCGGGCAGTGCGTGGTTTGCATACCGGGCGGTGAAGTGCCTAATGAATCTGCTCGGTCACAGCGCTGGTGAGAGACTGAATCCGAAACCGCCCCGTGATAATTCCCTGAAACAGCCTGCTTCGGCTTGTTCTGCTCCTGACCTGCTGGCGGGATTCTTCGCCAATCGGCAATGAGCCACAATCCAAGCATTATCAAGGTCAGTACCAGCAACGGACCTACAATTAACAAGCCTACTCCAAAAGGCAGCACGGACAGAAACTGAACTGAGCGCGATTTCTTGCGCCAGCCAAAGAAAAGCCAAACCGCTCCGGTGAGCATGCATGCGGCAAAAGCTAAGAGCGAAATCCCCGCCAGCAGAATGAAGGAACCTGGCGCTTCCATACTAGTCCTCGACTTCAAAGTGTTCAGAACGACTGGCTCTCATCCGCTGTACGCTGCATTAGGTGGTTCGCCGCCGCCGAGGCTGCCTCGCTGATGCGGAACGTATCACCACCGGCCCACGGCCGGTGCGCGCAAACGGGAGACGATTACGAGCGATGGCCTCCTCAATCAGGCGCGCGACCGGTGGTTGAGCGAGTATCGACGGGCCCTCCACTTGAATCCAGCGTGTCTGATTCCCGGACCCCTTCAACATTTTCATAGGATCCGGCAAGTCCTTGCCACGATTGAAGTAAAGCCTAACGACGTTCACGCTCGCGCGGATTGCAAGAACTCCCTCATACCCGCGCTCGCTTGGGGAATAGCTGATGACGAAGAAGTCGCGATATTCATACACCAGCTCATGGGCGGTGGGCAGACGCTTTCGCAGCCATCGTCGCATTCCGGCTATGAGCCGTTGATGCGCCGGCGCGAACTTGACCATAAGCCTTCGCACCTCGGCTTCTGCCGTTCGTCGCGCCACTACGGACTGTGTGCTCAACTGTGAAGTGCTCATGACTTGAACATCCTATTGATGCGAGAACCGAGTAATACGTGCGACCCATTGTCTCCGACCGACAACCGAGGTAAACACCTGCATTCGCTCGAGTGATTTCGTTACGCGGCAGCGTTAGGTTCTCCTCCTAATGCCCGCCAGTGCAATTAGACCCGTGGCTCCCACCAGGAGTAATAGCAATGCGATGTGTGATGCCTGGAAACGAGTGGTGGTCGTGTACACAGGTCCGAGGTAAATGGTCGTCCTCCTGTAGTTGGGGCTTTCAAGGCTTACAGTGTAGATGGCTTCCTGAACCAGTCCGAAGGAATTCCCAGCGATGGCGAGTCGCCAATCACGCTCAATTCGGGTCGTCGCCCATTGGGCGCGCCCGGTCAAAGGCAATGCGCAGAGCATCAGTGCGACCAGGAGAAGTTGTCTTATCTCGCGCATATCAAAAGTCCCCCCAAACGGTCGACTTGACTGGTGCCGGATCGAGGATCTTCAAATACAAACAGACCGCTCTGCCGGGCATCCGCTGCAGGCCGCTGATTGGCTCCGGGCAGCGGTCGGTTGGCCAGGTACGGATAGAGCCAGGCGATCAGCACAAGAATGGCGAACACACTGGCAACCAGCCATAATGTATGTGCGAGCCGGTGCCGAGCGATTGAGTTCCGCACTCGTTGAGAAAAAATCGCCCCTACGCACCTGACGACGATCATGACTGTAATGCCAGCGATCAAGAGCATCGGCACGAGGATTTGAAGAAATGCTTGAGGTCCATTCATAAGACACGAAGCTAATTACTAATGGGCCTCAGACCTGACGCAATATAAGACGTCATAACGAGACAATATTTCTAGCCAAATAGCCTGTCCACAGGTTTCCAGGTTTCGAGGCGAAGCATAAGGTGCGGGAGAAGTTTGCGGGATTCCGGGATTCAATCTCTAAACCCAAACTTTGGAGGGGCAGGGTGGGGTCCGTTCGCCGAGCGGGCCGTTCTTGGTCTAACGCAATCACAATAGCGGTGTAGCGGATGCTTCAAAACACAATGTAGCGGCAAAAATCTTCAAAAACCCAAATAAAAGTGTCATTTGTAGCGCTGTAGCGGTGTAGCGGATAAAAAGGGCGGGGGGGAGAAAGTTCACACTCCCGCTAAAAAATGTCACACATCTACGACATGGGAACACCGAATTCTCCTAATTGCAAAAATCGGGCCTACAACTCATCGCACGTGCTCCGCTGTAAAAGCAATTTAAACAAGGTAATCAGGCTTATCGACACAGAAACAAAGGTCCGGCCCCTAACTACTGTCGGCTTTGGATCCTCGTATAACATCCAAATGATCAGGCACCAGGGTTCTCGATAGAGAAAATCAAAGATTGGGGAAGCGTCACCCAAATCCGAGGTTAAGCATTTTTTTCGCCCCCCAAAGTGGAAGTTCGCGATCCCGGCACGAGGCTGTCAGAATTTCCCACTTATTCCCGCTTATTCCCACGTATTCCCACTTACATCCGGTCTTCCCCAATTCGTTCCTTCAATCCATCTTTGGTAATTCTCCCTCTTCGCGCCTGTCGGATTAGCGAGAATTTATATCCAGGCCCTGAACCCTCGATCACGGAAGGTTGCGGAAGGTTGCGGAAGGTTGCGGAAGGTTGCGGAAGGTTGCGGAA
>JADMIO011482807.1_pt1 | contig 44035 bp, 33 predicted proteins | sample 8958161 | NCBI WGS metagenome assembly JADMIO01 (sample SAMN16585339, study PRJNA669376) | soil metagenome | isolation source: Crop rotation soil | place: USA: Cullars Rotation, Alabama | collected 2011
GGCGGATATGTTTCCGAATTAAATCACCAGGTGGGTGATTATGTACAGGATGGAGAGCAGCTGGCAGCGATAAGCAACGTAAACAGTTTTGTTTTTGTAATGAATATTCCTTATGAGTACAAACAGTTTGTTAGCAATAATAAACAGGTTGAACTTACGCTGCCTGATGGAACAAGAATATCAGGTACCGTGCAAACTTCTATGCCGTTTATGGATTCTGTATCTCAAACACAGCAAGTAGCAATAAGGATACGCTCACCGCAACAGATCCCCCAGAACCTTGTGGCAAAGGTAAAAGTGGTTACTGTTTCAAAACCGGCCGCCGTATCATTGCCAAAACCTGCCGTGCTTAGCGATGAAACGCAATCAGATTTTTGGGTGATGAAACTTATTAATGACAGTACAGCTGTAAAAATTGCCGTAAAAAAAGGAATTGAAACCGCTGACAGGATCGAGATCGTTTCACCATCTTTTAATCCTAATGACAAAATACTCGTAACAGGAAATTATGGGTTACCCGATACAGCAAAAGTAAAAATTGAGTCGCCACTTAATAAAGAAAAATAATTGAAAAACTTTTTCATTTCTCATAAAAATCCGCTTACCGTTTTCCTGGTGATGATTTTAATGGGTGGGATATTTGCCTACACCAGGTTACAAACTTCTCTTTTCCCGGAGATCACTTTCCCTAAAATAAAAGTAATAGCAGATGCAGGCCTTCAACCTGTAGACAAAATGATGGTTACTGTTACCCGCCCTCTTGAAACTGCTATCAAACAAATTCCGGGATTAACAGATATACGAAGTACAACAAGCCGCGGAAGCTGTGAAATATCCGCCTATATCGACTGGAAAGCTGATGTGGACCTGAGCCAGCAACGAATAGAAGCCAAGATCGGCGAGATAAGAAATACGCTTCCTGCGGATGTAAATATAACGGTGGAAAAAATGAACCCATCTATCCTGCCTGTGATGGGGTATTCGTTAGAGTCGCATAATCTTTCACCAATAGAATTAAAACAATTGGCGCTGTATGTTGTAAAACCTTTTCTATCCCAGGTTGAAGGTGTTTCAGAAGTTCGCATTATAGGTGGCAAGCAAAAAGAATACTGGCTGCAATTGAATGTGCAAAAGATGAGCACGCTTTCAATAACACCCGATGCAATTACAAATGCACTTAACCAGACAAACTTTGTAAAATCAAATGGCTACCTGGCAGACTACAGGCATTTATACCTCACCGTAACTGATGCAACTGTTCATGATGTGGAAGACCTGAAAAATATAGTCATCAGCAATAACGGCAAAAGGATTTTGCAATTAAAAGATATCGCCGATATAGAAGTGAAGGAAGCTATTGAGTTCACAAAAATAAATGCAAATGGCAAAGAAGGATTGCTGATAGCCGTAGTAAAACAACCTAATACAAATTTGATTGCTCTTTCAAACAGTATGAAAGAGAAAATTATCCAGCTTCAAAAGATACTGCCCAAAGGGGTAACCATTGTACCTTATTACATCCAGGCAGATTTTGTAAATGAATCAGTAAAAAGTGTTACTGACAGTCTTTGGATCGGCCTTGTATTAGCGATCATTGTTGCTATAATATTCCTGCGTTCATTAAAAGCAAGTGCAACCATTCTTATTACAATACCTGTTACACTTGCGCTTACGTTGATCGTTATGTATGCAATAGATTATACATTGAACATAATGACGCTTGGTGCTATAGCAGCTGCCATAGGTTTAATAATAGATGATGCTATTGTTGTTGTGGAGCAGATCCACCGAACGCATGAAGAACATCCGGGTGAACAATACACAGGCATTGTTCAAAAAGCCATTCATTATCTTTTTCCTGCAATGATAGGCTCATCCATAAGTACTATCGTGATCTTTATTCCTTTTTTAATGATGACAGGAGTTGCCGGTGCTTATTTTTCAGTTATGACAAACACGATGATCATTACATTGGTTTGTTCTTTTTTCGTTACATGGATAGGGCTCCCGGTAATTTATTTATTATTATCAAGAAGAAAGTCGGAAAATAAATTAAGAGAAAGAAAAGCTGTTGTACACGAGGTGAAGAAACAGAAATGGGTATCATTCTTTATTTTTCGTCCCTGGCTCAGTGGAATTATAATGGCAGCCCTCATAGTTCTTATCATACTTATTTTGCCACAATTAGAGACAGGTTTTTTACCTGAAATGGATGAGGGAAGTATTGTACTTGATTATACCTCTTTACCCGGAACTAATCTGGAAGAAACAGATGCCGAATTGCGTGAAGTTGAAAAAATAATTGTTTCTATCCCCGAAGTACAGGCCTATTCCCGGCGAACAGGAACGCAAATGGGTTTCTTTATTACAGAGCCAAACAGCGGTGATTATCTTATACAGCTAAAAACTAAAAGAAAAAGAACCACTGAAGAAGTTATTGAAGATATACGGCAGAAAGTAGAATCTACACAGCCTGCATTAAGAATAGATTTCGGCCAGGTTATCGGCGATATGCTCGGAGATCTTATGACATCCGTACAGCCAATAGAAATAAAAGTATTTGGAGATGATAAGAGCCAACTGCAAAAGCTTTCTCAGCAAATTGCAGAGATCGTAGAGAACACACCAGGAGCTGCCGACGTTTTTGATGGCATTGTAATAACGGGACCATCTGTTACAATACAACCTGATTTTGCAAAGCAGGCTATGTATGGTATTACTTCGGCAAGCTTACAATACCAGCTGCAAACGGCTTTAGAGGGAAATGTTGTGGGAAACATTTTTGAAAAAGAACAGGTATCAGCAATACGACTGGTTTATCCCGGCAGCAGGCGTTTAAGCCTCAGTGATATAAATAACCTGCAGATATTTTTGCCTAACGGTGGTCTTAAACATTTAAGCGAAATAGCAACTGTAAGAATAAATGAAGGTGATGCGGAAATAGAACGGGAGAATTTGCAATCTATGGGTGTGGTTACTGCCCGCCTTGAAGGGCGTGATCTTGGAAGCGTGATGAAAGATATCCAAAAAGTTATTGGAGCAAATGTATCATTGCCAACTGGGTATCATATTGAGTATGGCGGAGCCTATGCTGAACAGCAAAAATCTTTTAAAGAATTGCTGATGATACTCATCACTTCCAGCTTATTGGTATTTGGGGTTATTCTTTTCCTTTTTAAAGAATTTAAAGTTGCTTTTTTAATCCTGGTTATTGCTCTGCTGGGAATTGCAGGAAGCTACCTGGCGCTATTCTTAACAGGTACTCCTTTAAATGTTGGAAGTTACACAGGCCTCATAATGATCGTTGGTATAATTGGGGAGAACGCCATTTTCACTTTTTTGCAATTCAAAGAATCATTACATACACAATCCGTTGATGATTCTATAGTGTATTCTATCTCAACAAGGTTAAGACCTAAATTAATGACAGCACTGGGTGCTATTATTGCATTAATGCCCTTAGCGCTTGGGATAGGCGCCGGCGCTGAGTTACATCAGCCATTGGCAATAGCCGTTATAGGCGGGTTTTTAATTGCACTTCCTTTGCTTTTAATTGTGTTGCCAAGTATGCTGAGGTTGTTTTACAGAAATTATAAACCTGCACCGGTAATAAATTCCTGATATCAAAGTATCTATGCGGCTATACTTTTAGTTGTAAATTTTTGAAACCTTTTAGTACGCTCTTTTAACATGGCAATTATTTCGTCATCAGACTTGAATGTATTATTGATGTTTACAAAATTTTTGGCCAGCAGGTCATACCGCTTGCGCATAAGGTATATGAATATTTTAGCGTAATCCAGTCCTTCAAAAATAACTGCTTTGTTCTCTGCATAGGCGTTCATATTATGCAAGAACGATTGAGGATGCTCAGTCCAGTGCAATGTTGGTTTTAAATGATGGCTGGAATGATAACCATCATTCCATGCGATATGATTATAGCGTATGTTTAAACAATTAATACAATTCTTGTAAGGATTGTCAGGCTCTGCAGGATCGATGAACGCATGCTGTGTCCAGTTTCCAAGCATCATCAAAATCCTGGAAATAAAAAAAGTAAAAATGAACACTGCTACCGTTGCCTGCCAATTAATAAAACAAAGTACTATGCATATTGCAAAAAAACTCATCTCCCCCGCAAAAGCATTACGGGCAAGCTTCTTCCGGTTCTTTCTTCTCAAATAGCCGACCAATCCATGCAGCCCGGTGAAAATAAATTCAGCAACATATTTAAAATAATCTTTTAAACTATCTCTTTGATAATACATAGTGCTGCTATCATCTTCCGGCATATTGCCTTCAGGATGATGCATACCAATATGATGACTGAAATAGGTTTCAGGTGTATGCCCAATAAAAGGTCCTATAAACCATGTGATATAATAAATTGACTTTTTATACCGGTTCTTAAATAATTGCCTGTGACTTATAGAATGCATCATCAAACCAAAGGGCGCTCTTAATATTGCATTTATAACCTGGAAAGCAATTACAATAAGCCACCATGCCCAACCTGTAATAAAAGGCATATATAATAATACGGCCAGCGGCAACAACAGCACGGTGACCTTTATAATTAAATAAATAAAAGGAAGATCTCTTTTATCCCTTAAAAAATGCAGGATGAACAAATCTGCTTTATTATAATTGCGGGGATTGTAGACAGGATCAGTTATAGTTTTGATAAGTCTCATTTAAGCTATACCATGCATTATCAAATCTCACAATGTCTTCAGGTATTATATCTTAATACAAAATGTAAGATAACCAAATTTTACTTTCGGCTTACATAAAATAAAAACCGGGAAATATTTTTTCCCGGTTGAAACATTTAGTGGTATTACTTACCTCATCATTACCTTATTCCCTCCACCAGGGCTACTTAAACCTGTTTTGGAAAGATTATATGTAAAGCTAAGGAGGAAGAAGCGTGGTAGTGTATTAACACGGCTGTCCTGTATATAGTTTTGATCAGTAGTTCTGTTAATACCAATATTTTCATTGAGAATATCTCTTGCTGATAACTTTAACTCACCCCTGTTAAAATGCAGCATTTGCTTACTGATACTTGCATTCCAGAAAGGAACTTTAGTATGGAATCCTGAAGTATACTGGTTATTATCACGGTATTCAAATTCTGAAGCAAGTAAAAAGCCTTTGGCAAACTGCCAGTCAAAATCAATTCCATATTCCTGTGTAAAATATTTTGCATTTCGTGAAGATGCTATTGAATATTTTGTCCGGGAATAATTGAAGTCAGCGTTTAAGGAAAGATTAAATTTATCCGTTGGGCTCATACTCAATCTAATCCGTGGACCCACCGTGAAAGTATTAATGATGTTTTCCTGTGTATTACTAAATTGCTTTCCATGAAATGTGCTGACAACTGAACTTAAATCCAATGTACCTTTTAGAAAACGAACAGGTAAACCAAAGCTTACATTGCCGTTCATGTTATAAACGCCGTTTACATTAACAGGCATTACAGAATCAACACCAAAACTGTTTATCTTATCATAGTTCACGATCTTATTCTGCGTTTTCTGAAGTGTGAAGAATACAAACAGGTTCCTGTTCTTAAATGGATTTACGAATGAAGCACTTAGCCTTAAGCTTTGGATAAACTCCTGTTTAAGATCAGGATTACCTAACCTGATGTATAAAGGATTAGTATTATCAGGCACGGGCTGCAATTGGCTAATTGAAGGCTGGTTAGTGTTGGTATTGTAGTTAAGCGTTATATTTTTATATCTTGAAAAATAATACTGGAATCTTGCATTAGGCAAAATATCGGTGAAGCTTTTGCCTATAACTGAATCTTTTAAGTTAGTGATAACTCCCTCAAGGTCGGCCTTTTGCCAGTTTGCTCCCAAAGCATAATTATAAGTTTTGGTTTGTTTGCGAAGTTTTATGCCTGCAGTTGTATAGCCATATGTATTTTCAAACTCATTGGTAAGCTTATTATTTATAAGATCGAATTTTCCATTAACCCGGTTATAGTCATAAGTAGTTTTGGAAGAAGTATTTTCAGAATGACTTTTACCTATACTGAATTCAAGCAAAGACCTTTTAAATAAAGGCTCGGTATAAACGGCTCGTACATTATACCCGTTTACATTAGCAGAATTATCATTTTTTTGATTGATAGAATCTTTACGGAGCAACAACCCGTTAGGATCATAAAAACTGGTTATTGATTGAAGGCTTCCATCGCCTTCACTGTTGCTGAAATTAGCAAGCAGGTTTATAGAGAATGTTCTTCCTTTTTTCCTGAATTTATTCCTGAATAAAATATTAGTGTTGAACGTTGTTCCTTCATTTCCTGAGAGGTTGAGGCTATTGCCTTCATTTATTAATACTCCTTTATCAGAAACGGTATTATAATCCATCCTGGACATATTATCTGTTTTCTGGTAACTAAAGCTGGGTGAGATCTTAATTGACCGGAAAGAATCTATCATGTAATCAGCACTAAAATTTGCACGGTGCGTATTGGTGATATTATCGCTGACAGAATTTTGCTTATAGAGATTTGCAGGAGTAAAATATTGCCGTTGGATACTGCTTATACGCTTTGGATTAAAGCGGCTGTAAAAATAATTACTTTGAAAATCGGTTTTAGTACCAATGATATTATTATAGTTTACCCCACCTCCCCATGTTGTATTGATACCACTGTTATTGCCACCAAGCAGGCCGGATAATGGATCATCTCCACTCATGGAAATATTAATATTGCCTCCACCATTTTTGAGTTGGTTCATCGCTCCTGTAAAATTTAAAATGTCCATGAAAGAGAATCCTTCTGCATTAGTATTATTTCCCATACCTATCACTGACATTTGCCTTGCACCTTTAAAAGAATTCACATTGAACTTGCCCTGGTAGCGCTCATCAGTTCCAACCCCTGCATTCACTTTACCAAACATTCCTTTTTTCTTATCCTTCTTTAGTTTAAGGTTGATCGTTTTCTCACTATTACCATCATCAAAGCCCGTCATCTGTGCCTGGTCGCTTTGTTTATCATATACCTGCACTTTATCAATTGCATCAGCAGGCAAATTTTTAGTTGCCATCTTTGGATCATTACCAAAAAACTCTTTTCCGTCTACCAAAACCTTTTTTACCTGTTCACCCTGCGCCTTTACTGTACCGTCTTTTTCAACTTTTACCCCTGGAAGCTTTTTCAGCAGGTCCTCCACGCTTGCATTAGGCTGGGTCTTAAATGAGCCGGCATTATATTGTACTGTATCACCAACCAATGTAACCGGCGGCGCTTCTACCACTACCTCGTCAAGTACTTTGTTTTTATCGTACATAGTTACTTTTCCAAGATCAACTGTTTTGTGATCGGCATCGATAGTAAAAATTTTATTAGTGTTACGATAATTTACCTGCCATATTAAAAGCCTGTATTCTCCATTTGGAATGTTGGTCAATTCAAATTTTCCATTATTATCAGCCATGCTGAAGGTAACAAGTGAAGAATCTTTTTTCTTCAATACGGTAATAGTAGCATTGGGTACAGCCTGGTTTATTGAAGTGTCAAAAGCAATACCTGTTACCGTTCCATTCTGGCAAAAGGCCGTTGCTGTAAAAAGAATAAATGAAATTGTAATGATTAGTCTCATAGCAAAAATTTGAGCTACGAAAATATTCTTAGGCACGAATAAAGATAGTTAACCAGTATTGGTTTATTGTTAATGAACGTTAAGAAATTTGAAGATCAATTAAGTAATACGGCAATCTTATCTCTTAATATTTTCTTTTCCGTTTCTGATCGTGTGAGTTTGAGCGCAGTTTGAAAATACATTTGTGCAAGTTTTGTGTTATTAAGCCTGCTGTGTATTTCGCCATATAAACTATGATAGAGATAAAATGATTCTAACTTCTTTTTATCAATAAGCCCTAATGATTCTAATGCTTTTTGTGCGCCATAAACCTGCATTATTGCTACTGCTTTATTTAATTCTGAAACAGGCGATGGTAATATTGTGCAAAGCCATTCATACAATTCAAGTATTTTTTGCCAGTTTGTGGTATTGAAGCTTTCTGCGGCACAATGTTCAAATGCAATAGCAGCTTCAATATGATAAGCACTTATAGAATCACCGAATGCCGCTCTATTCATATATTCATTTCCCAATATTATAAGGTCTTTGTTCCATTTAGTCCTGTCCTGGTAAGGAAGTAAAATTATTTCACCTTCTGTAGTAAGGCGGCTTTCGCTTCTTGCGGAATGGAAACACATGAGGGCCATTAATGCAAAAACCTCAGGCAGTTGGGTATGATTGTTCTCTGTAAGAAATTTACAAAGCATCAGGGCCTGTTCAATAAGATCATTTCTTATGAGTTGTTCTGTATGCGTCGAGTTGTATCCTTCATTAAACAAAAGATAAATCGCATTCAGTACAGTATTAGTCCTGTTCTTTAATTCATCAACCGAAGGAATAGTGAATGGAATTTTATTTTCCCTGAAAAATTCTTTGGTGCGGTATAATCGTTTTGAGATCGTGTCCTCAGGTGCAAGGAATGTTTTAGAAATCTCCGTAGTGCTGAAGCCGCACAATGTTTTTAATATAAGCGTGATCTGGTTTTCCTGGGAAAGCTGCGGATGGCAGCAGGCAAACATCATCCGCAGTAAATCATCTTTTATCAATTCATCTTTCCAGAAATTATCAATGGTCGTTGTCATAGTATATTCTGAGGTCAACAACATTCTTTCACTATCGCTGAAATCATATTGAATAGAGTGTTTATTCCTGCGGATAATATCTATAGCTTTATTTTTTGCAACACGGAATAACCAGGCAGAAGGATTGTCGGGGATGCCTCGCAGTTTCCAAACATTCATAGCATCAATGAAGGTTTGCTGCACTACGTCTTCTGCAGTCTGTAAATTTTCTGTACCGAATATTTTTGTAAGAACAGCAACCATCCTACCTGATTCATTTCTGAAAAGATGATCTGTAAGATTGTTTATGTTATAAGGTGAAGCCAATTGTGAGAAGCTATTTAGCCTTCATCTTATTATTCTTTGGATCATGAGTGAGTTCTGCTTTCCCAAGCGCTTCCATAAGTGGTGGAATGTAAACACCAAAACGTCCCCTGAGTCCTTTCTTTAGACCATACCAGCCACCAACAGGATTTTTAGGTGAACGTCCCCATGCCTCAACTGTTCCCTCCTTAGCAGGTTTTTGTTCATCAGCACCACCTAAGTCCATCCAGTCCCCATGTTTTTTGAGCATAGCATACAGATCATCCAGGGCTTTTGCATCATAATGCAAAACTGTTTTACCAACTGTGCATACAATTATTTCCTTCCCGTCTTTTACATCCATATAGATTTCATATTCTGATGTACCGGGTGGGGTTTTTAATTTCCATGGATCTTCTTTGGTACCTTTTTGCTTAGCCATATCTTTTTGCTTAAAGATAAATAGAAATTCTACAGTTCTATTGGCTGGTAACTATATGCACCGGCTGGTTATGATATCACTGTTTTATATTCGGCATAACAGGATCACATTTTTAATTCCTGTACTTCTCTCACCTCAACTTTACCATCTTCAAATTCTAAAATAGGACAACCTTTTGCGATCTCAACTGCTGCATCATAGCTATCTGCTTTGCACATAAGGTATCCGCCTACCAATTCTTTGCCTTCCATAAATGGCCCGTCAGTTACTGTTTTTTTATTACCTGTAACCTGTTTTCCCGTTTGGGCCAGTGGCTGTGCGCCTACCAATTGCCCCTTTTGCTGAAGCCCCCCCATCCATTCCATCCATTTTTGCATATGGGCCTGCCATTTTTCCGGCGATTGCTGTAATGATGCGTGATCACCGCCCCTGAATAAAAATAAATACTCTTTCATGTTATTAGTTTTTTACGTTTAAAAAATTATTTGAATTGGGATCATATTCTATTGGCATTACACTTCTCACTTCTACAACACCGTACGAAAGATTGGGACAACCTCTTGCCATCTCAACAGCTTCATCAAGCGAATCAGCTTTAACGATAAGGTACCCGCCGATCATTTCTTTAACTTCGGCATAAGGTCCATCGGTTATAACATTCCCTGGCTTTAATGTTTTTCCTTCAGATAATAAACGATTAGTGCCGCTGTATCTTCCTTTGTCGGCAATCCCTTTTATCCATGTCTGCCAAAGTTTTACTGCAGTCTGCATTTCTTCAGCAGACGGTGGCTTACTGTTATCATTTTTTTCATGCCTGAATATCATCATGTACTCTTTCATATGCTTATAGTTTTGGTTGATGAAAAGTGGTAATACGATATTTATACTCTGTAACCGGCAGTACCTGCTCCTTCTCCTTTACCTGTCTGGCAAAACTGGCGAAGGCTTTCCATAAACCTGCCCCAGGTAAAAGTGCAGATGGCATAAAAATCATCTTCTTCCTTCCAGCCATTATGTGAAAAGCGAACACGGGTTTTGCCTTCATTATCATCCAGTTTAAATGTTAGCGTATTGCCTACCCAACCATGCGGACTGGCAACACATTCCCATGTAATACTTTCATCGGGCTTGCTTTCAGTTACTTTCATATCAGGGCCGCCCATATCCCCAAAACGAAACTGGATGATATCGCCAACATTGCTGCTGCCGGTTGTTTGTGTTGTCCACCATTGGGATAGACCTTCAATAGTAGAAATTGCTTTAAACACATCGCTGCGCTTTGCATTGATGTGGAACAGATGTTTAATAGAATGACTCATATAGTAATTTTTATTTTATACCCTAATGACGAACAGGTTTTGGATATTTGGACAGGAAGGAGGAATTTTTTTTAACAGGCCTTAGTTTTCATGGCGGCATAGTTGTGTCACTCACTTAAGCGGCTGGTTAATTAAAGAGCTTTACTTTATTCCAAGAATCATGCGGCAAAATATTTATGTATTTGCTGTTTGACCTCCTAAAAACGGATGCTTTTTAAGTTGGTTTTTATAATCCATCTCTCGAAAGAATGGCCATACATCATATGGTCCTAGCTTTTGCCACTTTTCATATCTTTTTTTTCGATAATAATATCCAAGAGTTAGGATTGTAAGCATTATATCTTTTAAAGAAAACCTTAGAAAAGGCTCAACCTTGTTTAATTCCGGCCATTCATATTCTCTTCCTGAATGCAGAAATAAAATACATCGGGCAATTATTTTAAGAGCATTCTTGCTTAGTTTATCGCCTTTAGTAAGCTTATGATTCCTGGTATCATCATACAACCCCCAACACAAATAAAGCATCGGCTGAATAACGGGATCATCGCTCTTTGCCTCCCTCGAACGATAATATTGTTCAGGCAACCAACCGTAAGACACATCATCCATAACGGCCGTTTCAAATTCATCATTAGAAATAAGCCCTACCGATAAATGGCGTAAATGAAGAGCAAGTTTTTTTCTTCGTTCTTTATCTACCATAATGAATTATTAAAAGTTTAACGCTGATTACCAGATCATCATTACCCGAATTCTCATGAGATTGCTACGTCGTTCGCTAAGACAAACTCCTCGCAATGACGATTTACTTTCATTTTTCACTCCACATCACAACCAATTGGTGCACCCGGAGGCAATTGTTCAGGCACAAATGGCTTGGCATCGAGACGGTTCTTTATTCTTTCCAGTGTAAGTAAATAATAGCCTTTAGCCTTTGCATCTGCGGTAGCCAGTTTTGAAGTTGCAAAGTTTTTAAGGTCATCAATTGCTTTTATTATAGCAGCATTGGTAGCGAAAGAAATATTCTCATTTAGTGAAACCCCCAGCAAATAGGTAAGCACTAATTGTTCATTCTGCTGGAGTATCAACCCCTGCAAACCTGCCTGTCGTGGCGCTTTCCATGTCCTTTCCATCAGAACTTTTATCATCTCATCTATTCCTAAACCATTGTTCTCAGCCTGGTACTGTACCATCCTGTTAAGCCGTGAAGGATTAAATAAAAATGATAATGGAAAATCAGCTGCACTTTCTGCAGCAGCCAGCGGATCGAATGCCTGTCCTGTTCTTTTATTAAATAACTCTTTTGTATAATCATACCCCGAAGGCCGTGGCGGGATAAGCTTTATTATTCTTTCCGGTAAAGCAAGAAATTTAGGATCGATACAATCCACTACTGCGTTCAATGCATTAAGTTGTTGTTGCTTGGTAAGCGGTTGTGTTACCAGTTGTCCATCTCCTTTTAATGCATAAGAATAATTTAAACCACCCACCTGCTTTGAAACTGCTTCTACCTGGTAGCGGTGAAAAAGATATATCGGCACCAACACATCTTCTATCATTGCCATCGGATCTCCTTTGCGGATATTATTCTCACCAAAGTTCGACAAAGCTTTTTCTCTCACCTTCATTACATCTTTCAAACCTGTTACCGCATCTTTACCAACATCCCAAAGATGTGCAGCAGGATGCAGGCCTGCAGGATCTCTTGCATCACGGTCAGAAATAAATGTCAATCCCCTGTTGGCAGCATCACTCAATATTTTATTTAATGCAGTTGCCTCATTTGTTCCGGGAGCAAAATCAGAATAACCATACATGATCGTTACTTTATCCCAGTCTCCAATTTCATTCGTATATGCATCACCAAGATCAAGCTCACCATTGCTGTTAATCTTAACTACAGGTGGCGGGTAATCCATTACACTTGCCCTGCCCTGTGAACTTGAAATATAATTATGCTGTAACCCAAGCGTATGGCCGATCTCGTGAGCTGCTAACTGCTTAAGTCTTTGTAATGCCATCTTCAGCATTTTATTATCAGCAGGCATACCATTTTCAAAAGGAGCCAGCAATCCTGATGCGATCATATAATCCTGGCGAACACGCAGAGATCCTAATGTTACATTTCCTTTAATTATCTCTCCGGTTCTCGGATCAACAACTGCCGCACCATACGACCAGCCTCTTGTGGAACGATGCACCCAGTTAACCATATTGTAGCGAACATCCATTGGGTCTGCATCTTCCGGCAACAATTTTACCTGGAAAGCATTTTTATAACCTGCCGCCTCAAACGCCTGGTTCCACCATTGTGCTCCTTCCATTAAAGCGCTGCGGATAGGCTCAGGAGTGCCGTTATCTAAATAATAAACGATAGGCTTTACTGCTTCACTCATTGCTGCAGTAGGATCTTTCTTTTGCAACCGGTGACGAATGATGAACATTTTATTGATAGGCTCTGTTACAGGCGTGCTGTAATCAAAATAAGAAGTAGGAATAAAACCCGAGCGTGCATCAAACAAACGGGGTTTATAATTATTATCAGGCAGCTGTACAAATGAGTGATGTATACGCAATGTTATGGCATCTGCCGAGGGTGTTACAGAGGTAACAAAATTTCCCGGTCTAGCATCCCGGGTAACAAACGTCATCGTGGTTTCGAACTCTGTGTTCTGTGGAAAATTTTTTGTACGTGGCAAATACATGGCAGACCTTGAAAGATCGATGCTATAACTTCCCTGTCTGTTACTTTGTAAACGATTGGCTACCTGCATTGCATCTCTCATTAAAAAAGCGGTAGCATCTACTAACACATTTCCTTTTGTTTCAGCTTCAGCGGTAAAGCCCCACAATGTAGACTGGGCAAAGGATTGTTCAATTGCTCTCTTTTCTGCTACATCATTAGTTATAGCACGAAAATCATAATTGGGCTGTACCATCAATATCTTATTCCCTACCCGTGTAAACTTTACAACGGTTGTATTACCCATAAGGCCACGGTCTAACCCAACATCATTAGAGCCTAAACCTGCAGGTAATGAAACCTGGTATAAAACTTCAGAATCGAACTTGTCTATCTCAAGCCATACTTTACCGGTATTCTCATCCCAGTAAAATTTCATAAAGCCGGGAAATGACTTTGCATTTTTGGTTTTATCTTCTATTGAAGGGAGTTGAGCCTTTGCAATAACAGGAATACAAAACAGTAATAACAGCAATTGTTTCATGGAAATAATTTTAATCTCCCAAAATACAAAAGATTAAAACAGCGATAAAAGAAAATGTTATTTAGTAAGCGCCACCTTAATTCCAAGGCCTACTAAAATAAAACCGCAGGCTTTGTTTAGATAATTCCCTGCTCTTTTATTTTTGACAAGCGCCGACGAAATTACCGAGGCAAACAAAGCCAACATTAAACACCAGAGTGTGCCTGTAACGGTAAAGGATACCCCCAACACAATAAATGATAAGTAATGATTGGCGTATGCCGGATCAATAAACTGTGGGAGAAAAGAAATAAAGAAGAGTGCAACCTTAGGATTCAAAACATTTGTGACCACAGCCTGCATGTATATCTTCCGGTATTTCTCGTCTTCAGTTTGGGTAAGCTTTATAACAGATGATCTTGAAAATATCATCCTTATTCCTATATAAAATAGATAAGCAGCACCGGCATATTTTATAATATTGAAAAGCAAGGGTGACTGGGAAATTATAACAGATAAACCTACAGCAGCCAGCAATGTATGGAAGAGCGAACCCGTTGCTATTCCAAGCACAGACATGACCCCGGCTTTTCTCCCCTGCGTTATTGTTCTGCTTAATATATAGATAGTATCATTACCCGGAGTTAGATTCAGCAGTATACCTGCCAGCAAAAACGTTTCATAATGTTGTATACCTACCATATACCTAAGTTAAGTGTTGATGCGGAAAGAATTTTATATTATTTTAATATTGTACGGGCAAGTTTTGTTGTTCCGTCAATTTTATCATTGTATTTCAGGCCAAGTATCTGTGCAATTACAGGATATACATTTACGTTTTCAAAAGAAGGTATTTGAAGGTGTTCTTTAAATGCCGGTCCCCAGGCATAAAAAACGGCATGCATGTCTTTTACTAAATAAGGATCAAATCCATGGGCACCTCCCTGTTGCCCGGTTCCTGGTCTTATTAATGAAAGTGATGGGACTAATAAAATATCTCCAATCCTGTTTTTAATATCATCTTTTGTTCCATAATGCAGGTATGCAGGAACTGTATTCTTTTTAAAAACAGTAAGTACAGGCGCAGCAGTCTTTAATTTATTATATGTCGGATTAATATCTTTTTTTTCTTTAGCATATAATGCGATAAGCTCGAAAGCTCTTGGGATAATAAATCTACTGCTATCTATATAAGATGAAATAAGAGGATATTTTAACTTATCAACTGCAGTCATGCCATGATCTGAAACAAATATATAGTTAACCGGTAAATGGGTTTTGGCAACAGCCTGTGTAAGTTTTAATAACGAACTGTCAACAAACTGAACTGCTGCCCGGGTTTCGTCTGCATCGGGGCCATACATATGTCCCTGGTGGTCCACTTCAGGAAAATAAAATGTTATAAAATGTGGCCTGGTTTCTTCCGGCAGTTGTAACCAGTTAACAACTGCCTCAATTCTTTTTTCAATAGGTATTATTTCATTGTAATGATAGTAATATGTTGGATAAATTCCTTTAATCGCCGCTTCTGTACCAACCCAGTAAAAACTTGCCGAAAGCATATGTTGTTGCTCTGCCAAAACCCATAAAGGTGTACCTCCATACCATGTACCATCCAATGGTGCTTTCATTGAATACATCCTGTTTTCATCCCTGTCATAAAAATAATTACTAACTATACCATGATGTGAAGGATATAAACCTGTTACAATAGAATAATGATTGGGAAAAGTTAATGAAGGAAAAGAAGGTATCATCGACACGGATGATATACCTGTACCTGCTAAATCCAGTAAATTTTTTGCACCATGTTTAATAGGATAATCATACCTGAAACCATCAGCAGAAATCAGGATCACATATGGTTTTTGCTGCTGATCAGGGGCATTTCTTCTTCCGCTTATTATTTGCTGTGTTGTATCAGGCTGGGCAAATACAATAAACGGTAAAAGGCTTAAAAAAACAATTTTCATACTAATACCTGCAACTTAGAGGGTAAACTGTCAGAGTTTTAATTCGTTCGCTCATAATGCGCCTTGTAAACTTCGCTAAAGGTAGCGCCTCCATCTACTGAACGGGTTACAGAAAACGAAAAAGAGTTTTTGCCGGGAGGAAAATATGTATGTCGTATCACGCTGTTTATGTTTTTTGAATCGACCCGGATATTTACATCTAATACTAAATTTCCATTATCCTGTTTAACCCCTTCATATACCAGCAAAGCTCCGTGTTCAGAGTCAATCCATAATTTTTGAAACATACCTTTTACAGAATAAAAAGTATAGATTCCTTTGGCTTTATACTCATGATCACCCCGTGTAGTCAAAAATTCCTCAACAAAACTGCACTGATCCGGATTCCATTTAATGGTAGATTTTCCAAATGTAGTATCAAACTTATTATTGCTTTGCAGGTAATTTGATGTCACTTTCCATTTGCCTTCCAAAAAAGAAAAATCACCTAACTCTTTTTTGTAACATCTTAAACTGTCAGCGGGTAATGGTGTGGAGAAGGAATGCAAGGTGAACAGAAATAAATATGAGAAGGAAATAAGCAGCTTTTTCATATCGTTTTGATTAAAGAAGTAAAAAAGGTTATGTTATATACCTCTTATAAATTTACCCAGTAATATCCCGTAGCTGCTTTTAATATGATAAATGGCATTCTATGCAATTCGTGCTGTTCAATTTTTACATTTTATAATCTGCAGATGCGCTAAGTGATGATACCCATGCCAGTCATACATTGCAATTAACTTATGCAAGGTGTAATCTTCTTTGTATTCGGGATGATAAGTAGTTCTTGTAAAACTTTCAGCGGGCAAAGAGCGTAATAAAAATACCCATCTCTCAATCAGCAATTTTAATAACTGCATCGTGTGTTCAATGTTCTCATAGGTACTATCGGGCAATTTCGAAAATTCCTGTTCATCATAAGGTTTTATATCAGGATTTTCTTCGGCAAGCAGCCATTTTGTGCGCATTATCCCGTTAATGTATGTATCAATAAGATGATTGATAACCTGCAGGCCTGTCCAACCTTCTTCCCTGTAGGTTTGATATAGTTTATTTTTTATTTCATCAACCAACTTACTATACAGGGCCGGTAGTTTGCTAATGTTATCTATTGATTGAAGTGTTTGTTCATAAGTATAATTTTCCCGTGGCTGGAATTTACCAATGGGGTATTGTAATTCTGACACCGGGCTTATAGTTTCCATTGCATATAGTTTAGGTTTGAAATTATATTTTTTCTAATTCAGTTCTTGTGAGTCCACTTGATTCTGCATCACCTGTATTAAGCGTTGTAGCCGGTTCAAATAACAGGATAGATACTTCTCCATCTGCAACAGGTTTATGCTCCATACCTTTTGGCACTATTAAGAATTCATTTTTATGTATCTCTATCGTTTTATCCCTCAGTTCCATTTTTAAAGTTCCTTCTAGAATATAAAACAGCTCATCTTCATTATCATGCTTGTGCCACACAAATTCACCTTTAAGCTTAACCAGCTTAACATGTTGCCCGTTAAGTTCTCCTACTATCCTTGGATTATAATAATCAGAGAACATTGAAAGCTTTTCTGAAATATTTACTTTTTGCATTGGTAAGGTTTTATATAAATGTACATCAGTTGGCGCCCATCCTGTTCTTTTCATCTTCAATACCTGTCTTCCTGTTCTTATTTGCTTTTACATTCAGGTTCCCAAATCGGTAAGTAAAAAGCAGGTTGGCGAACCTGGTTTCAGGCTTCCAGTATGCATTAATTTTTATTCCCCCACCGTCGGTATTATTATGTACAATTTGTGTATTAAACACATCAACACAACTTAATTTGAAAGATCCTTTCGATTTTAATACGGGCTTTGAAAACCCGATGCTGGTAGCATAAAATACACCTTGCAAAATAGTTCCATCTAATATAGGCGAATTAAAAAATGCTGATAATTCCATTGAAATTTTAGCAGGTAACGCAATTGTATTTACTGTGTTTAGGGTATAGCTGTTGTTATGCTGAATATGTGAATTAAAATCCGGCAATTCACAATGCAAAAATCCGACAGAATTTATACTGGTCCATTTGCCTCTAAATATTTTCTCAGTATAATTTAAACTACTGTTATATAATCTACCCGACTTAAAGTTTAAAAAAGTACCTACGGAGATATTACTTCCATTGTCTTTTTTATATGCGTAGGACATAGGATCTTTTACAGCTGAGTAACCTGCGCCTACCGATAATTTATTTTTATAATTCCAGGAAAGATCGATGGAGTTAAAAAAAGAAGGTTTGATGTATGGATTACCCTGGTGATACGAATACTGGCTTTGAATGATTACGAATGGATTGATGACATCAAACCCAAATCTCCTTATACTTTTACGATAACTTATTAATAGCTGTGACTTTTCGGCTTTATACTGAAGCGATATAGTTGGAAATAAGTTGTTATACTCATTAGCAGTAATTTTATGTATGGTTACAGATATTGCATTGGACCGTGTTGCTTCATACCTAAGCCCGGCCTGAATTGCGAGCTTACGGTAGGATTTTGAAATATTTATGTAAGATGCGTAAACATCCTCCTTATAAATAAAATGGTTCGTTTTTAACTGGTCTGTTTCCCAATTATTATTAACTAATTGTTGCCAGAGAACATTATTATCCGTTTTGCTTTCAGTAAGTTTTAATCCGGCTTCCAGTTTCCCATTTTTATAAGGATGCAAATAATCTGCAGTAAATGACTTAACCCTATTGTGTGCAGGAGATCGATCTAATAGATAATTGGTTGGTGCAATTTTATTACCCGAACGATTGAAATAGTCGGAAATAAAATCATCATTCCACTCTTTTCGATAATCAAAATAATCAAGATTTATGGCAAGCTCTGAACCTGTTTTGGAAAGTTGCTTTTTAAAAAAAATATTCAGGGAAGGAATTATATATTTTGAATCGCCGATGGTAGATACTGTGGCAACTGTATCCGGCAAATTGATCCCTGGCGTATATATAGAAATATTCTTAACTACCCTATGCCTGTAATTCTGCAATCCTTTAAACAAAAAACCAATAGCCGTATTTTTACTTAGATCATAATCAACCCCCAGCCTTAAGGAGTGATTATCCCGGGTTCGCACATCATGATCCATTAAATCTATTGATGCATTATTAGCAAAACTTAATAATGCATCAAGGTGAAAAACCTGCTGATTATGATTAAAGTCATATCCGCCATAAATATTCATTTTTTTATTACGATAATTTAAAGCAAAGCCCAGCGGGTATCTGACATATATTCCTGTGCCTATACCAATTATAATAGTTTTAGTTAAACCATAGTTTTTATTTTTTACTGATTTAATATTAAACACGGCGCCACCCTGGGCATCGTATTTTGACGAGGGATTTAACAAAACCTCGAGCTTATCAGTGTTAGTACCAAGGAAGGATGAGAGATAGGTTTTTAGGTCCTCTCCCGATAAATTATTGGATTTGCCATCCAATAAGATACTTAATGGCTTACCCTGGTAAAATAAAGTGTTATTGGATTCTGAAACACCGGGAACTTTAAGGATAATATTATATAAATTATCGGAGGATGTAACAGCCCCTTCTGCGAGGTTATAGATGACTTTATCTGCAGTGTGCGTCACCAGTTTTTTTTCAGAGAATATATTAACATCAGCAAGAGTTGTATTTGCTTTTACTAATGTAATTGAGATAGCTTCATTTTTGATAAGATCAATTTCTTTTGAAAAGGGTATAAATCCGACATGTGAAATGTATAAAATACATTTAGCAGCCTTAAGGTTATCAAACCGAAAGTTCCCATTGGTATCTGTTATTGTACTCCTGCTTAGTGAATCACCTTTGATTTTTAATATAACTGTAGTATTTCCCATCTTCTCTTTACTGGCACTATCTGATACAAATCCTGATACAAAAAAGCTATTTAACTGAGCAGCCGCAAAGATGGCATGCAGTAAGAGGATGGTTATAATTAAAGCAGTTTTCATTTTATCATAATTTTTATACAACAAAACTAATATCCATATTCTATTAATAAAATGAAATGATATTTACAGTTGCATTAATTTTGCTAATACATACTATTTTAATATCGCAACGATAAATAATGCCTGAAATGAATAGAAGTAATTAATTTTACTTTATCAATTAATAACATTCATATGGAAATACGTCACTTAAAACTTATTAATGAAGTTTCAAAATCGGGCAGTTTAACCAAAGCATCAGAAAATTTATACCTGTCACAATCTGCACTCAGCCATCAGTTAAAAGAAATTGAAAGCTTTTTTAAAACGCAGTTATTTATAAGACAGAATAAAAGAATGGTACTTACCAAGGAAGGTGAGATTGTTCTGCTGGCCAGCCAGCGGATACTGGATGAGATAGACAGCACTGCAAAATATATTCGTCAAATGACAGAAAAAGATGCAGGCGAGATAAGAATAAGCACAGAATGTTATACTTCTTATCCCTGGCTATCAAATTTTTTAAAAGAGTTTCATCCATTGTACCCAAAGGTTGAAATAAAGATCAACTCCGATGCTACAAGGTATGCACTCTCAAACCTGCTCGAGAATAATATTGACATCGGGATATTTGAAGACAACAAAAGCCGGAAACTTTCCTACACTCCTCTTTTTAACGATGAGTTCTATATAATCGTAAACCCTTCGCATAAGTGGGCCAACAGGACCTGGATAGATATAAAAGACACAACAGATGAAGCATATATTATGTATACCATCCCCACTGAAGAAAGCTCATTATATAAACTTTTATTTCCTAAAACTCCTCCCAAAAAATTATATAAAATGATGGTGACCGAAGCCATTATTGAAATGGTAAAAGGTGGCCTCGGGTTTACTGTACTGCCTAACTGGATAGTTTATCCTTATATAAAATCAAAAGAATTGAAGGCAATAAAAATCACAAAGAAAGGCATTAAAAGAACCTGGTATGCGGGGGTTTTAAAGAACAGGATAGTTCCACCATATATGAGCGACTTTATAAATAAGCTGGCAAAGCATATGAAGCAGGCAGATGAATTAAAACTTACAGGAATATTATAGGGTATTAATTCTGATTAGAAACTTTTTATTATCGACGAAATTTTCGTTAGCTTTGACGAAATTTTCGTCAGAATGGATAAATTTACCAAGCAGGAACGGGCGGCAATGATGGCTATATGGAAAGCCGGAAGCGGCAGCATTCATACAATTATATCAAACCATGAAGAGCCACAACCCCATAAGAATACCCTCACTTCTACTTTAAAAAACCTTGAGAAAAAGGAATTGATAAGTCACCGGCAGATAGGTAACACATATGAGTATTATCCTCTGGTGTCAAAGTCGGTTTATATGAAACAATATTATAAGAGTTTCCTTAATAATTTTTTTGATAACTCAGTAGAAGGCTTATTGTCCTACATAGCTAAGGACAAAAAATTATCAAAAGAAGATATAGACCAGATAAGGAATATCATTAATAAAAAATAAAATATGCATCCATTATTTGTTTACTTATTACAGGCATCAGGTTGTATGTTATTATTCTATGTAGTTTATTATACACTACTTCGTCGTCTTACATTCTTTACCTGTAACAGGATATACCTTGTAATGTCGCTGCTTATAAGTCTTGTCATTCCAATACTTACTATACAGATCGGGATAAATAATAATAGCTCAATAAAACATTTTATCCCGCGGTGGCATATTGAAACTGCGGATAGTTCATCAAATACTTTTGTCAACGATAGTGGCATGGAGTTTAATACAATACTGTTATTTATTTATGCAACAGGATCAGTACTAATGCTTATAAAATTTGTACTGAATCTGCAAAACATTTTAAAAGTATATTTTAAAAAAGCAGATAAAATATCCGGACATATACGAATAGTAAAAGGCACAGAAAAAATTAATAACTGCTCATTCCTTGATACAATTTTTGTAGATGCTAAGGCAATGAACACGGATGAGTATGAGCAAATAGTAAAACATGAAGAATGTCACATACAACAATATCACTCCTACGATAAATTGTTCATACATCTTGTAAAGATTGCATTCTGGTTTAATCCGGTTATTTATCTATATACCAGGTCACTTGAGGAGATACATGAATTTGAGGCTGACTCACTACTCACAAAACAAACTGACAAGCACGAATATGCCAACCTGTTATTGCGCATAGCAATCAGTAACCATATACATCTTGTAAATTGTTTCAGCAGACACTCATTGAAAGCACGGATACAAATGTTGTTCTCCGGTAAGTCAAACAAAATAAAAAGATTAAGCTACCTGGCTATAATTCCTTTGCTGGCACTTACGATAACATCTTTCAGCCTGAGAGTTATTATCACTCCCGGAAATAATGATAAGAAAACTATACCTGCTGATAAAGTCAAAAAAACAGAACAGCCTTTCTTTACAAGAAAAACAGTAAAAGATAATAAAGGAAATGAATTTGATGAAGTAAGGATCCACTTTGGCAAAACCTATATCACAGGTGCTATTGAAAAAGGAGGAAAGATTTTATACGTGATAGAAGGAAAAAACTATGAGGAGGAACAGGTCAAAAAATTTACAGCGGATGAGATCAGCAGGTTGAATTGTCCGTGCAAAGTTCAAATAAGAGAAAAAGATAAAGACTCTTTGATCTTCGGTGAATATGATGGTATAGTGGAGATAAAGGGTAAGAAATAATTTCCAGTTATATAATTAATATTTAAAAACTGTGCTTTAGTACGGGTACAGGCAACCTATTGATAATTCTATAATAATAAAATTTATGAAAGCATTTCTGAGTTTATTCTTGCTGGGCACTGTATGCATCACTTCAGCACAAACTGAATTTTCAATTTCCGGGCTTGTAACAACTACTACCGATAAAGGTTTGGAAAATGTAAATGTGATACTCTTAAAAGAAAAAGATTCATCACTCGTTAAAGGAACAATTACCAGTCAAAATGGACATTATGAATTTAATTCCGTAGTTCCGGGTAATTATCTTTTGCAGTTTTCAAAAGTGGGATACAAAAACATTTACAAGTTATATACAGCAAGTGGTGAAACAGGCAGGATAAAAATTGAAACTGTTGTTTTATCCCAGGAAGCAAGATCATTAAAGGAAGTAACCATAACTACACGTAAACCTTTTATTGAACAGAAGCTCGACAGGATGATAATCAATATAGAGAACAGCATAATAAGTGCAGGGAATAATGGGCTTGAAGTATTGGAAAAGCTTCCCGGCGTAAGCGTAAACCCAACAGGAGAGATAAGCCTGAAAGGTAAAGGAGGTGTGCAGGTTCATATTGACGGCAGGCCCACAAATATGTCATCAGACGATCTTGCAAATTTTTTGCGGGGGCTTACTGCAAACCAGATAGAAAAAATAGAAATTATTTCTAATCCCTCATCGCGATATGATGCGGCGGGCTCAGCAGGAATTATAAATATTCGCATCAAAAAAGATCAAAAGATAGGATTGAACGGAACTGCAACATTTGGGTATACACAGGGAGTTTATGCAAAATTCAACCAGGGATTAAGCATGAACTACAGGAACAAAAAACTGAATTTATTCGGAAGCTATACGATCAATGACCGCAAAGCCTTTACTGATATGAGCAGTGAAAGAAAATTTAAAAGCGGCAATACACTGCTGGCAAATTTTATCCAGGATGGAAGTGCTACCGATCATACAACATCATATAATCTCAGGACAGGCATAGATTTTTTTGTAAGCAAACGATCAACCCTTGGCTTTTTAATTACGGGATTTAATAATAAAATAAGCCAACAAAACAATAATCAAACATTTATCACCGGCAGTACCGGCCAAACAGATTCAATGCTTTTTACTTTCAACAATAATAAAAGCAAATGGAATACATATACTGTTAATACAAACTTCAAGCACCGTATCGATTCTTCAGGAAAAGAAATAACATTTGATCTTGATTATTCAAACTATGACAGGAGGAATGAGCAGTTTTTTCTCAATATCGCTGCTAACAAATCGGGCACTGCTACAAGGCCCGCTGATACACTCTTAGGGAATCTGCCGGCATTGCTCAAAATAGTTTCTTTTAAAACGGATTATATCCATCCCTTAAAAAATTCTAATAAGGTTGAGGCAGGCATTAAATCAAGCTGCGTAAGTAATGATTATGATCTTGCATTTTATAACCAGCAAGGCAGAGGGTCTGTCCTAAATACTTCTTTAAGCAACCATTTTATATACCAGGAAAATATCAATGCTGTCTACATAAACTATGCACAGGAAAGAAAAAAATGGAATTACCAGCTTGGGCTAAGAGGTGAACAAACTATTGCCAAAGGCACCCAGGTTACAACATCACAAAAATTCACCAGGAATTATTTTGAACTGTTTCCAACAGCCTTTGTAAATTTTACACTTTCAGAAAAACACCAGCTCGGCGTATCATATTCAAGACGAATTGGAAGGCCTGCCTATAATATTGTAAATCCATTCAGGATATACAGGGATCAATACACATATTCAGAAGGTAACCCGCTGATAAAACCTCAACTCAGTAATAACCTTGAATTAAATTATGTCTTCAACAATATTATTATCGTAAGTCTTGATTATGGAAATACCAACAGCAGTATGACGTTTGTTGTTAAACAGGATGATGCATCAAAAACAACAATTGAGACGTATGATAACCTTGCAAAATTGCAGGATGGAGGACTATCTGTTAGCTCTAACTTTAAAATATTTCCATGGTGGACAGCAAATAATTTTGTTGGATTTTTTTATAACCACTTCCAGGGAATGTTCAGCAACCAGCTTGTTGATAATTCAGGCGTAATATTTAATGCAAGTATTAATCACTCGATATCGTTACCAAAAAATTATACAATTGAAGTAGGAGGATTTTATCTTTCAAACCAGCCGCAGGGAATTATAACTGTTGCTCCACAAGCTAATTTAAATATAGGGGTACAAAAATTATTTGCACAAAAGAGAGGGACATTCCGTATAACATTTAGTGATGTTTTTCATACACAACAATTTAAAAAGATCACACGCTTTGCAAATGTTGATGCTGTCTTTCAAAATATATTCGATTCACGCCAGGTAAGATTTGGCTTAACATGGAAATTTGGTAAACAAACAGTTCCTTCAGAAAGGAGACGCAAAAGCGCTTCAGAAGATGAAAAGAACAGGATACAAATTGATTAACACATTTTAAAATTAAGATATGGAAGGTCACATTCATAATATAGAACGTAAGCCTGCAAGAACAAAAAAAGAATTAAAAGAACATAGCAGTTTCTGGCGGGTCGTGGGGAGTTTTTTTCTTGACATGCTACCTATCGTATTTGGTATTTTGATCGCTGTTAGTATTAATAGCTGGCGGGAAAGAAGCCATGATAAAGAACTGGAGAAATTTTATTTGACGAATATCAAAAAGAATATCGATAATAATGTCAAGGGCCTGGAATTCGATCTTAATGCTTTTAAACAGATATATGATGTACAGAGATATTTCCTGCGGGGAAACCTGGAAAACACTGATTCAGTAAAATTGTTTTACAGGTTCTTTTATATTATACAGCCGCAGTTTCAAAACACAGGTTTTATTGCTTTACAAAATACAGGAAGGCTGGATATAGTTTCTAACCTGGAAATAATTCAGCACTTAACAACTTTATACCAGGTAGAAATTAGGACATTGGAAACATTGATAAAGGATTATAACCAGAAGTATAATAGTTATTTTATGCCATACATAATTGAGTCGGGTTCCAAAAACCGCATTAACAGGATGGATGATAATGAATTATTGAAAACAACTTCCGCTGTAAAATTTCAAAGTATAATCTCATTATTTCACCTCGATGCTATAGTTAACCAGTACAAAGACATTATTCAACAACACAAAGATCTCAGCCACGAGATAGAGCTGGAATTGAATAGTATTTGATACGTTCCTCCCACTAAATAATTATTGATTTTACAACAGCCAATCCTTTCCAATATATAATCAGATAGTTAAAGTAAAGTGTATGCGTGCCTTACAAAATCCGGTATCCAAAAAATCCTGTTTATTTAAATTTTATTAACCTACTAATTTTGTAGATTATTACATCATCTGCTTATCTTTGGCTCAATGGGATAACAGCAGGCATACTATTTCATCCCTGTATGTTTCTCGTTTTCGATTTCAGCAACTGAATTTTAATAAGAGTCAAAAATTATATGTTCTTCTCGCTAAAAAATAAAGTAACCAAAATAAGAGATAAGGCAGAACACCTGGGCATGGATGAAATGCTTAAATATATTGCTGAAACATATAAGGACGAGGTAACTTTTTCTACCAGCTTTAGCTACGAAGATCAGGTAATAACCCATAAAATATTAAGGGCCTCTCTTCCGATCAAGATATTTACGTTAGACACCGGCAGGCTTTTCCCGGAAACATATTCGGTTTGGAGCGCTACCAACGAAAGATATTATACGCACATCAAAGCATACTATCCGGATCATTCTTCCATTGAAAAATTTGTGGGTGAAAAAGGACCAAATGCATTTTATGAGTCCGTTGAGAACAGGAAAGAATGCTGTTATATCAGGAAGGTTGAGCCTTTAAAGAGAGCATTAAAAGGAAACTCGATCTGGATCACTGGTCTTCGTGCAGAACATTCATCAGACAGACACGATATTCCGCAGGTTGAGTGGGATGAAATTAATAATGTGATCAAATATCATCCCTTACTGCATTGGAAGTTTGATGAAGTGAAAGAATATATCAGGCAAAATAAAATTCCATACAATCCATTACATGATAAAGGATTTGTAAGCATTGGATGTGCCCCTTGTACCCGGGCGATCAAGCCGGGAGAGGATTTCAGGGCAGGCCGGTGGTGGTGGGAAGATAATGATAAAAAAGAATGTGGTTTGCATGTACACGTGGTAGATTAAAATCAAAGGAACAAAATGAGTAAATATCATTTGGATTATTTAGGACAACTTGAGTCTGAAGCTATTCACATCATGCGTGAAGTGGCTGGGCAGTTCGAACGTCCCGCATTATTATTTTCAGGCGGAAAAGATTCAATTACTTTAGTACATCTTGCCTTAAAGGCGTTTCGCCCCGGTAAATTCCCCTTTCCATTAGTTCATATTGATACAGGTCACAACTTTCCTGAAGCGTTACAATTCAGGGATGATCTTGTAAATAAAATTGGTGAAAAGCTGATCGTTAGAAAAGTAGAAGATACCATCAAAGAAAAAAATCTAACAGAACAGAAAGGAAAATTTGCAAGTCGCAATGCTTTGCAAACCTATACCCTGCTTGATCTTATAGAAGAATTCAAATTCGACGCTCTCATAGGCGGGGCAAGAAGAGACGAAGAAAAAGCAAGAGCCAAAGAAAGAATTTTTTCTGTTAGAGATGAGTTCGGGCAATGGAACCCAAAATTGCAACGACCCGAATTATGGAATACATACAATGGGAAAATTCACAAGGGAGAAAATGTTCGTGCATTCCCGATAAGTAACTGGACAGAACTGGATGTATGGAATTATATACGCAGTGAAAAAATAGAACTTCCATCCATTTATTTTTCACATGAAAGAGAAGTACTGGAACATGAAGGACAATTGGTGGCTGTTTCCGAATATATCAAATTAGAAGAAAGCGATGTAGTACTAAAAAAGAAAGTGCGTTACAGGACAGTTGGGGATATGACATGTACCGCCGCCGTTGAATCCGACGCAAACAATATTGATGATATCATTAACGAGATAATAGCAACTAAAACAAGTGAAAGAGGAGAAACAAGAATTGATGACAAGGTTTCAGAAGCAGCAATGGAAGACAGGAAAAAGAGTGGATATTTTTAACGTGAGTTAGAGTAGTGAATTTTGAAACCATTCACTACTGACAACTGACAACTGACAACTATGGATATTTTAAGATTTATAACAGCAGGAAGTGTTGACGATGGCAAAAGTACTTTGATCGGCCGTTTATTGTACGACAGTAAATCTATTTTGATAGATCAGCTTGAGGCAATTGAAAAACAAAGCAGGAATAAAGAAGAAGGTGAAATAGATCTTGCATTGCTTACAGACGGACTGCGTGCGGAAAGAGAACAGGGAATTACAATTGATGTTGCTTACAAATATTTTTCTACGCCTAAACGTAAGTTTATTATTGCTGACGCTCCGGGTCACATTCAATATACACGTAACATGGTTACGGGTGCATCTAATTCAGAACTAATAATTATTCTTGTAGATGCCAGGAATGGAGTTGTTGAACAAACACGTCGCCATTCTATTATAGCTTCTTTGCTAAATATTCCTCATGTAGTAGTTGCTATAAATAAAATGGATTTAGTTGATTATTCAGAAGATATTTACCACAACATTGTAATTGATTATGAAAAAGTAGCTTCCTCACTCGGCCTGAAAGATGTAAAGTATATTCCTATAAGCGCATTGAATGGCGATAATATCGTTGAGAAATCTGGAAATCTATCCTGGTATTACGATGAATCTCTGTTACATTATTTAGAGAATGTTGAACTGGAGTCAGACATAAATCTTACCGATGCAAGATTTAGTGTTCAATATGTTATTCGTCCGCAGGTAGCTGAACTGCATGACTATCGCGGCTATGCAGGAAAGATCATCAGTGGTATTTATCGCAAAGGAGATAAAATAATTGTTCAGCCATCGGGAATCGAAAGCAATATTAAAGCAATAGAGGTTGGAGGATCAGAAATTGAAGAGGCTTTCGCTCCGCAAAGCGTGGTACTTCACCTTGAAGATGATATCGATATCAGCCGGGGCGACATGATCGTACACAGGGATAACCAGCCAACAACTGAACAGGAGTTTGAAGCGCTGCTTTGCTGGATGGGTAATAAGCCATTGATACCGGGCAATAAATATTTCTTACAAATAAACAGTAAAGTAGTAAGAGGCGTAGTAAAGGATATCGAATACAAACTGGATGTAAACACGTTGCAAAAAAATTATTCACCCGCAAAAGCTGAATTAAATGATATTATTAAAGCAACTATCAAAACAGCATCCCCTGTAGCATTCGACTCATATAAAAATTTAAGAGAGAATGGCGGAGCTATTTTAATTGATGAGACAAGTTGCGTAACTGTAGGAGCCTGTATGATACAGTAATATTTTTTTCAACTATTAGTCTACTAAATTTGTAGATTATTAAATTATAAATATATATTTGCGGATTTAATTAATTAGCTGGGTTATTATACAAACATACTTATTCAATAAATTTTTACCGCAAAACGGAACAAAATGAAACCATTAGCACTGGTTATTTTTCTATTGCCTGTATTTACATATGCACAATTAAATGGCTCTCTTATTTTGAGCGGACGTGTAGTAGGAGAAACCCATGAGGGTATATCAGCGGCAAGTATAACAGTTAAAGGTTTATCAGTAGGAACCACAACAGATTCGGCAGGATATTTTTCGCTGGTAATAAATCAAAAGTTACCCTTTAAGATCGTTATCACATCTATTGGTTTTGCGCCTTTAGAAATGGAAGTAAGAAATACCAGTTCAAGATTAGCAGTTCAGCTACAGACACAAAATTTTATAGCTAATGAAGTAGTCGTAACTGCAAGCCGGCAAAAAGAAAAGTTATTAGAATCGCCTGTTGCAATCGAAAAGTTAAGCTTAAGAGCATTAAAAGAGTCTCCTGCACCAGGATTTTATGATGCACTTGAAAATGTAAAAGGGGTGCAGATGCTTACTTCAAGCCTAACCTTTAAAGTACCGAACACACGTGGATTTAATGTTCCCAATAACTTTCGCTTTTTGCAATTGGTAGATGGTGTTGATATGCAGGCAGCCACCTTAGGGGTGCCACTTGGTAATGCAATTGGTGCAACAGAACTTGATATAGAATCCATAGAGATTACGCCAGGTGCTGCCTCTGCGTTGTATGGAATGAATGCGATCAATGGCCTTGCAAATCTGCAAACAAAAAGCGCTTTTAAATACCAGGGTCTAAGTATATACCAGAAGATAGGCGTAAACCATTTAGATGGAATAGAAAGGGAGCCAGGTGTACTTACGGAAACAGCTATACGATTTGCAAAGGCTTTCAATAACAAGTTTGCCTTTAAAATAAATTTCAGCACATTAAAGGGAACCGATTGGGTTGCGAATGGATTAACAGATCAGAATCCTCAAAATCTTGCATCGGCCAATCCACGTTTTCCCGAGCTTTCCGGAGAAAATAATCCGGCTATGGACCAATGGAGCCGTTACGGAGATGACAGGCAGGCAAGGCAGTCTATCGCAATTCAATACAAAGGAAAAACAGAAACTTTTACTGTAGCAAGAACAGGTTATTTAGAAAAGGACCTTACCTACCCCACCGTCCGAAACACAAAATTTGATGCAGGCTTGTTTTATAAATTGAATGAAAAAGTCGAATTATCCTACAGCTACCGTTATGGAATAATGGATGGAATTTTCCAGCGTGGTAACAGGATACAATTAAAAGATGTAACCGTTCAAAATCATAAACTGCAGTTACAGGGGAGTGACTTATTGATGAGAGCATATATTCTAAAGGAAAATACAGGCAACTCATATAACCTTAATCCTGTTGCATATAACCTCGATCTGAACAATGCAACCAATGCAGTATGGGGTAATAACTTTAAAAATGAGTTACAGAAGCAGGTAGATAATGGAGTTGATCTTGCTATCGCCATGAAAGCCGCAAGAGCATTTGCAGATAATGGAAGAGCCGAACCGGGTACACCCCAATTCGGTGAATTAAAAAATATTATCGTTAACTCTAACAACTGGGATATTGCTTCAGTAGTAGCAGGTGGAGCTCCAAATGGTGGTGGCGCATTATGGCAATTCAGTAATACATATCATGTAGATTTCCAATATAACTTCAGTAAAATAAAATGGGCCGGTATTTTAGCCGGCGCTGATTATCGTTTGTTTGAAGTTATCCCGGATGGAAATACTTTTGTTGATTTTTCAAGACCCCTGGCAGAAAGAACGGTAGCAGATAAGAATGGATCATTTGGTAAGAATCAATATTACCGCAAGTATGGCGCCTTTGCGCAGATAACCAAACGCTTTCTTGCAGATAAATTAAAATTGAATCTTTCAGCACGGGTAGATAATAACCCTGAGTTCGGTCCGAAGTTCAATCCACGTATTGCAATAGTTTACACAGCAGCAAAGAATCACAACTTTAGGGCATCATTTCAAAATGGATATCGTTTCCCTGCGCTCTTCGAAGCATTATCATTTCTTAATAATGCCAGCGTACGCCGGGTGGGTGGGCTTACACGTGTGAATGAAGGAATAGGATTCCTGGAAAACTCTTATACGCTTGCATCATACGATATTTTTACTGCAGCAGTAAATACTGATGTAGCTAATGGGAGTACCAGGAATAATGCGGCGCTAAAAAACAGGAATTTATTACAGGTTGCAAGCTTGCCTGTAGAACAACCGGAAAGTATTAACTCTTTTGAGGTTGGTTATAAAAGCGTTTTGTTCAATAATAAATTAATTATTGATGTGGATGCTTATCATAATTCTTACAAAGGCTTTTTAGGGCAGGTGGAAGTAGCAGTTCCAACTTCAGGAAAGGTTGGCTCAGATGAAGCAGTAATTGATATGCTTACACGTTCCAAACAAAACAGGTATAGAGTATATACGAATGCGAAGAATATTTATAACAGCTTTGGTTCATCAATTGGTATTACGTATAACTTTTATAAAAAGTTCACCATTTCAGGAAATGCAAATTTTAATGAGCTTTCCAAAAATCCAGCACCCGATGTATTTCTTACAGGTTTCAATACACCTAAATGGGTAACCAATATTTCATTTGGCAATCGTGAAATAACAAAGAACATTGGATTTAATATCGTATGGCGCTGGCAGGATAAGATATATTGGGAAAGCACTTTAGCGAGCGGACTGGTTTCATCCTATTCAACATTTGACGCACAGGTAAATGCAAGGATCCCTAAATTAAAGGCTACCCTTAAACTAGGAGGAAGTAACATTTTTAATAACCGCTACATACAATTTGCAGCAGGGCCTACTATTGGCGCATTATATTATACCAGTATCACATTAGATGGTATTTTTAAAAATAACCGATAATATTGTAACGAGCAACATAATAACATGTTCAAAAATGAAACTGTGTGAAAGAAAAAATTCCGGACAAGGTAGAACACGAAAATAATCTGTTTCCTGTGTTTTTAAAGCTGGAGAACCTTCGGTTATTAATAATTGGCGGAGGTAATGTTGCGCTGGAAAAATTACATGCGGTATTACAAAATTCACCATCTACTCAAATTAAAATAGTGGCTATCGAATTTGCTGATGCTACCAGGCACGCTGTGGTCCACCACAAAAATGTAGAGATCATAGAAAGAAAATATGAAGTATCCGACATTGAGAATGCAGACCTGGTAATCGCTGCAGTTACTGATGAATTTGCTGCAGAACAAATCCGGAATGATGCACACGAAAAAGGAAAGTTGGTTAACGTTGCTGGTAAAACTGAACTGTGCGATTTTTATATGGAATCTATTGTAAAAAAAGGCAATCTGAAGATTGCCATATCAACCAATGGTAAATCCCCCGCTATAGCAAAGCGATTAAAAGAAACATTCAATCAATTACTGCCGAACGAACTGGATGATGTGCTCAATAATATGGAAGCGATACGAGGAAGAATGAAAGGTGATTTTGCAACTAAAGTAAATAAGCTCAATAAGCTCACAAAAATTCTTACGCATAATGGAAGCGAAACTATTTCAGGAGAAAAACGCTGGCGAAGAATTGCCACTTATTCAATGCTTGCATTCCTGTTTATGTTGTTGGGGCATCTTGTTCTTTCAAATATACCTTTCAGGGATCTGCAGGCAAGCGTTGTAAACATCACCAAAGATCTTGACAGGAATTTTTACATAATGATAATTGCAGGTTTTGTGGCACAACTTATAGATGGTGCACTGGGGATGGGTTACGGCGTTACCTGTACTACTTTTCTTTTATCTATTGGCATAAACCTTCCTGCAATAAGCGGGAGTATTCATACTGCAGAAATGTTCTCAAGCGCTGCATCGGGATATAGTCATTACCGGTTTGGTAACGTAAATAAAAAATTATTCAAAGCTTTACTTATACCTGGTATTGTGGGTGCAGTGGCGGGTGCATGGCTCTTATCAAAATACGGTGCTGAACAGGGAAAATATATTCGCCCCATATTAGCGCTATACACATTGATCTTAGGGTTAAGAATATTACTGAATGCATTTAAAAAGAACAGGGGTGGCAAAAAAGTAAAACGTGTAGGCTGGCTTGCAGGTGCCGGCGGATTTTTAGATTCTTTTGGCGGCGGCGGCTGGGGACCATTGGTGACAAGTACACTCATTTCAAAAGGGCGCACTCCCAAATATGTTATTGGAACAGTTAGCATCACTGAATTTTTTGTAACCCTGGCAAGTGCAATAACATTTTTCTCACTGATAGGCCTCAGTCATTGGCAGGTGATTGTCGGATTAATAATTGGTGGTGTAACGGCAGCACCTCTGGCAGCCAGGCTAGCAGGAAAATTACCGCTGAAAACTATGTTTATCTCTGTAGGTGCACTTGTGATAATATGGAGCATGCGTATCTTATTAAAATCCCTCGGCGTATTTTAAATATTCATCTTATATAGCCCTGTGATTAAATATCTTTGCCGAAATGTATTGTAATGGTAACAATTGAAATCAAAAGAACAAATGGGGATTTTGGATTTGAAGCAACTGACGCAAATGGACATGTAGTACGTCTTGATACCAAAAGTGAAACTGGGGAAAAACCGTTTGGCGTTAGCCCAATGCAAAGTTTATTGATGGGATTAGGCGGATGCAGCGGCATTGATATTGTATCGATACTCAAAAAACAACGCTTTACTGTTGAAGGACTGTCAATGAAGATACAGGGAGAAAGAGAAAAAGGAAAAGAGCCTTCATTATGGGAAAGTGTGCATGTTGATTTTGAATTAAAAGGAAATATGGATATGGATAAGGCGGAAAGAGCATGTGCATTATCAATAGACAAATATTGCTCCGTTGCAGAAACACTTCGCCGTTCGGGAACAAAAATTACATGGAACGTTACAGTTAATAATTAAAACATATGAGCCTGCATCCAATAACAAAAGCAATAAGAACACAAACAGAACGTACTAATGAAGGCGAACATTCAACTCCCCTGTTTCTAACAAGCAGTTTTTGTTTTGATAATGCAGAGGAAATGAGAGCTGCATTTGCAGATGAAACTGACGATAATATTTACAGCCGTTTCAGCAACCCAAATGTAACAGAGTTCATAAATAAAATGGTTGAATTGGAAGGAGCTGAAGCAGGCGTGGCTACTGCAACAGGCATGGCTGCAGTATTTGCCACGTTTGCTGCGCTGTTAAAAAAAGGAGATCATCTTTTATCCTGCAACGCTGTTTTTGGAAGTACGCATAACATCATTAAAAAGTATCTTCCCAATTATGGTATAGAATGCAGTTATGTTAGTGCAAATAAGCCGGAAGAATGGGAAGCGGCGATCCGGCCCAATACAAAAATGATCTACCTGGAAACACCTACCAACCCTGGCCTTGAACTTGTTGACCTGGAATTTGTCTCTTCTCTGGCAAAAAAACATAACCTTATTTTAAATGTAGATAATTGCTTTGCTACCCCACTCAACCAACGCCCAATTGATTACGGAGCACATCTTGTTCTCCATTCAGCAACAAAATGGATCGATGGACAAGGAAGAGTTTTAGGCGGAATAATAGTTGGCGATAAAAAACTTATCCAGGATATATATTTATTTGTAAGAAATACAGGCCCTGCCCTTTCACCTTTTAATGCCTGGGTACTAAGCAAAAGCCTGGAAACACTGGATGTACGTATGGAGCGTCATGCAAAAAATGCATTGCATGTTGCAAAAGCATTGGAAGGTCATCCTAAAATATCATGGCTGAAGTATCCTTATTTGCCAAGTCACCCACATCATAATATCGCTGTAAAGCAAATGAAGAATGGTGGTGGTATTGTTTGCTTTGAATTAAAAGGTGGATTAGAAAGCGGGAGAAATTTTTTGAACAATTTGCAATTATTATCCGTAACCGCAAACCTTGGAGACAGCAGGAGCATTGCATCACACCCGGCAAGTACAACTCATGGCAAGCTTAGCGAAGAAGAAAGGCTGGAAGTAAATATTACGCCCGGCCTCATCCGTATATCTGTTGGCCTGGAATATGCAGATGATATTTTGAATGACATTTTGCAGGCATTGGAAAAATGCTGACATAACTATTGCTGCTTTTTAATTTTTTATTATGGACAACAACGCATTAAGAGGACTGCAGCACTTTAAGAATTATGTTGGCATAAAATTTCAGCTCTATAACAGTTTATTTACTTCCCTCCCGTTTCACCGGATAGAAAAAACAGGAATACTATTATCATTGTTTATAAATAATTGTGAAGAAGGATATAAAAAGAAACTTAGTCCCACTGAAATAATTGAAGAGTTCTTTACAAAACATACAACCAACATTAAACAAAACGAAAAGCTTGATATACTTTTCCGGTTTATCCAGTTCGTAGAAAGACAGGTTGTACTGTTCGATGCCCTGGAGGATGCAGCATTTACACAAATACACGATACAAGCGGGCCAGGTACATTAAAACAACTGGAGCTTGAAGTTCTGCAAAACAAAAAAGAGAAAGCGCTTGCAAAAAAGCTGGAAGAATTTTCTGCCAGGATAGTGCTGACAGCACATCCCACTCAATTTTATCCCGGGCCCGTATTAGGCATAATCAATGACCTTTCAAAAGCTCTTGCAGAAAATAATACAGCACAAATAAACATGTACCTGCAGCAGCTTGGTAAAACCCCTTTCTTTAAAAAAGAAAAACCCTCGCCTTATGATGAAGCAATTAGCCTGATCTGGTACCTGGAAAATGTTTTTTATGCAGCAACAGGCAGAATACTCTCTTTTCTAAAGAACCAATTTCCTGGTGCGATCAGCGAAAATAATCCCGTAATAAATATGGGTTTCTGGCCAGGCGGAGACAGGGATGGTAATCCATTTGTGACAAGCGATACAACTTTAAAAGTTGCAGATGCATTGCGTGGCGGTATCATTAAGTGCTATTATCTTGATGTGAGAAAGCTGAGGCGCAGGCTTACATTTAAAGGAGTTGATACTATTTTAATAGAGTTGGAAAAAGAATTATATGAAAATATTTTTATTCCCGGTCACAGGACAACGTTATCCAAAGACTATATACTTGCATCATTAAATAGTATAAAGGAAATACTCGTCAACCAGCATGATGGGCTCTTCCTTCACCTTGTAAATAATCTTATAAATAAAGTACAGATTTTTGGGTTGCACTTTGCCTCACTCGATGTCAGGCAGGTAAGCACGGTGCATAACAGTATTCTTGAAGAAATTTCATCGGCAGGGAGTATCCTTCCTGCAAACTATGCCGGATTAAAAGAAGCGGAAAGAATACAGCTTCTGATAAATAATGAAATTCCTTTAAAGAATCTTACTTATGAAAGTGAGATCGTTACTGATACGTTGAATACTATAAAAGCCATAAAGCATATACAGGAACACAATGGGGAATTGGGTTGCAACAGGTATGTTATCAGCCATTGCAACTCTGCTTTAAATGTTATTGAAGTATATGGCTTGTTTATTTTATGTGGATGGAAAAAAGAAGAGTTGAGAATTGATATTGTTCCATTGTTTGAAACAATTGACGATCTGCAGAATGCAGAATCGATCATTAAAACTTTATATGAGAATGAAAAATATAAACAACATCTAAAACGACGAGGTAATCGCCAGACTATAATGCTTGGATTTTCAGACGGAACAAAGGATGGTGGTTACCTGATGGCTAACTGGAGTATTTATAAAGCGAAAGAAAAACTTACTGCGATCTCAAGAGAATATAATATTGATGTAGTATTCTTTGATGGCCGTGGCGGCCCACCGGCAAGAGGAGGAGGAAAAACACATAAGTTCTATGCCTCCATGGGAAAAAATATTTCTAACAGAGAAATTCAATTAACTATACAGGGCCAGACCGTAAGCTCCAACTTCGGGAATATTGATTCAGCCCAATATAATATAGAACAACTCTTACATGCCGGAATCTCTAATGATCTTTTTTCAAAAAAGTCTGTTACACTTGAAGCCGATGAAGAGATTTTATTACACGAGCTTTCAAATGAAAGCTTTACTGCTTATAACTCATTAAAAAATCACCCCGATTTTGTTGACTATCTCTTACACGTAAGTCCGCTTAATTTTTACAGCGAAACAAATATCGGCAGCCGGCCTGCAAAGCGCAACGATTCATCTAAACTCGATCTTAAAGATCTGCGTGCCATACCATTTGTTGGTGCATGGAGCCAACTCAAGCAAAATGTAACTGGTTTTTATGGAGTTGGTACTGCTTTACAAAAGGCAGAAGAAGAAGGAAAATTTAATAAGCTTAAAGAACTGTATCAAAATTCAATGTTCTTTAAAACACTTATCGATAACTGTGAAATGGCAATGAAGAAATGTTTTTTTCCATTGACAGAATATTTATCAAAAGACGAAAAATATGGAGAGATATGGAATATGATCTATAAAGAATATATATTGACAGAAAAATATCTTTTTCAACTTAGCGGAAAAACAGCGCTAATGGAAGATTATCCTGTTGAACAATTATCTATTGGAATGCGAGAAAAGATTGTTTTGCCTTTGACAACGATCCAGCAGTTTGCCATTGCGCAGATAAGGAAAATAGAATCGGAATTGGTACAAGATACTTTAAAGGAGACCTATGAGAAGCTTGTTATCCGTTGCTCATTTGGTATAATTAACGCCGGTCGTAATTCTGCATAAAGAAAAGGCCCTCCATAGAAATGGATGACCTCAACGATTGCTACCATAAAAAAATCTTAGAAATTTATCAACTCAGAACCTGCCTTCTCTTCTTCCGTTAATACACCATTTGTTCTTACAAGCAAAGTACCCTGCAAATATTTTTCGTTATGCTGGCTTGCATCAAGGCCAACTTCTTCTTCAGCAGAGGTTACCCTCAACGGCTGAATAACATTGATGATCTTAAAAATTATTAAAGAAGCAGTAAAGCTGTAAGCAATTACTATTGCCAGTCCTTTAAGTTGGGTAAAGAGGAATGCAGGATTTCCATAGAATAATCCATTTGCTCCGGTTTTGTTAACAGCCGTAGTAGCAAAAATTCCTGTCATGATCATACCAACCATACCGCCTATTCCATGGCAGGGAAATACATCAAGCGTATCATCCACCTTTGATCTTGATCTTATATACACCGCAATGTTTGATGCAAGCGCTGCTATAACGCCAACAAAAATGCTTTGTGGTATTGCTATGAATCCTGCTGCAGGCGTTATAGCAACAAGTCCAACAACAGCACCAATACAGAATCCAAGTACCGAGGGTTTTTTACCTTTTAAAACATCAAAGAACATCCATGATAAACCTGCTGCTGCAGCGGCTGTATTTGTTGTTGCAAAGGCAGATACACCCAGGCTGTTTGCGCCCAATGCTGATCCTGCATTAAAACCAAACCAGCCAAACCAAAGCAAACCCGTACCTATCAAAACATATGGAATATTTGCCGGCGGAATTTCTTTATGTTCCAAATGCGATTTACGGCGCTTCAAAACCAATGCACCTGCCAACGCAGCACAGGCAGCAGAGATATGTACAACTGTACCACCTGCAAAATCAAGAACCCCCCATTTAAAAAGGAAGCCATTGGGATGCCATGTCCAATGTGCAATTGGGGCGTATACCAATAAACTAAATAACGCAATGAATAAAATGTATGATGTAAACTTTATCCTTTCAGCAACAGCTCCAACAACAAGCCCAGGAGTTATTATGGCGAACATCAATTGAAACAAGGCAAATAATGTAAGAGGGATGGATGGAGCTAAAATCCATGGAGCGCCGGAATTAACTCCTTTAAAAAATAAATGAGTAAAAGGATTTCCAATTAACCCATGATAGCTTTCACCGAAGCATAAACTGTAACCTACAACAACCCATAAAATAGTAACTACTCCTGCAGCAACAAAACTTTTTATCATGGTCGAAATAACATTTTTACGATGCACCATGCCACCATAAAAAAATGCCAAACCGGGTGTCATCAAAAAAACAAGTGCAGTTGCTACAATTATCCAGGCGATATCTGCATTGTTGTATTTACCATTATCATTAAAATTCGGAAGGGTCGGAATAAACAGGCCTGCTATAGCAATTAAAAGTAAAATGGAAAAAGGTGCAATATTTCGTATTTTATTTTTTATCATATTTATATTATACTATCGAAAATAAATAAAAATTAACAAATATATTATAATTGTATATATTGTTATATTTTTAATATGTATCTAAAGCGGGATTTTTAAACACTATATCATGTATGGGTAAAAAATCTAAATTTCTTGTATAAACGCGAATTGATTCTTAGTTTAAAAACTTATTTTTGGATATACAAAAAAGGCCCTCCCGTAGAAACGGGACGACCTCAACGATTGATTGCTATATGAAAAACTTAAATAATAATTTGTTCCAAACACATTATTGTTACCGGGCTTAACCCCCACTTTCAAACCTTGCTGCCATTTGTAACAGAATGTTTAACAAACATACGCTGCTGCGGCATTTATAAACAATCAAATTATTACCTGTTTAATAATGCCAAAACGAAGTTGTATTGGCTATAACCCTTTACAGTAAAGCGTATCAGGAAAAATTATTGATTATGGCCAACATATTTTCAGATACTTTATTCCAACTGGTAAGCTCCCTTGAAAAATCTGAGAAAAGACATTTCAAGCTTTACATAAAAAGAAGTTCTGCAAAGCAAGACCTGAAGGTCATCCGCCTTTTTGATGCCCTGGATAAAATGTTTGAGTACGATGAAAAACTATTGCTTAAAAAATTAAGTGATATCACAAAGCCGCAGTTATATAACCTGAAAACACATCTGTATAAACAATTACTGGCCAGCCTTCGCTTATTAAAGACAACCGATAATACTGATCTGAAACTTAGTGAGCATCTGGATAATGCAAGATTGCTTTACAACAAAGGTTTAAAATTGCAAAGCCTTCACATCCTTGAAAAAGCAAAAGAGCTTGCAAAGTCAAATCAAAAATTTAATTTTTTAGTCCAGGTTCTTTCCCTTGAAAAGAAAATTGAAACGCTCCATATTACCAGGAGCGGTTTACAAAAAACAGAGATACTAACAGCTGAAGCAACTGAGAATAGCAGGCATATAGACAGGGTAACCCGGCTTTCTAATTTAGCATTACTGCTTTACGGCTGGTATGTAAAGAATGGTCATGCACGTAACCCCAATGATGAAAAAGAAATTCAAAACTTTTTTAAGAGTTCATTGCCTGCCGATCCAAATGAGATAAATGGCTTTTATGAAAAACTTTATCTCTACCAAAGCTATTGCTGGTATAGTTACATAAGGCAGGATTTTTTAATGTATTATCGATACAGCCAAAAGTGGATAAATCTTTTTACAGAAGATGAAAGAATGATCTCTGTAGAAACAGGTCATTATGTAAAAGGAATGCATAATTTACTGAATGCACATTTCGTACTTAGAAATTTTAAGGAGTTCAATATTACTCTTCGGCAGTTCGAAAAATTTTCAAAAACAAAAGCTGCCAATCATCATGATAACTTCAGAACACATACTTCGATATATATAAACAGTGCACGGATAAACCAGGTACTAATGAAAGGTAACTTTGACGAAGGATTGTTACTTGTGCCCGAAGTATTAAATAAACTGGAAGAGTATTCACTTTTCGTAGACAGCCACCGTATACTTGTATTTAATTATAAGATAGCCTCACTTTATTTTGGAGCAGGTAAATATGCAACAGCAATTGATCATTTATATAAAATAATTAATGATACACAGGTGGGTTTAAGAAATGACCTGCAATGCTATGCCCGCTTAATGCACCTGCTGTGCCATTATGAATTAGGTAACGAAGAAATTCTTGACTCTCTTATAAGATCGGTCTACCGGTTTATGGCAAGAATGAAAAACCTTACAGTTGTAGAAGAAGAAATATTTAAATTTTTACGGCATTCAGCAAAAGTGAAAGCAAAGGAATTGAAAACCGAGCTTGAAAGATTCCTTTTAAAAATAAAACATTTTGAAAAGAATCGTTTTGAAACACGCTCATTTGTATACCTTGATATTATATCCTGGGTAGAAAGCAAAATATACAATAAGCCAGTAGCTGAAATAATATATAATAAATACCTGGTAAGCCGGCACAGGGAAAAGAAAAAAGAATTGGTAAAAAAAGCCAGTTAGAATCTTACACTAAATCCTGCATTGATAGAGTAATCCGCAAAAGCTGCATCCCCTTGCTGGTGAACCCCAGTATCAATTGTACGACGTTTATCAGCATCGTTTTGTGTACGATCTCTTTTTAATGCAACAGGAACAGCAAGATTAAAGCTGATATTTTTATTTACCCAGGTTATGGTTGGCTCTGCTGAGATAATATAACCGGGCCTTCTAAAGCCGCGACTGCCACCAATCAGATCTTCTGAGGGAAGGCCTTCAATGCGTATACCACCGGAAAAAGTTAGCCCGTTAGTCATATATGCTACACCTGCACGTGTCATAAAAAGATCAGGTACACTCATTACATCAGTGTTATATTTTTTTGCCGTTGCTGAAGCTGCACTGCCTCTTGTTGTAGATGTACCATTTACTTCCCTGGGATTACTTAGATAGAAGAAGTTTCCATATACACCGAACTTGTGAGAGAAATTATAGAAAGTGTTCAGCTCAAAAGTAATACCTGTACCACCATCTCCGGGTTGGATTGACTGGTCAACAGGACCTAAAATACTCGAGTCAGCTTTCTTATAGAAATAATCCATGTAATTATAATCACCGGTAGCCAGTTTAATTCCCAGGCCTAATTGTATATTTCCTTTGTGAGCTTTTGCAGGATCAAACATCCAGCGGTTTGCACCAACTTTTATATCGCCAATACCAAATGAATGTGTACTGTGCCTTGTTTTTCCATCATGCTCATATAATGATGACCTGCCGTATGATAAAATAGGTAATGTCATAGATAATGACCAGCGTGAATTTAATGTCCTGGTAGCTGTTACATCCAACTCATACGCATGATTAATAACATTGCTTCCCTCATCAACTCGTTGCTTTTGTTCCTCGGTGCCAACAAAATGTTTATAAGATTTGAAATAACGGTTAGTAAGATTAATCTCCCATCCTTTAGCATCCATAGGACGACTGCAAACTCCGGCAGTACCTTTAATGGCTACACAACCTTGAGCAAAGATATTGTTTGAAAGATTGAAAATGAACAGAACAGTTAGTAACGATAAGACTACTCTTTTCATACAGCTTTGTTTGGTGCTAAGTAGATAAAAATACTAAGATTTTTTCATTCGCAGACGATCCACTACAAGTTCACCCACCCTCCTGCCATATTCAGTACTTACAACGCAGCTGTGGTGAAAATGGATGCCTCCATAAAACCTGGCCCAGTTATTTTCATCTGCTGCCTGGCGAAATGATTTATAGGTGCGGCTTTTAATTCCAAACTCAAGTTCAGAAGTATCAGTATAAGCAAAATTATCACCGAACACACTCGTTAATGCTTCTGCTGCTGCAGATGAACAGGTTGAATGTCCACATGTATACTCAGGGAAAGGTGGAGTCTGAAGGAAAGGTCGCCAGTCTGCATCAAAATATTTATTGATAACTGTTTCAGGCCTGGCAGTATTGTAAGTGAACTTTGCATCCCAGCATTGTATAAAAGCATCAAAGAGCGCTATACTGGTTACTGCATATGCATACACGGTTTCAGGAAAATCGGCCTTTGCTTTTTTTGCAGCAATGCCAACAATACTCATCCAATGACCGGGAGGTGAGAATTTTTTTGTGCCATACATTACATGCCCTTCCACATTTAATTTAAATGGGTTATCATCCCAGAATTCTGCAATGTGTTTTTGCTCAGGCGTTAAATTTTCAACAGCTGTCTTACTCAGCATAACTTCTTTATAATACGCACTGCCCGTGTCCTTAATATTAAACTTCAGCGGCGGCGGAGGCATGTAATTACTCAACGTATCGATCACCAACGGACGTAATGTATTCCAATGTGGTTCTAATGCCTGTGAATATCCCGGAGGTGTAGGTTGCCATCTCCCTTCTTCGTTAGTAATATTATATTTTTCTGCAGTTCTTGTTTTTGCATAATTATCTTTCTTGCTCCATTTCAGAATTGTAGCTGCAACTGTATCAGCATAAGCAACAGAACTATTAAATATTTCTGAAGGCATTCCATTATCCTCTGCAAGCTCTTTCAAACTATCAACATAATTTCTCATACTCCCGGCCGGAAAAGTAACTGATTCACCTAGCTTAGAAAACGCAAGTAAGGAAGCGAATTCAAAATTTATTGTTTTAGGGTCTGTGGGCTTAGGAATATATTTCAGATCTTTTAACTGCCCTGCCAGGGAATTATATTTTTTCGGATAACCTGCAGCGATAACTTCATATGCAGCAACGTTAGCATACAGATAATTACGGGAAGCCACGATAGGACTAAAGTTATTCCCCATTACAACAGCATTCAATTCATGAACCGTATTGCAATAAAGCATTGGATCATTAAATACAGCCTGGTAATTTTTTTTAGAATTACAGGCAACTAATAACAACAGCACTCCATACAATAATCGTTTCATAATCCGGGATAATATATTAAGGCAACGGATAGGAATAAAATTACTACTTATTCCAGTTTACCGAAGTGGATTTTACGTCACTTTCCAGCACATTGGGATCCTAAGCTTAGAATTCCACGTGGACAAGTTGT
>JADMIO011545372.1_pt1 | contig 44023 bp, 46 predicted proteins | sample 8958161 | NCBI WGS metagenome assembly JADMIO01 (sample SAMN16585339, study PRJNA669376) | soil metagenome | isolation source: Crop rotation soil | place: USA: Cullars Rotation, Alabama | collected 2011
CGCGACAACTTGTCCACGTGGAATTCTAAGCTTAGGATCCCAATGTGCTGGAAAGATCGCCGCGCGCCTTTGGCGTGATCGCCAGGCCGTACATGGGCGTGGGAAAGGTCATGGGCTTGAGATGCACGCTGTCCAGAGCGTGATCATCGTGCAGCACATCGCCCGTGTGAATCTCCTCGATCTTGGCGACCGCGCCGATATCTCCCGCGATGATCGCATCGGCTTCCTTGTGATCCTTGCCCTGCAGATTAAAGACATGCCCCAGCTTCACGGCCTTCTTGTTGTGACCAATGAAGACCTGCGAACTGCCCGAGCATTTTCCCTGATGGACCCGGAAAACCGCCAGCTTGCCGACGAACGGGTCGGTCGTCACCTTGAATACGTGCGCCAGCAGTGGACGATTCGGATCCTGGTTGTAGGGGAATGGCCTCTCATCAGCCCCCTCACCGTACACGAACGGTCGCAGGTTGCCTTCCAGCGGCGAGGGGAAATGCTTTGCAATCGCATCGAGCAATTCCTTCACGCCCACGCCATTCTTCGCATCGGCGAAGAGAATCGGCACGAGATGCCCTTCATCCATCGCCTTTTCGAAGGCGGGATGAAGCGCGCTGTAATCGGGCTCTTCGCCGCCAAGGTATTTCTCCATCAGGTTTTCATCCATCTCGACGATCTGGTCGAGGATGGCGGCGTGGCAGCGCTTGACGGTGTCGAAATCGCTCTCGCCCGAGCTGTTCAGAAGGCACTCCACAACGGTCTTCCCGCCGCCCGATGGGAGATTGATTGGCAGGCATTCATGGCCAAAGGTTTCCTGGATCCGCGCAACAAGCGACTCCAGGTCGATCTCGGGCATGTCAATCTTGTTGATGATGATCGCCCGGGGGATGTTGCGTTCCTTGGCGGCCTCCCAGATGCGGCGGGTGACGACTTCGACGCCCGATTGGGCATTGACGACAATCGCCAGCGTCTCAATGGCGGGCAGGCAGGCCAGCGTCGCACCGATCAGATCGGGCGAGCCGGGGGCATCGATCAGGTTGATCCGCGTCCCCTGGTGATCGCAATGCAGCAGCGAGGTGTAGATCGAGTGGCCGTGCTCTCTTTCCTCTTTCTCAAAATCCGAAAAACTGTTCCCCTCGGCGACCGAGGCTTTGCGGTTGACCGAGCCGGAAGCAAACAGCATGGCATCGGCAAGCGTCGTCTTTCCAGACCCGCCATGTCCGGCGAGCAGAACGTTGCGAATATCGGCGGTGGTGTAACTAGGCATAAGGGGCAAACTCCGGACAGAGAAAAGCGAATGGTCAGTATAAGAATGCGGCGGAGGCGGGCAAGCATTTTAGCCATCCGCGCGACACGGGCCTCCAGCACTGCCGGCCCGTGTACAGACGGATGTGCTATAATGACCTCTGAAGTTTGCGTCATTCAACGAGGAGTTACATGGCCGCGATCAAGGAGCCGACAATGGGGCGTTTTTCGGTCGAGGTGGAACTGGCCAACAATGAGGATCTAACTCGCGCAAAGGACGGGAGTATCACCTCGGAACAGGTGCGTCGTGCCCGGATTCGCGGCGTCGTGGATAGCGGCGCGACTCGACTGGTAATTCCTGAGTCCGTTGCCCAGCAACTGGGGCTGGACATCTCCGGAAGCGCCAAGGTCCGGTACGCGGATGGCCGAGTGGCGGAACGGCCGATCGCTCAGAACATTCATCTCAGTTATGGCGGACGAAGCAGCGTCTTCAACGCAGTGGTCGAACCGGATCGGCAATCGCTGCTGATCGGCGCCATCGTGCTGGAGGACCTTGATTTTCTTGTCGATTGCACAGCGGGCCGATTGATGCCGCGCGATCCCAAGCAGATCGTTTCGGAGGCGGAGTAGTAGTACATGGGCGAGGAGCCATCGCCTGATTACAATGGTTCGCATGGCTCGATCAATCCTGATTCTTGCACTTGCGTTCGTGTTCCAGTCAGTCGCGTCAGCCCAGGAATCCGCCAACCCTCTCGACGGCGTGATCGACTTTCATTGTCACGTCGCTCCCGATGCCACGCCTTCCCGCCCGCTCACCGAATTCGATCTCGTGCGGATGGCCAAGCGCGCCGGCATGCGCGGGATCGTGATTAAGAGCCATTATCTTCCCACCGCCGATCGGGCGCAGCTTGTGATGAAGGAACTGGGCGGGATTGAGGTATTTGGCGGGGTGACGCTGAATCGGTCGATGGGGGGGATCAACGCCGAGGCGGTTTCGCGGATGCTTCAGATTGATGGACATCGCGGGAAGATTATCTGGCTGCCCACGTTTGATTCCGAGGCGCAGGTGAAAATGGATAATGCGCAGCGGCCGTTTGTGGCGGTGGTGAAGGATGGCAAGCCGGTGCCGGAGTTGGCGGAGATTTTCCGGCTGATTGCTGCCAACGATCTGGTTCTGGAGACCGGCCACTCCGCGGCGGAGGATTCGTTGATCGTCGTCCCCGCCGCAAAGGATGCGGGCGTGAAGAAGATTGTCATCACGCATGCATTGGCGGATCCAATCCACTCAACCGATGAACAGCTCAAGAAGTTTGCGGATATGGGCGCGATCATCGAACTGGTCTGGCTGAACGCGCTCACACCACAAGCCGGCACGACGCGGCGATTGATCACCGTTCAGGAATACGCCCGCGTGATCAAGCTGATCGGGGCGGAGCATTTCATCATCGCCTCGGACCTGGGCCAGCAGCTCAATCCGGTGCATCCGGATGGAATGATCGCGTTCATCCGCGGGCTGCGCGGTGGGGGGATATCGCAGGAACAAATCGACCGGATGGCCAAGCGAAATCCCGCCAGATTGCTCGGACTGGAAGCGTGGTGAGCATGCGCGGTCGTTGGATTGAAGTGAACGATCTGATGCAGCGCCGGTACCGCTACGAACTGGCCGAGCCGGCGGGGCGGAATTTCCATCCACGATTCAAGCCGCAACTGACTCACCGCGCAGATGCTGGAGCTTGGAGTGTTCGGCGGAAAGTACATGAGCGACTGCGCCGATGAATTCCCCGCAAGTTGGTTCAGGAACGCCAAACTCTGTCATGAGCGTCACAATCCGGAGCTGAGTTTCTTCGGAGTGAATGCCTCGCAGCCGCTGTCGGAGTGGCGGAAGAATGGGTGGATCTGGAAGGATGATCCGCGCGGATGGTTCCAGTGGTATTGCCGGTATTACCTGGGGCGGCGATGTCCGGATGATGAGAGGCAAATCGCCAGATGGATCGCGTTTAGGCGGCACCTTGCGCAGGTAAAGGCAAATTGTGCGGCCCGGGATTACTCGTGTCATCGCAAACAGCGGCAGGCGCTTCTGCACTGGGCTTACGATTCGCGCAAGGTCTGAACCCGCGATGCTGCGCATCGCCGCTAACTAATCGGACTCAACGTCTCTGCTTCAAGATCCGGGTGGCCCCTGGCGCGCCCGTTGCAATCCTTTTATCTTATCTGGGAGGTCCTATGCCTGCTGTGGTTGATTCGGAACTGTGCAATGCATGCAAGTCGTGTGAGGAAGCCTGCCCCATCGGGGCGATCACCGTGCCGGAAAAGGCCGAGGTGAACAAGGAAGACTGCATCGACTGCAATGCCTGCGTCGATGCCTGTACGAGCCAGGCGATCAGCATTGCGGATTGATCAAAAGCGGTTTCTTCTTTTGGAGACGCGTGCCGCGGTGGTGGTTCCCATCGAAGGCTGATCATGCCCGCGTCCTGAGCGCCGCTTGCGGCGGTCTCATGGCGCTGTGGTCGGCGCTGGTTCGGATGCTTCTCCCGGCACGTACCACTCTCCGCGGAGCCAGTCGATAATGAGGCCGATCTGCTCGGCATTGAGCATCTGCTTGGCGCCAAACGCCGGCATGCGATCGTTACGGGATCCATAGAATCGATCGTGCGCTGGATCGTTGATGAAATCGGTCAGCCATTGCCTTGAACCATAACCTGTGAGGTCCGGCCCGACGTGCTCCCCCTTGTCATGGAAGACATGGCAATCGATGCAGCCGGCGCTGCCCGTGATCGCGGCGCGGCCCTGCGTGATTTTTTCGCTTTCCGCCGCATCAAGCTGCGTTTGCGACTCAAGCTGTGCTTCGGCGGAGAGGGCGGTGGCGGCCAGACTCATTCGTGCTGCCACATCCGTGCCTCCCGCGGCGTATTCTTCCTTGATGAATTTGGTCATCTTCCCCTCCTTGAACTTCGTCGTGCCGAAATAGTGAGCCGAATCGATTTTCGCCGGATCGAGCAGCCCCTGGATCCATGGCCGCGAGGCGAAGCCTTTCAGGTCCGAGGCGCTTTGAGGATCGGTTGCAAGGTTCGGCACGACGCCGGTTCCGTCATGGCCGTCATAGCGATGACACGACGCACAGCTTTGCGCAAAGAGGCGCGGCCCCTGGACGAGCGGGTCGTTCCGCACCAGGGCAACCGCGCCGATGGCGGGAATGCCGGTGGGGGATTGGGCCAGCTCGACCACGCGCTTGGCTTCCTCTTCCGCCCGCGCCACCGCAGCGCGATAGGCCGGATCGCGATAATCCTGCCAAAGCGCCTCGGTGGTCAGGAAGGTCACCCCCGCGACAAACGAAAAGAAAAACAGCACGTTGAAATAGTGCCCCACCTTCCAGCGGCCGATGAAGGGCATTAAAAAGAAAAATGCCATCACCGCGCCGGGGATGACGATCGCGCCGTAAATTTCATTCGGACCGGCAAAGGCCTTGAGTTTGAGAAACTGAAAAAGGAAGAGGAAATACCACTCGGGCCTGGCGGCCGAGTAAGCAACCGATCCATCGGCGGGTGCTCCAAGCTCTGCTCCCTTGAACATCACCAGCAGCAACACCACCGCCATCACCGCCATGCACGCAACGGCATCTTTCAAAACCTGATCGACCCAGAAGGTAGTGTCCGGCGCGCGGTACGGCTGCTTGGCGGTGATGCCGTGGCGGCGAAAAATCCAGACGTGGATTGAGATGAACACAATCATCAGGAACGGGAGCAAACCCGCGTGTAGCGAGAAAAAGCGCGTAAGTGTGAGATGTCCATAATCCCCGCCACCGATGATGATTCTTTGAAGCGCTGGGCCTGCCCAGGGAATAATTCCCAAGATGTTGGTTGCCACCTGCGTCGCCCAATACCCCTTCTGATCCCAGGGAAGCAGATAACCCGTTAGCGACAATCCCAGGACCAGGTGAAGCAGGATCAGTCCGATCCAGAAATTGATCTCCCGCGGCGCGCGATAAGCTCCATCGATGATCACCTGCGCCAGATGCAGCGCCAGCAGCACGATCATCGCCTGCGCCATGTAATGGTGAATCCCACGCAAAATCCAGCCGCCATAAAGCTCGTGCTGGATGTAATAGACGCTTTCCCATGCCGTCTGCGAGCTGGGGCTGTAGCAGGCCCAGAGGAAAAATCCGCTGAGAAGCTGCACGCTGAAAGCGAAAACGAGAGTGCTTCCCCACACATATCGCCAGCGTGCCCCGCCGGGAATATGTTCATACAGCATCGCCCGCATCATCCCGCGGCAGCCGGTGCGATCGTCCAGCCAATCAACCAATGAGCCAATCATGTTCGGGGATTCTTCCTGGGTGTGCCCGCTTCGAAATTCTGATATCGCACCTGGACGATCCCGCCCTTGAGCGCCCGGTCGTCCACCTCCAGCTTATCCAGCGGCCGTGGGCTGGCGCCTTCGGTCACCGAACCATCCGCGGCGAATTTGCTCCCGTGGCACGGGCAGTGGAATCCCCCATTTGGGATGGCATCGACAAAGCATCCGGCGTGCGGGCAATGCGTGTTGAATGCGGTCACCTGCGAGCCGCTGCGCTGCAAATAGACCGAGCCGATCGAAGTCTGCGGAAATTTGCTCCAGGCATCGAATTTATCCGCGATGACCGGAAACCGCCGCGGTGTGCCATCGGTTGGCAGGGCATCCAGGGATGTAATGCGAATCCACCCCGCCGCCTTGGATTTGCGACTCAATGGATCGAGCAGAACCGCCACCCCGGCTCCGCCGGGGATCAGCATCGCAATCGCCCCGACCATGATGGCCGCGGCCTTGCACAAAAACCCTCGTCGCTGGGGCTGGGCAACCGTGTCGGGGGAAACAGCTTCGGCAACCTCACTCATGCGACTATTTCTACCGCAGCGGCCGAAGAATGTGAAAAGCGGCTTCCCCCGCCTTCGCTTTTTGATCGCTGCCCGGCGCATCCGCCATATGCCGATCGCCCTGTTCTCTCCTGTTTAAATATGCCACAATATGAGGGTGAAGTTTCATTCGACGATCTCCCGAAATGAATCGACGGCGGCGGCCTTGGCGGAGGTGGTTTCCGGGCTGCGCCTGCGGGTGGGGCGGGTGGATGCGGCTTTTTGCTTCTTTACGGCGGATCATCTGGAGAATGCCGATCAGATTGTTCAGGCATTGTCGCGCGAGCTTCAGCCGGGGGCACTGGTAGGCTGCTCGGCGGAGGGAGTCATCGGAGGAACCAGCGAGATCGAGCGAGCGCCTGGTATCGCGGTTTTCGCTGCTGAGATTGACGATGTGACGGTGAGGCCGTTCCATATTCCCACGGACGATTGGCGGGGACTTTTGACCACTCCAGACGATCTGAAGCAGCGGATCGGGCATAGCGCCCAGACGCGGGCGATCATCGGCTTTGCCGATCCGTGGACCACGCCGCTGAATCAGTTCATGCAGTCGATGGATGCTATTTCACCGAATGCGCCGCTGATTGGGGGGATGGCCAGCGCGGCGAAGAATCAAGGGGAGAACGTGCTGCTGTTCAACGATGAGACGGTGAACGAGGGGTACGTGGGTCTGAGCCTGAGCGGGGCGATCGAGGTGCGGACGGTGGTGAGCCAGGGGGCGCGGCCGATTGGCGAGCCCATGGTGATCACAAAGGGCCGTGAAAACGTGATCGAGCAGCTTGGCGGAAAGCCCGCGATGGAGGCGATCCGTGCGATGTTCGAGAACCTGCCCGAGCGCGATCGGACCCTCTTACAGCATGGCCTCTTGATTGGCCGGGCGATCAGCGAATACCGCGAGAGTTTCGGTCGCGGGGATTTTCTGGTGCGCAATATCACCGGCGCGGATGAAAAAACCGGCGCGGTGGCGCTGACGGACCTGATTCGAATCGGGCAGACCGTGCAGTTCCACGTTCGCGATGCCGAAACGGCGGATGAGGACCTGCGGTCGATGCTGGAATCGGCGAAGGAATCGGGCGGATTTGAGGGAGCGCTGCTCTTCAGTTGCAACGGCCGCGGCGCGCGGATGTTCGAGCAGGCCGACCATGACATCTCGGCGATCGGCCAGGCCATGCCGGGATTGCCGGTGGCGGGGTTCTTCGCTGCAGGGGAGATTGGGCCCGTTGGTGGAAAGAACTTCATCCACGGGCATACGGCGAGTTTGGCGCTGATGCGGGGGACGAGTGAATGACCAGTCCCCACCCGCTCGATCATCAGCCGCCAACAAAGTCTCGGATCGATCTGGATTTCTGGGCCTATCTTCTGCCGATGGCGCTCTTTCTGGGCTTTACGCAGATTGGGGCGTCGTGGAAACAGCTTTATCCGCTGAGTTATTTGATCAAGACCGTCGTTGTCGCCGCGGCACTTGCGCTGCTCTGGCCGCGGTACACAAAGATCCGCTGGAATTACTGGTGGCTTGGTGTGATTGTCGGCGTCATCGGGATTGTTCAATGGGTGGGGATGCAGGTTTGGCTTCAACATTTCGAGTTTTTCAAACCATCGCCGGATGTATTCAATCCGCTGGATTTCTTCAAGGAGAAGCCGGGGCTGCTCTGGCCATTCATTTCGGTGCGAATTGCGGGGGCGGTGCTGGTGGTGCCGGTGATGGAGGAGCTTTTTTGGCGGGATTTTCTGTGGCGATCGATTCTCGCGCCCAACGATTTTAAGCTGGCGGCGGTGGGGGAATTCGACTGGAGCGCCTTCCTCGGCGTTTCCGCCGCCTTCGCGCTGGTGCACGGGAACTGGTGGCTGACATCGATCGTCTGGGCGCTGATGGTGGGGGCATTGCTCATCTACACCAAAAGCCTGGGCGCGTGCATCATCGCGCACGCGGTGACCAACGCGCTGCTGGCGGGGTATGTGCTGTATACGCATGATTGGGCGTTCTGGTGAAATCTCACGGGGAGTTTCGGTACGTTAGTTCAAGCGTCGAGCCCCGAGGCGGGATTTCCCCGAACCGCGCATCGCGGCACCCCAAAGTGCAACGAATAAAATGCATCGCACGGAATTGCTTGGATGCATGGAGGTAAACCTTCTCTCAATTCAGCGGCGCGCGAGCAGATGCGAACACAACACGGCGGCGCACCCAACTCCGCCGACGCTTTGGCTCAGCGGCCAGTCCATGGTGTTGGATAGAATGTCGCCTCCGATCAAAAAGATGATTCCCGCCAGACTCGCTAGAAGCATGACGGTGGGAACCCGGTTCCCCCACGGCAACACGGTGGCGGCGGGGAGGAAGAGCATCACGATCCCCATGGCGGCCCCGAGTGTATCGGTGCTCAGGACGAGAATCAGGCAGATCAGGGCCAGAAAGAGGGCGTCCCAACGAGACGGCCGAAGTCGGGCAAGCTCCGCAGCGGTCGGCGCCTGGGCGAGCAGCAGCCAGCGCCGCCACAGCAGAGCAATCACGCAAGCTGCCCCCGCCAGCACAACGGCGACAAGTTTCGCCTCGGTTTCTCCCACCGCAACGTCGATTCCTACGAAATAATGCTGAACCTGCTGCAGTTCCGCCGCCGCCCCGGCGACTACCAAAATCGACAGGCATACCCCCGCAACATAGAGCGCCGGCAGAAGCAAATGGGACGTTCCACGCCTCGACGAAATGGCGATCAGCGACATCGCGAGCACCAGACACCCAACGGCGGGGGGAAGCGTCGGCCAGCCCAACCGCAATCCGACGGCAGCGCCAAGCGTCACGATCTGTGGGAGCGAGAGCACGAGCAAAGTCTGCTTCCGCAATATCACGAACACACCCGCGATCCCTCCGGCGATTGCCAGCGCCGCCGCGGGGAGAAGCGTCGGCCACCAGAAACTCAAATGCTCAATAAGCCCGTTCATGGCTGCCCCCGATGCGCGGTTAGACGCAGCGCGAGCTGATCAGGATGGATCGTCTCGACGTCGCTGGCAATGCCAAACTCGGAAGCTGGATGCAACCACGCCACCTGGTCACACAGCTCGCACAGGTCTTCGATCTCATGGCTGATCATGACCGAGCACAAACCGTCCGCAGTGGCTCGTTGGAGGACTTCCAGAAGCATTCGCCGCGAGTGGACATCCAATCCTGCGGTTGGCTCATCCAGCACGAGCACCTGTGGCCGCACCGCCATCGCCCCGGCGAGCAGCAGCCGTTGCTGCTGCCCGCCGCTGAGCGCGAAAAAAGGCCGATCCGCCAGATCGTCCACCCGCATCGCGCGCATCGATTCCAGCACGGTTACCCGCGCCCGTCCGAGCCAGCCGAGCCGGCGCTGTGCCGATATCGCCATCGCGGCGGCGTCGAAACCGCTCATCGGCCAGTGTGATTCCATTGACTGGTGCTGCGGGAGATAGGCGATTTGCGGAGATCCGTGATGAACGACGCTCCCCGTCAGCGGCGGCAGCAGGCCGGTGATTCCCCGAACCAGCGTGGTTTTGCCCGATCCATTCGGACCGAACAGTCCGAGCGCGCGGCATGGCTCAAGGGCGAGCCGCTCGGCCCGGACGACCGCCCGCCCGCCATAGCCGAACTCCGCCTGCTCCAGCTCGATGATCACGATCCCCCCTTGGGCAATATCCCCGCCCCTCGTGCCGCTTCGACCAGCTTTTGCGTGTCGTAACGAAACAACTCCTGGTAAGTGGTGACTTCCGGCACCCCCAGCACATGATCAGGCAGGATGATCATTTTCGCCCCCGCTTGATCGGCGACGAACTGCGCCAGCTTCGAATCGTCATACGTCTCGCAGATGACCACCTTCACGCCCTCGCGCTTCATCATCTCGATCGTCTGTCGAACCTGTGCAGGGGAGGGAGTGATCGCAGGTTTGGGCTCGATCGTGCCCACAATGTCGATCGGAATCGCATCGCCGAAGTATTCCCATGCCTTGTGGAACGTAACGACCTTCAACCCCGCATAGGGCTTGAATTGCACCTTGATCTCACGGCTGACATCCGCCATCTGCTTAACGAATTTGACGGCGTTGGATTTGTACAGATTGGCGTTGGCGGGATCGGCTTGGGACATCGCCTTTACCAACGTCGCCGCCATGCGCTGGGCGATCTGCGGATTCAATGTGAAGTGCGGATTGCCAAACGCGTGAACATCCCCCAGTGAGCGATCGATCTTCCCGGTGGGAACCTCCTTCAGCTCGATCCCGTCGCTCATATCCACCGAGCCCGGCTGGTTGGGAAGGATTCGCGGATTTCGCGCCCCCTTTTCCAGATTGTCCCGCCAGGGCTCGGTGTCCAGCCCGCTGTGGACAAACAGATCGGCCCGGTTCAGATAGACCATCTCCGCCGGCGTGGCCAGCACATTGTGGACGTTTTCCGGTCCCTTCATTACCGAATGGACCTCCACCTTGCCATCGCCAATCTGCCGCGCGATGTCGGCATAATCGGTGGCGGTTGTCACGATCTTCAATTGCGCATGACCGATGCTCGCGAACAACAATGCGAAAATCAGTGCCCATTTCATAAATCACCTCACATTCGTGTTTTCACTTCATCGACCAGTACGGATGCGGTGGATGCGCGCCGAAGACCCACGTCACCTGGAAATAGAGCGTGTCTTCGGTTGGTACGTCGCCGGCCTTGTGCTGGTATTCAGCGCGGAAGCGAAGGAACTCGCTCCAGTACCACGTCACGTAGGGCGAAACTCCCCACGTGTTCTGCGTGTCATCCAGTGCGTTCTCCGTGCAGTCGAATCGCACGCCCATGTACCAGTCACGGTTGAGCTGCTGCTGGAGCAGCAGATATCCGCCCCAGGCGCGCTGGGTGTCGCTCCGCGATGTATCCACAATTCCGTGGATCACTTCGGCCTGAATCAATTGATTAAAAAACCCGCCGGAGGGATCGGTGTGAATAAGGGTCAGGTCGGCGCCAAAGAGATTGGCGTTCTGCTGGTTGTCGTCGTTGTGCTTGGCCGTCAGCCATGATCCGCCCAATTCCAGGTTCCAGTCCCGGGCGATGTTGTGGTTCCAGAGCAGGTGCGTATTGAGGGCAGGGCTGTCGACGAACGCATCGTTGTTGACAACCGGCTGTTCCTCATCCCCCTCGCCGGAGACGATCTCGACAATCGCCTCGACATAATTTCCACCCAGCAGATCGGGTGGGATCACGTAGCTCAGGCTCAGACCATTGTCGGTGATCGCCTCTGGACCGAGGAATGACTGGTTGACGAAGTTGTTGTCCACCGTCGGCCAGTCGTGGTTGTGAAGGATGTTCTGCCTGCCGAAACGCAGGTGAAACCGGCCGATCTTGGCGGTGAGATTCGGTATGCCAAAATCGTGAAGAAAGAGATAGGCCTCCTCGATCTCCACGCCGCTATTCACGTCGCCGTTGGCATCGGCCTTATCGAAAAAGAGTGGGTCGTCCACGTCGCGGGTGAAGGGAAGCACGGCCACCGCATCGGCGCGCGGATCGACGGCGGCCCGCATTTCCAGTTCCAGCGTACCCAGGTCAAAGCGATTGCGGGCGGGGTTGTCGTTGTCAGTGGAGATGTTCCCTTTGAAATCGCCGATCACAGCGAGGTTGGGATTGAAATTGGCGGGAACCCGCAGCGTGATCGGGGATTCGCTGCGCGACTCGATGTCCTTCAGGACATCCTGGGTATGTTTTTCGATTTCATCGGCCGTGGGCGTTGTGCTGGGGGCCGGCTGGTTCAACTGCCCGCGAAGCCGGGCGATTTCTTCATCTTTAGCACGAATATCGGTGTCATATTTACGTTCGAGTTCTTCCAACCGCCTTTCAAGGCGGTCGATGCGCTGATCGACTGGCGAGGTTTGCCCGATGGCAACGCCCGTCAGGCAACACAGCGCAACGCAGATGCGCGTGAGCATGGTGCCTCCGAATGTTTTGAGACAAGGATCAGAAGCTGCGGACAGGTTGGATCAGCAGCCCGGAGGCCCGCGGCAGGCGGTTGTCAGCGGCGTGCGCTGAGAAACGAGGGATGGGATGAATTCAATGGCCGGTTGCGGATGCAGAGGCAGCAGGATGACCGGGGCAGCGACACTGGCCTGAATCACCGGCGCGTGCCGGGCCGCACAAACCTGGCAGCGTGATTCATCGTGAGGGACTAATGCATCGTGATGTTCCCGCTGATGCAGCAGGAACATCAGTCCCGAGCAGTTGGCCCAGATCGCCAGAATCAGGAGGATCGGTGCGACGCGCCTCACGACCGCCACAGTGCCTCTGTTCGCTGTGTTTGTCAATCCGCTTTGCCCGCGGCGACACCATCTGGTAGCTTGTATTCTTCAGCAGGTTGCACATGCGATTTCTCGTCACCGCCGGCAATACGCGGGAAATGATCGACCAGGTCCGCGCCTGGAGCAATATCTTCACGGGCAATACGGGTTTTGCGATCGCCCGCGCGCTGAGCGAGGTGGGCGATGTCGAACTGCTGACGAGCAACCGCCAGCACATTGATGAACTGGTGGGCGAGCCGGTGGCGCGATTGACGGCGGCGGGTTTTTCATCGCACGCCGATCTGCGGTCGCTGCTCGAGCAGCGGATGCAGCAGGGGCATTACGATGCGGTGTTCATGTCGGCCGCGGTGGCTGATTACCGGCCCGCCGGGACGTTTTCGATCATTTCGCGGGAGCCTACATCTGTTGCGGGGCAGCAGCGATGGATCGTCCAGGACGTGCAGGCGGGGAAAGTAAAAAGCAGCTACCAATCCATCGCCATCCTGGGGGAACAGACCGCAAAGCTGGTGGATTTGTTTCGAAAGAATTGGAACTTTCGGGGCCTTCTCGTAAAATTCAAGCTCGAGGTGGGCCTGAGCCGTGACGAATTGATTCGCGTGGGTCAGGCCAGCCGGCGCAGCAGCGGCGCGGAATACCTGGTGGCAAATACACTCGACATGGTTGAAGGCATGGACGCGGGAGCATATCTTCTTGGTGAGGATTGCGCCGAGTGGGTGCCCCGGGCGGCATTGCCGGGCCGCCTGGTTCGTCTGGTCCGGGAGCACCCGGGTTGAAGGAGCTTGTTCATGTCCGAATCCGCATCGCCCAAACGCCTGCTGATTGTGGATGACCACGTCGATACCGTGGTGGTGATGCAGCGGCTATTGAGCCAGCAGGGTTATGATGTTCAGACCGCAGACTCCTTTCATGGGGCAGTAACCTTGGCGGATGGGGGCAGATTCGATTTGATTCTGGCGGACATTTCCCTGCCGGATGGAGACGGATTGCAGTTGCTGGAGGAATTGGCTCGCCGCGGCTCTCCTGCAATCAAGGGAATCGCCCTTTCCGGCTATGGCATGCCCGAGGACATCGAGCGAACTCACAAGGCGGGGTTCGCCGGCCATCTCACCAAGCCTGTGCAGTTCAACCAGCTTACCGAAATGATCGACAAGCTTCTCCAGTGAACTTCCCTGGCCGCTGCTGCGCTTGATCAAGGATTGAAAGAGAGTTCAGTCGAGTTGAGCCTGCGCCAGTCATTCGATGACGCTCCAACGTCCGGGCGCGGGCGGTGTCTTAGTTGTCGGGCAATGCTTTTCTCCTTGGCGCAGCCAAGGTCAAGATCATAGACTATGCAGCTTGTCGGTTTCATTCTCATCAACAGGGAGTCAAAGCACTCGGCGGATTTGCCATGGATCGTTTCCGTGGCCACACGGGTGGGTATTCGAATTGAGGTATCGCATGCGTAATTCTTCCAGGTGGACGCTTCCGCTCATGGCGGCAGCGCTCGCGCTTGTCGGTTGGTCATTGAGCTCTGCGGTTGCGCAGAATGCCATGGCCAAGGGTAAGGTCAAGGTAACGGTGAAGCAGGCGGACGGCACGGCCGCGGCGGCTTTCCCGGTGGCGCTGTTCAAGGGCGACTACACTCCGCCCATCCCGGCCCGCGGTGGACGCGGTGGCGGTGGTGGTGGGGGTGGCGGCGGTGCACCTGGTGCCGCTCCGGGTGGAGCAGCCGGTGGTGGCGCCGCTCCTGCGACGCAGCCGACGGTGGCGACGGGGACGACCGACGCCATGGGCGTCTACACGTTTGAGAACGTCGATCCCGGCCAGATGACGGTTTATGCTGGCAACCTCGGTGGCGGCGGCCGTGGCCGTGGCGCCGGTGGTGGCGGCGGCGGCGGCGGTGGTCGTGGTGGTGCAGGCGCTGGTGGAGCACCTGGTGCCGCTGCCGGTGGCGCGGCGGCTGGTGGTGGAGCCGGTGGCGCTGGTGGTCGTGGCGGCGGATTCGGCCGTGGCAGTGGTCGCGCTGTGGTGACCGTTGAGGCTGGAAAGACCGCTGAAGCGAACATCACGCTCATGGCTCCCGCGGGTCGTGGTGGTGGCGGTGGTGGCCGTGGTGGTGCAGGCGGCGGCGCACCCGGTGGTGCACCTCCCGCGAACCGCGGTCAGGGCGCCTGATCAAGCTCGCATTGCTCCTTAAGCAATTTCAGAACGCGGATGGCCTTCAAGGTCATCCGCGTTCTTTATTTTGGTAACCCCGCCGAGGCGAGGGTCATCAATTGCGAGGCGGCGGAATGAAGCACGAGCGAATCGCCGGCTTCGATGGTGGTTGCGGGTGAGGGTGGGGATTGCAGGCCACCCGATTTTGGAGTGCGCGCCAGCACGCGCGTGGCATATCCCATTTCGATTTGATCGATTCGCTTGCCTGCGAGCGGGCTTCCCCACTCAACATTCAGTTCGCTGATGACATGCGGAACCCCGCCAATCATCGTGCTGCTCAGCACGCGGCTCTGCATCGACATCCCCGCCACAATCGGAGCCGCCAGGGCGCTGGCGCTGAACGCCGCATCGATTGTCATCGCTCCGGCGATCTTTTGCGCCAGCGCCTGGTCGAACAATCGCAGCAAAATCCGAATCCCCGGATTCAGCCGCCGCGCATCCATCGCCACTTCGAGATTGGCGATATCATCGTTGGTGGCGATGACGACCGTGCGTGCCCGTTCAATCCCGGCATCCACCAGCGCCTGATCATCCTTCATGTCGCGCACGAGGATGCACGCCCCAGTCGCTCGCGCCTGGGCGAGAAAGCGATTATCCGGATCCTTTTCAACCACCACCACATCCAATTTCCCCTCCAGCAGCAGCTCGAACACGCGGTAGCCGAGATGCCCCAGGCCGCAAAGCACGATATGATCGCGAAAACTGTTGGCCATGACTTGCATCCACTCCTTTTCCCCATGACGTTTGGACATCATCAACAGCGCCAATCGCACGATCCCTTCCCCGATCAGCAGAAAGCCGAACAGCGGGTAGATCGCCTGCAAGATTTCCAGGTGCCACGGCAGCGGCGGGGCTGCGATCGGCTGGGCGAGCATCGCCATCCAAGCGCCGTAGATCGACACCATCGCTCCCGGCCGTCGGCCCTCCAGCTCGCGAAGTGGCGTGAGGGCATACAAAACCGCGCCCCACGACAGGAGTACCCCCAGCAGCAGCAGGGTCCAGCGAAACTCCTTGACGATCGCGATAGCATAAAAGAAGAGCACGCGCCAGCGCACATGGCGATGAGGGGGTTGGCGCGCCGGTCCTTTTGCCCGTTCCACGGCTGGAGTCTAACCGGAGGCCCACATGGCCCGCCAACTCGCTGAGCAGATCATGATCGACCAATGCGCAAGAGGGGTATGGTATAATGAGCGTGTGAGCAGAGCGCTGGATCATCTGCGAATGTTGGCCTACGTGCGCCGTCGTTGGGTGGTATGGCGGGCGATCGAATGCGCGGGCATCGGTTCGGCCATGGGGGCGGCGGTGGCGTTTTTTGTGCTTGTCGTACTGGCGATGCGGGGGGAGGATTCGATCGTGCCGGTTTCCATCCTGTTGGGAGTTGGCGCGGCGGCCGGGACGATCTGGGGCTTGAGCCGTCGGCCGACGCTGTTGCAGACCGCGATGCTGATCGATCGGCGGCTGGGTTTGCACGATCTGCTCAGTACGTCGATGTCAAAGCAGATGTGGATGGACGAGGAGTTCGGTGCGGTCGTGATCGCGCAGGCGCTGGCGCGATGTCGAACGATTTCGATGGATGATCTGTTGCTTCGGCGGCTGGGCGCGCGGCAGTGGGGCGGGATCGGCATCGCCGCGGGGCTGGTGTTGGTTGGAGCCATGTTCACTGGTGAATTGGCGCAAAACCCGGCACAAGCAAAGGAATCGTCCGGAGGTGTATCGAACCCCGGATCAATTTCGCCGATAGCCTCTGGAGATCGAACAACACTGACCACAGGAAAGACCCCTGTGCAAAGCGGACGCGACCGCTCCTTGAAAGAAGACGAAGATGCCAGCGATTCAGCGGGCCGGCCCGTGTCTGATCGCGCCGCCGGGAGAAACCGGGTGGGGGCTGGTGATGGGACTGGTGCGACGGCGGGGACAACTCCCGATGCGAACATTGCGCCTTTGCGACAGGGTGACGGTTCAGCGAAGTCGGCGAGTGCCGGTGACGGTGTTGCCAATGAAGCGGGAAATGTTGCAGGAAATCCCGCCGCCGTTAAACCCGCCGCTCCTACCCCGCCTTGGGAAACCACAACTTGGCCCGCCGACGCCGCCACTGCCGATAAAAAACTCGAAACCGGACAAATCCCCGCCGAATACCGCGAGTTGATCCGCGGATTCTTCCTCCCCGGTCGGACCGATAGCAGCTTCTGACAAGCGGCTTTTTTTCGGCTGTTTCTGGCAATTCCGTGCAATTAATGTAAAATTGGGCAATTCGGGTGAAACTGGCGGACACCAGGCAGTTGCTTAGGAGTGGTCCAAATGTGGGAGCAGCTCGAAATCTGGAATTAGTCACAGTTTAACCAGCGTGCCAGGGCGTAAGACGATATTCTCCAAGGGATTGGAGTTTTTCCGGCCATGGTGGACCCGTTTTTGAAGCAACAGGATGAGATGAGTCGCAGCGAATCAACCATTCCCACGAAAGATTCCACCGCCTCGCCGGACCAGGTCCGACAGATGCTGATGAATCGGCATGTCTGCCCGTATTGCGGCCATCAATATGCCGGCGAGACCGACGCCTGTCCCAAGTGCACGATGGAAGACACCCCCGCCACACGGCAGGCCACCAAAGCGCGGATCGGACCTTGGTATGTGCTCCAGAGCCGCAATCCATCAGCGCCGGGGATGAAATATGTCACGCTGATGTCGCTATTGCGCAAGGGGTACATCACCCCCAAATCGGTGGTGCGCGGGCCGACGACGTATCAGTTGTGGCGATTCGCCGCCAACGTGCGGGGCGTGAGCCGTGAATTCGGATTATGCTACAGTTGTGGGGAGGCGATCTCGCGGACGGCTTCCAACTGTCCTGCATGCCAGCGCTCCCAGGATGCGCCGATGGACCCGGATCTTCTGCTGGAGCCACGGCAAAATGGTACGCCTCAGCCTCAGCCAGCCAACGGCGCTTCTCCGGAACCCGCACCCGCTCCGCTGAATCCTCCCGTGGAAGCGGCGCCGATCATCATCGAGACCACGCCGCCCGCTTCTGAGCCCGCTGCGCCCGCGGTGGTCACCGCCATCCAGCCGGTTGTTGAAGGTAGTTACACCCGACGGCTGCGCGATTTGAATCATCGCCATGCCGACCGGCAGGAGCAGCAGGGATCGATCTCACCATCCGAATCGAGGCCGCCAGCGCGGCGGGGCATCGCCCCCGTTTTCTCCGGCAAAGACGTCTCGGCGATGAGCCTGGCGCGAGCACTTCGCGATGATCCCCCGAAGGAAATGCTGGTTCCAAGCCGGTTCAAGACCAAGGTGGTACTGGCGGCGGCGGCGATTATCGTCGTTGCCGCCGCGGCAGTCTTTTACCTGCGGCCGGACATCCGAAAAAAATCCGTGAATCTGGTTAGCCAGACCTACGCGACCGTAAGCGAAAAACTGAACCGCAATGTCTGGAGGAGTCCTCCACCAGCGGCGCGGCGCCCTGCAAAAGACCCGCAATCAGCGCCAGCCGTGGCAGAAGGTGTCCGTCAGCCGCGCACCTCCGAGGCACCGCCCACAATAACGCAACCCATCCAGCCGCTTGCTGCAAACAACCTCGATGCGGCGTCCACACCTGCCACAATGCCTGTGGTGGAAGCTCGATCGCAGGATCCGAACGCCGCGCTCGACCAGGCGCGTGCTTTGTGGGTGCAGGCGCTGGATGCCGAGAGCAAACATGACTTCACCTCCGCCATCCGCTTCTACGAGCAGATTCGCCAGCTTCCATCCGATGCCTGGCCGGGGGGTCTCCAGATCAACATCGATCTGGCCCGGCATCGAATGCAATCCACTGAGGCGCAATAGCCGATCGGCTACAATCTCCGTTCGATGAGCAGCGAGTATCTGGAATCAGCCGTGGCGACGGTGCCCGCCGGTGCATGGGCCGTCGGAACCAGCGGCGGCGCGGATAGCGTCGCGCTCCTGGCACTTCTGCGCTCCAATCCAGCGCTTCAACTTCATGTCGTTCATCTGGATCACCAGACACGCGGCAACGAAAGCACGGGCGACGCGGAATTCGTTGTCGAGTTTTCGCGGCGATTGAATCTGCCCTGTACGATGGCGCGCCGTCAGGAAATCGAGCCACAATGTGCCGACCTGCCCGCTAATCCATCCGCCAAATATCGAGCCCTGCGGCTGGCGCTTTTTCGACAAGTCGTTTTGGACAACAAATTGGCGGGCGTGATTCTCGCCCATCACGCCGACGATCAGGCGGAAACCGTGCTTCAGCGGTTGATCCGCGGCTCGAGCTACGCGGGCCTTGCGGGGATGAGCCCACGAACGGTCGTTGGCGGGCTGACGATTCTGCGCCCGCTGCTGGGGGTGCGGCGGAGCGAGTTAAGAGACTATTTGCAATCGCGTGCACTGAGTTGGCGAGAGGATGCGAGCAACCAGTCGGATCAGTATTTGCGGAACCGGCTTCGGCGAATGCTCGCCGGATCGGAAGCGCTCATTGACGCGCTTCTGCAATTGGCCCGCACTTGTGCTGCGCTTCGGGATTGGGCACGCAAGACAGCGCCAACGCTGGGGGAACACTTCGCCGCCGCGCAACTGATGAATCTGCCGCAAATCCTCGCCGATGAATCCGCCCGCCGCTGGCTCGCGGATCGAGGACTGCCGATCGAACAGATCGATTCGAGCGTGATCGATCGACTGCTTATGATGGTCAACGACGCCGCCTCTCCGGCGCGCCAAAATCTGCCCGGCAGTCTCACCCTCCGCCGGCGCGGCGGGGTGATCTTTGCTGACGCGGATTGACGGCAACGCTGATCATTCGGGCAACTCCATCACCCACGCCTCGTTCGGAATTGAGCCGATGACCCTCCAGTTGCGGGTATCTTCCTGATACATCCGCATGTGATTCACCAGATAGCGCAGATTCAACTGATTCTGCGCCACCACGTAACGAATACCCAGTTGCTTCAGGTATCGCCGGGCCTGCTGCGGTGCGACAGATTCATCCATTAGAAATGCTACTTCGGGGCTCCAGACCGGCACAGCCTGCATTGAATGCTCCGCCAGCGCGGTGGCGACGAAAGGGTTGTCGGTCAATACCGTAGAGCCAGCCGGCAACATGGAAGGCACCTGCTCCGGCCAGCCAACTCCCGGTTGCCAGCGCGACACCATCACCTGACCGAGATTTCGCAGAACCAGAGAATTCGCAACCAACGGATGCGCCAGCGCGGCGACCAACCCCCAAAGGCCGGCGCATGCAAGCAGAACAGTGCAAGTCTTGAATGCAATGGCCCGTTTGGCAGTCCCGGCCAGGAGAACACCGGCAAGAACAGAGAGCAGCGCGATCGCCGGACTCAAAACGCGCAGGGACATCGACATTCCGCCGCTGGTATATCCCACTGAATTGAGCCAGAGCAGCACCACCAGGAGGATCGCTACGGAGAAAAACCCCCACCTGCGAAAAGACCAGATGCATGCAACCAGTCCGACCAGGCACGGCACCAGCGCGTCTTGGATCACCATCAGGGCGGCACTGCCCCAATCGCGCCATCCCCACGTCCCAACACCAAGCGTCTGGACGTAGAGATCGAAAATCCCGGCGTGCACGGGATTGACGCGAAAAGGGCCAAGACGAATATCGTAGACGGGATTCCCGGTGCGAATGAGATTGCGAATATACCACGGTAATGCAATGAGCAGGGCCGTGATACAAAGCGGGACCGTCATTCGCCATCCCAGCCGCAGCCAGAGAACGGCCACGACCCCAAGAAAAACAAAACTCAGTCCATACTCCCGCGACAGAGCGCCCAACGCGGCGGCCGTGCCGGCAAGAATCATCCATCGCCAGCGCGAGCCTGGCTGAGTTCTCGCCTGCACGAGGAAGTACATCATCGCCACCAGCGAAAGCGCGGTCAGCCCGGTTTCCTGTCCGATTGCCACCGACCAGGTAAATAGAGCGGACGATGCGAGCACGCTCGCCGCCATCGCGCCGGCGATGGGGGAATGCATCGCCCGCGCCAGCCCATAGACGAAGATGATGATGGCAAAATACTGGCCGACCACGAGAAACCAGGTCAACCACCTGGCATGTTCGCCAACGGCGGCGTACAGCCACCAATAGGAAATCGAAACCAGCGGCGGAATGCCGTCTGCGTAAAAATAGATTCGAAAATCGGCCGCGCTGACAGGTGGATAGAAACCGAGGCTCTGGTGCTTCAGGATTTGTGTGGCGAGAAAATCCCATCGCACGGTCGTGTCTGCCCCCGCCAGCGGCCAGAGCCACGTTCGCAGCAGCATCGCCGCTCCGATCAGGCACACGAACGTCATCAGAATCGCCCAACTCAGCCGGAGCCCGCGCTCCTTAGGTGCGACGAGGGTGCGGATTTCAGGCGGCCCGGTCCTAACGGGATCTCGCCGCGTCACAATAAAGAGAGACCCGACCAGGCCCGCCATGAGCAGGATCAACTCAATTCCTATCGTCCCCGCCGTCAATGGCAATCCGGCGATCGCGCTCCACAAGACAAGGTGAAACAGGATCAGCAGTGAAATCACAAATGCTGCCGCCGATCGGACGATCAGGCCCGGCTTGGGCAGGTGTCGCGCCAATAGCCAGAAAACCAGAAATCCGGGCAGCAGAAATCCACCTGCGAATGCGGCAACCGCCCGAAGTCCAAAGGAGATGGTTTCCCACATGAAGCTGCTGCGTCGCGCGGCATTATATCGCCGCGGTGATGTGCATCAATCCGCCCTGGGGCGGGTCGCCGCTCTGGCGGCACGCCTCGAAAGCTCGCTCATCCAGGCGCTGATCGTCGGGTCCGGGTCCAGGTCGAAGGATTGCTGGAAGAATCTGGCGGCATCATCGAATTTCTCCTGCTCCATCGCCACCACACCGCTCTGCCACCAGATCCGCGAATAGTCCGGCGCCAGCGCCCTCCCGCGCTCGGCCATCACCGCCGCCTCGCTCAGCCGTCCCGACTTGCGGTAGGCATCCACCAGCGCCATGTGCAGCCGGACCGAACGCGGCTGCGATTCCAACCGTTTCTGCAGAAATCCAATTTCATCGTTCCACTGAATCGCATAGGCGAATGAACGCACCGTGCCCAGGCAGATTAGGAGGATCGTCAACGCTAACATCGCGCGTCGCGGCAGCATTTGCAGGCCCATCGCCACCAGCAACGCGAAGAAGATCGATGGGATATACATGAGGCGCTCGGCGAAATTCACACCAATCAGCGCAACGATGTTCCCCACCATCGAATACGTCATGGCCAGCGCAAGCAGCAGGAAAATGGCGACTCGATCGCGCTTCCACCATGCAAGCACAAGCAGCGCGCACCATAGAACTATCACCGCAATCCCCATCCACAAATATGGATCGCTGAACTCCACATGCCAGCCAATCGGGCCGTACTCGAACAACAGGTTTACCGGAGCAATCAGCAGCACGATGTATCGCCCCAGCAGCGCGCTTGGCATGAGCCAGCGATCCAGCCCCGCGCTTCCGCCGCCGGGATGCCGCGGGGTGATCACCATGGGATTGATCGTCCAATCCAGATCGGCTCGATCCCACCAGAAGCCGATCTTCGTTTCCCGCCAAACGATATACCCCGCCGTCACCCAGCAGATCAGCAGCAGCAAGATCATCGCCGACCGCTTCTCGCCAGCGCCGCGGAACGGTGCGCGCAACAAAAGCCAGATTCCCCAAAGCAGTGGCGGAAGAAGCAAGCCCTGCTCCTTGCTCAACAGAGCCAGCAGCAGACAGAAGGTGACGTCGATGGCACGCCGATGGGTCATCGGCCCCAGGATCAACAGCATCGCCCCCAGCATCCCAATCGCGCACATCAGCTCGGCCCGCCCAACAATGTTCGCCACCGCCTCCACATGCGCCGGATGCACGGCAAAAATCGCTCCGGCGATCCATCCTCCAGCTAATCCCAAGAGCCGCGTCCCCAGCGCCGCCACCAGCGCGCTGGCCAATGCGTGCAGGATCACATTCACCAGGTGAAATGCCCAGGGCCGATTACCATGCGCCCGCCACTGTATCGCATAGCTGATCGAGATCAGCGGCCGATAGAGCCGATCAGCTCCCTCGCTATAGGGACGGGTCCAGAATCCGTCCCACCGCCCGGGGCCAGCGATCCGTTTATCTTCCAGAATGATGCCGTGATCGTCGTAGATGTAGGTTCCCCCCAGCGTCACCGCGAACAGCGCCGCGGCGAGAATGCCCGAGCCAAGGGAGGGATGTTGTGCGATGCGGTTGAGACTCATTCGCACCCGATCAGTGTGGTCACGTCTTTCATCTGCCTCGCCATAGAATAAGATGAAACCTCGTCCGTATGTATGGGCGGGCATTTCGAGCTGGGCAGGTGGGTTATGAGTGAACAAACTCCCGGGATCGAGCGGCCCGTTCCGCACTGGGTGGGGCTGGCGGTGGCGATCGCGATTTTTGGCGGGCTCGTCGTCGCAGGGGCGTACTGGGTGTGGGACATGTACACGACTCCCTCACGGGCGGAACTGATCGAAGTCCCATCCATCCCGCAGGCCAGAATCTCGACGCCCGCGCCACAGCAGGCGGGAATCCAGAAATCCACCGCCAAGAATCAGCTTACCTATACGATCAAAACTCCCGACGCCACTCTCTCGGTCTCCCGCTCGACCGTCCGGACCGACTTAAAAGACCCCTGGGCCTTCACTTACGGCTATAACAAAACCGACCTGATGACCTCCGACCAGAACGCCGCCGCCCAGGCCCGATACCGACTTTTGGCCGACCCTGCGTTTGCCAAGTCCCTCAAAGTCACCCCGGAGCAGCTTGCCCAGCTCAAGCAAGTCCCCGCCGTCACCACCATGATCGTCAGCGATGCCGATCAGGCCCTGGTCCAAAAAGCCCTCGACGCCTACGCCGCCAATTCCAACCCCACCACCGAGCAGGCCCTGATCAAAGCCGTCTCCGACACCGCCGCCCACAGCCTCGCCCCCACCCGCGCAAACATCGTGCAGCGGGTCAAACAGATCCAGGGGATCCTGACGGCGGAGCAGATCAAGGCGTTCAAGACCTGATCGCCCGGGTCGATTGCAAAACCAAACCGCGGAATTGAGAATAATTGGACATGCGGTCGATAGCGCTCGATCCCGAAGTTCTGCTGAACGCGTATTCCCAGGGCGCGTTTCCGATGACGGACAGCGACGGGACGACGCGCTGGTACACGGCCGATCCGCGGGGGATCATCCCCCTCGAGGCGTTTCATGTTCCGGGGACGCTCCAGCAGGTGATCCGGCAGAATCGGTTTGAGATTCGGTTTGATCACGGTTTTGAGGCGGTGATGCGGGCGTGCATGAATGTCCGCAGCGAGGGGAGCTGGATCAGCGAGCAGTTGATCGCGGTGTACAAGCAGCTTCATGAATTGAAATTCGCGCACAGCGTGGAGGCGTGGCGGAACGGGGAATTGGCGGGGGGATTATATGGGGTGAGCCTGGGCGCGGCGTTTTTTGGGGAGAGCATGTTTCATTACCAGCGCGATGCCAGCAAAGTGGCGCTGGCGGCGCTGGTGGGGCGGCTGCGCGAGCGCGGGTACGAGCTGCTGGATACGCAGGCGGCGACATCGCATTTGAAACGGTTTGGATGCATCGAGATCCCGGCGGATGAATATCTACGGCGGCTCAAGCGGGCGCTGGAACGGAAATGCAGTTTTGGATGATCGAGCGAGTTCTAATCCTTTGAAACTAAAGCAGTTGTCGTCAGGTGACAAAACAATTGCGGGGGTGCTTTGGGAAGTGGTACGTTGTCATCTCAGACAATTCTGAAGGTGTGCCTCCGCCGTCCGTTGATTTGTGCCGGAGAGGTGGAATGCGTAGGGCTGCGTCCAATTTTGCTGGTGAACTCAAGGCGCGGCCAGTGGCGCGGGGCAGCGTGGCATGGATCGTCATGGCACTGATCGGATTCTGCGGGGGTTGTATAAACCCCAGCGCTAATCCCCCATTCTTCATTGTGACAACACGTCCGGCAACGCCACCGGCAGGGCAGGCGACGCCGCATCTTCTGCAGGCGCGGCTGATGGGTTTTGCTGACCGGTATCTGAACCGCATGTCCGAGGCGTGTGATCGGGTCCATGCCGCCGTTTCCGATCCGCAGGCCAGGGTGATGGCGTGGTCGACCAAGGTTTATCCGAGCATGACGGTGGTGACGCTGGCATGCGCCGAGGATCCGCAGGCCGCGTTGCGCGATCTGCTGGTCGTGGTAACGCTCGAGCGCATGGTGTGGGAAGGCGCCTGGTCGAAGGAGATGTTTGGTGAGCACGCCAGCATCCTCACCGAAGCCCAGCGCGACATGGAACGCGATATCTGGGGGATCGCCGGCAGCATGATGTCAGCAAAGCAAATCCAGGAAATGCACAAGTTGATAACGGATTGGCGGCGGGACCATCCGGATCGGCAGTATGTTTCGAGCATGCGTTTCGACAATATCGTCATGATGCGCGAAGCCGAGCCGGAAGTTTTGATCGTGCATCAGGATTTCCTGGCGCCACTGAGCGAGGCAGCGCGGGTGGTGGAACAGACTCGGCTGCTGGGGGAGCGCACGGTATTTCTGGGTTCGCACATGCCGGTGCTGATTCAGTGGCAGTTGACACTCTTTACTGAAGAGCTTTCTGCCCGGCCGGACATCCGGCAGGTGCTGACCAATTCCGACGATTTCACGAAAGCCACCCAGCAGTTCGCCACGGCGGTGGAGCGCTGGCCGATCAATCTTTCGGATCAAAGCACGGCCCTGAGCCAATTGGTGGGGGAGATCCGCAAAACGCTGATCGAATCGGAAGCGCTGACGAAGCAGATCCAGCAAATCTCCGGCGATGGCCGGGCGATGACCGAGGCGCTTCACCAGACGGCGGAATCAACCGACCGGATCGTGGCGCGTTTTGCGAGTAATGGCTCAGGGCCCACCACTGCTCCCAGCCGGCCGTTCGACATTCGTGAATATGCCCAGACGATCAGTCAACTTACCCCGGCCCTGAAAGAATTGAATCTGGTCCTCGGGTCTACCAATGAGCTGGCGGGCAATTCCGCATGGCAGCAGCGGTTGCGCGATGTCGAAGGGATCACCGAGCGGCGAATCAACTCAGTCAGCGACAAGAGCACGACCCTGGTGGAATTGCTTTTCCGAAGAGGCGTGCAGTTTACCGCCGTCATCTGCGCCGCTGTTCTTTTCACGGCGCTGGTACATCGATATGTGTGCCAGCGCATGGCCGCCAGCAAATCAAACCGGGGGATTAAAGAGACGCCCTATGACTAGAAACATTCATTGTTCGGCGGCGTGTTTGATCGCGCTGGCCGTGTTGCTGGCCGGCTGCGCCGAGACTGTGGAGCGCCGGCAGGAGTCGATGGAGAAACTCATTCAGCAGCGCACCGCGCATGACGAGCGAAACGCTGCGGCGGTGGCGGAGTTGAATCGGAAGAACGTTCAGCGGCTGAAAGCGGAGTACGATGCGTCGGTGGCGGGGCGCGGTCCGGCGCCGGTGGTCGATATCCTCGCGATCTCGGGCGGCGGCGATTGGGGAGCATTTGGCGCGGGGTATTTGAAGGGGTGGGGAAAAATCACCGGCGAGCTGACGCGGCCGCGGGAATTTGACGCCGTGACAGGTGTCAGCACCGGCGCATTGATCGCCCCATTCGCCTTTCTTGGAGATGATGCGTCGATCGAACGGGTGGTATCTCTCTATCGCAACCCCAAGGAGAACTGGGTGCAGGGGCGAGGCCTGCTGAAATTCCTCAGCGGCAGCGAATCGTACGCGCAAATTCCCGGGCTTGAGAAGGAACTGGATGAAGCGCTGGACCTTGGGACGCTCAAGCGCATCGCGGATGGGGGAGCGGGTGGCCGAGTCGTGGCGGTGAATACCACCGAGCTGGACATGGAGGCGATGCGGGTGTGGGACCTCACAGCGCAGGCGAAGCTCGATGTGGAGGAGGGCAAGTCAAAACGGGTGCGCCAGATTCTTCTGGCCAGCTCGGCATTGCCCGGGATTTTTCCGCCACGGATCATCGACGATGCGTTGTATGTCGATGGCGGGGTGACAGGCAACGTGATTTTCGGGGGGCGGGCGCGAAGCGATGACAGCTTCATGGCGCAATGGAAAGCGGCTTATCCGGATATGCCGCTGCCCAAAGTCCGGTATTGGGTGATCTTCAACAATGAAGTTCGCTGGCCGCCGGAGGTCGTGCAGCCGAAATGGGCGCCAATTCTTGCCAAGGCATCAACAGCCTCAACCCGAAGCGCAACGCTCAACGCGATTCGCCTGCTGTTTGCCCGCGCGGAGATTGCGAGACTTCGCGACAAGGCGGACGTTGAAGTACGCTTTGTGGCGGTGCCGGATGGATGGGTTCCGCCAGTGCAGGGAGTCTTCAACCGCGAAACGATGAACGCACTGGCCGATCTGGGGGAGAAAATGGGCGCTGATTCGTCGAGTTGGCGGACGGACCCGCCGTGAAATGCGGTTCGAGCGATTGACCAAAGGGGTCGGATGGAGGAGTCGCATGTACAAGTCAATATTCGTGATCTTGGTTTGTCTGGGGGCGGCGATGGTTTTGGGACAGTCGGGCGGTGCGACGCCGGCGGAGAAGCCCGCGCTGAAACCAGATGAACTGGAGCAGCTTCTGGCCCCAATCGCACTGTATCCGGATTCGCTGCTGACGCAGATGCTGATGGCATCGACCTATCCGCTGGAGATTGTCGAAGCCGATCGCTGGGTCAAAAAGAACAAGGACCTGAAAGGAGATGACCTGGCGAAGGAGCTGGAAAAGCAAACGTGGGACGCCAGCGTGAAGTCGATGGTGAATTTCCCGGATCAGCTTGCCGTGATGAGCGAAAAGCTGGATATCACAATGAAGCTGGGCGATGCATTCATCGACCAGCAGGCGGACGTGATGAACACCATCCAGGTGCTGAGGAACAAGGCTCAGGCAGCGGGGAATCTCAAGAGCGACCAGCAGGTGAAAGTTGAGGCAGCACCCGCGCCGGCGCCGGCGGCAGCGCAGCAACAGCAGACGACGGTGGTTCAGCAGCCGCCCCAGATCATCACGATCCAGTCGTCCAGCCCAACGGTAGTTCCGGTCCCTGCGTATGATCCAACCAAGGCGTATGGCGCGTGGCCGTATCCGCCGCCGCCGCCGTACTACCCGCCGCGTCCGCCCGGATATATCGCATCCAGCGTGATCTCTTTCGGCGTGGGCGTGGCCTGCGGAGCAGCATGGGGATACGCCTTCGGGAACTGCAACTGGGGAAGCAACGACGTCGACATCGACGTCAACCGCAACACCAACTTTAATACCAACATCGATCGCTCGAAGTACCAGCAGAATATCAACAACCGGCAGACCGCCGCTGGTGGTAAAGCCGGTTCGTGGCAGCATGATCCGTCGCATCGCAAAGGCGCTCCCTACAAGAGTCAGGCATCGGCGCAGAAATTCGGCGGCGCGGATCAAGCGCGGGCGGCTCAGGCGAGGCAGCAGTTCCGCGGGCAGTCCGATACGGGACGACTGGACAGTGCCGGTGGACGAGGCGGGAATCAGCCATCCAATTTGGGCGGACAAGCGCGAGGCGGGGCGCAGGATCGAGGCGGCGCCGGCCGGGCGGGAGCTGATCGTGGGGGCGCCGATCGCGGAGGTGCTCAGGATCGAGGCGGCTCGCGTGGCGCGGCGCAGGACCGTGGTGCGGGTGCGGCCGATCGCGGGGGCGCTGCGGCCCGCCCGTCCGCTGCGGATAATCGGGCTGGCGGCGGGAACGCGCGCAGTGGGGCCTTCTCCGATGCGGATCGGTCGGGGCGCGAAACCCGTGCTGCCAGCCAGCGCGGTCAGGCCAGCCGCAGTGCCGGCAGCGCTCGCACGGGCGGTGGCAGCAAGGGGCGGTGAGAAATCGCAGGAGCATCTTTTGCGGAGAGTGACATGAAATCTCGAAATACAGTCTTTGCCTTGCTGTGCGGTTTATTGTTCGCGCAGGGATGCGCATCGTTCGCGCCTCCCGAATCATTCAGTTCGCCCCAGGACGGCGTCAACGCCATCGTTGAAGCCGCCAGGACTCATTCGTCCGATCGCCTCAAGCAGATTCTTGGCGGCTCGTCGGAGGATATCGTTTCATCCGGCGATCCGGTTGCCGATCGAAAAACGCTGGACGACTTCATCAAGCGTTATGACGAGAAGCATCAGCTTACGACCGAATCGGATGGGAGCGTCACGCTCGTGGCGGGAAACAACGATTGGCCGATGCCGATCCCGCTGGTGAAGGATGAAAAGACGGGAACATGGCATTTCGATGTGGCGCGAGGAAAGGACGAGATCATCAATCGCCGGGTCGGACGAAACGAGATTGATGTGGTGCAGGTGTGCCTGGCCGTCACGGATGCGCAGCGTGAGTACGCAACTCGCGATCCTGAGAATATCGGTGTGCCGGTGTATGCCAAGAAATTCCGTAGCGATCCGGGGAAGAAGAACGGCCTGTATTGGAATGCAGCCGAAGGCGAGCCGCCCAGCCCCCTCGGGCCGCTGGCGGCAACCGCATCGGAGCAGGGGTATAGCCGCGCTGAAGGGGGCGAGCCGCAGCCATTCCACGGATATTATTTCCGCATGCTCAAAGAGCAGGGCCAGCATGCCAACGGCGGGGCGCGGAGCTATGTCGTTGGCGGAAAGATGGTGGGTGGATTCGGAGTCGTGGCCTACCCCGCCGATTACGGCAACTCCGGTGTGATGACGTTTATCGTCAACCACGAAGGCGTCGTCTATCAGCGTGACTTGGGCAAGGGGACAGAGCGAATCGCCAAGTCGATGACCGAGTTCGATCCGGGGCCGGGATGGGAGAAATCGGATACGACCCCGCCGAGCCAGTGAACGATGGCGATGGCCGTCGAATTCCGAGACTATAGTTGGCGGGGTCTTGATGCCAGAGCCCGCAACAGCATCCGCGCCAATCACCTGCCGCCGCTGCGGTGAAATCTATCATCATCAGGGGCCGAACCTGCTGCGCGCCTGTCCCCATTGCGGTGCGGCGCCGGTGCCGCTGCGGCATCATCTTCGGCACAATGGTCTGGCCGCCGTTTTGGCCGTGCTGGCGGCGGTCGTGCTGGTTTGCGGGATGGTCACGCCATTCATCTCCATGACCAAGCTGGGGATCAGCCGCATTTATTCGCTGGTGGGAGGAATCCTGGAGCTGTTCCATTCGGGCAACACTTTTATAGCGGTCATCCTGCTGACGTTCAGTGTAATCTTTCCATTCGTGAAGCTGGCAATGCTGCTGGCGGCCACCAGCGGCATCATGCCGTTGTCGCAGGATGCACGTCGCGTGCTGCATCGGATTGCGCTGTTCACCGGCAAGTATTCGCTGCTCGATTTGCTGGTGGTGGCGGTGATGATCGTGCTGGTAAAATTTGGCCCGATCGCCGATGTCGAGGCGCGCAGCGGGACGATCCTTTTCGGTGTGGCGGTGCTGCTGTCGATGGCGGCGGGGTTTTGTGTGAATGTGGATCAGATGAGTGAGGACGAGGCCATGGAAGAGGTTGCCCCATCCGCCACGACAACGCGGCGATCGCGGATCTATCTCAAGCTCCTGTGGCTGCTGCTGGGGCTGGGGATTCTTGCGCCGGGGCTGTGGTACCAGTACAACGTGCCTCCGGGCGGAACGGTCGATGCGATCAAGCTCTCCACCAAGCAGGGGATGGTCGGCCAGGCGGCCGAGGCGGTGGCCAATGTCGATCCCACCACGCCGGATCTGTACCTGATGATATTCACCACCGCGGGCGAGACGCGACTTCCCACGTTCAAAGACACACCCGTGGGGAATGGCCTGACATGGAACCTGCCGAAGGTGCTGTCGATTCTGGACATGCAGCGCATCGAAGTGTGGGATCATCATTCGATCCTGAGCGACAAGCAGCTCGACCGGCTGACGCTGGACAACTGGAGCGTAGATGGCCAGCGCTTTCATATCGATCTGCTCGGCCACCCGAACGCTCCGCCCAAATGGGCGCTGCCGGTGATCGCGGTGGGGGCGACGCTTTCAATTCTGGCGTTTCTCAAATTCGTGTGGGATCAGGTGATTTGATCGCCGTGGCCGAAGCAGTTTTGCGGCGCAAAAAAACGCGGGTCGAAAAGGAGCCACCAATTCCGACCCGCGCCGTTCAATGAGATCAGGATAACAATCGAAGTTGGATCGTCAATATCCTTATTGCCCGCGCTTCGTCAAGCGCTCCAGATCAAAAAGAAAATATTTCTGGTCGGGGTCGGAATACATTGCCTTCATCTCCGCCATGTCCAACGGATGAGTCGTGACGACAAATCGCGCCTGATATTTTCGCGCTGTTGATTGCAGCGATGAGAAATCGAGCGAATCGTATTGCCTCCGCATCGCCAGCTTCGTCTGGTCGTAGTCGCTCGGAAAGTTTGTCAGCGAATCCATGGCGAGCACATCGCAAAGCCGATCCCGCCACTCGGCCAATTCCGCGCTGAGCTGGGGCACGCATTTGAAGTTCACCACGATCGCCCGCCGGCCTACAAGCCGCATCGATTCCTCATCCGGCGGAACCAGCAGCACTGCATCGCGCGGAAGATTCTGTTGCGACCACCGACAAAGCTTGAGATACGCCTGATCATCTTCTGACGCTCGAAAAACCCCGAAAAATGGGCCGAAAAGCACGCAAGCCAGGATGATCGCCGCGCACCCGACGATCGCCGTTTGCATCGGCCGCCACCATCGGTTTTCCAGCCGGCATAGCCAGATCCCCCCCGCGATGCAGCCCAGCAACTGCACGTAAATGCTGAACCGATACAGGCTCATCTGGATCAGCGTCTCGCTGACATACCAGATCCCCGCTCCGATCAGGGCGAGCACATTCAATCCAAGCATGAAGAGGAAGATTCGTCGAACGCGTCCGTGAAGCAGCGCGTATCCCATGGCGGCGGGAATGAGGGTGGCCAGCCAGATGCCGATCGGCCAGGAGGACGGATCGTAGTGATGCGGATGCCTCAGCCGCACGTAGAGCTGGACGAATTGTTCCAGCGGCATCGCGCCGCTGCGGGAGAGTTTCATGCTGGCGGCCAGACCGATGTTGATCGCACTGGGGATCAATCCGATCAGCAGCGCAATCACCAGCGACCGAGTCCGCTCCTTTTTCCACTCGATCCCCAGCAGCATCAGCCACAGCGGAATTCCGATCAGGGCATGATTGAGATGAAAAACCCCCGCCACACCAAAGCTCGCGCCGGCGAGGAGGTATCGGCGACCCAGCCACATCCAGATCGCCCAGAGCATCGCGACGTTGGCAATGTTGCTCGGCAGCAGGGAGCTATCCTGAAAGAACTGATACATTCCCAGGCCCGTCCCGGCAGCGCACAGCGCGTACAGCACCACGGAGAGCAGATACGCCACATTATCTCCACCAAGCTGCCGAACAATTCCTCGCCAAGCAATGTGCAGCAGCAATATCAGCGCAAGATACAAACCCATGAACCCTGCTTCTATGATCCGGAGTCTCATCAGCCACGCGCTTAAATTGGTGAAGATGACGTGGTATTGCAGCGTGTGAGTGGTGTACCAGTCGTTGGCCAGAAGGCCCGGATCGACACGCCGCAGGGCATCCAACAGATAAACGGTGTGATTCGATTTGCCGAATTGATACCCGTAAACGGCAAGGGTGACGCTGCACCCCATGCCGATCGCAACGATCGGCAGCACCGCCATCGGCCTGCCCGCCTTTTGCAGCATTCGATAATTTTAGGTTTTTCAAGGATTTGCGGAAAGCCACCCATGGGGACCACAGAAGTGCCAAGCGTGGCGGCAATCACCCGCGGCAATGCAGCCGCCGAGGCGCCGAGGAGGACGCCGAGGGGACAATCTGCTCCAGGTTTTCTCGGCGTTTGTTCTCGGCATCTCGGTGTCTCGGCGGTTGCATTCGTAATTGTGGGACTGGGATGCGGTGGATTAGAGGTGGGCGCAGCTTTCCGGAAATACCGGATGAACCTGATTTTATAGTAGATTGAATCGGGCACTTTCGGCAATAATACGGATATGGCCGAGCAGCAATCGGCAACCTCGACCCCCCCTGCGCCCGCCGCACCGGCCGCACCCACCAAAGCGCCGGCCACGCCCAGGCCAAAGCGCAAACGACGCACCAAGAAGCTTCCACCATTCAACGTCGTGCTGCTGGACGATGACGATCACACCTACGAATACGTCATCGAAATGCTCCGCTCGATCTTCGCCCACACTGAAGAGCAGGCATTTAAGATGGCCAAGGAAGTCGATGACAGTGGAAGGGTGATCGTCTATACCACGCATCGCGAATTGGCGGAGCTGAAGCGCGATCAAATCCACGCCTGGGGCGGCGATTGGCGGCTGGCAACCTCGGCGGGGTCGATGAGTTCGATCATCGAGCCGGCGAATTGAGCGGCGAGCAGCGAGTTGAAAAAAAATGAACTGACAGCTGACGCCCCTTATTTTCATTGAGGCGTCGTCTGCACCAACACCCCCTCTCCCGGTACGCCGGCCTTCGGCTCTGAGGCTCAGGCTCGAAGAGGAGAGGGTAGGGGTGAGGGCTTTGATTGCTTCATCGCAAACCGAACCCTCACCCTAACCCTCTCCCGGAGTACCGGGAGAGGGGAATGGAGCAACGCCCTACGCATCCTGCTCCTCGTCCTCGTCTTCCTCATCCATGTCATCGTCATCATCAACTCCCGCGGCGCGACGCATGGCCTCGAGATGCCCGGGCTCACCGGGCATCGGCGCATCGATGTACGCTTTGAGCCGGTCGAAATAGTCCGACTTCCCGCCGGCCCTTCGCTTTTCATTGGTTGCCTGCGCCTTTGGGGGCGAGACAAGGCGAACCAGAATTGCCGCGGCACGCAGGGCGATCCGGGGATCGGCGGCGGACAGATGCCGCTGAAGCACATCCAGTGCCGGCTCGAGCATCGTCTGCACGCGCTCGATCGAGCGCTGCCAGACCCCCCGACGCAGCCGGCGAAACTCGCGCCCAAACTGCTCGCTGTGCCGCCATCGGAAAACCGTCACCCGATCCACCCCCACCTGCTGCCCCACGTCCGCGTCGCTGAGCCCCTGCAACAGAAGCACCATCGCATTTTCCTGCTTCTGAGATAATTCCTGCTGCTGACTGGATTTACGTTCATCGGCCTGGTCCATGATTTTTTCTCCTGTGGCGCCTTGTTGCATCCGGTTGCATCGAAGTCACTCCGCCGCGGCAACCGATCGGCGCGAATGACACGTTCTCACCACCCACAGCGTCTGTTGCGCGCGCGGGAGCCCGCGCGCGCAACGCGCTTTGGAGAATGTTCGAATTTCAATTGAAAAACGCGGAAAAATGCTTTGCGAAAATCTGGAATTGTCGTAAGTCCAGTTGCGCGCCGGGGATTTGACGACAGTTCAAACTTTGGTGAAGCTTTTGTTTCAAATAGGACGCTATGTCGACGTGCTGGGAAAGAGATACAGCAGTTATTCCGCCCATGGCAGTCGAAACCGTTGATCCATCCCAAGTGCTACGCGAGGGGCAGGAACTGTTCTTCGCAAAGCCGCCCAACCACCGCGCTGCGGCGGAGCGCTTTGAGCAGGTCGTCGCGCTGTCCCCAAACTGGGCGGAAGGCCATCAATGGCTCGGATCGGCATGTCAGGCGCTTGGTGACGAAGATGGCGCGGCAAAGGCTTGGCAGACCGCGCATAAACTCGATCCGAAGGATAGTCGGTGCCTAATCTCGCTCGGCGTTCTTCGGTCGCGGCAACGAAAGTTCAAGGAGGCGATCCGGCTTCTCGAACAAGGCATTGCGTTGAAGCCTCATTACGGCTTCGCCGATGCGAAACTGTTTCTAGCCGAAGCGCTCGAAGGCGCAAGGCGGATGAAGCAAGCCAAGCAGCAATGGCGCGAAGTGCTAGAGTTAGAACCAATGTATCCGTCGTACGATGAGCCAATGAAGGAAGCGCGGCGGAAGTTGCGGCTGCACGGCGGGGCGGGATAACCAGCCGCTGGAATGGACCGGCCCGGCGGAACGGTCCTGACGATTTGAAAACGTGGTCGGCGCCGGGCCGCCCATTCAAGGTCGGTCCGTTACTCCTGCAGATGAGCCGGCAGTTCTGGATCATCGTCGCTGTCTTGGTCGTCGCCACTGCGATCTACTACCCGTTCTCGCCAGCGGGACGGCAGAGCCAGAACATGAAGCTCGCAAGTCAGCACATTGCCGTGCTCAAGCCACAATTGGCCGCCGATCGGCGTTTCGCAGCGGTCGACCTTGCGGTGTTCACGGGTGCAGGTGGCTCGCTGATTGTGCGTGGTAACGTCGCAACACAGGCGGACGCAGACGCGGCGAAAAGTCTCGTCAAGCAGAGCCATCCGCCGTGCCCGGTCGTGTTTGACGTTCGCGTGCGTCCCTCGACGGCACCCGCTTCCCGGCCGCAAGAATAACCGGCCGACTACGAGGCCGATCTCCAGTCGAGCGTGATCTTTAAAAGACAGACAGTGTCAGTGCGTCAGTTCATTTTCCTGGAGCTTGCTTCTGAAGCGGAGATTACCCTTTAGGGAAAGCATGTCGTAGAGGTGCTCGCGATTGAGCTTCGTGAGCCGCGCCAGGGCGGTGACGCCTCCTTGCGCCTTGACGACATCGCGAAGGGCCAGCAAGAAGACGTCTTCCCCTTCCTCGATCGCCGCCGTCAGATATCCGGCGGTGTACTTGATGTTTTTCAAACCCTTGAGCAGATATTTCTTGTAGCCATCGGTCGCCACGCGCTCGCTCCGCTTGCTACATTGTCGCCTTGCATAGCAAGATCACATGACGCGATTCGTCAGAGCAGCTCACCCTTGGCCCGCTGCTGCTCCAGGAACATGCCCGGTTTCATTATTGCAAGCCCGTAAAACGTCGTACCGATCAGCAAACCGAAGTCGGCACGATCGAGGGTGAGTAACACATCCGCCCAGGCCAGGGCGCTGAACAAAATCGGACGGTCCTTGCCCGCCGGGAAAGCGACCGGCCTGTCCACCGTGAGCACGTCATCCATCACCAGCAGTGCGGGACGCAGACGAGCCCACTGGGAGGTGGAATGCGGGGAAAGATTGGTGAGGTTACGAAGCGCTTCCTCCAGCACGTACGGTGTAACAATGAGCGTCCATCGGTTGGCGATGGCGCGAGCGAAAACTTCGCGTGATGCCCCGGTTGCTGAGCCGCTGGCCGCCAACAACACGCTCGTATCCAAAAAGATTCTCACGTCCCCTCGCGAAACCGCTTCATATCCGTCTCATCTTCCGCGATCCAGGTGGCTATCTGGGCGGAGGAGAACTGACGCGGTTCGGGCAATCGGGCGCCCTGGGCCCGCAACCGTGCGACCAGGTAGAGCAGAAGTTCCTGCTTCTGCTCGGGCGGCAGTGCATCCGCGGCGGATTCGATCTCAGCAAGTGTGCTCATACGTGAAGTTTAACGCTGCGTGTCGCGTCTGGCCAGTTGCATTTAGGATGATCGCGCGTATCTGGAGCGGAAAGAGTGTGTTGGGCGATTACACCCGCAGGTATCTGCCGAGGAGCACCCAGAGCGATCCACCCGCCAGGCTTGTGGCGAGCAGGACATAAATCCAGGCCAGCCAGCCGGGGATGGTGGCGCTTTGGTCGGGGCTGGGGTCGCGGATCGCCGGTGGAGGCGTTTCGAAGATATTGAGCGTGCCTTTGCGTTCCTGTTCGATGGCTTTTTGCCGCTGGAGCACGGGTTTGGGGGGCTTGGCGGCGGGTTTTTCGTGCATGTCGGGCTCGGAAAGCGCCAGGTCCCAGGAGCTGGACGACATCTGTGTTACGATCGAATGGACCTCGTCTTGTCGGAAACTCGCCGGCTCGGCGGGCTTGGGTTTGGGGATGGGGAAGCCGCTCACCTTTGAATCCTCCTCCATGTCGAAGTACTGAAACCCGGCCACCGTTCCCGCCAGCGCCTCCTGCGGATCCTGCGGCCGTGCCTCGCGGCTCTTGCTCTCCTGCGGGGCGGCGACGAATGGGCCTTCGCGGAAGCAGATCTGGATCTTGCCCATGCGCAGAATTTCCCCATCGCTCAAGATGTGCTTGGTCAGTTGCTCCTGGCCGATCCGCGTGCCGTTTTTGCTTCCCAGGTCCACCGCCACCCAGCGGCCGTTGAACGGCTCGATCCGGCAATGCTTTCGCGAAAGGAGAATATCGCGCACAACCACATCGCAATCCACTGCGCGGCCGATCACGGTCGCTTCACGAAGCTCGCGGCGATAGAACTCACCGAGTTTGTCTGCCAGAACGATGTACGCCATTGCCCAGAGGCCCTAAGCTCGTTTATCGGACATTCGCGGCGGTTGCCTCAAGCCATTGCCGCCAAGCCCGCCGCGCTTCCCACGAATGTTGCCAGATCCGGTTGCTAGCCCATTGCCAGCCGAGCGGGTTTGCCGCAAGCCCGCTCCTGTAGGGCGGGATTTTATCCCGCCACCGACCACACAAGACGCATGGTCCCGTCCGCGTCGCGCCCCGGCAAATCATTTTACTTTTCGCCGCGAAAAGACAAACTCGTGCCGGATCACATTCTGACCCTGCTCGTAGTACAGAGTCAAACGCACGTCGCTCTCGTTGTTCCAGGTCCAGTAATAGGGAGGCTCGTCGTAAATGGCGAGATAGTGCGGGTAATCATAACCATAGTAGTCCCAGCCATACACGGCGGAGCGGCGGGCATCTCCATAAACTCCGCCAATTCCGATTCCGATGCTGGGCCCGACTCGCTCGATTCGCGTTGGCGGGGGAGGAAGAATCATCTTCATGTAACTGTGCGGCGCGATCGTGATGCTTCGCAGCGGATGACTCTGATCATGTTCATCCACCACAAAGCTCTTTTCGCCATCAAGCGTCATCGGTTCGCCGGTGGTGTTGTACGCCCGCAGGATGAGCCGGCTTTCGATCGAATTCAGGCGATACTCGATCGCATCGCGCATGAAAACGGCATCGTCTTTGGCGATATGCCGCGACAAGTCCGCCGGCTGCACCAGATCGTACTCATAGGTAGCGCACCCGCCTGCCAGCATCAGGATGAAAATGAGTCCCAGTCTCATCTGCGCCAGTTTACCCCACGAAGTTGTTGTGAGGCTATCCACGATCTATCATATACCAACGATGGACGAGTAACTGGCGTTTCACGTGTTGGGGGAGGCTGTTGTTATGGGGATCGAGCACATCAACCGGTTTGGCTGGATCGTCATTGGCGCGATTTTGGGGTGCGCCATCGGCTTGGCTGTCTCCGCCAACAAACAGGATTATGAGGGGATCGCTTCGACCGATCTGTCGGTCTTCGAGCAGGATGTCTGGCAGAAGGAACTGAAGACGGAGATCCCGCTGGTGAGGGATATTCTGATTCATCCACCCGAGTACTCCGAGGCGGAAGAGGCGACAATCCAGATGGTGACGTACAAACGGCTGGCGCGGACCAAGGAAGGCCGGCAGGGATGGATCGACAAGCGCGTCGTGGCGCGGGTGCCTTATGTCCCGACTCGACGAGGTCCGGTTGTCCCCTCCTCCGATCTGACGGTAGAGAAGTATCTCGATGAAGTGGCCAAAGAACGGGACGTGGCGATCGATTACAGTACCGGCTGGTGGCTGATGCCCAAAACCGCCGCCGTCACCGGAATGGGAATCGGAATCGTGCTGATCGGGGGAATCTGGCCGACGCTGCTGGGGTTGATGAGTGGCGCGGGGCTGGGGCGCAAATACAATCCCAAATACAAGGATGACCGGCCGCTGTGGAGAGTGAAATCCACCGCCGCGCCCGTTGGTGCGCGGCCCACCGTCAGCGCCGCGGACATGCAGCGGGTCGGTGAAGTGGCAGATGCCTATGAGCAGAACCTCGGCCAGTTCGTCGGCGCGGGCGCATCCAGCGCCGCCGCACCAACGGCCACGACAGAGGTGCGAAAGCTCAACGCCCAGCAGCTCGAAGAGGCCACGCCCCTGCCCAATCCGGACGCGGATGATGAAATCGAAGTGAAGGGGGAGTATTACCCGGTGATGATCCATCATCATAAGAAGCATGATGAGCAGCCGGGAGAGCCGAAGAAACCCGGTTCTTGAGTTGTGGGTCTGGGCCGCTATAATCCCGCCTCCGCTTGCAGAAGTGGGCTTCGTTTGTTGAAGCTCATGCGACGGAACCCGCCCGGGCATGCCTCAGAACCATGTACGCTGGCGGTAAATGCGTGTAAGTCGCCTGGGCACGTCGAAGGGCGCCTCGCCAGTTCTGAGAAAGTGAATCCTCTCATGGGCCGTTACACCGGACCGAAAGTTAAGCTCTCCCGTCGCGTTGGCGTGCCGATCGCCGACATTCCCAAGCATACAGGTAAGGACCTGGAACTCCCGGGCATGCACGGGTATCGCGGGCGGCGGCATACCGAGTATGGCGTGCGCCTGACGGAAAAGCAGAAGATGCGCTATCACTATGGCGTGCTCGAGCGGCAGTTCCGCCGCTACATGGACATGGCCAAGAAGTCCAAGGGAAACACCGCCAACTCAATGATCCAGATTCTCGAAACGCGGCTGGATAATGTGCTGCGACGGCTTGGCGTCGGCCGAACGATCTGGGCGACGCGGCAGATCGTGGCTCACGGCCACGTCCGGGTGGATGGGACAAAGACCGATATCGCCAGCTTTCTGGTCAAGCCCGGTCAGACGATCACGTTCAAAGACGGCATTCACAAGGTGCTTCGCGAGAACATGGAGCAGAACGCGGGACACAACGTCCCCGGCTGGCTCGAATGGAATCCGGCGCAGCTCACGGCGAAAATCCTGGCCCTTCCCACGCCGGAAGATGTGCCGTTTGAAGTGAACATGAATCTGATCATCGAGTTTTATCGCTGATTGGATTGTTGTTTGTTGTACGTTGTTTGTTGATGATGACTAGAGTGATGAATTCCATAATCAACAGACCACCGACAACAAACCACAGACAAATCCGCCATGAGCCTCGACCCCGCTCTCTATCCCCCGATTCCCGCGGTGGAAACGGGTGCGCTGCGGCCGTTCTGGAGCGTGATCGTTCCGGCTTACAAGGCGAAGTATCTGTCGCAGGCGCTGCACAGCGTCATCGATCAGGCCCCGCCGCCGGATCAGATGGAGATCATCGTCATCAACGATTGTAGCCCGGAGGATCTGGAGCCGATCGTGCGGCAGGTTGCGGGTGATCGAGTCATTTACCTGCGACAAAGCGAAAACCGCGGAACCTATCCCACCGAAAACGCTGCCGTGACGATGTCGCGAGGGCACTGGATCCATATCCTTAATGACGATGACTGGGTTTTGCCCGGGTTTTACGAGATATTTCAACAATCGCTGGAGAATCAATCCGAGCGCATCGGCGCGGCATTCTGCGGGTTTACCAATTACGATGAGAACGGCCTGGAGATCAGCACGTCGCAGCCGATTCAGGGCGTTCCCGGAGTTATTCCCAATTTCATTGACCAGATTGGCGTGAGTCAGAAGCTGCACCCGATCTGCGCCGTTTTTCGCCGAAGCTGTTTCGAGCGGCTCGGTGGCTTCAATCTGAATCTGAATTACTGCGCGGATTGGGAATTCAATAAGCGTGTGGCGGCGTTCTACGACTGGTGGTACGAGCCGCGCGTGCTGGCGGGCTACCGGGTCAACTCCTCGGGAGTGAGTCTTCAGACGCTTCAGACCGGCCAGCAGCTTCGCGATCTGGGACACGCCATTGATCTGTCGGAGAAGTATCTGCCTCCCGATCGCCGGGAAAAAATAACCGCGGCCGCCCGCGAGCATTACGCGATGTATGCCCTTCGCGTGGCGGCCCACGGGGTGCAGCAGCAGAATTTCGCCATGGTGCTAACGCAGGTCAAGCAGGGGCTGAAGCTATCCCGTTCGCCGAAGGTTCTTGATCGGCTGGTGCAGTTGATAGCGATCCCCGCCGCCGGGCCATTGCGCGAGGCGCTGGCGAGGTTTTTTGAGCGGGTTGAAGTCGCGGTTCATCCTCCGGATGATTCACGGAAAGGGTGAGCCGCTGGCGCAGCGCTTCAATCGTGCGACGCCGCAATTGGCTTATTCGCGATTCGCTCACCTTCAGCGTTTGTCCCACCTCCTCCATGCTCATTCCTTCCAGATCGTAAAGTTGGAGCAGCAGCCGCGGGCGTCGCGGCAGATGCGAAAGCATCTCCCGGAGCGATACGCGGTTGAGAATGCGTTCATTGAAGTCATCACAGATCGGGGGCTCGTCAACAAGCGAGAACATCTTGGACGCATCCACTCGATGCCGAAGGCGCCGCGACAGCCAATCGCGCTGCCGAATGCCGTCCAGCATGGCCCCTCGGATCCTCCTCGAGGCGAAGGCACGAAAAGGGACACGCCGAGCCGCATCAAAGCGAGCACGCGCCCTCATCAGTCCGATAAACCCATCGGAGACCAGTTCCTCCAGGCACACGGAGGGAGCAAGTCGGCGGAGAAGCTTGTGAGCGATTTTCCAGACTAAATCCAGATCTGCGGTCGGGTCATCGTGAAACACTTCGGGACCTATTCCTGCGCCAATTTCCGCCGGTCCTCCCCGTGTTACAGGACCATCATCCCTAACTATATACTAACTCGATTTGTCGGTCAAGAAGCGGCTCAAGGTCGGCGTAGAACCCCCAGAGTCACATTCTCAATCTCCTGTGGTTTGCTGCCGATGGATAAATGGGGTAAATAGATAAGAAGGTTAAATATATCCGCCTCTGAGGCGTTTCCTAAATTAACGCAAGAGGGGATCGAGCAACGAGGTTTTTTATGAAAACGGTCTTCACGACTGGCGAGGCCGCCGAAATCTGCAAGGTTTCTCAGCAGACCATCATCCGCTGCTTCGATAGTGGCCGCCTGCGCGGCTTCCGGGTTCCCGGCAGCCGGTTCCGCCGCATCCCGCGCGACGCCCTGGTTGCTTTCATGAAGGACAACGGGATCCCCCCTGATGCATTGGACAATGGCAAGAGCAAAGTCCTCGTCGTGGACGATGATCCGGAGATTGTGGAGTTGTTTGTGGACGTGCTGGAGCGCGACGGCCGATTCGAAGTCAAAACCGCCGCCACCGGCTACGACGCGGGCATGCTCACCCAGGAATTCAACCCGGACCTGGTCATCCTGGACTACATGCTCCCCGACATCAACGGCAATGTCGTCTGCAAGACGATCCGTTCCAAGGAAGAGTTTGAGCACACGAAGATCATCATCGTTTCTGGTGTTGTGAACCAGGACGAGATCAACGAACTGCTCAAAGCCGGCGCGGATGAATTCGTGAAAAAGCCGTTTAATATTGAGAAGCTCATTGAGCGCATCGGCGAGCTTCTAGCTGTGTAGATGATCGTCAATGGTCATTTGTCACTGGTCACTTGCCGCGATTGACAAATGACGAGTGACAAGTGACCAATGACTCTATGTCCGACCTACGCGAAAAACGCGTTGAGTTGATCCTCCAGCAACTGGAGGACCTTCCGACATTGCCTGCCATCGCGCTTCAGGTCCTTCATGTGACCGGAAGCGATGATTCCTCCGCCAAAGATGTGGTGAAGCTCATCACATCCGATCAGGCGCTGACGACGCGGGTATTGCAGCTCGTGCATCGATCTGATCTTGGCGTGCGCGGGGAAGTCAGCACGGTGGACCGCGCGGTGATCCTGCTCGGATTCGCCGCGGTTCGCAGCGCGGTGCTGGCGATTTCAATCTTCGAGACATTCCGGCCTGATAAGAAAACCGACACCCTTCAGTTCAGCCGCGAGGAATTCTGGAAACATTCCGTCGCGGTGGCGTGTTGCGCCGAACTGCTGGCACAGGAGCTTCACGCGACCTGGGGGCGCGATTCCGGGGTCGATCCATCCGAGGCGTTCGTCTGCGGCCTGCTTCATGACATCGGGAAAGTGGCGCTGGATGCGGTGCTGCCCAAGAGCTTCAGCCGAGTGGTCGAGGCCGCCGAGATGCTTCGCGGAAATGTTGCGGACATCGAACGAACCGTGATCGGTCTGGATCACATGGTGGTCGGGAAGCGGCTGGCGGAGAAATGGCAGTTGCCGGCGTTGATTCGGGACTGCATCTGGCTACATGGGCAGGTTCCTCAGGCTCTACCTGCGACGGTAAAGAATCCCCGGCTGGTGAATCTGATCACGCTGGCGGATGCGCTGGTGCGCGAGCAACATCTGGGTTACAGCGGCAACTACGTTTTTCCCATCCCGCGGCAGGTGCTGGCAGATGCGATTGGCCTGACGAGTGAGCAGGTTGAGAATGTGCTCAACAAGCTGGTGACGCACATCGAACCGCGGGCGGCGTCGCTGGGACTGGGGCAAGCCAGTTCATCGCAGCTTTATCACCTCGCGCTGGCACAGGCGAACAAGGAATTGGGCAAAGTCAGTGGTCAGCTCGCGGCGAAGAATCGCAAGCTCCAGATTCGCGCCAAGTTCTTCGATGCGTTGGCGGGATTTCAGGCGGAACTGCGACCGGATGCGGCGCCGTCGGTGGTGCTGCATGCGATCGGACAAACGGCGGTGGGGGCGCTGGGGATCACCAGTGCCGCCGTCTTCTCGCTTCCGCCTGGACGCGATTATGCCGAAGCTGTGCTCGTGGATGCCAACGGCGAAGTATTTGAGACAACCATCGTCGAAAAACCGATTGTGGAGAAGCCGCAATTCGCGGCCCAAGGTCCTGAAGCGCAACAGAAGCCCGAACCTGGCGACGGCCCGGTGCTCAGCGCGGGCACGGAACTGGAATGGTTCCTCACCGCCGTTTCGCCGCGATTGGCGCACGAGCATCGCTTCTGGATCTGCCTGGAGGCCGATGGCGCCTGCATTGGTGGAGTCGTGTGGGGTGCTGCTATTGGGGAATCGCAGCGGCTGAGCACGCAGGTGCAGGAGCTGACGGCACTGGCCAGCGGCTGGAGTTTGGCGTTGCGGACGGCGCAGATTCGTGAGGAAGCTCGCACATTATCTGAACAACTTGCCGAGGCGAATCGGCAGTTGCAAACGGCCCAGAATGAGATTCTACGAAGCCGCACGCTGATCACCGTGGGCGAGATGGCCGCCGGGGCAGCGCATGAGATGAACAATCCTCTGGCGGTAATTTCCGGGCGATCACAGCAGCTTTCGATGCAATTAGCGGACGGCAAACAAAAGGCGATGGCGCATCTGATCTACGAACAGAGTCATCGGCTGAGCCAGATCATCACCGAGCTGATGGCCTTCGCCAAACCCGAGTCTCCCAGGCCAGTCGAATCGGACCTAGCAAAAATTGTTGATCGGGCGGTGGCCCAAGCAAAGGCGGGCAGCGGGGCGGCCGATAGGAACATTGAGGTGACTTATTCGGAAGTTCCGCCCGTGGTGGTGGATCCGGATCAGGTTGCCGCGGCCCTGGCCGAGGTGCTGGATAATGCCATCTTTCCAGCTTTCCAGCACAGTGGGATCCGAAGCTTGGAATTCACGTGACTTGAAGTCGCGGC
>JADMIO011627939.1_pt1 | contig 44013 bp, 39 predicted proteins | sample 8958161 | NCBI WGS metagenome assembly JADMIO01 (sample SAMN16585339, study PRJNA669376) | soil metagenome | isolation source: Crop rotation soil | place: USA: Cullars Rotation, Alabama | collected 2011
GGCGAGTGCGGCGTATCAGCAATCGTCAGCCGCCACGGCGGGCAAGAAGAATCCCGGGAAGGGCGCGAGCGCGGGCGAGGAGAGCGATCCCGAGAACAAGTTGCTGTCGCATTTTTCCCGGAGGCGGCTGGATTTTGAAGCGATGCGCGATTCGTTGCTAGCCATATCCGGAAGGCTGGACCCGACGGTGGGCGGGCGGCCGGTGGATATTGCGGCGGAGCCGCTCAACGCGCGGCGCACGGTTTATGGGCTGGTGGACCGGCAGAATTTGCCGGCGGTTTTTCGCGCTTTCGATTTTCCGGTGCCGGACCAGTGCATTGAACGGCGGGCGCAAACGAGTGTGCCGCAGCAGGCCCTCTTTGCGTTGAATTCGCCTTTCATCCTGGAACAAGCGCGAGCGGTGGTGGCGCGGCCAGAGTGCGGTGAGGCAAAGGAAGCATCCGCGCGGGTGGAGGCGCTCTTTCGACGCATTCTGGGCCGGAACCCGAGTAAAAAAGAAGTGGCGGCAGCGCTGCGTTTTACCAGTGAGGGTGAAAAAAGTGAAACGGGCACGTGGGAGCAACTGGCCCAGGTGCTGATGATTTCGAATGAATCGGTTTTTGTGGATTGATTATGAACCCGTATGAACATTTACCGCCGAGGCTGCTGACGCGACGACAGATGCTGCGCCAGGTGGGCACGGGGCTGGGCATGCTGGGATTTGCGGCCTTGCTGCGGGATTCGGGGTTGCTGGTGCCGGAGGCGCAGGGGGCGCTGGCCAATCCGCTGGCGGCACGGCCGTCGCCACTGCCGGCGCGCGTGAAACGGATCATTCACATTTACCTGAATGGGGGACCTTCGCACATCGACACCTTCGATCCGAAACCGATGCTGGCGAAATTTGCGGACAAGACGATTCCGACGGGGAACCTGACGACCGAGCGGCCGACGGGCGCGGCCCTGCCATCGCCGTTTAAATTTCGGAAGTATGGACAGAGCGGGATCGAGGTGAGCGAGATCTTTTCCAAAACGGCGGAGCATGTGGACGACCTTTGTTTTATCCGGTCGATGCATGCCAACACGCCGAATCATGAGCAATCGATGCGCCTGATGAACTGCGGGGACGAACGGTTATCGCGGCCGAGTTACGGAGCGTGGATCACGTATGGGCTGGGGTCAGAGAACCAGAACCTGCCGGGATTCATCGCGATGTGCCCGGGGTTGCCGGTATCCGATGTGTCGAACTGGCGAGCGGCGTTTCTGCCGGGGATTTACCAAGGGACGCACATCAACACGACGAAAACGAAACCGGAGGAGCTAATCGAGAATATCAAGAATGGCCGGATTTCGCGCGTGGCGCAGCGCCGGCAATTGGATTTGCTGGGGGAGTTGAATACCGAATACGAACGGGCGCATGGAGCCGATCCGCAACTGGAAGCGCGGATACAATCCTTTGAATTGGCGTATCGGATGCAATTGGAGGCGACCGATGCGTTCGATATATCGAAGGAGCCGGAGAGCATTCGGGAAATGTATGGCAGCACAGTGCAGGCGCGGCAGTTGTTGATTGCGCGGCGGTTGCTGGAGCGCGGGGTGCGGGTGGTGCAGTGTTATCATGGCGACGTGCAGCCGTGGGACAGCCATGAGTTGATTGAGGAAAATCACCGGAGCCTGGCAGGCCAGGTGGACCAGGGGATTGGGGCGCTGTTGACGGATTTGAAACAGCGCGGGTTACTGAAAGATACCCTGGTGATCTGCGGGGGAGAATTTGGCCGGACGCCCGCGGTGGAGATCCCGGCACCGGGCACGCAGGGGAAAGGGCGCGGGCGAGACCACAACCATTATGGGTTTACGGTGTGGCTGGCAGGCGGAGGCATCAAGGGCGGACACGTGCATGGGGCGACGGATGAATTTGGTTATCGGGCCGTAGAAGACCCGGTGCATGTGCATGACCTGCATGCGACGATGCTGCACCTGTTAGGATTCGATCATGAGAAATTCACGTATCGATATTCCGGGCGGGATTTTCGACTGACGGACGTGAGCGGAGAAGTGATCAAAAATATTCTGACTTAGGCTAACGAGGAGGAGGCAATGATTCGAGCGCGTAGAGGCGATAGGCGATGGGAGTTTGCCAATTGCCCTGGGTGCCATCCGCAAATTCGAGGGAACAGGCTTTGGGATGTTCGAGAGACTCACCCAGGTAAAATTCCCGAACAGATTCGGTGGTCGTTAACATGGGGCTGACCAGAAACCCGGCGCTGAGGAGCGGGGCCGAGGCCCGAAAGCCGGCGGCATTTTTCCTGGTTTCGCCGCGCCAAAGGGCCAGGCGGATGACCGGCGGTTTGTAGAGCAACTGACGCACGCGGCCGAAGAGGGTCGGCTTAAGAGCGATTTCGAGCCAGCCCGGTTGTGAGCCCAGAGGAGCGAGGGAGATAGCTTCACCGAGAGTTACGGTCCCCTGCGCGATTTGACGGAGTGCGACCGGCGCGTTGGTTCTGCGCTTGAGCAACAACCAACCTTTTTCCAAATCGACATAATCGTAACTGCTGAGAAGCGTGCGGAAGGTGAGTCCGTCGAGCAGCGGCGGGAACTTGCGATCGATGGTTTGCAGCCGGAACAGAACAAACTCGGGGGCACCAGACGAAAGGAAGAAGCGCTCGTTCAGGCGCATGAGCGGTTGGGTGTAGGCGACGTAATTCTGGAAAACGGGATGGGGTTGAAAATTGAGGTGATTGAAAATAGCGACGTGTTGGTCGGAGCCAAAGACATCCACCGTGGCGTTGCCGATGCGCTGCGAAAGCGTGGGGAGTTGAATTTCCCGAATGGCGGTTTCCTGGGTCTTTGCCATCTCGTTCTTGTAGCCTGGGAAATTCAAAAGCAGAGAGACATTGGAGGAAACCGCGGGCAAGGGTTCTTTGAGGGCTTTTTTGAGGTCAGAACTGAAGAGGAACGAATGCAAGGTGAGAACCGCGGCGGCACAAGCGAGCAGCCCGAAGATGCGGCCCAGAACGAGCGGCAGACATGGGTAGGAGGCCAAGGCTTCAAGGATGAAAACCAGGAGCGAAGCAAAGAGGAACAAATGGCCGAAGTGGTAAACATCTTCGCGGACGAATCCGTATTTCCAGAAGGCAAAGGAGAGGGCGCCCAGCCATAAGACGATGGGGAGATGCAGAATGAAGGTTTTACGGCCGGTGGCGTCATTCGAACACCAGAGGCGAGGCAAGAGAGTCGCGGCAATCAGAATTACGGCAAGGATGCCGCGGTTTCTGAGGGCGGGGAGGCCTTCGAGGCCCATGGACTGGTCGTAGCCGGTAGAAAGGAGAAAGGCATTCGTCAGGAAAGGCTTCAGATGAACGAAGGCCTGACCGGAGGCGAGCCAGCCGAGGAGGAACACCAGAGCCGGACCGAATAAGACCGCAACGGCGGCGATGAATTGTTTTCGTTGGGAAAGGCTGATGGCAATACAGAGGCAGGTTGCGAGCGCCAAAAAGAAGAAGCTGATTTTTATGAGCATCCCGAGCGCGAGAAGCAACGCCAGGCCAACGACGGACGCGGCCAGACGCCAACCGGATTGCACCAGACAGAGCATCCCCCAGCAGACCAGGCCGATTTCCATGAGTTCATCGGTCCGCGGTTCGAGATTCAGAAAGAGGTAAAGCGCGACAAGGAGGAAGGGAATGGCCCAGGGCCAACGCAGCTTTCGCGCGAGACAGGCGATGCCGCCACAGCTCAAGCAGGTAAAGGCGAGGTCGGCGAGGATTCTCGCTCCGGCGGCAGGGAGGAAGAAGAAGCGATTTACCAGAAAACCGAGCGGCCCATAGGTGAAGACGATATCGGTTCCGAACTGGAGGTGGTGAGTGTGGGCGTAATTTAAGACGGCGTTCCAGGGTAGGTCCGTATCCGTTTCCGAGAAGGTGGTGCGAGGGAGTGATAAAAAGCAAAGCGTGAGGAGGAGGATAGTTAAAACGAGGCCGAGGAGAGAGAGGGGCTGGGTTTTCCTGCGGACAACGGAAGCTTTTTCCGGGGCAGGCTCAACCGGAGCAGCAGGAACCGGTTGGTCAGGATTCGTCATGGCACGCGAGCGGTCGAGAGCCATTCGTAGCGTTTTCGAGGAGAAAAGCAACGTTGAGGAAAAGAAGAGTCCGACAATAGACGCCAAGGAGGGAGGGGCAGGAGGAACCCCGAGGAGCAGCGCCCTATCATCGGACGCGTTCACTGTGAGCGTCCGGAGGCGGCATGACTCACCTTCTATTGGCTTTGAAAAGCCACTTATGGCGAGCCGTTGGCTTTGCGAATGGCAGCTTGCAGCGGCGGCTAACTCTTCAGGTGAAACTCGCGGGAATCCAGCGGCCGTTCCTCGGGGGCGGTGCCACAATCCTCAAATAAGCAGAAGAGGAATGATAGAACGGCAAAGGCGAGGAATACATAACAGAGAGCCTGGGCGAGGGGAGCCGCGACCTGGAGGAGTCCAGTAAAGCCGAGCAAAGCTGCGACCAAAGCAATTTGAATACAGATAAAGGCACGGTTGAGCATGGTGTGATGTTCGCGCATCCGAGTTGGCAGGCTCAATCAGGTGTCAACCTCCCTTCGTGGGGCGAACTTCCCCCCAAGAAATTCCCTGGGTTAATTGTTCCGGCAGAACATTTTGCCGGGGAGTTGTTTCACCAGCCGTTTCATCTCCAGGCTCAACAAAGCGACAGAGACAGCGGAACTGGGCAGGCCAGATTTTTGGATGACTTCATCAACATTGATTTCCTGGCGTTCGAGCACGCTGAAGACCGCTTGCTCATTCGGGGAAAGATCCAGGGCGGGCAAGACGCCGGTTTCGCCAGGGCTGGAAGGACGGTTGGAGGCGGGGAAAAGATATTCGAATTCGCTGAGGATGTCTTCCACGCCTTCGCAGAGTTTGGCGCCCTTTTTGATTAAATCGTGACAGCCTTTGCTCCGAGGGGAATCGATCCGGCCCGGGACAGCAAAGACCTGCCGGCCATATTCGATGGCAAAGTTGGCGGTGATCAATGCACCACTCGTAAGATTCGCTTCAACGACGACCGTGCCCAGAGTCATTCCGGCGACGATGCGATTACGAATAGGAAAGGACTGTTTGTCGGCGGGGCGGTTGAAGGGAAACTGAGTCATGATGGCGCCGTTGGAAGTGATCTGTTCGTACAGTTTTAAATTCTCGGGAGGAAATACGAGGTTTATGCCAGTGCCGAGGACCGCGATCGTTCGGCCGTGGGCGCTCAGGGCGCCTTGATGGACCGCGGTATCAATGCCGCGGGCGCCGCCGCTAATGACGGTAACGCCGATGTAGGCGAGTTGGTAGCCGAGCTTGCGGGCGACCTCCATACCGTAGGAGGTGGTCATGCGGGAACCCACGAGAGCCACGGAATTTTTATCCTTGGGCAGGAGGGTGCCTTTGACGTAGAGGACGATGGGCGGATCGTAAATCTGACGCAATAGCTCCGGGTATTCGGGATCATCCTGGATGACGACGTGGCAGCCGAAATCAGAGATGCGTTTGAGCTCGGCTTTGAGGTCGATGTTCTTTTCCCAACTGGAAATGGCTTCAGCGGTGTCTTCGCCAATGCCCTGGACGGCCAATAATTGCTGGCGGGAAGCGGACAAAACCTGAGGGGCAGTGCCGAAGCGTTGCAAGAGTTGTCGCACCCGGACAGGGCCGACGTGTTCAATCATGTTGAGGGCGACCAGGGCCTCACGCGGTTCCATGCGGTGACGTGGATAAACATTTTGAATGGCCAGTGCAAGACGGGAAGCAAGGGGGATGGCCAGCGGGGCGAAACACTTCTGTTAAAAATACTTTTGGTATAAATTGAGGAAGTGGAATTGAGAGAATTCGCCGAGCGAATCCTGTTTGCGACCTCCCTGGAAGAGAAGTTGCGAGCACCGGAGAGCATCAGCGACGAGCATCCAGGCGGAGCCATAACGGCGCCGTCGATGCCGGGCCGGCCGGCGGATTTACAATTTAAAACCGCGGGGAGCAGCAAAGGAGAAGTTCCCAGCCTGGAGCAGTTGGAGAAACCGGTCGAGCGGGCACGGTTGCTGCACTTTTTTGCGAATCACGAGCTGTTGGCAACCGAGCTGATGGCGTTGGTTTTGTTGCGGTTTCCCGATGCACCTAAAGCGTTTCGACGCGGTGTGCTGCAAACTCTTAAAGATGAGCAAGCGCATACGCTGCTTTACATCCGACGGATCCAAGAATGCGGGATGGTCTTCGGTGAATTGCCAGTCAGCGGCTACTTCTGGCGGGCCGTTTCGGCCATGGAAAACCCGATTGATTACGTCGCGGGACTGAGCCTAACTTTTGAACAAGCGAACCTGGATTTTGCAAAAGATTTTGCCGGTCGTTTTTCAAAAATCGGCGATTTAAAAACCGCCGAATTATTGGAACAGATTCATCGCGATGAAATTGGGCATGTGGCTTACGGGTTGAAATGGTTTCGGCGTTGGAAAAATCCCAGCCAAACGGATTGGGAAGCTTTTTGCACGCAATTGAAATTTCCCCTGAGCCCGCAACGTGCGAAAGGGTTTGCACTGAATGTGGACGCGCGTCGTGCTGCCGGGTTGGACGCGGAATTTATCAATGAGCTGAGTGTTTACTCGCATTCGAAGGGCCGGACGCCGAACGTATTTCTGTTCAATCCGTTTGCCGAAGGATACATCGCGCAGGGGAAGGCATTTACTCCCGTAAAGCACCAGGTGCAGCTTGGGAGGGACCTCGCAAACCTGCCGCAGTTTCTCGGGCGACAAGACGACATTGTGCTGGTGGAGGAGCGGCCGAGCGCGAAATTTCTGGGTGAGCTGAAAGAGGCGGGTTTCGCCTTGCCGGAGTTTGTTGAAATTGCGGGAAGGCGAATTGACTCGGCGAGCCTGCTGCAGCGGAAGCTGGGAGGGCTGAGGCCGTGGGCGTGGGGACCAGACAGCGTGGAAGTTCTGCGGCCGCTTTTCGGAAATGTGGGTCGCGAATCCCGGACTCCGGAGCAGACGTTTGATGACAACATTGGGGAATTATATTCGAAGGTTTGGAGCGCTGAGCTGCTAAGGAGCATCGTGGCACGGTGGGGAGCTGAACCCTGGCTTTGCACCGAGTTTGAAACGGGCAGACGCGTCACGACGCTGGCGGAAAGCTTACGGGCCATTGCGGCGATTCGTGAGGCGGGGCACCATCGGGTCGTTGTCAAACAGGCGCTAGGATTGGCGGGCCAGAATGCTTTGCGGTTGTGGGAACCGGAAGTGAGCGAAGCGCAAAAACGGTGGATGGCGAAGGCGGTGGCGAACGGACGAGAACTGGTGGTCGAACCCTGGCTATCGCGAGAAGCGGATTTTTCTGTTCAGCTCGAAATGTCGGGAGACGGTTTAAGGCTTCAGGGATTTACCGGGTTATGGAATGACGAACGCGGGCAATTCCAGGGCAACTTTGTTCAGCCCGGTTATCGACGAAACATTCCGCGAGAGATTACTCAATTGTTGGGTCACGCGAGTTATATTCCAAAAATCAGAGCGCTTTACGACGAGATGTTTTCGGTAATTGAGCAACGGCTCAAAGCGGCGGGGCACTTTGGTCCGATCGGAATTGATGCGCTGGTTTATCGGTGCGTTGATGGAGCGTGCCGATTGAAACCGATCGTGGAAATCAACCCGCGGTATACGATGGGCCGGCTGGCGCTGGAGTTAATGGACCAAACCTGCCCGGGTACTTATGGCATGTTTCGACTGCTGAACCGGCAGGAAATCCTACGCGCCGGTTTCGTGAGTTTCACCGATTACGCGGGAGCGTTGAACAGGCGTTTTCCGGTGCACCTGGAAGGACATCCGCATGCGCGAATAAAAAAGGGAGCACTCTGCCTGAATGACCCGGAAAGAGCGGAGGTGGCGCTGGCAATTTTCCAAGTCTCAGGAAGCGCTACAGAGTTAAACGTGAATTTGCAGGTAGCGCAGTGAGCGGCGGGAAATCAAAATCAGGTCGACACCTCAGTAAAAAAGATTAAACTGCTTGCGTCCCAATTGATGTTATGAACACCCGAGATTATCTCTTTCCAAAACGATTTAACCGCCGTGATTTTTTGAAATTGTCAGGCGCAGCAGCGGCGACGATTAGCGCCGGAGGAGTGGGACAGGCGGAATCGCAAACGCCAGTGCGTCTGGGCAGCGGCGCTCATACGTATGAAGCCGTGGAGAACTGGGGAAAGCTGCCGGCCGGGATGAAGTATGGATTGGGTTGCGGCATCGTGGTGGATTCCAAAGATCGGATTTATATCACTTCGAGATCGACCAATCCGTGCGTGGCAATCTTTGACAGGGACGGTGGTCTGATCGAGACGTGGAGCAATGATTTTGCGCAAACGGTCGGTTACTCGATTGAAGAGGTGAAGGATACGGCCCATGGGATTTACTGGAGCAAGGAAGGAAACGAGGAGTTTCTTTATTTTACCGAAAACGTCAGCACAAACAAAGAAGGACCGAAACTCGGGAAGCGCGTTTACAAGACGGATCTTAAAGGAAAAATTCTTTATGTGATCGGCAACGTGGAGAAAGAAGACTCGACGTCGCAAAAGTTTGAATGGACGAATCCGACGGATGTGGCAGTGGCGCAAAATGGAGATATTTACGTGGTGGATGGTTATGGCAGCCAGCGGGTGAGCCGGTTTGACAAAAATTTCAAACATATCAAAACGATCGGGAAAAAAACCGAAAAGGGAGCGACGGGGCCAAAGGCGGAGCACGGGACGTTCAATACGTGCCATGGGGTTTGGGTGAATACGCTGCGAGCGGAACCGGAGATTTTTATTGCTGACCGTCATAATGACCGATTGGAAGTTTATACGATGGACCTGGAGTATAAGCGCACATTGGCGGGGGATGTGCGCAATCCGTGTTGCTTCTACCAATATAAAGAGAATCTGTATGTGCCCGATTTGGCCGCGCGGGTGACGATTCTGGATCCAGATGGAAAATTAGTGACGCACCTGGGCGACGGGCGGGAAGCGGACGGGAGGACGGCAAAACCTGATAATAAAGAAAACCCAGCCCTCTTTGCGGCGCCGCACGCGATGTGCGTTGATTCTCGCGGTGACCTATATGTGATTGAGTGGGTACCGTTCGGCAGGCCGCGAAAATTTAAGCATGTAAAGGCCTGACGGGAGGGAACACTTTTTGAGGTTGCCGACGGAGGTTGCGGCTGAAAGCGCAGAACGCTTTTACCAGGTGAGGCGATAGAACGCGGAGGAGGGCGGCGCGTTGAGATCGTGAAAATCGTCAACGAAGTCGAGCAAGCCATTTGAGGGCATAACGTTCGTAGAGATGGTTTGCCAAACCGTCAGGTTTGTGGAGCGTTCGAGGTAATAAGTGGCACCCGCGAGGCCGGAAAAACTTACCTGCACGGAGTTACCATTGACATTCGGATGACTGACGAATTGCGCGTTCATCGACGGGGCAATGTTCACGACACCCGTGGAGCTACCGCCATGGCCATCACCTACCGTGAACGTGAAACGGTCGGCGACAGTCACATTGTTTGAGTAATAGATATAGGTGTTATCGGTCGAAAGGGTTGCGCCGTTGGTTGTGGCCTGGTCGAAGGAGAGTAGAGTCAAAGTATCCGCATCCGCGTCGGAGGCATTGCTGAGCAGGGTGGCGATCGGGATTTTCAAGATGTTCGCGCCGGAGTTAGTGAATGTGAGCGGAGCGGAAACTGGACTCCGGTTTACTTTCAGTGAGCCGTTTACAAGGAGGTCGCCCAAGTACCAGTTTAACCTATTTGCGAGGGGAGGCAGTACGGCTGCATCAAAAGCGCCAGCGTAAGCAGGAGCGGAAAAGATGGTGAATGCTTCACCACCAGTGAGGATGGTTCCGGTGTTGGAGACGACCAATGTTCCGCCATATGTTAAGGTGCCGCTGGAGAGGACAAGTTTATCCGAGAGGAGCGGTCCACCGGAGCCGGTTTTATTTATTTTGACGAAATTTGTGCCGTTAAGTATCAGCGCACTGTTGAAGGTAAGTGTCCCCGTAGTGAGTCCGGTGCCTGGCGAAATGGTGCCTCCAGGGTTTAGGGTAACGGGACCAAATATCACTCCAGTGCCGCCCAGGGTACCGCCATTGACCGATACGTTTCCGCTGCCTGTGCCGGAGCCGCTGATGTTGTTTACCAGTAATTGTCCGGCGGTGACTTTGGTTTCTCCGGCGTAAGTATTGGCGACATTCAGTCGGAGTGTCCCGAAGCCGGTTTTGGTCAGCCCGCCATTGGAGACAGGCACGTTTACTGAAATGTCGGAGGTGGAGGCCACGTTGAGCGAGGGGGTTGCGCCACCGAGACTAATGAAGCCCGACGACCCAGAGCCGGAACCTTTGGAGATCGTTGCCGTCGAGCTTAAGGCGTTTAGAGCTATATCACCATTAATGATTAGTGAGGCTGGTGTGGCACCCGGCATTAAATTCAGTGTGTTGAAGGTGAGCGAGCCTCCGCTGAGGGTAAACGCACGGGCTGCATCCACTTGCAAGGTATGGACGCTGAGGCTGCCGGAATCGCTGAGCGTAACCGGGGCGGAGAACTGAGCAGAAAAGGGAGTCGAATCCGCGGAAGGGACGTAATTTACGTTTAGGGAGCCGCCGGCGATGTTCAGGGTTTCGAGCGCGTAGAGTTTACGAATGTTATGACTGCCGGAATTGAGGGTAATCGTTGGAGTGGAGCCGGGACTATCGAGAATGACAGTATCACCAGACCCGGGCAGGCGCGGCGTTGGCATCGTCAACGTGCCTACGCGGGCTACCTGGCCGGGCCCCTGAACTGGCGCAACGGGTGTTTGTCCACTGTTCCAATTTGCCAACGTGGTCCAGTTTCCGTCCGTGTTCGTGACCCAGATTGCCGGAACCAGAAGGTCCTTCAGAAACTCAATACCGCCCTGGGCGACGTCGACATCGCAACTACTCGCGCCCCCGCCAATGGCATTAACATGGGCAGTGCTGGCATACTGCCAGATTTTCCAGGGATTAGACGGGTTTGGTGGATCGTCCCATGGCCCGTAGATCGGTGTGTAGGAATCCTTGGGCTGTCCGTTTTGAACGTCGATTGCACTGGGGTTGGATTGATTTGGCCAACGCGCCGTCCAGAGATTGGGAAAGGCGCTGACGATGGAGGGTTGGACGTAGCTGGCGTAGTTGCCGTTGATGTAGATCATCGGACGGATGCCGGTGACCTGGAAGACGCGATCTGAAAAATCAATGCAGAAGGTTGTTAGCTGGGCGGACGTTCGCTGGCTTTGGCCTGATTCGAGATCGAGCACAGGAAGGAGGTAACCTGGTCGGAGCCAGGGGCCAGCCATTTGAATCAGGTGATCGGCTTCGTCGGCCCCCGAGTTGGCGATGCCTCCCGAGTTTACGGTGCTGGCGATAATGTCGGGCCTAGCAAAATGGTAAGTTCCGGCAAGCAAGCCGGCGGCCGTCGCACGGTTGATGTTCTGCACGTAATAGGGATCATCGTACCGCTGGGAAAGGGTATTGAGGCCGTTTACGTTGTTGGCGTCATTTTGATCGTAGTAGCCAGTTGTGCCACCCCGGCTGGAGCGGATGAGGACAAAATCCCGGCCATCGCCAAAGATGCCATTTACCTGCAGATTAGTGGCCCGCTTGAGAGTAGCCCAATTGGCGGCGGAGATGTTTCCCTGCCAGGCGGAGACGTCAATTCCCAGGGAGCGGGTTGGCTGCGCATTGGCAGGTTGGCCGAAAGCCAACAGAAAGGAGGCAAAAGCAGCGGCCGATAATCCCCAACTGGAGCGAAGGGACTTCATTTAGCGCTTAAGCCTGGGGAATGGAGGGTTGTGACTGAGAGAGGGGGGTGGAAAACTTCATGCAGCGTTCAAAAGCATTCGAAACTCTAAATTTATTATGACATAAACCAGGGCGAAAAACAACCACATGAGCATGTTAGGCCGGGGCGTCTGGGTGCTGAACCTAAAGTTGCGGAGATGGGAACATGTGAGAAGATTTCTTTGCCGAAGAAGGATTAGTCGGGCAGACTCAAAGGAACGTAAACGGTTGCGTGTTCGTGAAGAACCCGCGGCGAAACTATGATTGCAGCACTTACTGGCCTGGTCGCGGGCATAATACACGTCTGGTCCGGGCCGGATCATTTGGCGGCAATTGCGCCGGTATCCTTGAAACGGGCGGAGCGGGGGTGGGTGCCGGGGATGAGGTGGGGACTTGGCCATTCGGCGGGAGTAGGCGTGGTGGGGCTGCTTTCACTTTGGCTGCGTGATTTGATTCCCGTGAACCTGCTGTCCACGTGGGGAGAGAGGACGGTGGGGCTGTTGTTAATTGGGATTGGGTTGTGGGCGTTTCGGAAGGCGTTGCGGGTTCATGTGCACGAGCATGAGCATGACGGGGAACGTCACTTGCATGTACATGCGCATACCCACGCGACCGAGCACCAGAAGCCGGAGGCGCACAGCCATCACACGCACGCGGCCTTTGGAATTGGGCTATTGCATGGGCTGGCGGGAAGTTCTCATTTTTTTGGGGTGCTGGTGGCCCTGGCATTTCCCACACAGGTGCAAGCGGTTTCATACCTGCTGTTTTTTGGCCTGGGGACGGTGATTTCGATGGCGACGTTTTCTTATGCGATTGGCTGGTTCACGAGCCGCTATGCGTCCGGCAATGCGCGGGTCTACCAAAGGCTAATGGGGGTTTGTGCAGTGGTGGCAGTTGGTGTGGGTTGCTTTTGGCTGGTTAATTCATGGGGTGGTAAGTTCGGGGCTGCTTGAAGGCCTGAAGTCGGTTAGCAGCAAGTTGCTTCATACTTTTGTCTTTTCTTAACAGAGCTGATTTGTTTCCATCACTCATGTTAAGGTCTAAAGAGTCCGACAGTTTAGATTCTCGATTTTACAAAGCCGCCGACGCCTTTTTCCCTGCCTACAGCAGCGTTGGTCTTACTTACGATGACGTCACCTTAGCCACGCTTTATTCGGAAGTCCTGCCCCGAGATACCCATTTGGAAACTCACCTGGCGGATGGGTTGCATTTAAACATTCCGATCATTTCGTCGGACATGGATACGGTGACGGAGAGCCGGATGGCAATCGCGATGGCGCTTAATGGCGGTTTAGGATTGCTGCATTACAACATGCCTGAGCGGGAGCAGCTTTCGGAGGTAAGCCGGGTCAAAAACAATGTGCACGGGCTGATCCAGGATCCGATCAAAGTGGCGCCGGATCAATTGGTGGGTGACGTGCTGAGCATGATCGAAAAGAAGCACTTTGCGTTCAGCACGTTTCCAGTGGTTGATGCCCAGGGAAAGCTGGTGGGCCTGCTTCCGGGGCACGTGGTGAAGCAGCGATATGCCAAACGGAAAATAACCGAGGTGCTGACGAAACGCAGCCAAGTCCATTCGCTGAACAAGAAGGAGTTAGGTCGCGATCCGATCGGGAGGGCGGATAAGTTTTTCACGGACCATCCTGGAATCCACAAACTGCTCGTTGTCGACGACCAGGACCGGTTAAGCGGGTTATTTACGATGAGTGATTTGGAGCGAATCGCCCAGGAGCGCAATGCACAGTTCAAGCCGGCGCGTGACGCGCAGTTTCGTCTGCTTTGCGGGGCGGCGGTGTCCGCGACTCGCAACGCGTTTGGCGAGCTGGACCGAGAACGCATTCTCAACCACGTGGGCGGATTGCTTGAGCGCGGGGTTGACGCGGTGGCGGTCTCCACTGCACATGGGCATAGCAAAGGAGTGGGAGATGCGGTGCGGATGCTGCGGGATGCATTTCCGAAGCTGCCGATCATTGCAGGCAATGTGACGAGTGCGTCTGGAGTGGAATATCTGGCGGAGAAAGGCGCGAACATCATCAAGGTTGGGCAGGGCCCTGGGTCCATTTGCACGACGAGGATTGTGGCAGGCGTAGGCATCCCCCAGCTCACGGCGTTGTACGTGTCATCTCGGGCAGCAGCGAAGAAACGAGTGACCATTTTGGGAGACGGAGGGATTACGAAGTCCGGAGATATTGTGAAGGCATTGACGATGGCGGAGGGGGTTATTTGTGGAGGCATGTTCGCGGGGTGTCCTGAAGCGCCGGGAGAGGTCATTGAAATCAGCGGGAAGCTTTACAAACAATATCGAGGGATGGGCAGCCTGGCGGCGATGAAAGCAGGTTCAGCAGCTCGTTACGGGCATAGCAACGATCCGACGAGGAAAGTTGCACCCGAGGGGGTCGAGGCTCTGAAAGAGGTGTCAGGTTCGCTCGACCAGGTGCTGGCGCAATTGATCGGAGGAATTCAATCGGGCATGGGTTATTTGGGCGCGGCCAATCTGGCCCAGTTGAGAGAAAACGCGCGTTTTATCCGAGTGAGTCCGGCAGGGCAGCGGGAGGCGGCGCCTCATGACGTGGTGGAATTGAAGACCGGCAATTAGAATTCAAATGGGTCGTTCATCTGCCCACATTGGGAACAGCGTGAACGGTCCACATCTGGATCATCCGTGTAAACATAGCCGCATTTTCCACAGCGAAAAATGCGATCCTCACTCGGCTCAGGCTCAAAGCGGCGTCGGCGCAGCTCGGAATAAACGGCCGCAAAAATCAGGGCTGAAAGCAAGACAACCACGTAGGTAAGGATGAGATTTCCAATCGACATGGTTACTTTTGGGCTGGCGGATTCGTGGCGGGTGTCGTGGTAGCCCAGTCGATCATGAGCTTGCCCCAAGTGAGGGAGGCGCCCGATGAGGGAGCGGGGGCAAATCGCAATTTGCGCGCGACATCTAAAGCCACTTGGTCGGCTTCAGGTAATCCGCTTTTCGACAGCAAGGAGGTTGAGACCGGTTTGCCTGAGGCATCGACGACCAGTTGCAGGACGGTGTTGGTTAGCCCTTCGGTTGCGGGCCATGAAGGCAGAGAGGGAGCTTCGAGCAGCGGACGATTGACCCAACCTTCGAGTAACTCGAGCTGAGATTTATGTGGCGCCTCGGGCGGTTGGGCTGGTTCGGGAATGTCCATGAATGGGGAGGCCTCCGGCAGACGCTCCGTTTTGGCAAAGTCATTGGAATGAATAAACTCGGTCAGCACGCTGCCGAGTTGTTGCGTTGGAAAGGCCAGCCATTTGGGCGGCTCAGTCCATTGGAAGGTGGGGAATTTTTGCGGCTGAGCAATCATCCAGGCACTTCCGGAAAAGCTTTCGAGGTGGGGTTTGGCAAAAAGTGTGGGATCGGTCAAAGCGAGTAACTCGGTGGATTCCAGGGGCGCAAGGTGCAGAGTAGGAGCAGATGGAAGGCGTCGGGGCACGGCGATGGATTTGTCGCTCAGCCAGAAAATCAAAATGACCTGCAGGAGGAAAATTAGAAAGAGAGCTGCCCACCAACGGCGGCGCGACCATGGCCCCGGTTCGGCTTGAGTCAGGCTCATAAACCATTGCGTCGGGCTGGTGCCGCGACGGCCCTGGGCATGGTGGCCAGATAACCTTCCGAAATACCTACTTCACGTGCGAGCAGAGCGAGTTGGAGAATCCACTTTTCGGTAACTCGCTCATCGGCTTCGACGAGCAGGGAAAGAGGTTCCTGGGACCGGGTGACGGCTTCTTTAAGCCGGTGCTTTAATTCCTTTTCCTCGATCCACTCATTTTCAAAATAAAGCCGGCCGTTTTCGTCGATCGCTACGGAGATGGTCGGTTTATCAATTCCCGGCAAATTGTCGGCAGTTGGCAGGCGCAGGAGGACGCCGGGGGTGTAATGCAGCGAAGCGAGCAGCATGAAGATAACCAGCAGAAAGAATACGGTCGCAAAAGGGGCTACGTCCAATTGTCCGCGGAAAATGCGTGCGTTCCGAGGAAACTTCATGCCGCCGTAGTTTCCGTAACGATATTCACCACTTCTGTGGCGGCGCGTTCCATATCCAGGACAATCGAGTTAACCCGGCTGACGAGATAATTATAAGCCGCATGGGCAGGGATGGCGACGGCCAGACCGGCAGCAGCACAGATGAGCGACTGCCATACCCCCGTAGACAAATCGCCGACATGGGCGTTAAGACCTTTCTGCTGCATCAGCCAAAACGTCTGGATAAATCCAACTACGGTGCCAAGCAGCCCAAGCAGGGGGGCCAATTGGGCAATTGTGGCAAGGAGGTTTAGCTTTTCTTCCAAGCGGGGCACTTCAGCGAGGCCGGCTTCCTCGAGAGCTTCGCGAATACGCTCACGACCGTTATCCCGGTTCAAAATGGCGGTTTTGACCAGGCGGGGGACCGGGCCGGGCGTGGCATCGCAGATGGAGAGGGCTTCAACGACGTTCTCACGTTTTAAGACAGTTCGGACGCCGTTCAGGAACTCGGTGGAATTGATCTGGGCGCGATGACAGTGAAGGAAGCGCTCAATAAAAACGACTACGGCGACCGCGCTGCTGAACAAAATGATCCACAGCACCAGCCCGCCGTCTCTCAACAATGCAGGCAACGAAGGCATGCCTCACATTATCTGAACCTTAAACTCAAACAAACCGCAAAGTATGAGAAGGGCAGAGGCTTTAAAATCGGGAAAGCTGGTCATTTTGACGCGCGCCCGACGGGCGGCGGAGTACAAAGAACGGGCGTCCGGTCGCCTAGGAGGTGAGGATGGGGAATCCCGCTGAAGAAAACGACCGGACGCCCATGTCCGGATGATAAGCACCAGGAAAGAAAATTGTCAACCGAGATCTAAGCAATAATAGCCGCATCCTAAGCAAAGAGTGGCTGGATCTTGATATTAGCCCGCACAACCCAGTACGAGTCATCAAGTTACAAGATATTATGTTTAGCAAAAATCAGGCAATGTAGTGTCGGATTCGTCCGATTTATTCCGATTTTGGCTTGTTCGGGCCCAAGATTTTGCTGATGCTGCGCCACCAGAATCATTATTGGACCCATGAAAGGACTGATTTTCCTCTGCGGCTTTATAGTTCTGGCTGAGAACACGTTATCAGCTGAATCGATCGTGACGTGGACCTTCAATAGCGTGCCCCCGGATTCTCCCAGCAATGTCGGTACAGGTACAAAAATCCCGGCCAATGGCACCGGAGCGGCGTCATACGTCGGCGGTGCAACCAATGCCAGCAGCGGGGAGTTTGCGGCGGGCGACTCGCGTAGCGACCCAGCAGGGGGTGCGGACAATTCAGCCTGGAATACTTCCAAATACCCCTCTGCCATCACGGGCAATAAGAGCGCGGGTGTTCAGTTCGAGGTGAGCACGGTGGGTTACTCGAATATCGTGGTTTCCTGGTCCCAACAGAATAGCGCGACGGCGAGCCGTTATCTGCGAGTGCAGTACACAACGGATGGGAGCACATTTCAGGACGGCCCGAGTGTCGCGGTTTATGTGGATGGCGTATTTACGAATAAAGTCGCTGACTTCAGTGGCATTCCAGAGACAGCGAACAATCCCGACTTCGCGGTGCGGTTCGTTTCCGAATGGGAATTCACGGCCATCAACGCAGGGACGAACGCATATGTGGCAACCAAAGCCGGTTCGAGCTACAGCACCAGTGGAACAATGCGCTTCGATATGGTGACTATTGCAGGGGCACTCTTGCCAAATGCGAACACGGCCCCAACGATTTCAAGCTTCTCCAACAGCACTTTGCGAGTGAACCAAACGTCGTCTGCCATGCCATTTACCATAACTGATGCAGAGGATGATCCGTCAATTCTGACACTCACGGCAGAGTCATCCGACCAGGCGGTCGTTCCGGGAAATAATTTGGTTTTTGGAGGTGCGGGTGCAAATCGAAATTTGATGATCACAGCGGGCAGCCAGCCAGGCACAACGGTGATCACCATTTTTGTGAGCGATTCGCAAAACAAATCCAATAGCACGGCGTTCCAGGTGACGGTGCTTCCGGCCAACACGGCGCCATATATCCTGGTGTCGACCTTGACGAATACAGCAGTAAACAGAGTGGTTGATATTCCGTTTATTATTGGAGATGCCGAGACGAGCGCCGACGCTTTGCAGGTTTCCGCGGTGTCATCAAACGTGGCGCTGGTTCCAAACGGGAATTTTGTTTTCTCGGGAGCCGGCTCGAATCGAAGCGTAATGATAACCCCGGCGGCGGACCAGAACGGCTGTGTTCCGATTGCGCTGCTCGTGAGTGATGGCACGAATGTTTCCACTGCTTTGATGTCGTTGGCAATTGTTCCTTTCGTAGACTTGGTAATTTACGAGCCCTTCACTTATCCCGATGGTTCACTGCTGACGAATTCGGGCTTTCTATGGGCAAATCGCTCCGGAACAATTGTCGGGCAAACGCAGATCACCAATGGCCAACTACTCGTAACCAGCGCGCAAACGGAAGATGTGGTGGCACCTCTGGTGGGCGGTCCTTATCAAAAGAATAAGGGGACGGTACTTTATGCCAGTTTCAAAGGCACCTGGTTATCACTTCCGAAAATCAGCCCGGGATTGTTTGCGAGTTTTGCATCCGGCAGCACGCTGAGAGGAAGAATTTATTCGGGGACAACCAACGCCACTGCTGGGAGTTTTCGGCTTGCGGTGGCGAACGGTTCGGATGCGATCTCACAGTTACCAACTGATCTCAATACCAATGTAACTTACACGGTCGTCACGCGGTATGACATCGACACGGCAAGCACTACGTTATGGGTCAACCCAATCGCCGAGTCCGACCCGGGAATTGCGGGGACCGATTTACAAACAGCGAATACGATTAGCACGTATGGCTTCCGCCAGGATGCGGATATTGGGGCGAGTATATTGATAGACGAAATGAGGATCGGATTTTCGTTTTCCGCAGTCACTGCACCTATTACCGGCCAGCCGCAAGGTCCGCGGATTTCGGTGGCGACTTACGGCCGTGATTTGGTGCTAAGCTGGTTAGGGGCAAATTATTCTCTCCAGGCTGCGCCGCAAGCGAGCGGTGTGTTTACGAATATTCCTGGGGCGACCAGTCCTTACACCAATTTCATGGACACAGCGCAGCTTTATTTCAGGTTAAAGGCTAACTGAGTATTCGGACGCGATTTCACATGCCTGCCGCAATTTTCCTGGATCGAGATGGAACGCTGATCGAAGACCGCGAGTATTTATCCAACCCGGACGAGGTGGCGATCTTTCCGAAAACAGCTGAAGCACTCCAACGATTGGAAAAGGCTGGGTACAAGCTGTTTATTGTCTCCAACCAATCGGGAGTGGGCCGTGGTTATTTTTCGATGACCGAAGTGGATGCGGTGAACAAGCGGGTGCTTTCCGAGTTGGCGACTGAAGGGGTGCATTTTGAAAAAATCTACATCGCACCTGAAGCTCCTGGCGAGCCAAGCCGGGGTCGTAAACCGTCACCTCAATTCCTTTATGATGCGCGAGATGAGTTCGGCATAGAACTTGCAAGCAGCTTCATGATCGGAGATAAACTGCTGGACTTGCAATGCGGATGGAATGCAGGAGTAAAACGTTCTTTGCTCGTCCGCACGGGTTACGGTGATGAAGTGGTGCGGTCGTGCCCGGAGCAACTCGGTTCAGCAGTGGTGGTGGACAATTTGGATGCGGCCGCAGAATGGATTATCTCGCAGGGCTCGGTTTAGCCAAGAAATATAAAATCATGTGTGGAATTGTTGGATACATTGGGAAAAAAAACGCCTCTCCCCTTATATTGGAAGGATTGCGGCGGCTCGAGTACCGCGGGTATGATAGCGCGGGACTGGCGCTATTGAGCGAGCGCGATTTAGTCATTCGCAAAAAGATGGGCAAGATCGATGAAGGGCTCGGCCCGTTGTTATTGCAGGAGCCCGCTGGAGGTTTTCTCGGGATCGGGCACACGCGCTGGGCGACACACGGCCCACCTTGCGACGAGAATTCCCATCCGCATCTGGACCAAAGTGGAAAAATTGCGGTGGTGCACAACGGGGTAATTGAAAATTACGACCGCCTAAAGGAGCGATTATTGAAGGCCGGTCACACGTTCCATTCGGGTACGGACACCGAAGTGCTGGCGCACTTAATCGGCGATTTTTATGAGCGACGGAAGGGAACGAATGGGGAATCCACTCCTTTGGCGATGGCGGTGTGTGACGCTCTGCGCGAAGTGATCGGCACTTATGGGCTTGTGGTCATCAGCACGGAACATCCCGAAGTCATGATTGGAGCTCGCCGGGGTTCGCCGTTAATCATTGGCATTGGAGATGGGGAGCATTTTCTGGCGAGTGATGCAAACGCGATCGTGGCTCATACCCGGCAGGTGGTTTATCTGAATGATTACGATGTGGCGACGCTGACGCGCGATCGATTCGAAGTGCAGAATCTGGGAGCGGACACGGCCAAAGTTCAGATCAGCCAACTCGAATTTAAGGCGGATGACGCAGAGCGCGGGGAGTTTGCTCACTTCATGCTCAAAGAGATTTATGAGCAACCGATCACAGTTGAAAATGCGTTAAGGGGACGATTGGATTTCGAAGGTGCCACGGCAAAATTTGGCGGATTGAATATGTCGTCGGAGGCTCTTCGGGGCGTGGAGCGGATTGTGATCGCGGCGAGCGGAACAAGTTGGCACGCAGCTCTGGTGGGAGAATACTTGATTGAGGAGTTGGCACACATCCCGGTGGAAGTGGAATTCGCCCACGAATTTTGCTATCGCAATGCGCCGCTGGAGCGGGACACGGTGCTGCTGGTCATTTCGCAATCCGGGGAGACAGCGGATACGCTTGCGGCGTTACGTGAGGCAAAACGCAGAGGGCATCGTGCTCTGGCGATTATTAATGTGGTCGGCAGCACAATTGCTCGGGAGGCGGACGGCGGCATATATATGCATGCGGGGCCGGAAATTGGAGTTGCTTCAACCAAAGCCTTTGTTTCGACCTTAACCGTATTGTCCCTGCTGGCCGTTCACCTTGGACGTCTACGCATGCTCTCCTTTGGACGAGCCACCGAATTGTTAAAAGGCTTGCAGGCACTCCCCGGACAGATCCGCAAATTGCTCCAACAAAATGAGCCGATTAAGCAGATCGCGGCCAAGTATGTGCAGGCTCAGCACTTCTTTTTCCTGAGCCGAGGATATAATTTCCCGGTGGCATTGGAAGGCGCGCTGAAGCTGAAGGAAATTTCTTACATTCACGCTGAGGGCTACTCGGCGGCTGAGATGAAGCACGGCCCGATTGCTTTAATAGATCCCGCGACACCTACTGTCTTTGTGGTTCCAAAAGATTCAATGTACGAAAAGACGATGGCCAATTTGGCTATGATAAAGGCGCGCAAAGGGCCAATCATCGCACTGGCAACTGAAGGAGATGAGCAGATTAAGAAGGCAGCGGGAGATGTGATTTACATCCCGGAAACCCTGGAATGCTTAAATCCCATTTTGGCGGTCGTTCCATTGCAATTGTTGGCCTATTACATGGCGTGCGCCCGCGGTTGCGACGTGGATAAACCCCGCAACCTGGCGAAAAGTGTGACGGTGGAGTAGGTAAACGGGCGATTACATGGCGCTGGCATTCAGGCACTCCGTTCGATGAATTGCCGCCTGCCTCAAGCTGCAAACGTCATTATGCAACTGTCGAGCCAACAGCTTCCGGCATTTAGTGCTTTGCCCAAATTCCCCAAACTCCACAAAAGCTGCAATCTTCTGCTTGCCCAGAAGATTGAACAGGTGCGGAAGAAAAGTCATGTCCCTCCAATAGCAGAGCTCGTTCGCGACATCCCCATCACTCAATTCATATCCGAGCGCGCTCACCCATATCTTATGGTTGGAGTTGGTCACCGGTTCCAATAATGCTGACTTAAACGGCAAAACAGTCCTTCCATCAGAACTGGTCCCTTCAGGAAAGAGAACGACAAGATTCTCCTGGTGCAGAACCGCCGCCATGCTTTTAGCTACCTGTCCGACTTGTAAGCGGCGGTCCCGTTCTACAAACAGCGTCCCGGCGAATCGGGCGAGCCAACCGAATATGGGCCACTCCCTAACCTCACGTTTCGCAACAAAAACAGCCGGTGACAAGGCTCCGAGTACCAGTATATCAAGATATCCTAAATGGTTCGAAACAAGCAGTCCCTCGCTTGGTATGTCGCCTCTAAACCAAATTTGCAGATTGAAAATGCGATTTATGCGGCGGCATCCCCATTGAAACCATCCCTTGCGCGCCTCGTTTCTGCACACTCGAGACCGCCATTGCACTCTCGGAACAAAATTGATTCCAATCCAAACCAGCTCACTCGCCAGCCACACAAGCCGGACAACTACCCTTAACGGATGCCTTAGGGCGCTATTCACGGCGATGCGTCTAAACCAAAGCGACCTCGGACAGACATGGGTAACGTTTCCAGGTCGAGTAGAGTTAAAAAATCAATTGTCTTGAAACCGCGGTCGAGCGCGGGCGGCCCACATATTTTTGCCCCAATGCCGAGATATGCCCGCAACAGCTTGGGCAACTTGAGAGGCTCTGCAGCAAGTTGCTCCAATGCGCATTCGTACTCCGTTCGGGGTCGCGTTCTCCATTCAACTGGCGCCAGGTGTCTCCGGTACATCTCATTGTAGGCAGATGCCCCGATTGAGGGGTCCTGCGAACTGAGTGAACTGCAGCCAAGCAAGTATCGTCCTCCGTGCCCCCTTGCATAATCTGCGATGCCTTTCCATAAGAGCCCCAGCACAACCAAATTGCGATGTTGTCTTTGCACACATGCCCTACCGAGCTCGATAATTTCGGCACGTTTCGACTCGAAATTGGAAAACTCAAATTCCTGCTCGCAGTAATAGCCGTGATACGCTTTCGCATTCACGCCACTTTGCAACCGATAGGTGCCAACGATTTGCCTGGAAGGCGAATGTTTGATCAAAAGATGGTCACATACCTCGTCGAACAGATCCGCGTCCAATCCGGTTTCAAAGGACTCCGGCAATCCCTCCTTAAGCTCCAGATTAAAGACTTCAAATCTTAACGCCTGGGCTTGTTGCACCTCTTCCTGTGAGCGAGCCAAACCGACGACGTAGTGATCGGGATGACTGACCAGCAGGCGCACGGCATCAATTGTGGTTTTTACTGGATTCATATCTTGTGGTGGTTCGTGAGTTTCTGTTTCAGCCGTTCTCTCGCTTCCGGCGCAAGAACCTGAGAATGACAACGATTCTCAGTTTCGGAGGGAGTTTCAATTACGTCGCGAAGGAATTGGATGTTTTTCCCGTAACGCCGACACCATTTACAGAGAATCAAATGAATGCCGAGCCCCACTCGCTGCGGTAGGGACAAAGAGCGGTGCAAAGCCTCGGATTGCAGCCGACTGGCCTCTTTGCAGTTTGGAGAGATGGCGAACAAAATTTTGCGAAGCGGGTCGGGCCGGCTCTCAGATGATTTCATTCTCTACTTTGGTCGCGGAATTGCCGAAATCCTTACGGGATAACATGGAAACGGGACAACGGCATTTCGGTGAGGGCATCGAACAGGAATTCCCGACCAAGGGAGTAAGGATAATTCTGGATCCCCGACAAACCAGGGCAGCCGAAAACCAAACAGAAAATCTTTAGCTCATGAACGACATTTTGGAAATCAAACTCCCGATCAATCGCGCTCTCGTCCCAATGCCCTCGGACCACGAGCAATTGATGCAACAGCATCTTAGAGATGAAAACCTTCCGGAAGCCGTCATGCCATCGACGCGCATTAACAAAGTTTTGAAAGGGCAAAAGGCCTTAGTGACTGGAGCCAACTCCGGTATTGGTCAGGCCGTTGCAATCGCCCTGGCCAACGCCGGAGCAGACGTAGTCGTCAATTACGTGTCCCGCCCGGAAGCCGCGGAAGTGGTCGTCAAAGAGGCGGCTGGTTGCGGAGTGAATGTCTATGCCCATCGCGCAGACGTCCGGAAAGAGGAGGACGTCCGGGAGATGTTCAATAAAATGATCCACGAGTTCGGCACCATTGATATCCTGGTGAATAACGCAGGACTGCAAAAGGATGCGCCTATTGACCAGATGAGTATGGCTGATTGGCAGCTCGTCCTGGACGTGAATCTTACGGGTCAGTTTCTGTGCGCGCGCGAAGCCATCCGCGAGTTCAAAAGGCGCGGGGTCCGCCGGGAGATTTCCTGTGCTGCGGGCAAAATCATCTGTATGAGCAGCGTGCACGAGGTCATCCCCTGGGCCGGGCATGTGAATTATGCCGCAAGCAAAGGCGGAGTAATGCTCATGATGAAAAGTATTGCTCAGGAAGTTGCGCCCCACCGCATCCGCGTCAATTCGGTTTGCCCCGGCGCGGTTCGCACGCCCATCAACATGGAAGCCTGGGGTACAGCGGAGGCTTATAGACAACTGATGAAACTCATTCCATATAAACGAATCGGAGAACCTGACGATATCGGCCGAGCAGCCGTGTGGCTCGCTTCAGATGATTCCGACTACGTCCATGGCGCGAGCATTTTCGTGGATGGCGGGATGACGCTCTATCCGGGATTCGAAACCGGAGGTTAAAGTGGGAGCTGGGTTCCTCAAAATCTCAAAACAACTATGAATACCTCTCATGAATGGCTTGAAGCCGACGGCCGTGGTGGATTCGCAAGCGGCACCGCTGCAGGAATTCGCACCCGCCGCTATCACGCGCTTCTCCTGACGGCCCTGACACCGCCAGCCGGCCGAACAGTGCTGGTGAATGGTTTTGACGCCTGGATTGAAACTTCAAAGGGCAGGTTCCCCCTTAGCTCTCAAAACTATTCGCCTGCTGTCGTTCACCCCAACGGCGCCCGGCGAATCGAGCAGTTTACTACCGAGCCCTGGCCTACATGGCTCTACCATTTCGAAGATGGAACCGAGTTGTTACAGGAAATCTGTGTCGCTCAGGAGGCGCAAACGATCGTGGTTAGCTGGCGCTTGTTGAACAAGTGGGAACGAGCAAGGTTATTTGTTCGCCCCTTTCTTTCCGGTCGTGATTATCACAGCTTGCACAAAGAGAATCCCGCATTTCGATTCGAGGCAACTTGCGACGGTGAAAAAATCCTGTGGCAGCCGTACGAAGGGCTGCCGGGCGTTTATGGGATGTACAGTAATAATGGCAGTTATATACAGGAGCCGCTTTGGTATAGAAATTTTCTTTACGAAGAAGAACGCATTCGCGGCCTGGATCATACGGAAGACCTGGCATCGCCGGGCATTTTTTCATGGGAGCTTTCGACTACCGATGCTGTGTGGCTGCTAACGACTGCCGACTCTCCAGCCCTGACTTTCAAGCGAGATCTGTCAGTCGCTGAATTTTCTCAGCGCCTATGCGAGAACGAGCGCGCCCGCCGAAGCGCGTTCCCATCCAAACTCCACCGAGCAGCAGATGCCTACATCGTGAACGGCCGTAAAGGCAAAACCATTATAGCCGGCTATCCATGGTTTACCGATTGGGGCCGCGACACTTTTATCGCCCTCCGCGGAATCTGCATTGCCAGCGAGCGCCTCAATGATGCTCGGGATATCCTGATGGCCTGGAGCCAAGCCGTTTCGGAAGGAATGCTACCCAATCGCTTTCCCGATCACGGTGAACAACCCGAATACAATTCTGTGGACGCTTCACTATGGTTCATAATCGCCGTCCACGAACTCTTGCAGGCCTGCAATCATAGCCAGGAAATAGTTTCGGTTAAAGATAGACGGGGTTTGGAAAACGCAGTCGAGGCAATCCTCGAGGGCTACTCGCGTGGCACACGCTATGGCATTCGCATGGAGGACGACGGCTTGCTGGCAGCCGGTCAGCCTGGAACGCAATTGACCTGGATGGATGCGAAGATCGGCGATTGGGTAGTGACGCCTCGGATCGGCAAACCTGTCGAGATTCAGGCTCTGTGGCTTAACTCGCTCAAGATAGCCAGCCGATTCTCACCGGGCTGGGAGAAGCATTTCGCACGTGGCCTGAAGTCTTTCCGAGAGAAATTCTGGAACGAAGAGCGCGAGTGCCTGTTCGATGTCATTGAGGTAAATCACGAGATAGGACGAAACGATGCCTCGATCCGGCCCAACCAGATCTTCGCTATTGGTGGGTTGCCGTTTCAGTTAATTGATTCCGAGCGCGCAATAAAGATCGTTGCACAAGTCCAGGGGACTCTGTTAACGCCATTGGGGCTTCGCTCTCTCGCGCCAGACGAGCCCGGCTACACCCCGCGCTATGAAGGAGGCGCGCGCGAGCGGGATAGCGTATATCATCAAGGCACGATATGGCCCTGGTTCGTCGCGGCTTTTGCAGAAGCGTGGCTGCGCATACACGGAAAGACGGCCGAAATAAAGCGCGAAGCCCGGGAGAAATTCCTCAAGCCTCTTATAGCTCACCTCAATGAGGCAGGGCTAAATCACATCTCGGAAATCGCAGATGCCGAGGCTCCCCATACACCTCGTGGCTGTCCTTTCCAGGCATGGTCCGTTGGTGAGTTGCTGCGGGCGGAGCGCTTGCTTTCCAGCCCGGGTAAAAAGCCTCGAAAACGCGTTCGCGACGTAGTCACTGTCTAACTCAACAACGGATATACCCATGGCAAGCACCAAAAGTATCTGCAGTCTTTGTCAGCACGAAATACCCACGGAGTACCTGATGAAACATCGGGAGGAAGAAACCCGCGAAATCATTGAATATACTGTCGGCCTAATTAAATCCAACCACCCCGAGTGGGCCCAAAACGATGCAACTTGTCAAAAATGCTGGGAATACTATCGCAGTATTCCTGCGACCTGAACTTTATGCAAAAAACCAACGCTGAGACGCAAAGGCTTGCCGAAGCCAATTCCAACCAGACATCCTGGCGCAAGTGGGGCCCTTATTTGTCCGAGCGGCAGTGGGGTACGGTCCGGGAGGATTATTCGGCTCACGGGAACGCATGGGACTATCTGCCCCACGAGCACGCACGGAGTCGGGCCTACCGTTGGGGTGAAGATGGGATCGCCGGTGTTTCTGATGACCAGCAGCGCCTCTGTCTCGCACTGGGGCTGTGGAACGGAAAAGATCCGATTCTGAAAGAGCGCTTGTTTGGCCTGACCAATAGCGAAGGAAATCATGGCGAAGATGTGAAAGAACTTTATTACTACCTCGATGCCACCCCCACGCATTCCTATTTAAAAATGCTTTATAAGTATCCTCAAGAACCCTTTCCGTACAGCCAACTAGTTGAGGAAAATGGGCGAAGGGGGAAGGAGCAGCCAGAATTCGAGTTGCTCGATACCGGAATCTTTGATCATGACCGCTACTTCGACGTATTTGTGGAGTATGCAAAGGCCGAGGCGAATGACTTGTTGATGCGTGTCACCGTTCACAATCGTGGGCCGGAAACCGCCACGATCCATATTTTGCCGCAACTTTGGTTTAGAAATAACTGGTCATGGAGCAAAGGAGCAGCAAAGCCTTCTCTGTATCGGGAGAGCACTACCTCTATTCTCGCGGAGGACTCCGAGTTGGGCACCTATCGACTGATGGCGGAAAGCATTCCTGGCGAAGCGCCGCAGCTGCTTTTTTGTGAAAACGAAACTAACCGGCGTCGGCTTTACGGAGTGGCCGAAACAAATAAATTTTTCAAAGACGGATTTGACGAATATCTCATCCACGGCCGGATGGAGGCGGTGAATCCGGATTGCAGAGGCACGAAGGCGGGAGTCCTGTACAAAATGGCGATCCCCACGGGCGGCTCCGCCACTGTTCGCCTCAGACTCACCGCGGACGAGGACATGAAGTACCGGGCCTCCAGTACCGGCAAACCCAACTCGTCTCCTGCATGGCGGCAGGAGGTTGAGCAGATTTTTTCGAAGCGCATCACTGAGGCCGACGAGTTCTATGCTGCGTTGCAATTGGGGATCGATGACGAGGATGCTCGCAATGTTCAACGGCAGGCACTCGCCGGAATGATTTGGAGTAAACAATACTTCTATTATGACGTGGCCGAGTGGCTTAAGGGAGATGCCGCACAGGTACCACCGCCTGGAGAACGCAAATCGGGGCGTAATGGCGATTGGCGCCACCTAAACAACGCTGATATTATCTCCATGCCGGATAAGTGGGAGTACCCGTGGTACGCCGCATGGGATCTCGCATTCCACTGTATTCCCCTGGCGCTGGTTGATGTCGAATTCGCCAAATCACAGCTCGTGCTGCTGACGCGTGAATGGTACATGCATCCGAACGGGCAACTCCCCGCCTATGAATGGGCGTTCGGCGATGTCAATCCTCCGGTCCATGCCTGGTCCACATGGCGAGTGTTCCAGATGGATCGCAACCAAAGACGTGAAACCGATTCCAAAGATCCCGGCGATCTGGCTTTTCTAGAGCGGGTGTTCCACAAATTGATGCTTAATTTCACCTGGTGGGTGAACCGCAAGGACACTCAGGGACGAAACATTTTCCAGGGCGGTTTTCTTGGTCTGGATAATATTGGCGTCTTCGACCGTAGCGCTCCTTTGCCGACCGGCGGTTTTATCAATCAGGCAGACGGGACAGCATGGATGGCAATGTATTCGCTAAATTTGATGCGCATTGCGCTTGAGTTAGCGATGCACAATCCCGTTTATGAGGATATCGCCACGAAGTTTTTCGAACACTTCCTCCACATTGTGGAAGCGATGAATAACATCGGCGATGAAGGCCTTGGTCTATGGTGCAATCAGGACGAGTTCTATTACGACGTTCTGAACTTGGCCAATGGCGAAATGAAACCGTTAAAGGTGCGTTCGATGGTAGGATTGATTCCACTATTCGCCGTGGAGACCCTGGAACAAGAGTTGTTAGAGCGGCTGCCCGCATTTGCCGCTCGGCTCAAGTGGTTTTTGAATTATCGTCCGGACCTGGCCAAATTGGTTTCCCGTTGGGATGAACCTGGTATGGGCCAGCGACATCTGCTTTCACACCTGCGCGGACACAGGATGAAATGCCTGCTGCGGCGTATGCTCGACGAAACGGAATTCCTCTCCGACTATGGGGTGAGGGCGCTTTCAAAGATTCATGAGCGCGAAGCCTACCGTCTGGATACCAACGGAGTTTCCAATGAAGTCCGCTACTGGCCGGCTGAATCCCTTTCCGGCCTTTTTGGTGGAAATTCGAATTGGCGCGGCCCGATCTGGATGCCCGTAAACTATTTGATAATCGAATCTCTGCAGAAGTTTCATCATTATTACGGGGACGAGTTCAAAATCGAATGTCCGACTGGCTCTGGGCAATTCAAAACGATCGGGGAGGTTGCCGATGAGTTGTCCCGTCGCTTAAGCAGAGCGTTTCTGAAAGACGCAGACGGGCAGCGTCCAGTCTTAAAATATCACCTGAAACAGGCAAGGGATCCTCACTTTAGAGACTACGTGTTGTTTCACGAATACTTGCACGGTGACACCGGCCGCGGCGTCGGTGCATCTCACCAAACCGGCTGGACGGGCCTGATTGCCAAACTCATTCACCTCACAAAGCGCGATCCTGAAGAAACAATTCAGCGCGTCTCGGCAACACCCTCCAAGACCCGCGGCCACCGACGGGAAATGGTGCAAGTTTAAGGCAAGTGTAAGGGGCGAAGCCTCCCGACGACTCAATTCCGCATTCGCTTGTTACGCTTAGAGAAAACGAGCGAGGGCTCAAAACAAAAACAAACAATTCAACCAAAGGTTAAGCTAAATGAAAAAGACATTTATTGTTGCGGTTGCCTCACTGGCGCTGCTTGCTGCCAACGTATTCGCAGGCGAAGTTCACACCAGCACCAAATTCCCAGGGCCCAAGGCCAACACCGGCACGGTTTCCCACGCCGTAGAGGGTGGAAAAAACATCCTCACGTTGTCAGATGACTTCAAGGTCCCCGGAACGCCTGATCCGCACTGGCAGGTAGTAGACTCCAAAGGTAACGCTTACTTATTGCAGAAACTGACGATAAAAGGCGACAAGGTGAACCGAAGCATCACTTTGCCCCGATATGTGGCCGATGTCAGCAAAGTGCAGATCTGGTGTGCCTTTGCTGAAGTCGTTCTAGGCGAGGCGTCGTTCAACGAACCCGTCCAGGTGAGCAGCCGGTAATTGCGTTTCCATTCGAGGAAGAAAGCCCGGCTTCGAGAGCCGGGCTTTTCGTTTTAGGGTTCCAGACTGTAAGTTCCAGGCTAGAAAAGCCGACTATTGCTTTGACGGCAAAGTAATGATGTCGAATAGATTAACCAAAGACCGAAGAAAGAAGTGCAAACTTATGTCCTCCCCCAAACTCCTGGCGATCACGGTCCTCCTGCTCCTGACCATTGGCATACTACTGAAAATGCGAAAAGGGCCGACGCAGAGCGGCGAGACTGCTGTCTACGCACTCTCTGATATGAGCCATTTCAAAAAGCCGGCTGAAGCCGAATTGAAAAAGAAACTGTCCGCCGAACAATTCGCCGTCACCCAAAAGTGCGGCACCGAGCCGCCGTTTCGGAACGCTTATTGGGACAATCACAAGCCCGGACTGTATGTAGACGTCATTTCAGGTGAGCCGCTATTCAGTTCACTCGATAAGTTCGACTCCGGAACTGGTTGGCCAAGCTTTACCCAGCCGATCAAGCGTACAAACGTTGTGGAGAAAATGGATAGGGAACTGGGCATGGCGCGGACTGAGGTACGGTCTACAATCGCAGATTCTCATCTTGGCCACGTATTCAACGACGGACCTTCCGACCTGGGTGGTCTGCGGTACTGCATCAATTCGGCATCGCTCAAGTTCATTCCTGTAGAGGAAATGGATCAGGCCGGATATGGCCAATATCTTGAACCCTTCGTGAAGGAGGGCTTGATTAAGGCACCTGTCCATGAGACCGCAATTCTGGCTGGGGGCTGCTTTTGGGGTATGGAGGAAATCATCAGAAAAATTCCCGGCGTGATTAGAACCACCGTCGGGTATGCAGGCGGCACGACGGCTGACCCCACTTACGAGGAAGTTTCTACCGGAGGCTCCGGTCATGCAGAATCCGTCGAGGTAGTATTCGATTCCTCACGTCTTTCTTATGCAACGCTACTGGATTATTTTTTTCGCATGCATGATCCCACGACTCGTAACCGACAACATAATGATGTGGGCACGCAATACCGTTCCGCGATCTTTTATACCAGTGAAGCGCAAAAGAAGACTGCTGAGGGCGTGAAAGCCAGTTGGGATAAATCCGGCAAATTTAATCGACCGATCACCACAGAGATAACTGCTGCCGGGCGGTTCTATTCCGCTGAAGAGTACCATCAGAAATATCTCGTCAAAAATCCAGGCGGTTACACTTGCCATGTGTTGCGCGACTGAAGCGTTGAATTTGAAGTGAATGTAGGATGTCGAAGGTGTAAGGCTCTGCGGGGTTCCCCGACCAAATACCTGTATGTCCGAACACTTCGACGTCATCATCATAGGCACTGGGGCCGGGGGCGGCACATTACTTAACCGCCTCGCACCAAGTGGGAAGAAAATCCTGGTGCTCGAACGCGGGCCTTTTCTGGTGCGGGAAAAGGATAATTGGAACTACCAAGGCTCATTTAAGTATTACTCGTCCGAGGTAATGTACAATAAAGATGGAGGTGAAATTCGGCCGGGTTTTTCTTATCATGTGGGGGGTAACACCAAAGTGTACGGCGCGGCATTATTCCGGCTGCGCGAAAAGGATTTCGCAAAATTCCGGCATCGCGACGGCATCTCGCCGGAATGGCCAATCAAATATGATTACTGGGAACCGTACTATGCTCAGGCGGAAGAACTCTACCAAGTCCATGGCAAAGCAGGGGAGGACCCGACCGAGCCCTGGCGTTCCTCCGAGTATCCTCACCCGCCGATAAGCCACGAGCCGCGGATCAAGGAAGTTTTTGAAATTCTGAAAGGCCGCGGCATGAAGCCCTATCCGGCGCCCATGGGCATTCGCATCAACGAAGCGGCCATGCATTTGAGTCCCTGCATCCGTTGCGACACGTGCGATGGTTATCCGTGCCTGGTCCACGCCAAGTCCGATTCTGACGTCCTCGGCGTTCGGCCTGTCATGCACAAACCCAACGTTACGCTGCTGACTGACGCCAAAGTCCTGCGTCTTCACACAAATACATCGGGACGCCAAATCACTGGAGTTGAAGCAGAGGTGAATCGCGAGACAATGATGTTTTCTGCCGATGTGGTAGTCGCTGCCTGCGGGGCCGTGAATTCTTCCGCTCTGTTGCTCCGCTCTGCGAACAGGAAGCATCCCAATGGCCTGGCCAATAATAGTTCCGGATTGGTTGGTCGAAACCTCATGAAGCACGTGCTTGGCTCACTCATTGGGGTGTCCACACAAAAAGCGAATCCCTCGAAATTCCAGAAAACAATGGCCATCAATGATTTTTATTGGGGCGAGCCGGGCTATGAATTTCCTATGGGAAACATTCAGTTGATGGGCAAGACGGTGATAGAAGGCTTGCGGGGCTACGAAGACAAATACGCACCACTGACTATTGAAGAAGTTGCCAGGAACTCTATCGATTGGTGGCTAACCACCGAAGATTTGCCCGATACAGAGAACCAGGTCCGCGTTGACGGGGAACGAATCATTATTGACTACACGGAGAATAACTCCGAACCGTTCGACCGTCTCACTGAACGCTGGAAGAGCGTATTGAAAGAGATCGGCTGCGGTTGCCACATCGTGCCGCAAATGAATTACTTCACGCCTAATTCCGGATATTTCACAAACAAAATGCCGTTACACAGCCTCGGTCATCAGGTGGGCACGTGCAAATTTGGCGCAAATCCCAAAACCTCCGTGCTCGATCTAAATTGTCGCGCTCATGACCTGGACAATTTGTACGTCGTCGATGGCAGCTTTTTCGTTTCCAGCGGAGCGGTGAATCCAACGTTGACCATCATGGCGAACGCTTTGCGAGTGGGAGATCACTTGCTCCAACGATTGAATACGACAGGCAACATTTACCAGCAAGCTCCCAGACTAAACGAACCTACGCAAGAACTCGCAGTTAGCCTATGAATACAATTGAGTTGAATGAAATAGGACCAGCCGAAACCGGGAAACGGAACACCTTCAATCATTGCAATCCTGCGTCCGGAGGCTCAATGGCAGCCAATTCTTTAGCAAACAAAGTTACAATAATCACCGGGGCCGTTGGAAACCTCGGCGCGAGCACGGCGCGACTTTTTCAAAAACAAGGCGCGAAGACAGTGCTGGTGGACCGCTCGCAGGAAAGGGTGACCGAGGTCTTCAAAAGTCTCGCTGGTTCTCCGGACCACTTCCTGGCGGGTGGCATCGACCTCACTGACCCTGTTCCTTTGGCCCGGCTTCTGGAACAAACCATTACCCGCTTCGGCCGGGTTGATGTACTCATTAACACAGTCGGAGGCTACCGCGGTGGTAAACCGGTGCATGAAAGCGGTCTTGCCGATTGGGATTTCCTATTTGGAATTAATCTCCGGACCACCCTCTTGTGCTGCCAGGCCGTTATTCCGCAAATGCTCAAGCAATCGAGCGGAAAGATCATCAACATCGCAAGTCGGGATGCCCTCGCTGGCTCGGCGGGTTACGCTGCCTACAGCGCTTCGAAAAGCTCAATACTTCGGTTGACAGAGTCTTTGGCAGCAGAGCTCAAGGCCGCGAACATAAATATAAATGCGATAATGCCGGGTACGATCGATACGCCCCAGAACCGCGCTGCTGTTCCTAATGGCGATTACACGAAATGGGTTCAGCCGGAGGCCATCGCAGATGTGATTGCATTCCTTGCCTCGGAAAGTTCGCGAGCTATCAATGGCGCGGCACTCCCAGTGTTTGGAAGGGGTTGATTGCGAACCCCGAGGTTACTGCGGGCGGGTTGTAGGGGCCAGGACGTAAGGATCTACTGCTGACTTCGACTCACTCTGCAACCACGATGCGCTACCTTCATCATGCCAGTTTTGGAATCGGCGTCCTGGGCGTTCTCGTTATCGTCTTTGGTGTCTTATCCGGGCTCGTTCGATTCGTTTTCGCCGAATTTGCCGCGGCTCGGGGGCTCGCCGTTGATGAAGCGCGTAAGCAATTGCGACGCGTTTTGGGTTACTATTTGCTCCTCGGGCTCGAATTCCTCATCGCCGCCGACATCATCGACACACTTATGAAGCCTCAGCCGCAGGAAATGATTGTCCTCGGCGCGATTGTCGCCATCCGCACGACGATCAGCTATTCCCTAAACGGCGAATTGAAGGCGGAGCGTGAGCGAGAAAATCAAGCTCCGTGATCGCCATCGCTTTCCTGATCCTTGCGGGGGTGTATTTGGCATGCGGTTTTATGTTCGCTGTTCCATTTGCGCTATTCGGAGTTGGCACGGTTGATTCGCACGCTGCTCACGGTTCGTGGGGTTTCAGGCTGTCAATTATCCCAGGAACCATGGTCCTGTGGCCTTTGCTCTTAAGACGGTGGGTCACCGGTGTGCATGGACCTCCCGAAGAATGTAGCCCGCACCGTGCTTGTAGCCGTCGAAGTAAGGAGACGCGCCACCCACTGCGAAAGGAGACCTCATCATGATCCTTCCGCTGCGTCGACGCCATCGACGCATTTTTACTGTTCTCTGCGTCCTGCTGCCTGCTGCTTTGGTAATAGGCCTAGCTGGTCGCAGACCTTTTGCGACTTTCAGACCGTCCAACGAGGTTTCTTCCGAACACGACTTGTTCACTAAAGTTTTGTGGGACCGTAGCGACCTCTTTCCGAAAAGCGCCGTTCGTGTTCAATTACTTCAAGAGGGAGGAAATACAAACCACTTCGCAATCCAACTCTCTGCCCCTAAAGATTTCCTGAAACCGGACCTGCTCGTCTACCTGCTGCCCTCTGGATCAATAGCTAAGGAGAAGATACCAGATGAAGCAGTCCTTCTTGGTGCGTTCGGTCCAAAACAGCAATTGCGGCTTCCATATGGCAGCCGCGCAAAATCGGGTGTGCTGGTTCTGTATAGTCTTGCTAACCGTGAAGTAGTCGAATCTTCAACCGGTTTTTAAGGAGAATGAACTGTTAATATGAGCGTTGAATATCGCGCAGTACAATGGAACCGGCAGAAGAAGATCTACGACGCTGTCCTGATTGGTGGCGTCGCGACCTACCTCGCTCTTTTCGGTATTATCACTAAAGCTTTGTTCCCTCTCATAACCGATGAAATCATGCTCGTCCGAGCGTTTGGTTCGGCCTCCTTTCTCCTCTTGCACGTCATCCTTTGTATCGGGCCGCTTTGCCGACTTAAACCAATTTTACTTCCCTTGCTCTACAACCGCCGTCATGCAGGCGTGACGATGTTTACACTGGGCTTAATTCATGCCGCTCTGGTGATTATTACTTATCACGCCGGAAGCGATACGAATCCGATCCTAAGCATTTTTGCTTCCAGTCCGAGCGTGCGATCCATTGTGGGCATTCCCTTTCAACCGTTCGGCTTTTTTGGACTGGCCATCCTCTTTCTAATGGCTGCTACCAGTCACGATTTCTGGCTCGTCAATCTCAGTGCACCTGTTTGGAAGTCGCTTCACATGCTGGTTTATGTGGCCTATGCGTTTTTCGTAATTCACGTCACGTTTGGCGTTCTGCAGGCCGAAGGCAGTCCCATCTATGCGGTCGCGACGGTCGTTGGTCTCGTCACCATATTGACCATCCATGTCCTCGCCGGACGGAAAGAACTTGCCCTCGACCAGCAGTGCGGGACCAAAGAAGCCCTATTGGCTATTCCCGATGGCTTCGTTGACGCCTGCGCAATTTCCGATATTCCTGAAAACCGGGCCCGGATCGTTTGCGTTTCCGGTGAACGCGTGGCGATTTTCAAATACGAGGGAAAGATTTCAGCCGTTTCGAATGTTTGCCAGCATCAAAACGGCCCCCTGGGTGAAGGCAAGATCGTGTTCGGCTGCATTACGTGTCCGTGGCATGGCTACCAATACGTGCCCGAAACCGGCGCTTCACCGCCGCCATTTGTCGAGAAGGTACCGACTTTTAACGTTCGAGTGAAGAACGGACGGGTCCTGGTTGACCCGCAACCTAACCCAGTTGGAACTCGAGCTGAACCGGCCCTCCTTTGTTCGGTTTCATCCGAGCCGTTACTCGTACCGGTAGAATCATTCTCATGAACGACGAATTTTATATCGGATGGGAAGCCAAACCTCCTTCGAGCGTGGGCAAGAACTCCAGGCGGCTGGTCGTTCTGATTCTCCTTCTCGGATTCAGCACCGCTATAACCCTGGCCTGCGCTCAACGCCTGATTGGCAAAAGTGTATTTGAGTGGGGAAGGAAAAAGACCTTCTCAGGGATTCTTAAAGCCGACCCCTACCCGCATCTCCTTGTCCTCAGGCCCGGTAAATCCGCTGATTTGCCGTTGTTCTCATCTTACTACCTGGTTGCACCATGGAAATTTGGGCTGCAGAAAGAAAAAATCACTGCATTCGACGGCAAATCCGTTTCCCTTACTGGCACGCTCATTTATCGCGACAATCAGACAATGATAGAAGTTCAACCGGGCTCCATTATATCGAGCCCAGACATTCCGCAGTGGCCCGAGGTCGCTTCACAAGTTAAAGCTCAACAATCACAAACCAACACTCGGTTACCTGTTACTCTTAAAGGTGAGATTGTGGACAGCAAATGCTTTCTCGGCGTCATGAACCCCGGACAACTGACTCCACATCGAGCTTGCGCCATTCGTTGCATCAGCGGTGGTGTCCCGCCCGTCCTCCTGGTCCGCGCAGCGGACAGGCCGGCAATGTATTTCCTTCTGGTTTCCACGGATGGAAAGCCCGTGAACAAGCAAGTGCTCGACCTTGTCGCTGAACCAGTTGAAATTACAGGTCAAATCGAGTACCAGGGCGAGTTGATGATCCTAAGAGCTGATCCGACAACGTATCGGCGATTATGACGGAGCAGATTTACCCTTCCTCTAAGTAAGTAAGGTTTTTCCGTTTTTCACGACCGACCAAGGTGAAAAGCAATAGCAAACTTACGCAACAACGAGCAAAGAGAAGCATTTTTCGACCGTTCGGAATAGCCAGGGCAGCGGTTTACGTGACTGCGTTATTCGTCGTTCAATCCTTCTGCTTTTCAGCAGTTCGCGAAATTGGGCCCATTGGCCTTACGGTTGGTGACTTGAACCGGGAACTGTTGTTCTATACGAATACGCTTCCTTTCCAGTTGCTTTGTATCACTGAAGTGCGAGGGGAGCAGGCCTCACTTTTGGGGAGCAAAGACCCGCAATTTCGCACTGCTTCGTTGAAGCTTGGTGAAGAACGCATCGTGCTTACCGAATATATTGGCCATCCCGGTAAGGCGATTCCGCTCGACTCTCGGAGCCACGATCACTGGTTTCAACACATTGCCATTGTAGTGAGTGACATGGATAAGGCATACGAGCGGCTGCGCGAACACAAGATAAAGTATATCTCAACAGCTCCGCAAACGTTGCCTGAATGGAATAAAAAGGCCGGGGGGATCAAAGCTTTTTACTTCCGTGATCCGGAGGATCATGTCCTCGAAATAATCTGGTTTCCTCCCGGGAAAGGCGATCCCAAATGGCAGGTGCCATCTCCCAATACGCCCCCATCAACGCTTTTCCTGGGCATCGATCATACCGCCCTTGTAGTTTCAGATACTGAGAAAAGCCTCGGGTTTTACCGGGATCTGCTTGGCCTCAAAGTGTCTGGCCAAAGTGAGAACTACGGCAACGAACAGGAACATCTGAACCAGGTTTTTGGGGCCCGCCTTCAAATCACCGCTCTGCGGGCCCCCCGAGGTCCGGGCATTGAATTCCTCGAGTATATTGCTCCGCCAGGCGGCCGGCCTCTGCCCGCCGATGCCGACCCTCGGGACCTTCTCTTTTGGAATACACACTTGATAGTTGACGATATTGCAACATTCAAAAGCTCCCCGACTGAACATACCAGATATGGAAAAGCCCTGAGCAGCGAAATTGCGCCTGCACGAATTATACGCGACCCTGACGGCCACGCTTTTGAACTGGATGAGCAGCCCATAACAGCTTTCAACTCAGCTCACAAGTCAGTGGCACCCGCTACTGCGAACAGGTAATTCGCTATTGGGAACGGGTATCCATCAATGGCCAATCTTAGGAATAATCCCTCAAGATTTGCCCCGCGGTCCAGTCTTGTTGGAAGTGTCAGGTTTGCTTAAGTTGAGGGCGAGCATTTGAAGTGCTCGCGTCTGCTTGATGAAATCCCGCTCCTCTGAACATGAATCGAAGTCGGCAGTACTGGCCTCACCAAATCCGGGTTCAGTTGCTTCCTCCGGACGCGCTGAAGAATTGCTGCAAGCAATCATCCAGGGAACCGCGGCTACGACTGGCACACAATTCTTTCGTTCACTGGTGAAGCATCTTGCGGTAGGATTGCAGGTGCGATTTGCCTTTGTGGCGGAGTGTTTACCCAATCTTCGAGCTCGCTCGCTCGCTTACTTCCAGGACAATAATTTCGGAGAGGATTTTGAATATGCTCTGCCGGGTACGCCGTGCATGAAAGTCGCGGAAGGGCGCGTATGCCATGTGCCTAATCGCCTGCCTGAAGCCTTTCCAGAGGACAAGGGAATGATTGATATGGGCACGGTTAGTTATCTGGGCGTCCCATTGCGCGGTTCCGACGGCCGGGTGATTGGTCACCTCGTTATGTTCGACGATAAGCCGATGCCGGCGGATCCGCTGGCTTTGTCGGTGATGGAGACGTTTGCTGCCCGGGCAGCGGTCGAACTTGAAAGGGATCGGGCGTTTAAAGATCTGGAGCGCCGCAAGCTCGAAAGTGACGAACGGTTTCGCGATCTCTTTGAAGAGGCGCCCATCGCTTATGTGCATGAAGGTCTGGATTCAAAATTCATTCGCGCCAACCGGACCGCAATGAAGATTCTTGGCATCAAACCGGAAGACATTCCCACAACTTATGGTAAAACCTTTGCGCCCGACACGCCGGATGCCCAGCGTAGAATGCGCGAAGCCTTCGAATCCATCGGCCGCGGTGCCGACACCAGTGGGGTAGTCCTGGAGTTGCGCCGGAAAGACAATGGCAGGCCCATCTGGATCCAATGGTGGTCGCGACCCGATATCAGCGGCGCCTATACCCGCACGATGTTCGTGGACATTACTGAGCGGGTGTTGATGGAGCAGGAAAAGGCGCGGCTCGAAGCCCAGAATAGCTACCTCCAGGAAGAAATCAGGAGCGAACACAATTTTGGCGAAATCGTTGGCAGCAGTCCTGAGTTGGTTGATGTGCTGCGCCAGGTCAACAGAATTGCACAAATCGATTCAACTGTGCTTATCCTGGGTGAAACCGGCACGGGCAAGGAACTCATCGCTCGCGCGATCCATGACCGCAGCCCGCGCAAGCACCGGGCACTGGTGAAGGTAAACTGCGGTGCGATCTCGGCGGGTCTCGTCGAAAGCGAACTCTTCGGCCACGTCAAAGGTGCATTCACCGGCGCCATTTCCAATCGTGATGGGCGCTTCAAACTCGCGGATGGTGGAACAATTTTTCTGGATGAGGTTGGTGAACTGCCGCTGGAAACCCAGGTAAAACTCCTGCGAGTCCTCCAGGAGCAGGAATTTGAGCCGATTGGAAGCAGCCGAACCATTAAAGTTAATGTTCGCATCGTAGCCGCAACGAATCGCGAGCTCGAAGAACTTGTGCGCGAAGGAAAGTTCCGGCTCGATTTGTTTTACCGACTCAACGTCGTGCCTTTGCGTGTTCCCCCCTTGCGCGAACGCGTGAGCGACCTCCCGCTGCTGATAACATTCTTTGTCCAGAAGTGCGCCCGGAAGATGGGCAGACAAATTACTTCTGTGAGCGAGGATGTGATGCGAAGGCTGAGCAGCTACTCCTGGCCTGGAAATATTCGCGAACTGCAAAATGTTATCGAAAGGGCGGTTATTTTGTCCCCGGGCAAAGCCCTTGTTCTTGCGGACGATTTGCACACCCTTGGTTCTTCCGCGGTTACCACGCCACCGGGCGCGAGCAGTCCTGAACTTCGCCCTACACCATCCGCAGTTGCCGATTTCCGGATTCCGGGCCCCCCTCTGGCCGCTAACAGTCGGGTTGGTTCACTGGACGAAGTAGAAAGACGCCATATCGAGTCTATCCTGGCGCAAAATAATTGGATGATCGAGGGCGAGCGTGGTGCTGCCAAAGTCCTAAACATGAACCCAAGCACGCTGCGCAGCCGCATGCAAAAGCTGGGTATCCGTCGACCGGGCAAAGCGGGTTTGTAATCGGGGCATTTCAGCTTCCTTCTAAGCTTCCTTAAGCTCCTGGTTTACAAATGGTGAACATCCTTCCAGGAGTACCGCTCGTTGTTTTAGTAGCAGCAACAGAGCAATGCCGTTTCTATCCACGTAAGACACTTCGGCCATATCGAGTTTTAATGATTTGCCCCGCTCCAGCAGCCTGGCGCAAGCGTTGTCCAGTTCGTCTATCCACGGGCCAACAATCCTTCCCTCCAGCTTCAATACTACCAACTCATCGCCGGTTGCCGCTTCAGAAATTCTTAACATACGTTTTCAGTTGACGGGGGCTTAAGCTGCTTCCAGTAAAAGCGCGCTGAAAATTGGAGCATTCCGTTGAATGTTTTGAGGTGCCCGCATTTCGGAGTTTGTGCGGGTTTCATCCTTACGATTTCGGGCTTCCTTCCCTTCCCGCCAGCTTGCCAATTCCTGCCGAAGTTGCTTGCGCGCTCGGTGCAACATTACCCAGAGATTGCTCTCAGAAATCTTCAACTTATCGCAAACCTCACGGTTAGGCCGCTCTTCCATTTCGTACATCTGAAACACCTGAGCGATACGCGTTGGCAGTTTCCCCAGCGCGATTTCAAGCGCCTCGCGAAATTCGGCCAACTCCATCCGACGACTCGGTTCCATGCACTCCGCGGCGACTTCGTGAGCCCAGAGTAAGGAATCATCCCAGGCTTCCTGGTCCTGGCGCGAATTGGTCTCGGCGCTGCGGGCAGGACGTTCGCGGCAAATTTTGCGCAAAAGATCATAAATCTTATGCCTTAGGATGCCGACCAGCCAGGTGCGATCTGACGAACGCCCGGAAAACCGGTCGCGAGACATTAGGGCCGCGAGAAAGGTCTCCTGGACGACATCTTCCGCTGCGAGGGGATCTCGTAATTGGCCAACAGCCAGGTTGAACAAGTAATCCCCGTGGTTCGTGAGCCAGTCGTACTGCTCTTCTCCGATGGTGGTAGTTTCCAGTGATGGGTCAATGAGGTTTTTCATAGTGACCCACTCTTTGCAACGCGCATGCCACGAACCCGTGTCGGAGCGCGAATCACAAGAAACACCTTTAAAATCAAGGGATCCTATTGAAGCGATGTGATCACGAGGTTGCTTGTCGGAGCCGCGACCCACGACCCGTCACGGCTGGCCACGAACTGTCGTGGCGTACGCCCGGCAGGTCATGGAAGGGCCAAGTTAATTTTCGCAACGTGCATGGACATCTTAGAGCAGGGAATTTTAGTCTCTTTGTAAGGGTGTCTCTCTGCTCACGACGAATCCTCATGCAGCAGAAAGTCAACCGAATCGCTACTTCCTTCGCGCCAGAAATTCGATTTGAAGTCTTAACCAAAGCCGATCATCGTGCGTTTGATATCCCTGAGTTGTTGTTTGTTCCCCTCGAAAAAAGAACGCATTTGCAAAAGCGTCAAATTAAACGAGCGCCGAGGAATCCCCTTTTCCGCTATCAACGATTAACTCCTGCGCAGTTACTGCGTGACCACCCCAACCGATTTAGCCGAAGCATTACTGTTCTGTTTCTCCACCGACACGAAATCCGTTTCGTCACCCCTCTGACATATTGATAGAAATGAAACGCTCGGTTCGCCTCAGATGAGAAAAGCACTGGCTAGTCATTGGCCCGAATACCTGATGGAATGCGCCGAGATCGGCTGCTTCATGATCTCCGCCAGCCTTTTCGCCATCCTGCTCTACCATCCGGCTTCGCCGGTCGTCCGCTCGATACCGGCCGAAATCATTCGCAGGACATTCATGGGCTTCGCAATGGGGTTAACCGCAGTTGCCCTTATCTACTCGCCGTGGGGCAAACAATCCGGTGCTCACATGAATCCCGCAGTCACTCTCACATTCTTTCGACTCAGAAAAATTGCTCCCTGGGACGCTTTTTTTTACATCATCGCCCAATTCATTGGAGGCGTAGCCGGCGTAGCGCTGGTTGCCTTCTGCGCAGAAAAGCTGCTCGCTCATCCGGCAGTGAACTACGTTGCTACGCTGCCGGGGCCAAGTGGCGTGTGGCCAGCGTTTGCTGGTGAAGCATCTATCTCCTTTTTGCTCATTTTCATAGTTTTGGCTATGTCCCAGCGTCCAAAACCAGGTCGATGGACAGGTATTATTGCAGGAGGTTGCGTAGCTCTGTTTATCGTTCTGGAATCGCCCATTTCGGGGATGAGCATGAACCCAGCTCGGTCACTCGGCAGCGCCGTGCTTCCCCACCTCTGGAGCTCACTTTGGATCTACTTTGCGGCTCCAATCCTTGCGATGTTGCTGGCCGCCGAACTCTTCTCGTTCTTTCGCCTGAGAGTTTTCTGTGCCAAGTACCATCACCAAAATAACTACCGTTGCATTTTTTGCGAATACCAGGCTCTTCGCACCCGTGCCGCTTCGCTTTCGGCCCTCACTGATACGCTCCAGCGGAAGTCTCCCAAGCCAACCAATATTCCAGCTTCCCTTGCGGTACGAGGAATGGCTTCTCAGAGGCAAGCTTCGTGCAAGCGAGGGCAAGGAGATTTTAATACCCCTTAGCTCTGGTGATGTAAGGTTCAGCAACTACGTCCGACAACCCTCATATGCGCAAATTCGCTCTGCTATTATTATCATTATCCATAAGCATCTCATTTTTTGCCCAAGCGAAATCAGTTCTCAACGTTGATAAACACGATCTTGCGATTCAAGGCTACGACCCAGTCGCATATTTTACGGATAACAAGCCCGTCAAAGGCCGTTCCGAATTTAAAAGCTTTTTCTCGGGTGCGACTTACTATTTTGCTTCAGCTGACCACAAAGCCCGCTTTGATAAGGACCCCGCGATGTATGAACCGGCTTTCGGCGGTTTCTGTGCCTTCGGCATATCGCGGAACAAGTTGGTTGAGATCGATCCAGAAGCTTTTCAGATCGTGGACGGCCGGTTGCTGCTTCAATACAGTAAAGGTGTGAGGGCCGATTTTAATAAGGATACCCAGGGAAACCTCACCAGAGCCAAAGCCAACTGGCCGGCGTTAGTCGAACGCAAGGGCAAGTAAGCGTAAGGTTCAGCTGCTGCGAGCGACCCACCTGCACAACCAATGAAACTAACTCCACACGGAGGCAATCAGGCGCTTATTCAATCGGTGATTGAAGTTCTGAACCAGGGTGAAAGTCTTCTTGGTGAACTCGACAATATTACCTACACAACCCATGTGTCAGCTGCTTTTAATGCCACTATCGGTGGACATTACCGGCATTGCCTCGACCACTTTCGCAGCTTACTGGGCGCGGCTCTAAGCGGTGGCTTGAATTACGATTACCGCGAACGAGGAACACTGATCGAGAACGATCTTTTGGCGGCGCTAAATGCCACCCGCGAATTTCGTTCTCGATTCCATGACCTTTCCGCTGAGTGCCTGTCCCGCGAACTGCAGGTGACTTCGAAAACCAGTTATTCCGAAAGCGGATCCCAGACTGCTGCTTCCACCGTGGGCCGCGAGATCATGTATGCTGTCGCACACGCAGTCCATCACTACGCGTTAATGGGAATTATGGGCGGCATTATGGGATTGAAAATGCCGGCAGGGTTCGGCGTGGCCCCATCCACCTTGAAACATCAACGCGCGGCCGAGGACTGCGAGGCTCTGGCCGAACGATGAGGTTTTGAAAAGTGAGCGCAACGCTTTTTACCCTGCCTACAAGCGCCTCCACAACCGGGCTTGTCGTCAGCCTTTTTCTTGGAACCTTCATTTTCGAAGATCTGGCTGCTATCGGTGCGGGGCTCCTGCTGGCGGCTGGCTCGATATCGTGGCCCGCTGCGTTTCTAGCCTGCTTCTTTGGAATTTGGTCCGGCGACGCCGGCTTGTATCGAGCAGCTCACGTCGGACTCGTCGCTCCGCGACGCCCGGATCCGTTCCGACTT